>Ga0180435_10003125_pt1 | contig 16734 bp, 13 predicted proteins | sample SS_ome_3_FD_132467 | JGI IMG/M metagenome (GOLD analysis project Ga0180435, IMG submission 132467) | Hypersaline lake sediment archaeal communities from the Salton Sea, California, USA - SS_3_S_1 metaG | ecosystem: Environmental > Aquatic > Non-marine Saline and Alkaline > Hypersaline >...
GGAAAATGAAACAGGATCTGCATGAAAAACTCCCGCCAGATAAGCTCGGAGAGAAAGACTTCGTCGGAGGGTCCCAAACCGGCAATGATCTGCCTGATGCTGACGGTCCCGAACCTGAGGTGGGGGGAAAGACGGCTGGTGGCATCAGGAGCGGGTAAATCGCGCATCTTTGGATAGTCCTTCAGATGGGAAAGGTCATAGGGAGGAACCTCTATGGAAGAAGGGTGAAATCCGAGGCTCTCCAGGGATGGAAAGGACAAGGCCTTCTTCAGAAATCCCCGGCTTGCCCCTCTGCCTTCCCGGGGTAAAGCACTCCCCTGAAATTTTTCCATCCATTTTCGCTTATAGGGGGTGAAGACCGTATACGGGTTGCCATCCTCCTTCAATACTTCTCCTTCTTCAAAGATCACCTGGTCCTTGAACAGGTGGAAGCCGATCCCCTGGTTTTCGAGCCATTCACCAAGCTCCCGATCCCTTTTAAGGGCATAGGGTTCGTAGTCCTTGTTGGCATATACCGCCTGTACCTCAAAGTTGTCAAGCAGTTCTTTCCATACAGCCCGGGGTTGGCCCTTAAGTACCTGGAGTGAACTATGCTGTTCCGCCAGGTGCTTGTGGATTTTTTCCAGCTGCTGATATATGAAAGAGATCCTGGCATCATCGGCAGGCAGCTCTTCAATGATTTCTGTATCAAAAATAAACAGGGGAAGCACCGGAATACCCGAACTCAAGGCTTCTGCCAGGCCAAGGTTATCCTCCAGCCGGAGGTCCCTTCTGAACCAGAAGACCGAAATTTTTTCCTGGGAATGAGTTTCTTTTTTCATTTTGTTTCAAGGACATGTTTTTCATTCAGGCCGGCCAAAACGTTTTAGCAGGGCAAGTTCCCGGTATTGAAAAATGCCCCTTAGTTGCTTTCTAACAAACAGGCCGTGGGCCATCGAGCCCAGAGGACCCAAAGGAAGCCGGTAAGTGACCAGATCGCTCATCATCACTCCTTTTTCGGTGGCCTTCAACTTGTGCTCATGATGCCATATGGAATAGGGCCCTGCCCTTTGTTCATCCACAAAATAATGGGGCTCCCTTACCTGGGTGATCTCCGTCAACCAATTCATGTTAATCCCCCATACGGGCCGGACCTTATAGGAGATCATCAAGCCGGGATAAATCTTATCGGGCAGTCCGGGGGTCGTGATTTCAAAACCCATGTAATCGGGGGTAATTTCCTTCAGATTGACGGGCGAGGATATAAAATCCCAGACTTGCTCCAGGGAGGCCGCCACCTCCAGTTCTTCCTGTATTTGATAAATGGCCATTGTTTATTCTGCTATTGGGAGTTTAACAATCCTATTGATCATACCGCGGAATATAAAAGCATGAAAGGGCAGGACCGAATACCAGTAGATCCTTCCCCATAGTCCCAGGGGCCTGAAAGTGGCCGTCTGGTAAAGCTTTTTTTCGCTGATCCGGAACTCCAGCCAGGCCTCTCCGGGAAGTTTCATCTCGGCGTACAGGAGCAAACGCTTTTCCTTCCTGCTGGCCAGCAACACGCGCCAGAAATCAAGGGAATCGCCGGCCGAAATCTCGGTGTTGCTTTTCCGGCCCCTGCGTAAACCTACCCCTCCGACAAGCTTGTCCATAAAACCCCGCAGGACCCATAACCAGTTGGCATAATACCAACCCTGCTGGCCTCCAATGGCCCAGATGCGATCCAGGACCAAATCCTCCTCTTCGATCACAGCTTCCCTGCGATCTGCGAAACATCCATGCGAGGGGACCTGCACCAGGTCTGCGATCCCTTTTTCAAGGGTATGGGATGACAGGGCATCTGTCCAGCTGGAAACAATCTCCTGCTGTGCAATCCGGTCAAAAGCCATTTCCACGGCCTCCCGGTAACTCAGCAGTTCGATCTCCAGCAGGTCTTTCAGATCGTTTTCCGCACAAACAACCTCGACCTTCATGCTGTTTACAAGGTTCACAGCCAGGCGGTAGGAGGTGGAAGTGATGAAATACAGCCAGTAGGAAGATAATTTGGGGGTCATCACCGGAACCACCCAGATGGTTCGTCTCAGCTTCCGGATCTTTGCAAATTGAAGAAGCATTTCCCGGTAGGTTAGAATATCCGGACCTCCAATGTCAAAACTTCTGTCATAGGTGGGAGGATTCAGTAGCACCCCGGTAAGAAACTGAACCACGTTGCGAATGGCAATGGGCTGGGCCCTGGTATTCAGCCAGCGGGGGGTCACCATCAAAGGCAGCTTTTCCACCAGATCGCGGATGATCTCGAAAGAAGCGCTTCCGGACCCGACAATGATTCCTGCCCGCAGGGTGGTAAGATGGTAATCCCCCTCTGCCAGAATAAGTTCCACCGCCTTTCTGGACGACAGATGCCTGGATAGCTTTTCCTCATTAATAATACCACTCAGGTAAATGACCTGACGGGCTTTGGTGTGATCGATTCGATTCCTGAAATTCTCGGCAGACCTTTTTTCCAGTTGCTCAAAATCGCCAATCGAAGTGGACATGGAATGAATGAGGTAGTAAGCCACATCAAAATCCTCCGGAATGTTTTTGAGGGAATCCTCCTCCAGGAAGTTCACCTCCACCACACTCACGTTGCTTCTGCTGTAAGCTGAAATATCAAAACGGTCTTTATCACGTACACAACAAACCACTTCATGTCCCCGGGATATCAGAACCGGTAACAATCTTTTGCCAATGTATCCGGTGGCTCCGGTTAAAAGAATCTTCATAGCCTTTAAAATTGATAGCTTAGGACAAGGCCCCAGGCATCCTGCATGGGTGAAAAGGATACTTGCTGCAGGAAATCAGTCCGGTGGCTTTGCAACACTCCGTACATGAGCAGGTCAAAAACAAACAGGAAAGAGCCCTGAAGAATAACGGAATTCCCATATCCCCGGAGCCTCCATTCGTTCCTGGGGTATTTGCCAGCCAGATGTTTCAACAAAAAACCGATCGATACATAGCCCACATCGAGCGCTCCATTGATCAGATACAGTCGCTGCGTCTTGAATTGCTTTTGAAGCAGCTCCTCTCCCGAAAGCAAGGAATAATCCGCTGTGAGGTTGCTGTATAGCGCAAAGCCGGCTATACTTAGATTCACTGCATTCCAGAATACATTCATCTGGTGGAAATAGGCCCTTTGCCCTGTATGCTTATTCCAACCATAAGCACCAATGGAAATATTGGCCAGGGCCCAGCTTCCGAGGACCGCCATTCCCACATTGTTGATTCGCAAATTCTGGCCGTAATAATCCCCATACTCCGACTGGCCCTGTAGCGGGGCGGCCATCATCAAAAATAGCAGAGAAATACAGATGACCGCATTCCGTATAAAATTCCACTGTTCTCCTGGCAACATCAAACATGTTTTTTAGTAATACTTCAGACTCTCATCCTGTGCAGTTTAAGCATTTTTTCCCGGATAATAAATGCTATAGTGCGCCTGGATATGTATGAAAACACGCGGTGCTAAGATTGGTTCACAAACCTTATGATACTTGCCCATGGAGCATACAAATGCAATAAGCAGGACGTATATTCAGAGGCAGTTTCCCAGCTGTCATAAAAAGAAGCCGTCTCATAAGTCAAAGTGAGACGGTTTCTTTTTCTCTTAGATTTTCTTTGATCCGGATTTCCCCGGATTTTTTCATTGATAGGTCTCATTCGTTGATGATTTGTGAGAGATAAAGAGATCCTAAAGGTCTCTAATTGGCCATTTTCCTTAGGTTATGTGCCAGGGAGATTAATCCTGCTTCGACTTCCACTTTTTCCATCCCTCTGAGTAAAAATCTTTTGAAGTTGTGATTGTATTTGATGTTCCCAAATACAGCTTCCACATCTGCAGGACGTTGACTTCGATACTGCAGGCCTATCTCGCTATTAAGCTTTTCCCGAACCATCTGTTTATACCGGACTAGTTTTGGGTTTACTTCAAGTCGTCGATTCCCTTTTTGCCTGTGACATGGCCCTCGCATCGGGCACCCATCGCAGTTTTGAGCCTGATAGACCTTTTTTAGTTGTAGATAACCATTATCCGTTTCCCTTTTGAACTCTTTCACCACTTCCATTCTCTGACCCATTGGACAGAAGTAGCAGTCCTCAGCTTCATTGTAGTATAGGTTCTCAGCTTTGTTCAGATCGTTTTTCCATTTCTTGCTCTGTTCCTTATGGAAGTAGTTGAACTTCACATAAGCTTCAACATGGTTGTCTTCTAGATATTTATAGTTCTCTTCAGAACCATATCCTGCATCAGCAACTAGCACTTCTGGAACTTGTCCAAGACTCTCTCTTAATGATTCTATATGAGCTGGAAGAGTGGCTGTGTCAGTAGTGGTTTGATGAAGAGTATAACCCAATATGTATTGATCTTGTGTCGTAATCTGCCAGTTGTATCCAGGCTTTAACTGCCCATTGAGCATGTGATCTTCTTTCATTCGCATAAACGTAGCATCTGGATCAGTCTTGGATAAACTGTTTCTATTACCTAGTTGCTGATTGTATTTTTCATATTGGTCTAAGGCACCCGGCCATCTTTTCTTGGCATAATTGAGCTTCTGCTTTACCTTCTTGTCTACCTCCTTTCCTTCTAAAGCCTTATCTATCTGCTTGATGGTTTGGGTCACTTTCTCGAAATTGATCTCCTCAAAGCTCACCGGCTCATTATGTTTCAGTTCTTCCCTGGCTACCTGCTCCGCATAAGACCATAACTCTTTTAGCTGCCTCTTGATCCTTTCCCTACTCATCTTGATTGCTTTGCCCCATACAAAAGTGTAACGGTTGGCGTTGGCCTCGATCTTGGTTCCATCCAGATAGGCCTCTTTCAAGGTTATATGTCCATGATCCACCAGCAACATTACCACCTGGCTAAATACTTCTTTTAGTACCCCTTTCAGTCGATTGCTCCGGAACCGGTTGATGGTATTGTGATCAGGGTAGCTCATCCCGCTGAGCCACATGAAGTGGATGTTCTGCTGCAGAGCCTGCTCGATCTTGCGACTGGAGTATGTGTTGGTCACATATCCGTATACAAACACCTTCAGCATCAAGCGAGGATGGTAGGCAGGGCAGCCTCCACCTTCGTATTTGGCTAAAATGGGATCAAGGTTAAGATTATCAACAACCTGGTTCACTATACGCACCGGGTGGTTGGGCTCGATCAACTCTTCCAGCGAGGGTGGAAGGAGTAAGTTTTGATTGAAATTGTAGTCCTTAAATACTACCTTTGATCTTAACGTATTTTGCATACTTCAAGTTACACGACTTGAAGTCTTTGAAGGGGGAGGCATCCCCCTTCTTTTTAACACTAACTCCCTAGTTATCAAACCATGAAAATCCAGAGGGGAGCCCAAAAATGGGCAGCCGCTCTGTGGGTGTTTTGAAGTGAACTGGGATTTTTGCAAAGCAATAACCACTTCACGAAAAATACCCCACAGAAAAAGGGTGCCCTTTTGAGACACCCTTTTTTTAATGGGAGTGGCTTTTATTTGCCCAATACGGTTCTTAATGGTTCATTTTCTGTTCTTTATCAACACGATTTGATAATCGCCAGGAAAAGTGCTATTTTTGAAATGGACGTAAGATTGGAAAACTTGAGATAATGAGGGTAAGGATATTGAGCCCGGTATTAGTATTTTCCATTCTTTTAATTTCAGGGTGTTCCGAAGAGAAACCGGCTTCGGTAATGCCTATAACTACTGATTCACAACTGGCTCTGGAACTATACGAGACCGGGGTAATAGCCTTTGATCAATTTCACCACAGGCTTTCCTGGGAAAATTTCTATAGGGCTGTGGAGCTGGATCCGGATTTTTTTATGGCATATTTCTGGCTGTACTACATGTCCAGCAAGGATTCCAAGAAAGCGGCCGAAAAAGCATTGCAATCAGGATCTCAACTTGATCCGGGCGAAGAACAAATCAAACAGGCTCTTAAGTATCTGGTAGACGGACAAGAAGAAAAGGTCGTAGAGCATCTGAAAAATCTGGTGGAGCTGTATCCTTCTGACCCTCAATCCCATAAAATTCTATATCTCCACCAGCAGATGTTTTTTAAGGATATTGAAGGAGCCATTGAAAGCCTGAAGCGCGCCATCAAAGAATGTCCCGATTACCCCCTGGCATATAATCAACTGGGTTATGCTTATATGGACCTTGAAGATTATGAAAATGCAGAGGAGGCCCTTGATACCTACATTCAGCTGGCTCCTGAACAGGCCAATCCCTATGATTCCAAAGGGGATTATTTTATGGCTACGGAGCAGTATGAAGAAGCATACGAGAGCTATATGAAGGCCTACGAGATTGATTCCTCCACGTTTGAAGTGAGCAAGAAAAAAGCAGAAAAGGCAAAAATGCTGCTTGAGAAAAAAGCCCTGTAAAACTAAAGCTTCTTCTGGCTCTTCCCTATTATCTACCAAAGAAGTAAGAAATTTTTTTCTCTATATCATCGAAAGTGTATAGCGCTCCACTCTGGCTGTAGGCATAAGAGATCATTGCGAAATCACCAATGCACATGATGTTGTGACTGAGCAGTAGGACGCTGAAGAAAAGCGTTTGCTCTGGTGCCCAGAAGACTGTTACTGCAATAAGCGTCAGGTTGATGATTAAAAAGGGGGTAAGGGCCAGGAAGGCAAGTTCTCTTCTGGTGATCGGGAAGCGATCTGCAGTTACATAAAACACAAACTGCTGTAAATCCATCCCAAAGCGGATTTTTTTTGCACCCAGAATACGATAGGCCAGTCCGTGAAGCAGTTCATGAGGTGGAATAACCAGAATGCTTCCTGCAATAATACCAGTAATGATCTGCAGAATAATCCTGCCCAGGCTAAGTGGACCGCTTTGGATGCTCCAGATGGAATAGACAAGAATAAAAAACAGGAAGGCCACATTGATAAACATATAAAACAGGGGGATTATTCCAGGTTTACGTATGTTGGTGAGGACGAAGGGAATCATTTCACTAAACTCCAGCTCCAAAAGTTTTTGATAGTCCGGGCTCTCCTGAAGGGTTTCCGCATCGGGCCTTCTCTTTGGCTGTTCAGCTTTCAAATTTGTCATTGGTTTTCACTAATTTGGCTCGGATTTACCTGTCGAAATTAGCAAATGAATCGTCAGCAGACAAATGGATATATCTTTGCCTTTGGGGCTTCCCTGGCCCTGGCTGGCTCTTTTGTGTTCAGTAAATCGGTGTTGAACCACCTGAACATGATACAGTTTGGGATGCTCTGGTTCTCATTAGGGATAGTATGGAATACTAGCTGGTTTCTCATTCGACGTGATTATAAAAATATAAAAGAGGAGCGTGGGCGGAAAACTGGGATAGCCGTGGTGATTGCTCTTCTTGAAGGTGCAGCCACTGGGCTCTTTTATCTGGCAATCAAGGCCATGGAAAACCCTGCGGTGGTCTCCTTTATAGGAAATATTGGTCCTGTTTTTGTCACCCTGATGGGCATCCTGCTACTCAAAGAGCGTTTTCGGAACACACAGATGCTTGGCATTTTCATTACTATTCTGGGCTTATTTGTGATTAATTACCGGGAGGGAGGATTTGCCGGATTTGTGGATCCCGGATCCATATATGTCATTGCGGCTTCTTTTCTTTTTTCTCTTGCGACCATTGTGGGACGACGCTGGCATCAGCTGCTGGTACCTGGTTATATGTCTCTAATACGCTCCTTCCTGCTTGCTGTGGTCATGATCATTCTGTTTATCCGCTCCGGGGAAGAGCTGCATCTCACCCTGGGTATTTGGAAGGATCTTGCCTTCGGTTCATTGCTTGAGACCCTCATCGTAATTGTACTGGCATACCAGGCGCTTAAATTGATAGAAGCAACAAAGACTTCCTTGATTATCAGTACCAAAGGAGTATGGACCCTGCTGCTGGCCTGGGTCTTTCTGGGAGTTTTTCCCACCGGTGTCCAGCTGACGGGCGGACTACTTACCCTGGCAGGGGTTTGGTTGATTACCTGGACCCGGAAGGCTGCTCCTCAAGAATGAAGGTGTAGGTGGTCAGATGCGATGCCTTGCGGGTATAACTGTCTGCCTGGCTCTCCTGTCCATTTTTTCTATGCAGCCGGGACAGTCCCATAAAGGCCATCGCTTTATATATATCGGCATAGGTTCCGAATTTTTCAGCCAGTTCAATGGTTTCCAGATAAGCTGTACCGGACCGGCTCTCTTCTCCCGGCACTGTTTCATTCATAAATCCACTTGCCAGTGTCCGGATCATCTTGCTGTAACTATCACTTTGGTCTACCATGGCCCTTAGCAACTCATTAACCTGGACAAAGCGGTGCTGATGGAGCAGGATATTGATCAGGTGTCCCTGGTAATAGATGTTACCGGGATACTCCCTAACCAGCCTTTCTGCGTAAATGGCGGCAGAATTCAGGTCTTCCTCGTAATTGAGCTGGATCAGTGACATGAACAGGATAGCTTCTACTTTCAGAAACACCGTTTGATTTATGGCCTTATTCAATTGTTTCAATCCGAGTTCCCGGTCGCCTTTATGCATAAAGGATACAAGCGGTTTATATGCCGGATGAGCTGCAGGATAGGCCTCTATGTAGTAGTTATACAATCCGGTTGAGAAGTAGAACTCGGCAAATTGCTCCTGCAAAACGAAGCCCTTTTTTGTGTTCCGGTACATGGGCCCCATTTGAGGGATAACTTTTCCGGATTTACCATTGTCTGCCCAGTACATGGCTTTAAATGCCCTTCCAAACAGGTCAAAAAATATGCTCTCAATATATGTTTGATCATATTTCTCATACTGTTTGGCAAGTTCTATGGTTTTGTTCATCAGGTTTATAAATCTTCGGGAGGCTTCCTTGGATGGAATAAGAGGGAAATTTTCCCAGTATACGATCAGCGCCTCGAGAAAAACCGGGGCCGGATGACCGGGAGTAGATAAAGCCAATTCCGCTTGGATGGCTCTGGCCTCATTAAAGGAAAATCCATAAGTGTGATGCAGGCAGGTTTCGACCTTTTCAAGCAGATCGGGTCTTTCCAGGTAGGATATCTGGGAACTTGCAGCTGACCAGGAAATACAAGTCCAGATCAAAATGGTTAACATTCGCCTCATCCGGTAAAGATAGGAATTTAAAAAGGGCCGTCCACTGTTGCAGACGGCCCCAAATAAACCGGTAACTTACCACTACTTCACTACCCTATCTTGAAATCAACTTGAATATTACCGGTGTTTATATATTAATTGCTGCAACCCTGGCCCGAGGGAGCCTTAGTTGCTTTTTTAGCATCAGCCATTTTTTCGGAAGGTGTAATCACTGCGTTGATGACATGCACGACACCATTGTCTGCTTTAATATCGGTAACCGTAACCATGGCTTTGTCGATATATGCTTGATTATCTGCAAGTGTGACTTCTATTTTGTCGCCGTTTAATGTTTCAATCATTTGGCCGTTGGACAGGTCAGCAGAGAATGCTTTGCCACCAACCACATGATAGAGCAGGATCTCAGCCAGGGCCCCGGTTGGATCTTTAAGGAGGGACTCTACTGTACCTTCCGGTAGCGCTGCAAACGCTGCATCGGTGGGAGCAAAGAGTGTGAATGGACCCTCCCCGCTTAAATCATCGGCCAGCTCAGCAGCTATCACTGCAGCCTCGAGGGTAGTATGGTTCGCACTTTTCACAACAATATCCACCACGGTCGATTGTGCCAGTGCTGTAATGCTAAAAAATACCATGATCATGGCAGTTAAAGAAATCCGCATAACATGTATGGGATGTTCTAATCTTAGTTGTTGTGTTTTCATCTTATTTCTGTTTTAGTTTTGCATCTGTTTTTCGATTGTTAAACATATACAGACCGATAATGTTTAATAATTAACAAATAAAATTAAACAATAAGTTATAAATAGTAGATAGTCAAGTGCAAATGTTTTAGCAAGGAAGCGTGATTTAACAATTGAGATGTTTTGAAATAGGAGGCAAGCCAGCTCTTTTTTTCGCACTTTTGTTTTTTAGTTATTTCTGTTTATGATTCAGATCGGGGAAAAGATAATCAGCAGAGAGCTGTTTGAGAACCATTTTATTTGTCATCTTGAGAAGTGTGAGGGAAACTGCTGTGTCTTTGGGGATTCGGGTGCCCCACTGGAGAAGCATGAAGCGGAATCACTGGCCATGGAGCTGGATAAGATCCGGCCCTTTATGAGGGCTGAGGGAATACGGGCAGTAGGAGAACAGGGCGCTTGGGTGATTGATGGCGACGGGGATCAGGTGACACCCCTTGTAGGGAGGGAGGAGTGTGCTTATGCGGTATTTGAAGATAAAATTGCCCGTTGCGCTATTGAACAGGCATACGATGAAGGAGTAATCCCTTTCAGAAAGCCCGTGTCCTGCCACTTATATCCCATTCGCGTAGCAAAACTAAAGCAGGGTATTGCACTGAATTATCACCAGTGGAGCATTTGTGAACCCGCACGTCTCCTGGGGAAACAGGAGGGAGTTCCCTTGTTCCGGTTCCTCCAAGATCCTCTTATCCGGGTCTACGGGGAGGAGTTCTACAGGTAGCTTGAGATTGTTTATGCTGAGTTGATAAAGAGCAAAAAAGCTTAATATGATACCTATAAAATATTAGACATTATGAAAGCAATTAAAGATTATGTGGAAACCCACAAGGACCGTTTTCTGGAAGAACTCTTCGAGCTGATCCGGATTCCATCAGTCAGTTCCAAAACCGAAGCGAAGGCTGAAATGATCAAGACCGCAGATCATATGAGTCAGGCGCTGTTAAAGGCAGGTGCTGATCATGCGGAAGTAAAAGAGACCAACGGATGGCCTGTGGTTTACGGACATAAAATCCTGGATGAGTCGCTTCCCACAGTATTGGTTTATGGGCACTATGATGTGCAACCGGCCGAACCTTTTGACCTGTGGGACTCTCCTCCTTTTGAACCGGAGGTTCGTGACGGAAAGATTTTTGCCCGTGGAGCCGATGATGACAAGGGCCAGCTCTTTATGCATTTGAAGGCTTTTGAAATGATGAATGCCCTGGGGACACTTACCTGCAATGTGAAGTTTATGATTGAAGGGGAGGAGGAGATTGGTTCTCCCAGCCTGAAACAGTTTTGCAAAGAGAATAAAGACTTGCTTAAAGCAGATATTATTCTGATTTCAGATACCACCATGATTTCCCAGGATATTCCTTCAATTACCGTGGGGCTGCGTGGCCTCAGTTACATGGAAGTTGAACTCACGGGACCTAACCGGGATTTGCATTCCGGGCTTTATGGCGGGGCCGTGGGGAATCCGGCCAACCTGCTGGCCAAGATGATTGCTTCCCTGACAGACGAGAACAATCATATTACGATTCCCGGGTTTTATGATGATGTGATGGAAGTGTCGGACAATGAACGTGCCGAGATGGCTAAAGCTCCCTTTAACCTGGATGCGTACAAGCGGGCGCTGGACATTGATGAGGTGGTCGGTGAGAAGGGATTTTCTACCAATGAAAGGACGGGTATCCGGCCCAGCCTGGATGTCAATGGGATCTGGTCGGGTCACACGGAAGAAGGGGCCAAAACCGTTCTGCCTTCCAAGGCTTTTGCAAAAATCTCCATGAGACTGGTACCCAATCAGGACTCAAAAAAAATTGATGAACTCTTTATCAAACATATGGAGAGCATTGCTCCCGCAGGAACCCGGGTGAAAGCGAAAAGTCTGCATGGGGGACAGGGTTATGTGACACCCATTGATTTTCCGGCCTACAGGGCTGCCAGCAGGGCCATTGAAGAAAGTTTTGGTTTGGCTCCCATCCCCGTGCGAAGCGGGGGGAGTATTCCAATTGTTTCCGATTTTGAGGAGGTATTGGGGATAAAATCTATATTGATGGGGTTTGGGCTGGATTCTGATGCCATTCACTCACCTAACGAGAACTACCCCCTATTCAATTTTTATAAAGGGATTGAGACGATCCCCCTGTTCTACAAATATTTTATCGAAGAGATGCAGTAATCGTAATAAAGATCGTATTGTATTTTGGCCGCCGGGTATTCCCGGCGGCTTTTTTATAAATCCATTTGAAATCCCAAATAAATAGGGTGTAATACCGATAAATATATAAAAATATTAAATCAAGTATATAAAAATAGGGGGTAAGGATAAAAAAAAGTATATATTTGCAGCATAAAACCCTTTAATGTTATACTAACTTAATTTATTTAATTATGGCGGTTATCAGATTTAAAGCACTGGAACAGGTTTTTGACAGGAAACCTTTACATGTTCCCCCTCCGTCTGACAAAACATCGGACTATTATGCAATCAATGTATTTGACAGGGCAAAGATGCAGAAATACCTCTCCAAGGATGCTTTTAATCATGTGATGGATGCGGTTGACAAGGGCACTCCCATTGACAGAAAAAAAGCTGATTCAGTGGCCGCAGGAATGAAGGCCTGGGCCACTGAAAGAGGTGCTACGCACTATACTCACTGGTTTCAGCCCCTGACCGGAGGAACGGCTGAGAAGCACGATGCTTTTATTCATCCTAATTCCTACGGTGGAGTGGTGGAGACTTTTTCAGGCGGAGCACTTGCCCAGCAGGAGCCCGATGCCTCTTCCTTCCCCAGTGGTGGAATTAGAAACACCTTTGAGGCTCGTGGTTATACGGCCTGGGATCCTACTTCACCGGCGTTTATCATCGACAACACGCTGAGCATACCTACGGTATTTATCTCCTATACAGGTGAGGCTCTAGATCACAAGACTCCTCTTTTAAAAGCGCTGAATGTGGTGGACAAAGCTGCTACAGAGGTCTGTCAGCTTTTTGATAAAAATGTAACTAAAGTCAATGCCAACCTGGGGTGGGAGCAGGAATATTTTCTGATTGATGAAGCGCTCTACTATGCTCGCCCTGATCTGGCGCTGACCGGCCGTACCCTGATGGGCCACGCTTCTGCCAAGGACCAGCAGTTGGATGATCACTATTTTGGATCCATCCCTGAGCGGGTCATGTCCTTTATGCATGATCTGGAATCTGAAGCTTATAAACTTGGTATTCCTGTAAAAACACGCCATAATGAGGTGGCCCCCAACCAGTATGAGGTGGCCCCGGTATTCGAGGAGTGTAATCTGGCAGTGGACCATAACGTTTTATTGATGGACCTGATGACCAAGGTCTGCAGGCACCATGGCTTCAGGGTGTTGTTCCATGAAAAGCCTTTTAAAGCTATAAATGGGACCGGAAAACATAACAACTGGTCTTTGGCTACCGATACAGGAGTAGTACTGCATTCTCCGGGTAAAAACCCCAAGTCGAACCTGCAGTTCCTTACTTTCGTGGTAAATACAGTAAAAACTGTATTTGATCACCAGGACCTGTTAAGGGCAAGTATTGCATCCGCTTCCAATGCACACCGTTTAGGTGCCAACGAGGCTCCTCCGGCTATCCTCTCCTGTTTCCTGGGATCAGAGGTATCGGCCATGCTCGACCAGCTGGAAGAGCAGGTAAGTGCCAAGAAAATGTCACCGGATGAAAAGACTGCTTTGAAGCTGGATATCGGTAAAATACCAGAAATCCTGCTGGATAATACGGACCGGAACCGGACTTCGCCCTTTGCTTTTACCGGAAATCGCTTTGAGTTCAGGGCCGTGGGTGGTAGCTGTAATCCGGCCACTCCCATGACCATATTGAATGCTGCCGTTGCCAGGCAGCTGATTGAGTTTAAGGCGGAGGTGGATAAGCTTGTTGAGACTGGCGTTAAGAAGGATGAGGCAATCTTCCAGGTGCTCAGAGCATATATCATTGCTTCAAAGGCCATCCGCTTTGAGGGAGATAATTACAGCGAGGCCTGGGTGAAGGAAGCAGAAAAAAGAGGACTCACCAATGTCACGGATGTCCCTGAGGCGCTTTCGGCCTATCTTTCCGATAAATCCAAGAAACTCTTTTTTGATCTGGGAATCTTTTCGGAAGCTGAGCTTGAGGGAAGAGTAGAGGTGATGTTTGAACAGTATACCATGAAGATCCAGATTGAAGCCAGGGTCCTGGGTGACCTGGCCATCAATCACATAGTACCCACCGCGGTGAAGTACCAGAACAGGCTCATGGAAAATGTACTGGGGCTCAAACAGATTTATGGCGATGAGTACAAATCGCTGGCCGGTAACAGGATCGAACTGATCAAGGAGATTTCCGACCATGTGACTGCCATCAAAAGTGGAGTCAATGCGATGGTTGAAGCCAGGAAATCAGCCAATAAGATGGATGATGAGAAGGAAAAATCCAAAGCCTACTCCAAGACCGTTGCTCCCTTCCTGGACGAGATCCGCTATCATATTGATAAGCTGGAGCTGATTGTGGATGATGAGATCTGGCCCCTGCCTAAATACAGGGAGTTGTTATTCTCAAGCTAATCTATACTTTTCAAGGCATATGTAAGAGGCCCTCCGTAATTAACGGGGGGCTTTTTGCGTTTTATTATCATAGAAAAAAAAGGTAATTTTATCAAATTGTAAAACAGCAATCGATAATGAATAGATACATCAGAATATTTTCACTGGTCATTATGGCCACTCTACTTGTTGGCAATCCGGTTGAGGGGCAGAAAAAGCAAAAGGACACCAGGGCTCAGGCCGCGTTTGAAGCCGGAGAATATTTTGAGGCCATCGACCTGTTTAAGAATGCAGTGAACAAGGTGGGCGATAAATCACAAAAAACCGACATTCTTTTTAAAATTGGTGAGTGTTACAGGATTCTTGGAGATGCACGCTCTGCTGAACTCTGGTATAAGAAAGCTGTCAGGGAGGACTTCCAGGATCCCATTATTTTTCTTCGCTATGGGCAGATGATGCTTATAAACGAAAAGTATACGGAGGCTGAAGAGCAGTTCAAACGTTACGTGGAGCTGGTTCCGGACGATCCTCGTGGTAATATAGGTATTGAATCCTGTACGGCAGCCATCAACTGGAAAGATAATCCAACCGGTTATATCGTGGAGAATATGCGATATTTTAACTCCAGGCAACGGGACTTTAGCCCGGGGTATGTTAACGAAGCTTTTACAGAGGTCTATTTTACGTCCACCCGGGAAGATGCCACCGGTAATGAAACACACGGGGCAACCGGACAGAATTTTGCCGATCTTTTCTCTTCCACTCTTGACAGAAAAGGTAAATGGAGTGTTCCGGTTCCGGTGGAGAGCCTGAATTCCGAGTTCGAGGATGGAACCCCTTGCATTTCTTCTGATTTTTCTACCCTATATTTTACCAGGTGCAAGAAGGGTAAGAATCAGCAGCTGGGTTGCCAGATCCTTAGTGTCAGCGCGAACGGAGGGGAGTGGTCCGAACCGAAGGTGGAACTGGAAGGCCTGGGCGACAGCATTACCAGTGCGCATCCGGCAATATCACCCGATGGCCTTACGCTTTACTTTGTTTCAGATATGCCGGGTGGCCTGGGCGAGAAGGACCTGTGGAAGGTGACACGTGAGAGCTCAGGTGGAAGCTGGGGTGCTCCTGTGAATATGGGAGAGCAGATTAATACGCCTGGAAATGAGCTTTACCCTTTTGTACATAGGGATGGGACCCTTTACTTCCCATCGGATAGCAGGATAGGGCTCGGGGGGCTGGATAACTATAAGGCCAGCAGGGATGTGACAGGATCTTGGCAGCTGGAGAATATGAAACCTCCCATCAACTCACCGGAGGATGATTTTGGAATTGTGTTTGAAGCCGATGCGGAACGTGGATTTTTTAGTTCTTCCAGGAAGGGGAGGGGCAATGACGATATCTTCTCTTTTGTACTGCCACCACTGGAATTTTCCGTTACAGGAGTGGTGAAAGATGAAAGGAATGATCAGATTCTACCGGGTTCAGTGGTTAAATCGGTAGGGAGTGATGGAATAACCGTTGAAGCCAATACCGGCGATGACGGCTCCTTCAGGTTCATGCTCAAACCGGGCACCGATTACGTCTTTATTGCCACTCAACCTGGCTATCTGAATGGTAAAGAGAGAGAATCAACCCGGGGACTGGATCAGAGCAGGGAGTTTGAAGTGACCATCTACCTGGCCTCTATTACCCAGGTGATCGAACTGCCCAATATCTTCTATGATTTCGCAAAGTGGGACCTCAGACCCGAATCCATGGTCTCCCTGGATAATCTGGTCGAGACGCTTAATGACAACCCTAATGTGACCATCGAATTGATGTCCCATACAGATTCCAGGGGCACTCCGGCCGATAATTTGGAGCTGTCTCAAAAGAGGGCGCAATCGGTGGTTGATTACCTGATTTCAAAAGGAATACAGCCAGACAGGTTGAAGGCCAGGGGCTATGGTGAGACCCAACCCAAAGTGGTCGACCAAAAGGTGAAGAACCAATATAGTTTCCTTGAATTGGAAAATATTTTAACCGAGGCATTCATTAACCAGATGGAAGGTGCGGAGCTGCAGGAAAAGGCACACCAGGTGAACAGGCGTACCGAGTTTCGGGTACTCTCAACAGACTATATACCGCAAAATTGATCGAGATGAGTCACTCTTCCCGATACCTTCAGCGAGGAGTTTCCTCCGGCAAGGAGGATGTGCATCAGGCGATCAGGCATGTGGATAAGGGGCTTTTCCCCGGAGCCTTTTGCAAAGTAATTCCAGATATGCTTACCGGAGATCCGGATCATTGCCTGGTGATGCATGCCGATGGTGCCGGCACTAAATCCTCCCTGGCATACATATACTGGAAGGAGACAGGGGACCTCTCCGTA
>Ga0180435_10003126_pt1 | contig 16732 bp, 15 predicted proteins | sample SS_ome_3_FD_132467 | JGI IMG/M metagenome (GOLD analysis project Ga0180435, IMG submission 132467) | Hypersaline lake sediment archaeal communities from the Salton Sea, California, USA - SS_3_S_1 metaG | ecosystem: Environmental > Aquatic > Non-marine Saline and Alkaline > Hypersaline >...
GAGCCAACAGCTCGGGATCGGCTTCGGGGGCATGCACCAGTCGTGGCGCGCGCGACCGCGCGAAAGCCTCCGGCCCCATCCGCTCCAGATCGTCGATCCGCGCCTGAGCGGCCCGGCTCAGTGTCCCACCGCGCGGCACGCCATGGCCCAGCGCCGGCGAAGCGAGCACGAGCCGGGCCACCCGGTCGCGGTGGCGCGCGGCGAAGGCGGCTCCCATCAGCGTGCCGAGCGAATGCCCAGCGAGCGTCGCGTTGGCGATGCCGAGGGAGACGAAGACGCTCCGCAGTGCATCGGCATAATCGTTGGCGTCCGGCCATGGTTCGTCGAGTGGCTGCGATCCGCCATAGCCCGGCGCATTCCATGCGATGACCCGAAGGTCCTGCCCGAGCTCCGGAAGAAGCGGTGTGAACGACGCGGCCTGCGACCCGATGCCGTGCAGCAGCACCAAAGCCGGACCGGTGCCCGGCCGTTCGAGCACCTCGATGCCCTCCACGTCATGGCGGTGCCAAACGGTCATGAGAACACGAACCCGTTGTTGACCGGCAGCACTTGCCCGGTGAGCGTCAGCGCACCTTCGGAGAGCAGGAAGGCGACAACGTCGGTGATCTCATCCGGTCCCTGCGGCCCCGGCACGGCGCGCCCTTCGGCGTATAGCCGGTGGCGCGCTTCGGGCACGTAGTCGGTGCTTGCAGTGGTGAGGATGCCGGGTGCCACCGCCGTGATGCCGATCCTGTCCGGGCCGAGTTCGCGGGCGAGCGAGCGGGTCATCGCCATCACCGCCCCCTTCGAGGCGACATAGGAGATCAGGTTCGGCGCGCCCCACAGAGCGGTATCGGAGGCCATGTTCACCACGCGCCCCGAACCCGAGGCGCGCAGGAGTGGTGCCGCCGCCCGAGTCATCAGCCAGGTGCCCCGCACGTTGACCCGCTGCACCAGGTCGAAGGTTTCGATCTCGACGTCTTCAAAGCCGATCCCGCCGATCCCGGTGGCGATGGCACCATTGTTGACCAGCCCGTGCAACACGCCACCGGTGATTTCGGACGCTCTCGTCGCGAGCGCCTCGATCGACGCCGGATCGCCGAGATCGACGGGCACGAAAGCGGCGTCCAGCGCCTCCGCCGTTGCTCGCCCTTCCTCCTCGGCGATATCGGCGAGGAGGAGCGAGGCCCCTGCCCCGGCCAGCGACCGGGCAATCTCGGCCCCGAGTCCGCGCGCGGCCCCGGTGAGCAGGATATGACGGCCGGTGAGGTCCATCATTCCGCCGAAACCTCGGCGGCCTTGATTTCGGCCTCGACCTGGCCCTTTGCCGCGCGGGTCAGGATCTGGCGCAGCCGGCTCACGCCGAGGTCATGCTGGTAGAGCATTTCGCGTTTGCGGGCGTCATCGGGCATGCCTTCGAGCATCACCCGGTCCTGTTCAAGCACGGCCCAGTGGTTCGCTTCAAGCTGGGCACGATAGAGAAACCGCCAGCTCTCACGGGCAATGCCTTCAACTTCGCGCAGGCGCCAGAAGAACACCTTGGTAGTGTGCTCGTCGATCGGCGTGGCAAAGCCCACGATCCGCATGAAACCGCCCGGTCCCGCCGCAGGCGGATAGGGGATATCGAGGAAGCAGAACATATCGCCGTCGTGGATCTCGAACTCGGACCAGTCGAAGTTTTCTCCCACCTGGCCGACACGCTCGACCCGGAAGCCGTGCTCGGTCTTGTCGAGCTTCATCAGGTCCTGCTTCGAACCATAGGCCAGCGTGAAGCTTTCGGCGTGCAGGTAGCAGCCGTGCATCGGGTCGGCGAGGTTGTCGAGCGCGTAGCGGTAATTGGTTTCCCACACCGAGGTGCAGAGGAAGCCGGTCCAGCCATCGCTCGTCAGCTCTTTCGGCATCACCAGTTCGGGCGGCTCGGGCTTGTCGATCGACGGCACGTAGACGAAGACGGCGTCATGGCTCTCGGTCACGGCATAGGACGTCAGAGCCTTGCGGCCTTCAAGGGCGCAATCGGGCATCGCCGGCACCTGGACCACTACGCCTTCGCCATCGACGATCACGCCATGGTAGCGGCAGGCGATATGGCCGTTGTGAACCTCGCCATAGCTCAGCGGCGCCCCCCGGTGCGGGCAGAAGTCCTCGATACAGCGGATCTTGCCGTCGGCATCGCGCCACAGCACGATCTTCTCGCCCATCAGCCGGGTGCCGTAAGGCTGGTTGGATTTGACCTCCACCGATTTGGCAACCGGGTACCACTGGCCGCGCAGGCCTTCGTTCACCCGCTGTTCAACCAGTGCCTTCTTGTCGATAGCCGTCATGGTCTTGTCTCCCTGTCTGAATGCCGGCGCTCAGTGATGCGCCTTGGGAAGGTAGTGAAGCACCCGTTCCTCGATCCGTTCGAGCACGGCGTAGAGCACGAAGCCGATCACGGTGAGCAGGATGATTGCGTTGAACACCATGGCCGCGTTGGCCTGTCCGCCGCCGTAGGAAATGAGATAGCCCAGTCCGGTGTTGCCGCCGACGAGTTCGCCGACCGTCACGCCGATCACCGCCAGGGTGGAGGCGATGCGCAGGCCTGCCATCAGGTTGGGCAATGTCGAGGGCATCTCGACCTTCCAGAAAATGCCCATCCGGGTCAGGTTATAGGCACGCGCGAGATTCACCAGGTCGCGGTCGACGGTGCGCATGGCCTGCAACACGTTGACCAGCACCGGGAAGAAGACGATCAAGACGGTCACCAGAAGTTTCGGCATCGAGTTGTATCCGAACCACATGATGAACAGCGGTGCGAAAGCGACCTTGGGGGCGATCTGAAGCGCGAGAATGTAGGGCGAGAGCACCTTTTCCCAGAACGTCGACATACCGAGGAGGTAGCCCATCACGGCCCCGAGCAGGCTCCCGATCAGGAAGCCGAGGAGCGTGAAAAGCGCGGTCGAGGTCACGTGACGGAGCAGGCCCTCGTTCGTCCACATCCGTTTGAGCTCGATCATCGAATCCGACAGCGTCGGGATGATGAACCGCGGCACGTCGAGCGCGGTGGGGAGCACTTCCCAGGCGACCAAAACCAGCAGGAGGATAGCGCCGCTCGTCAACTTGGTGGCATGTGTGCGAAGCATCGAAGGGCTCCTCGTTGCGGGACTGGCGGCAGGGGATTCCGGGGCCTTGGCGGCCCCGGTCGTGCTTTGTGTTGCGTCGGTCATTTGATGAATTCGTTGGTGTAGAGCTCATCGACCGGCACGGCGGTCTGCACGATACCGCTGTCGAGGTAGAAGGCCTGCACCGCCGCGATCCGGTCGGGATCGAAGGCGCCGAGCGGCTGGTTCTCGCCCTCGGGGTAGATCAGCGTTGCATAGGACCGCATGATCGCTTCGATCTGCGCTTCCTGGCCCTCGTGCTGCGGCACGATGGCAACGTAGTCCTTCGCCGCCTGTGCCGGGTCGGCCACGATGTCGCGGATGCCCTGAAGCACCGCGTTGACGAGGCCATCGACGATTTCGGGACGCTCGGCGATGGTTTTGTCGGAGGCGATGATCGCCTGCGCCATCGCCGGGAAGATCGTATCGACCGGGGTCTGGTTCATTTCGACGCCGGCGCCTTCGATCGCCGCGATCCACTCCGGCACGCCCGACATGCCGTCGAGGTCGCCCGAGATGTTGAGCTGGATGATCCCGCCCGAGCCGACCGCCTGGATATCGACGTCATCCTTGGAAAGACCCACCGAGGCGAGCACACCGAGAAGGTTGTAATAGGTGGTATCCTGGAACGCGAGCACGCCGATCGACTTGCCTGCGAAGTCTTCCGGCCCGGTGATGCCGCTCTCGGTCCGCCAGGCCAACTGGGTCAGCCCACGCCCGCCGAGCAGGGCCACACCTCGGATCGGCAGGCCATTGGCGCGCACGATGATCGGGGTGTCGCCGATGCCACCGCCGAGATCGGCGTTGCCGAGCGCCACCTGGGTGGCCACGTCTGCGCCACCCTTGCCGACCTGGAAGGTCACGTCGAGACCGGCCTCCTCGAAGTAACCCTTGCCTTTCGCCAGCTGGAACGGCGCGAAGGCGGGCAGGAAATCGGGGGCGGGGAAGAGGTAGGTGACCTTTTCCTGGGCAAGCGCCGCGCTGGCAGAAATCGCGAAAGCCGCGGCGGTGATGGTCTTGAGAAGAGTATGTTTCATGGTTTTTCCCTGTTCAGGCTGCTTTTTCTTCGAGTTTGAGATGTTTGAAGAGCTGGGCGGCGTAGTCGCCCACCTCCGGCATGAGGCGCCGCTTGATCGGGTGATCGCGGTGCGGAAGATCGACCTTGATCTCGGCGATGATCTGGCCGGGGCGCTCGCTCAGAACCAGTATCCGGTCCGACATCAGCACCGCTTCCGAGAGGTCGTGGGTGATCAGCAACGTGGTCTTGCCGGCCTCCTTGATCGTGCCGGCGAACGAGTTTTGCAGCAAAAGCTTGGTCTGGGCGTCAAGCGCCGAGAACGGCTCGTCGAGCAGGATGATTTCGGGGTCGATCGCCAGGGTTCGGGCGAGGGCCGCGCGCTGCCGCATACCACCCGAAAGCTGGTAGGGATAATGATCCTCGAACCCCTCGAGATGGCAATGAGCAAGCTCTTTCATCGCCCGCTCGCGGCGCTGGGCACGCGGGACACCGCGGGATTCGAGACCGAACTCGATATTGTGGATTATGCTTCGCCAAGGCAGAAGCAGGTCTTTCTGAAGCATGAAACCAACATGGGTGTTGGGCCCGGTCACCAGCTCATCGCTCACCAGCACCTCGCCTTCCGTCGGCTGGTAAAGCCCGGCGGTCATCGACAGGATCGTGGACTTGCCACAGCCCGACGGCCCGACAACCGAGACGAACTCGCCTTCCTCAACCCGGAAGCTCACGTCGTTCACCGCCAGCAGCGAGCTACCATCGCGGCCACCAAAGCTCTTCGATACGTGGCGGAACTCAAGCGCCATAGCCGTTCTCCGCATAGGCCGCGTCGAGCTGGGCGTTGATCCCAGCAAGCTCGTCATTGAGCTTTTCGGCCGTCCAGTCCGTCGCGCCCGATAGCGGAGCTGCGACCTTGCGCTCGGTCAGGGCCTCTGCCACGGCGTCGAAGTCGTGCGTGCCGGATCCGTAGATGTCCATCAGGGCCGAGGCGAGGGCCAGTTCCGCCTCCGTCAGCTCGCGCCCCCGGCATTGATGCGCCAGCGCTGGTCGTCCCGTGTCACGCGCCCGTTGCGACAGCCTGTCCTTGAAAGCGTCCATCTCTCAGCACTCCCTGCTTCGTGTGCGGTTCATATTTGCACACATTGTTCAAATACGAGTTTGGCGGGTGATTGCGATTCAAGTCAAGAAGTTTTTGCGGGGTGAGATCTGGAATTCCGTGCTGGCTGCAAAGCAGTTGACCTAACCCGCAGGCTCGGCAATTATTCATAAATGAATGCTTTGTTCTTTTGTGAACACTTCTTAAGGACTGGGAGAGGAACGACATGATGAAACTCCGGATCGCAATCGCTGGTGGAGGCGTTGGCGGAATGACGGCGGCGATGGCGTTGCAATCGCTCGGCCACGAGGTTGAAATTTACGAACAAGCTCAAGCCTATGGCCGTGTCGGCGCCGACGTGAACCTGACCCCCAACGCGGTTCACGCGCTCGACGGTCTCGGTGCCGATGTCGGCACCGGACTGCGCAAGACCGCCGCTCGGCCCGAATACCGAATCAGCCGGATGTGGGATGACGGGCGCGAAACTTCGAGGCTGCCGATGAGCACCGCCGCCGAAGCCAAGTACGGCGCGCCGCAGCTCACCATTCACCGGGCCGACATGCTCGCCGCGCTCGAACAGGGCCTTGCGCCCGGCACGATTAGATTTGCCGCCGCCGTCACAGGCTTCACCGAAGAGGGCAACAAGGTGCGGCTTGCCTTCAGCGACGGCAGCACGAGCGATCCGGTCGACGTGGTGATCGGCGCCGACGGGATTCATTCCGTGCTGCGCACACAAATGTTCGGAGCCGATGCGCCCCGCTTCACCGGCCTCGTTTCCTGGCGGGCGGTCGTGCCGCGCGATGCCGTCGCCGGGCTCGACAACCTCGACAGCTTCACCAAGTGGTGGGGCCCCGAATCCGAGCGCCAGATCGTCACCTTCCCGCTCAGTCGTGGCGAGGAGATCTTCATCTTCGCCACCACCGGCGAAACCGAATGGGAGGAAGAGGGCTGGACGCTGCCCGGCGATCCCGCCGAACTGCGCGCGGCCTACACCGATTTCCACCCCGATGCCCGTGCCCTGCTCGACGCGGTGACGGATGTGACACGCTCGGCCCTGCACGTGCGCGAGCCGATGCCGCGCTGGTCCAAAGGCCGCGTGACGATCCTGGGCGATGCCGCGCACCCGATGGTGCCGTTCATGGCCCAGGGTGCCTGCATGGCGATCGAGGATGCCGTATTGCTCGCGCGCGCACTCGGCGACCGCCCCGACGACGTGCCCGCCGCTTTGCATCTTTACGAAGACAGCCGGCGCGACCGGACGGCCGCAGTCCAGCGCGGTTCGCTGGCGAATGACTGGCTCAAGCAGGGCGGCAATGCCGACTGGGTTTATGGCTACGACGCATGGGTCACCCCGCTTGGCACGCCAGCGATGACCTGAACAAGACGATCGGCGCAGGCCAAGAAAGGGCGCGCGGTTTCGGCCACGCGCCTTTTTCATGTTCGCGGGCAAGAAAAAGGCCGCCCTCGCAAGAGAGCGGCCGGCCTTGTCGTGTGCCTGGGTCAGGCGGATTCGTATTTGACACCATCGTCATTGGCGGTGCCGATCACGGCCCAGACCGTCGCCGCCCCGGCACCGTTGTTGCGGAACCAATGCGCCTTGCCCGCAGGCGTTTTCACAAGGTCGCGCGGCCCGAGCTCGACCTCGACCTGCTCGCCGTTTTCCTCCCAACCGACGGTCAGCGAGCCTTCGAGCACGAGGTAGGCGTCTTCCACCTCGCGGGTAAATGCTTTCACGCCCACACGGCTCGGAATGCCCCACATCTCCTTGCGGCAGGTATCGTTGTCGATCCCGCCGGGACCGACATAGACCTTGCGGGTAAAGCCCGCATCTTCCCAGATCGTGGGCACCTCGGCGTGGCGCACCACGTATTTGCCCATCATCTGTTGCAGCGGATGATCCCCTTCAGGATCGAACGGCATGGTCTTGCCGGGCTGGGCCCCGAAGCTGCGCGCCAGCTCGGGCGCGTGGTCTTTCGGGTGGTAATGGTATTTCGGCGGCAGCGGTTTGCCGACATCAACCGAGATCGACATCAGCACCGGCTCGACTCCGTCCACCCGAAAGCCGTGGCCCACCTCGCGGGCGTTGAGGATCATGTCTTTCGGGCCGAGATTGACCTCGACCACCTCGCCATCGCGTTCCCAGCCGACCACGAGCGCGCCGTTGATGATCAGGAAGCTCTCCTCGATCTCATGGCTGTGGCAGGCGGCGTAGCGGCCCGGCTCCTTGTAGATCAGCGAAAGCGTGAAATGGTCGGGCTTCAGCGTCGAGGTATCGCCGACCTTGGGCGACCCCCCTGCCCCGATGTAGCGCATCTGCGCACGGGCCAGTTCGTCGTATCCCACATTCGACGGGAAGGCTTTCCAGTCGAAGGTCTTGTCGGTGAAACGACCGACGTGGGCTTTCAACTCTTCGGCCAGGGGCTTGGGCGTTCCGGCTTGCGTATTCATCTGTCAACTCCTGTGTCCTGTTGCGCATACTTTGTGGAATCGGGGTAGCCGACGCGTGTTTTGTATTCCATACTGCGTTTTATGGACAAAACGACTACTCCGGAATCCGATCGGTATCTTGTGCCCGGTCTCATGCGCGGCATGCAGGTTCTGGGCGCCTTCACCCCGGACCGGCGCACCCTGAGCCTGAGCGACATCGCCCGCGTCATCGGGCAGAGCCGTTCGGCGACATTCCGCACCGTCTACACGCTCAGCCACATGGGCTATTTGCTGCATAACGAGCGCGACAAGACCTACAGTCTTGGCCCGGCCGTGATGCGCCTGGGCTACGGCTACATGGCCAATCGCGAACTCTTCGAGAATGCCATGCCCGAACTCGAGCGGCTGCGCGACCGCACCGATTGGTCCACCCACCTCGGCGTGCGCGACGGGTCGCGCGTGCTGTACATGCTGCGTGCACCCAGCCGACTCGGCATGGGCAGCATCGTCCACATCGGCAGCCGGTTGCCCGCGGCAAGCACCACCATGGGCCGGGTTCTTCTGGCCGCCCTCGACGATGACACGATTGCAACCCTATATCGCGACGCGCCCCCGGCGGTTTCCGGCGGAACCATTCTCGGAGTCGCCGACATCCTTGCCCAATGCAGACGGGACCGCGGGGCGGAAACGGTTGTCCAGGTCGGCAATTTCGAGGCCGGAGTCGCCTCGGCCGCAGCGGCGGTGCGCGACCTCTCCGGCAACGTCATCGCGGCAATCAATGCGACGCTGGCCACCGAAGCCGGTGCCGGCGTTCCCGACGAGGTCAGGCAAGATGTCCAGGAGACTGCGGCGTGGATCTCGCATCTCTTGGGAAACGCCTGAAGGCATAGCGCCGCGCTCGCGAGGATGTCGCATGGACCCGCGATTTGTCCACAACAACCCGCCGCGAAAAAGAGGCTCGCCGGGTACGGCGAGGATCAGCGCCTCCCTGGAAAGTGGCCCCGGACCTTCATGGTCCAATTCAGACTGTGTGACGCGACCCGAGCCTGATAGGGTTGCGAAACCACCGCTGATGCGCGGGCCGTCGACAGGCTCAATCCGGAGGATTACGTTTTGCAGGGGTTCACGTTTCAGCTTCAGCAGTCGCGCTCGATCAAGCTCACGTCGAACTTGCGACAGGCTATCGAAGCCCTCGGGATGTCGAACCAGCAGTTTTCGGATTTTCTCTTGTTTCGCGCCCGCCTGAATCCCTTCCTCGAGTTGCAGCTGTCTGATCGGGGCGGCGGGATGCCGGCACGGGACGGACGGACGGCCTCTTTCATCCAGGGTTCCGGGGCGGGCGATGGGTATTCGATCGAAAACATCGCCTCGGCCCCCTCGGGCCTGCTCGAGCATGTCTGGCGGCAGGTATCCATGATGCTGGAAACGCCACGCGAGCTCGTGATCGCCGAATACCTGATCGCGGCCCTTGAGCCGACCGGATGGCTCGGGCGGTCATTGCCTGACATCGCGCAAGAGGCCGAAGGCACGCTCGAAGAGGCAGAAGGCGTTCTTCTCAAGCTCCAGCAGATTGAGCCTGCCGGGCTATTCGCGCGTAACCTCGCGGAGTGCCTGAGGTTGCAGGCGCTTGAGGCGGAGATGTTCGATCCCGTCATGGAAGGTGTGCTCGCAAACCTCCAGTTGATCGCGGAAGGCCGCCTTGAGCACCTTGCGGAGATCTGCGACGCCCGTGTCGAGGATGTCGCAGCGTGCCTGCATCGAGTTCGCAGCTTCGATCCCAAGCCCGGTGCCGCGTTCGGCGAGCGGATTGAACCGGCGATCATGCCGGATCTCATGGTTCTGGAAGGCGAAGGCGGTTGGGTGGTGGATACCCGCAATCCGATGGTCAGGGCGATCCGGGTGAGATCGGTCGAAGACATCTCAGCGAGCGGCAGCCTCACTGCGCAGGAACGCGAATTACTCGAGGAAGCACGCTCGATCCAGCGGGCTGCGGAACGGCGCGACCGCACAATGGTCAAGGTCGCAGCCGAAATCGTTCGACGTCAGGACGGGTTTCTGCGGCGCGGGCCCGCTGCGCTCCTGCCACTCCGGCTTTCCGATATCGCCCAAGCGGTGGGCGTGCACGAGAGCACGGTGAGCCGGATCACGTCTGACCGCCATATCGAAACACCACGGGGCATTTTACCCTTGCGGTCCTTTTTCAGTGTCGCGCTGGGGCAGAGTGACGGGGCAACCGCCGTTTCGGCTGCGGCCGTGCGGGAAGCCATCCGTCAGATGATCGCAGCGGAAGACAAGCGCGCACCCTTGAGCGATCAGGCTATCGCGAAAGCCCTGAACGATAAGGGCCTCGCCCTCGCCCGCCGCACCGTCACGAAATATCGCGAACACCTGGGGATTGCCAATTCGGCCGCGAGAAGGAGAGCCCGTGCTCTACAGCAGGCGCTCAAGAGGACATGACCATCTTGCGCACGGGGCATTGCGTGAGTCACCTGTGTTGCGCGTGAAATACACGCAGCATGCGGCGCGACTGCAAGACGCCCTGGACTGCATCAGGCTAAATCGCTGAAACAACTGAGATATTTCCAGGAACACATTCATGATTCGATATGGCACTAATATTGCATGTAAGAAAGTGCCCGCTTCGGTGGGTACAGTCGACAAGGCGCCGAGAGCGTCAGTCCAAACAGGGAGACAATTAGATGAACAAGATACACCGCGCGGTGCTGGCGTCGGTGGTTGCCTTGGCAACCGCGGCTCCGGCAGTGCATGCCGCCGATCTGACGGTTGGCTTCACGCTCGATGCGGATACGCTCGATCCGGCAAACCACCGCAAACGCGAAACCGAAACGATCATCCGCAACATGTATGACGGCATTCTTACGCGGGACGCCGAAATGAAAGTGGTTCCGGAAATCGCAGAGTCCTTCACCCAGGTTTCGCCCTCCGTCTACGACTTCAAGATCCGAAGCGGCATCAAGTTCCATGACGGCAGCGATCTCACGGCGGAGGACGTCAAGTTCACCCTCGACCGCCTGACCATCGAAGGCGCGATGGGCAATGACCAGACCAGCCCGCGCAAGAGTCTGCTTGGTCCGCTTGAATCGGTCGAGATCGTCAACGGCGATACCGTGCGGATCAACCTGTCGGAGCCATGGCCCATCCTTCCCGCCATGCTGCCCTTCCAGGAAGTCGTTTCCAAAGCCTTCGTCGAAAAGGTCGGCACCGAGGGCCTCGCAACCGAGGTGAACGGCACCGGCCCGTTCAAGCTCGTTGAGTGGCGGAAGGGCGACTCGATCATCATGGAACGGTTCGACGACTACTATGGCGGCGCGACCGACATCGAGCCCGTCGGGCCGGCCTGCGTGGACCGTGTGATCTTCAAGATCATTCCCGAGACCGCCTCACGTGTCGCCGCGCTTCTGTCGGGGGATGTTGATATCATCAACGAACTTCCGACCTTCTCGATCGAGCAGGTGAAGAACAACCCGAACACCGACGTCATGACGGTGAACGGAACCCGCAGCTTCTTCATCGCGATGAACATGGAAGGGGAATTCTTCGATGATCCCAAGGTGCGCCAGGCCGTCGCCCACGCAATCGACAAGGATCTGATCATCGACCGTATTCTTGGCGGAAACGCAGCGGGCATCGAGGGCATCCTCTCCCCCGACGCCTTCGGCGCAAGCGAGCTGCCCAGCTACGATTACGATCCCGAGAAATCCATGGCCCTGCTGGCCGAGGCTGGTTATCCTGACGGCATCGAGGTGACGATGGACGTCGAAGGCGCGTTCAAGGACACCGCCGAAGCGATTGCCTCGCTCCTCACCAATGCAGGTATCAAGACATCCGTCGCCGTGGGCGAGGGCGCGCAACTGTCCAACAAGTGGCGCACCAAAGGTGAGCCGAAGAGCGGCGACATGTATTTCTCCTCCTGGGGCAATGGCTCGCTCGATCCGTTCGACATCTTCACGCCGACGCATCGCTCCAACGATCGCGGCAACTCGGCTGGCTATGCGAACCCGGAACTCGACGCGCTCCTCGACGCGGCCGCAGTGGAACTCGACAGTGAAAAGCGCGCCGCGATGTATCGTGAGGCGGAACTGATCGTGAACCGCGATCTGCCCTACGTCTACCTCTGGGTGCCGCAGGATATCTATGGCGTGTCGAAACGTCTGTCGGGCTGGAAGCCGAGCGCTGACAGCCGGATCAACCTGCACGACGCCTGTGTCAACTAAACCAGAGTATACTCTCGAAGGGGACGGTCATGGGCCTTGGTAAGTTTCTCGAAAGGGTGCTTCAGCTTGTGCCCGTCCTTCTCGGGGTCAGCGTGATCGTGTTCATCATGATCGCACTGACCCCCGGAGACCCGGTTCAAATCATGATCGGCGACCAGGCGATCACGCCCGAACAGGAAGCCGCGCTGCGCCGCGACCTGGGGCTGGATCGGCCGATGTACGAACGATTCTTCCTTTTCGTCGGCAATGCGGTGCAGGGCGACTTCGGGCAAAGCTTCTACCATCGCCGGCCCGTGTCGGAGGTGATCGCCGAGCGCCTGCCTGCCACCATCGAACTCAGCCTCGTGGCGCTCCTCATCGCGCTTTTCACGTCGATCCCGCTCGGCGTGCTGGCCGCGATCCGCAAAAACTCGATCTTCGACCGGATCGCCACCGTCATCTCTCTCCTCGGTGTATCGCTGCCCGGTTTCTGGTTTGGCATCCTGTTGCTGATGCTTTTCGCGGTGCACTTGAACATCCTGCCCGTCGCCGGGAGGATCGGGTATTCGAGCGAGATCGAGCCCATCACGCATTTCCTTCTGATCGACACGCTGCTGCGGGGACGGCCCGATGCCTTCCTCGATGCGCTGTCGCACATCATATTGCCCGCGGTCACTCTGGGTCTGCCGATGACAGCGATCCTCATGCGGGTCACACGCAGCTCGATGCTCGAAGTCCTGCAGCAGGATTACGTCACCTTCGCCGAGGCCAAGGGCCTTTCGCGCCGTCGGGTCCTGTTCCGTCACGCCCTGAAAAACGCGCTGATCCCGACGGTATCGGTCGCGGCGATCGAAACCGGCTCTCTTCTGGGCGGCAACATGATCGTCGAAACGGTCTTCGGTTGGCCGGGGCTCGGCCGACTCGTGGTGGAGAGCATCTTCCTGCGAAATTACCCGCTCGTTCAGGCGGCCGTGCTGCTCTACGCGGTAACCTACGTGCTGCTGAACTTCTTCGCCGACATCCTCTACACCGTGCTCAACCCAAAGGTTAAGCTATGACGAACGTCGCGGACATGTCCCGCCCGCCGGAAACGATCTTCCAGCAGAATCTGGGCAACTTCATGCGCAACCGGCTCGCCGTAGCCAGCTCTGCGGTGGTTATCCTGTTCATCCTGCTTGCGATCTTCGCGCCTCTCATCGCGCCGCACGATCCGAACGCGACCGACCTGTTCCGCCGGTTGCAGCCGCCGGCATGGGTCGAGGGGGGCGAGTGGAGTTATCTCCTGGGATGCGATCAGCTGGGACGCGACATCCTCTCGCGCATCATCTACGGCGCGCGCATCTCGATCTTCATCGGCGCCGCCGTGATCCTCGTCGCAACGACCATCGGGATCATTGCCGGACTATCGGCAGGCTACCTGCGCGGGTGGGTTGACGTGGTAATCTCGCGGATCGTCGATATCCTGCTCGGTTTTCCCTACCTGATCTTCGCCATCGGCCTCATGGCCATGATGGGGCCGGGCCTGATCAACATCATTCTCGCGCTGGCGTACAAGGAATGGGTCATCCCCTGCCGTGTGGTTCGGGGCGAAACCCTCGCGACCCGCGAGCTGGAATACATCGAGGCGGCCCGAGCGCTGGGTGCGTCGCGTCGGCACATCATGGTAAAAGAGATCCTTCCCAACATCCTGTCGCCCGTGATCGTGGTTTCCACAATCCGCATGGCGCACGTGATCATCCTCGAGGCGTCGCTCTCGTTCCTCGGGCTTGGCGTGCAACCGCCGACCGCGTCCTGGGGTTCGATGGTGTCGGATGGCCGGGCTTTCATTCTCGAATCCTGGTGGGTTTCCACCTTTCCGGGCCTCGCGATCCTGCTTCTCGTGCTCGCGATCAATGTGGCCGGACAGGGCCTGCGCGATGCTTTTGACCCAAGGTTCCACGAATGAGCGCACTACTTGAAGTCAAGGGCCTACGCACGGCCTTCGAAACCCGCGCCGGCAGCGTCTGCGCCGTCGATGGTGTTGACGTCGAAGTCCACCAAGGCGAATGCCTCGGGATCGTCGGCGAATCCGGGTCCGGCAAGAGCGTGACGTTTGCCTCGGTGATGGGACTGGTGCGTGCGCCGGGGCGGATCACCGCCGGCGAGATCCATTTCGATGGCCGCGACCTGCGCAAACTCTCGAGGAAGGAACTGCGGGCGGTGCGTGGGCGCGATATCGCGATGACGATGCAGGATGCGCTGACGGCACTCAACCCAGCGCTCACCATAGGCGTGCAACTCGCCGAAGTGCTCGAAGCCCACGACGAGACCTTGCCCAAAGGCCGCAAGGCCCGCGCGCGGGCCATTCGAGAGCGTTCGGTCGAAATGTTGGGTCTCGTGGGCATCCCGTCTGCAGGCAGTCGGCTCTCACAGTATCCGCATGAGTTTTCTGGTGGTATGCGCCAGCGTATCATGATCGCGATTGCGCTTGCCTGCCGACCGAAGCTCCTGATCGCCGACGAGCCGACGACAGCGCTCGACGTCACCATCCAGGCGCAGGTTCTGGAGCTGATCTCCGACATTCGGGCAAAGCTCGGGATGAGCGTGGTTCTGATCACGCATGATCTCGGTGTCGTGGCCGAACATTGCGATCGGGTGATGGTCATGTATGCCGGGCAGGTGGTGGAAGAAGGGCCGACGGCCGAGGTGATCGGATCACCGAGCCACCCCTACACACGTGGTCTGCTTGGCTCAATTCCGCGGCTTTCGCTGCGCGGCCAGCCGATCCACCCGATCGAGGGCCAGGTGCCGGACCTGATCGACCTGCCACCGCAATGCCGCTTCTATTCTCGTTGCGCCGAGCGGACCGACGCCTGCCTGACTCCAATCCCGGTGAGGCAGGTCGGACCGCACCGAAAGGCGCGTTGCATCATCGCCGGGGAGGACACCGAATGAGTACCGAACCGCTTCTGAAAATCGATAACCTGACGAAGCATTACGTCGGCCGCCTCAGCCTCGCCCAACGCCTCACCGGGGAGCGGCCAAAGGTGGTGCGGGCGGTGAATGACGTGAGCTTCGAAGTGCGGCGAGGCGAGATCCTTGGCCTGATCGGCGAAAGCGGCTGCGGGAAATCCACCCTCGGCCGCGCAATCCTGCGCCTGCACGAGCCGACCTCGGGCCGGGTGACCTTCGACGGGCAGGAGGTCACGGCGCTCGATCCAGCGGCGTTGAAAGACATTCGTCGCCGCATGCAGATCATTTTCCAGGATCCCTATGCCTCGCTCAACCCGCGCCGAACCGTGGCCGAAATCGTGGGGCTGCCGCTCAAGCTGCATGACCTCGTTTCTTCTGCCGATGAAATGCGCGCCAAAGTGATAGCGATCATCGAGCGTATCGGTCTGAAATCAAACCAGCTTGATCGGTATCCGCACCAGTTTTCGGGCGGGCAAAGGCAGCGGATCGGCATCGCCCGCGCCCTGGTTTCCAACCCGGAGTTCATTGTCTGCGATGAGCCCGTATCGGCTCTGGACGTTTCGATCCAGGCGCAGATCATCGAGCTATTGCTGGAACTCAAACGCGAGATGGGGCTGACCTATCTGTTCATTTCCCACGACATCTCGGTGATCGGCTACCTCGCCGACCGCGTGGCGGTGATGTATCTTGGCGAGATCGTGGAGATGGGGCCGGTCGATGCGGTGCTCTCTGCCCCGCGCCATCCCTATACGCAAAGCCTGATGTCGGCGGTTCCCGATGTCGACCATCCGGGCCATGCCCAACGCGTGCGTCTGACCGGCGATCTGCCCTCGCCGCTCAATCCGCCGACGGGATGCAAGTTCCACACCCGCTGTCCGCTTGCCGTGGACCGCTGCCGCTCCGAGGCGCCAAAATCGGAGGATCTCGGCGGTGGGCATCTCGCTGCGTGTCACCGGTTGCACGAGAAGCTCTCGCTTCTCGAAACGGCATGAGCCCGGCCGGGTTCGAGCCCCGCGAAGCCAGCCCGCTGGTTCTGACCGGCGAGCCGGAGGCCCGCGGCCGGGGCCAGACGCAGGACCAGCGCGCTGATGCGGCACGTGTGCGGGCGGCGACGGTGGAGCGCGTTGCGCGCGCCCGTGAAGAAGGGCATCTCGATCAACGCGCCCTAAGTTACCTCGCAGCACAACGCGACTTCCATGAGGTTCACGATCCTTCCGGAATGGCCGAGCTGAAGGGAATCGCCCAAGGATTCGGCCTGCCGCTCGACGAGTTGTTCCTGCACCTTCACCTCGGAACCCTGCGCGACTTCACGGGCGGCGCGGTGCTTGAGGACGGGTGCAGCGCCTGGGCCGTGAGCGATGGCCCCGAGGGCCCGATCGCAGTGAAAAACCGTGATTATTCGGGGGCGCATCGGGGGATCCAGCATGTTGCGCTTCATTCCGGACCGGATGTCAGAACCGGCCACTGGCTGGCGGTTGGCAGCTTGGGCAGTCCGGGCGCCTATTCCAGTGGCATGAACGCCTGCGGCCTCGCAGTCGTCGATACCCAGGTTTCGGTTCGCACGCACCGCGTCGGCTGGCTGCGCTATTTCCTGATGTCGCGCTTGCTTTCGGAGTGCGCAGATGTGAGCGAGGCGCTCGATTTCATTCGAAGCGTTCCCCATGCCGGCGGCGGCACGCTTGTGCTTGCCGACCGCAGCGGCACTGTTGCCGCCGTCGAACTGGGCGCACGAGAAACTGTATCGGCAATGGCTGCTCAGGTCTGGCGCACCAATCATTACATAACGCCCGAGCTCGCTGCCAATACCCTCGCGCCTGGCGATGACCGAATTGCGCAGAACTCGCGTGATCGCTTCCGCTATCTCGGGGAAAAAATTCCCCACCAGCGATGGGGCATCCGCGCTGCCGCGCGC
>Ga0180435_10003128_pt1 | contig 16729 bp, 15 predicted proteins | sample SS_ome_3_FD_132467 | JGI IMG/M metagenome (GOLD analysis project Ga0180435, IMG submission 132467) | Hypersaline lake sediment archaeal communities from the Salton Sea, California, USA - SS_3_S_1 metaG | ecosystem: Environmental > Aquatic > Non-marine Saline and Alkaline > Hypersaline >...
TATTATGCACTATACAATATAGTTATAAAATTTAATAATCTAAGCTAAACTTATATTTTCCCAAATATTCATCATAGGTGATGACCATTGGGTTACCCTTTTCATCACTGACAATCAAGCTGTCATAAGCCATTCGGATTTTCTTTTCCAGATCTATTCTGTCCCGTCCTACAACTATGAAGTAACCTGCCCTGGCAGTAGCATTCTCGATTTTCTTGTATATTGTGCCTTTCTTGAAATTGAACAGAGCTGCTTTTATATATGGCACCGATGTGAACTGCTCCATGGAAATGTGCTCATCAACTATACCGGGTTTCATGAAAAACATCTGGGTTGACATATATTTCCCGTCTTTTCTGAAATCATAATCCTGAAGCTTCGAGACATCGGCTTCATTACCCATGACTGAATCAAATACCATGCCCAGGATGTCGATATCTGAAATCAAGGGTATGGTCAGATCCTCATATGCACCGCCTATCCTCATGGCTATCTCATTCACCTTTATACCTTCATTACCTATGAGATACTGGAAATATATCGGGCCTTCCTTTATGTCGAATGCATCAACTATTCTTTGAGTAATCCGGCTTATATCATCAGCATATTCAGCAAGATGAACCGACGGATGGTTGTGGGCTATGCATATGCCGATTCTTTCCCGATTATCCATGGTTACCCTGTCAACCACAGTTATGATAAATGCTTTGCCGTTTCTTACCCAGCCGTTTACGGTTATCTCGTCATTTTCGTAATATTCCTCGAGCAGAACCTTGTCTTCTTTTGTATATCCAAGGGTTTCGCCTATGTTCTTTTGAATCTCATCCATGGATTCAACCTTGAAAATACCACGCTGTCCCTGACTGTCCACCGGTTTCAGAACAGCCGGAAATCCCATATGCCGTATATCCTTTTCGGTGAAGTTTTCATCAATCAAAGCATATTCATTTGCAGGTATTCCACTATCCTTGAAAATCTTCTTCATTACCCTTTTGTTTGTTACTTTAAGGGCTGTTTCCGGACTCGTGTAGAAAGGCAGTTTATTGTGTTTTGCCGCAATTGCTGCGGTCAGCACCGGTTGGTCCGTGCCCATGGTTATGATTGCTCCGGCTTTTGTTTTATCAATTATTTTTATTACCCCTTCATGATCAAACGTACTGGTCAGGAAGTGCTCATCAGCATATTTCCGTGCAGGGCAATTTTTTAGATAGTCCACCAATATGATGTAGTATCCGGACTGTTTAAGTCTTTTTACCATATTGAGCTGACAGTGACCTCCACCGAGTACCAAAACCTTCATCCTGTACTCCCGTCCGTTGTTTCAAGCACTTTATAAGGGGCACCGGACTTAGCGAATTTCTTCAAAAATCTGGAACCGGAATAATTCACATATATTCCTGAAATAAGTTTGAGCAGCTTCTTGAATGAATGCCCGCTTCCCCTGCTTCCACCGTACTGTACCTTGATATTTCCGAAGTTATTTGAATATTTGAGCATTTCCATTGAAATATATACGAAAGCCGTATCTGCGATAGCAACCTTGCTGTATAGCTCCTTACTGATTATCCTGAAACTGCATACCTTTATTCCCTTTGGAATATTCGTAATCATTCGAAAGGTCAGGTCCCTTAGAAATGAGCCGGCTTTTCTGAATATACCTTTGCTTCCTGGGTTTGAGTTCAGGGCATAAACCGCATCAAATCCCTGTTGTATTTTAGTATATAGATGGGGAATTGCCTCAGGCGGGTTTTCAAGATCATCATCCATTATGATGGCATAGTCCCCTTTGGCATGCGCCAAACCGCATAAAACCGCATTCTGCTGTCCGTAGTTTGCATCAAGCAGAAAACCCCGTACTGCCGGATTAACAGATGCGATTTCCTTGATTCTTTCATAACTGCCGTCAGGACTGCAATCATCCACAAGAAGAATTTCACTACCGCAGAATCCCGAGGTTCCCTTTAGAATCCTGTCAACCAATTCATCAAGGTATTTTATGCCGTTATATACCGGGACAACTATACTGAGGGTTGAATCAATCAAGGAGCCTCCTTATCTCGGCACAAATGAAATCTATTTCACTATCATCCAAATGCATGTGCATTGGCAGTCTCAGCAGCCTTGAAGATATGTCCTGTGATACCGGACAATCCGTATGGGTATATCCCAGTTTGATGCCGAACGGACTGGAGTGAAGGGGGACATAGTGAATGACTGCACCGATTCCTGATCCAAGCAAGCCTTTCCTGAGACGCTCCCTGGTGTTTTCATCATTCAGAATAATGTAGAATACGTGGTGGTTGTTTTTGTTATAATCCGGGATTACCGGGAGCTTCAGTTTTTCCCTGTTAACCAAGTCGGAAAGACGTTCAAAATATAAATCCCAGAGGGTTTTTCTTCGTTTTGATATTTCGGGATACTTCTCAAGTTGTGCTGCGAGAACTGCTGATGACAACGGACTAAGATTCATTCCCCTCCCCGGTCTCTGCCATGAATAGGCCTCAGTCTCTCCTCTTGCAAATGCCCTTCTGTTCGTACCGCTTTCCAGCATCTCTTCAAATACGGTTGCCTCATTTGAATTGCGAATCAGCAATGCACCTCCGCCTTCACCTGATATGTTCTTCGTCTTATGAAAGCTGATTACACCTGCGTCACCTATGGTTCCAAGATGCCTTTCCTTGTAATATGCCCCGAAGGAAAGAGCTGCATCCTCAAGGATATGAAGCTTCCTGTCGTTTGCAAAAGACATGAGCATATCCATGTCAACTGATGCCCCACCATAGTGTACAGGCATTATACATGAGGTTTTCCCGTTTGTTTTCTCAATGACATCATCAATATCAATTACAAGGGTGTCGGGATCGATATCTGCAAAAACCGGTCTAAGCCCTGCCGCAAGAACGGCATTCGCTGCAGCCGGATAAGTAAAGGAAGGTATGATTACACCGGAACCCTCGGGCAATAGCCCTGATGCCAGATACAGTTCCATGGCAGAAGTGGCACTTCCTGTCATAAAGACAGTGTCGGCACATGTGATATCGGTGATTCCGCTCTGTACCTGTGCAGACATATCAATGTTTTCAAGGACATATTTGCTGAGATTGCGGGCTTCCTCAGAACCATAGTATGGTATATTGAATTCAATCTTTTTTTTCATCATATCAGTCAACCTTATATATCCTGATTTCCCAATCCTTATCACCCACAAACCTTACGATTCTCATGGCATAGGGTGATTCAAATGTATGAATCAGGGAGCATTGTGTTTCAAGGAATTCGATCATCCCGTCATAGTATGGATATACATTGCCGTAAACCACATTCCATACGGGTCTTCTTTCATATATCAAATCCATTTCCTCGGGATATATTATATATTCTATCTTCCTGGACTGCACATATTCTGCGAAGGTCAGTCCTTCTTCATAAATATATGCAAGGTTCCTGTAATCAAGGAATGCACCTTCATCAAATGCATATGCCGTATTTAGGTTTGCCAGGGCGGGCCCTTCTGCAGGTACATGCTCCTTTATTTCCTGTATATATTGTTTATAATCATCATTGAGCCAAGGAAGTATCATACCTATGGAGTTTACAAGAAGGCCGATGCATATCACTGCAGAAATAATTGTCCTTTGCTTCTTTTCAACGGAAGATACAAGGTGAAACAATGCCGGTATTCCCAGGATGAAAACGAACAGTATGCCCGGCTGTGAATATCTTCCTATTACTATGTATCCTATGTTTACTGCAATCAAGGGAAAAAGAAGCAACCAGTACTTTCTGTTCTTGATTCCTGCCAGCAACAATCCGATTGCTGAGCCTGCGAGTACAATGAATTCCCCCCGGATATTCGGTGTATAGTATGTTCCCGAGGACTGTCTGAAAAGCTTGCTGTAATAACTGAACAAACCTTCATATCTGACAGAAACCGTACTTGTGACCCCCAGGTCACTGCCGTACTTCAGGTAATTTGAAATAAAGTTTGGGTCCATTAAAAAGCTAAGACCAACAAAGACAGTCGCAATTACTCCCGTAGAAACTATATAGATGAGCAGGTTCCTTGCTTTCATCTTTTTCTCGAAGAATATGAGGAAAAGATATACGCTTCCGGCTGCCAGGGCAATAAGGAAACTGTTCGGATGGATACCTATTGCAAGACCTGTAAAAAGCGCTGCAAAAAGATCATTTCTTGCTTTCCATTCTTCCCTTTCCTTAACCAGATAGTATATTATTCCAAGCAATGCAGCTGCGATGATAATTTCCTGCCTTGCAAAGTGGGATGCATATATGAACTGCACGCACACTGAAGCTGCCAATGTTGAGAAAAATGCTGTTTTGGTATTTTTTGTAATCGTCTCAACCAACTTGTATGTAAGGGAAAGTAACAGGATTCCAAATACAAGCGATACAAGCCTGAAGGCAAAAAGGTTGTAACCAAACACAAATGAAAACAATGCCTGAATCCCATGGAAAATTGTCTTTATTGCATGAGGATTCCTGGGAAACAGATCAAAGAAGGACTCTGTCGCTGCCGGTCCCCCGGCTATCATTGACCTAGTCAGACCCGACAACCATGATTCATCCGAATGCATGAACGGGAACTTGTTAAGGAAAAGCAGGTTCACAACAAAGTACACCGCCATGTAAACAACCAGCAATCTCTTCCATGTAAACCTGAATCTCTCTTTCTGCATAACCATATTATATTATTATTCCCCCGAAATTGGTAGAATCCTCCCTTAAAATTGATAGATTCCCTCCTTAAAATTGATAGATTCCGCCCGGGGCAAAATGATTTGGCCCGGGGCAAATTCTATCAAAATAATAATTAAGCAGGTTTGTACCGAAGCTTCGAAAGGGCTTTAAACAAGCGTTTTAGGCTATTTTCTTAAATTAGGATGATTAAATCCGCCCGGGGCAAAATGATTTTGCCCGGGGCGGATTCTATCAAAATGTATAAAAAAACCCTCGGAAATCCGAGGGTTTTCATAAAAGGTCAATCAGTCGGTTACAACCGGGTAACCTTCTGCAATCCAACCAACTTTCATTCCGAAGTGGAGTGATACTGCATCATGACCAAGCATTCTGAGAACTGCTGTTGTCTGTCCTGCTGTCTGACCTGAGTAGCAAGCTATTATAAGTTTGCCGTCGGGCAGTTCGCCGAAGTTTTCCTGCATGTTTTCACCAAAGGGAATGTTTATAGCATTGACTATATGTCCTGCTGCAAAATCTTCAGTTCTTCTGATGTCTATTACTGTTGCTTCATCAGCTTCCACGGCCGCCTGGGTATCATCCCAACCGATCTTGAAGTTTGCATTGTCAAGTACAGCGTTGAAGTATGCTTCAACTTCGCTGAGAAGTACTTCATCAAAGTCTGCACCTGCATCTGCAAGTTCAGTCACTTCAGTTGTTACATATGCTTCATAACCATCAACAGTCATTGCGCCTTTGTTGAATCCTGATTTTACCGAAATTGCTTCGATATCAAGCATGTTCAGGAGTGCAACTGCCTGTCCTGCAGTCTGACCTGAGTAGCAGTATACATAAACAGTTTCGTCCTTCGGAAGCATTGAAACTGCTTCTGCAAGGTCCGGGCCCCATGCTGCAAGAGCTGCGCCCTTGATGTGGCCTTCGCTGTAAACATCTTCCTGCCTTATGCTGAGGATGAAAGGTTCTTCTCCTGCATCAATCTTAGCAAAGAGGTCTTCCCAGGTGATTATCCTTGAACCGGGATAGTCTGAGAAATAAGCATTCGCAGCTGCTGTCTTTACGTATTCTGTCCATCCACCCATACCTGACTTAAGTGATACGGCATTGTATCCGAGCGATCTCATTACAGCTATAGTCTGACCTGCGGTCTGACCTGAGTAACATGTTACAACAATCTTTTTGTCCATCGGAAGATTTTCAAAGTTCGTGTGCATGCTTTCACCGAACGGGATGTTGACTGCTCCGTCAATATGAGCCTTGTTGTAATCATCAGCTTTTCTTATGTCAACCACTACTACATCGCCTGCATCAATAAGAGGCATTGCAGCGTCGGAAGCAATGATGTTATTGCCGTTGTCTGCTACTGTATTGAAGTATTCCTCTACATATTCAAGAACTTTCTTGTCGAATTTTGCTCCTGCATCGGGAAGTTCATTTGCTGATGTCTCAACATATGCTTCGTAGCCTTCCTGAGCCATTAATCCTTTGTTGTATCCGGATTTGACCGAAACAGCATCGATTCCCAGCATGTTCAAAAGTGCAACTGTCTGTCCCGCGGTCTGGCCGGTATAGCAGTATACATAAACCTTTTCATCTGTAGGAAGCATCGATACCTTGGAAGCAAGGTCTTCGCCCCACGCAGCAAGGTATGCACCTTTTACATGACCTTCACCATATACATCAGCCTGTCTGATACTTAGAATGAACGGGTCATCTCCTGCGTCGATCTTTGTCATAAGATCGGACCATTCGACTATCCTTGAACCAGGATACTCTGCAAAGTACTCGGTTGCGGCATCCTCGACAGCAGTTCCTGATGAACAACCGACGATAGTGAATACCAGCGCAACCACCATAAGTGTTACCATTAGTTTTTTCATTGTGTTCCCCTTCCTTTATGACGCATCCTGTGGTGACGGAGGCGTACTTTCAGACGGTGGCTCCGGATTTTCGACAGCTTCATATTCGAGCCATGCTCCGTCATAAATTCTTACATCCTGATATCCGGCATCCTTAAGCGCAGTGTATGTCTGTGCAGCCCTGACTGATGTCTTGCAGAAAAGTATGATCTTCATTTCAGGTTTGATGCCTTTGTCGATGTATGTTATCTGAATATCCCTGGCAGATTTGTATTCTCCGGTAGCATAATTGTTCCATACATATTCGATGTGAACGGAACCAGGAATTGTGCCTGCCATGTATTCCTCATAACTCCTTGTGTCAATTATTACAGTGTCTTCCTCCGGCATGTTTATCTGAGTCTTCAGATAGTCCAGGCTGACAATTAAGCTCTTCTGTGTGTCACCGGCATTATAGGTTGTTTCGGGAAGTTCCCTTGCAACCATGGTTGTCTCTGCTCCTTTTTCCTTAAGGGCTTCGAAACCGCCGCTTACAACATATACGTTGAAATTACCGTACATATTGAGTGTCCACTGAATCCTTGCAGCCTTCATGTTGGAGGTATTGTCATAAACCAGCAAAGTGTCCGTCTCACTGATGCCTGCAGCTCCCATGCATTGCTTTATCTGCGATGCAGGTGCCAGCATATTCTTGTAAGGTTCATTTACAACCAGTTCTGACATCGGAATGTTTACTGCCCCGTCTATATGGGCAAGTCCGTAGTCTTCAGGTGATTCAGCATCAACGAGAATAGCTCCCTCACCGACCATTTCCAATGCTTCTTTGGGAGTTACGATATATCCGCCGGTTTCTTCGAAGTCAAAACTTCCGCATCCGGTCGCTGCGACCGAAATAATGAGAACCAGGGCAATCAATAATACTGATTTTTTCACTTTCTCCCTTCCTTTCATCCTACAGTTCAGCCTCAATGTTTTTCTTAGTGAGGCTTTCCTCTGTTATCTGCTTAACGATATGACCGTTCTTGATGACTATTACCGAAGGACAATGTCCATGCTTGCAAAGTCTCTTGGCAAGGCCCTTTGACTTGTAGGTATCGACCTTGTGGCAGCAATAATCTTCATATTCCTTTTCAATTGCTTCCAGTTCCTCAAGAAATTCCCTGTGATCAGCATTGGATGCATCATAAATATATGCAATTCCGTTGCCTTTCATTATCATTTCTTCATAAATTTCGGATTCAGCAATGTATTTTTCTGCCATTACACCGGCAGTAGCAGCATCACCTACACATGTTGCAACCTGACGCAAGAATTTTTCCCTTACATCACCGGCTGCAAATACGCCGTGTACGCTTGTTTCCATATTCTCATTGGTCAGTACATATCCTTTTTCAGTCATATCTACAACACCTTTGTAGATCTTTGTGTTGGGTATGTAACCAATGAAGAGGAAACATGTGAAGCAATCTATGGGTATCAGTTCACCGGTCTTGAGGTTCTTGAGTACTACGGTAGTGAGTTCATCTTCGCCTTCGAACCTTTCAACTACTGTATTGTGGATGAATTCCATCTTCGGATTTGCGAGTGCAGCGGCTTTGGCTACTTCGTTGCAGTCCATGATGCCTTCATCATGAATGATGGAAACCTTGACCTTCTTGGCAAACCTGGTAAGGAACATTCCTTCTTCAATTGCTGCATCACCGGAACCTATTACGAGGACTTCTTCGTCGGTACAAGCTGCAGCATCACATGTTGCACAGAATGCAATACCCTTTCCGATATAGGCCTGTTCATTTTCAGCACCTGTAAGCCTGGGTTTACTTCCGTTTGCTATGATGACTGATTTCGCTTCATATCTGTTCCTGAATGTCTCTACTATCTTGACATCACCGGAAAAATCTACGGTCTTTACGTTTGTCAGTTTGAACTTAACACCAAATTTCTTGGCCTGCTGTTCAAATAACTTCATAAGATCCGTTCCTGATATTCCCTCGGGGAATCCGGGATAATTCTCTATTTCCCATGTGTTGGTGGCTATACCGCCTACAAGGGATTCCTCAATTACTATTGTCTTGAGTCTTGCCCTTCCGCAATATATACCGGCAGTGAGTCCTGATGCTCCTCCACCTATGATGACTACATCATATTGTTCAACTTTTTTTTCTCTTGGCATAACTTTACTTCCTTAATTACATAAAATACTTGACAAGCAGCTTGCTTCCGATGATAGCTCCCACGAACATGAATGCCGCAAAAACCCAACCGGAAAGAGACAGTGAAGCTATTCCACTGAACAGTGCTCCGATATTACATCCGAAGGCTATCCTTGCGCCGTAACCCATGAGCAATCCACCCAGGGCAGCCGCAACAACCTGCTTGTAAGATTTAATCTTCTTGATTTTAAAGCCCGAGGCCATCATAGCTGCAAACAATGCACCTGCGATGATACCCAGATTTCTCCAGGTTCCGGGATGGTTCAGGAAACCTGCGTTCAGCGTCGCCTGTGCACCGGGTGAACTGAAGTAGAACCATTTGTCAACGGATCCGCCTACCAGCTCAAACAACCATGCTCCCCAGTTAGCAAACACGCCGGATACTCCCCATGGATTTCCTGTTGTTGCAAATGTCACAACCTGGAAAACCGACAGAAGAACTGCACCCGTTACGTACGGCAGGGCGTCTTTGAACCACATCTTATAAAAATCATTATTCTTTATCTTGTCGAAAAATGCCTTCAAGGCCTTTCACCTCCCTAATCGTTCCGGGATTTATTTCATTTTTTCAATAAAGCATTCCCATTCGCCGTCATCTACTTCTTCGAGTTCGACTTCATGGCCCTGCTTCCTGGCCCATTCAGGTACATTCTTCATAGCACAGCTATGGTCGATGAGTACGATAAGGGTATCGCCTACTTCGAGTTCTTCCAATGCTTTCTCTGTTTTAATCAAAGGTACAGGACAAGCTTCTCCCAAACAATCCAATTCAACTTCTTTAGCCATTTTAAAATCCTCCGTTTTAAATAATTTTTTTAGTGTGACAATTCGTCACTGTTCTTTTTCTCCCATTTATGGGCGATTACATAAAGTACTGCAATAATCAGCAGATTCGCTGCCAGACCTCCAAGCCATCCCAAATGATCGGGAAGGAAAACCTTAGGTGCCTTCAGCATGAAAGTCCTTTTCCACCATCCGAAATCATGCGCACCCCACAAGGAACCCACAATAAAGAAGAATAGCGAAATAACCTGCATCCAGAAACCTTCCCCTATTCTCATAAGGGTTCCTGATGCACATCCGCCTGCAATGACCATACCGATTCCGAACATACAGGCTCCTATTGCCGTTGCTATGCTTATGGGGACTACATAACCCTGTCCCGGTATAGCAAGACCGTTTATGAAATATCCATATTTGATTGCTGTAAAGGCAATACTGGTTATAGCAAAAGCTATCAGGACCGCCCTTGTAATCGAAGTGCTCTTGGTCAGATACGGATCTCTCATTGAAGCCGTGAAACAGAATCTTGATCTTTGCAGTGTAAAGCCGAACGCCAGTCCGATGAGCCAATACAACAGCAATGTGTCCTGCTTAAGTCCCAGCCATACGCCTATTCCGGCTATGACGAGGAAGATGACAATAGCTATGGGTATCTGGTTCTTTTTCTTGCGTCTGCTTCTGCCGCTTCGTGATGAAGCCCTTGAAGATGCTCTTACTGTTCCTTCAGTCACTACTTCACATCCTTTCAAAACTTTGTTAATAAATTAACATTCCTTGTGAATTATATCACAATCTTTCCGTTTGTCTATATTGGCTTTACTTATACTGCATTAGTTTTTTTAATAGTGGAGTTATGATATAATCTGTTTTGGCAGATTTTTTATGCCTGGAGTTACTTATGAACCTGGAATCCCTTAAATATTTTTATGAAGTTGCAAAGGCCGGCAGTATAAGCAATGTCGCTAAAAATGCTCATATTTCCCAATCCGCGCTTAGTCAGCAAATCAACCGTCTTGAAAACGAATTAACAGAAAAACTTCTAATTAGAAGAAATAAAGGTGTTACCCTCACAAGTACCGGGGAAATAGTTTATAAATTCGCTGAAAATATACTTCGCACATATGATGAGATGCTCTATGAAATTGATGTTCATAAGAATGCAGAAGCTCATATCAAGGTTGTTGGCTGTAGTTCAATAGCGGACTATGCACTCCCCTGCACCCTTGTATTGGCAAACAAGGAATACCCTAACCATAAATACGAACTTTTTTCCAGGAACTCAGCTGACATAGCATCAGATGTAGCAAACAATATATATGATATCGGCTTTACTTATATAACCGAAACACCCAAAGCAAAGTCAGATATAGTTTCAATCAAGACAGGTGCAAACAATATTATTCTGGTAGGTAAAAATATCCCGAGCAATCCTGATACCATGAGTGTGGAACAGCTGCTGGATGCATGCATAATAACCTTTACCGGCAAGAATGAAATAGATGAGGTCCTTAAGAAGAACCTCAGGAAGCTGGGATACGGGAATTCCCGGATGAACTGCCATATGGAAGTCGAGGGTATCACCGGTGCTAAAATGATGATTGCGCGGGACTATGGGATAGCTTTTCTTCCATATATAGCTGTTAAGGAAGAACTATATAAAAAGGAATTCAAGGAAATTACAATTCCCGGCTTTGACCTGAATCTCGAAATGCTGCTCATGTTCAAGAAAGATCATTCAAAACATGTTGAGGAATTCATCTCATGGTTCCTAAAGAATGGATCACGTTCCTTTTGTTGAAAAAATAAAAATATTCGAGGATATAATGAAGCATCGCGAAAGATGGAACAGAATATTCAATTTTGAAGAACCAGACAGGATTCCGGTTTATTTTTTCGGCACATGGCCGGAAACAAAAGTGCGTTGGGCTAATGAGGGTCATGAGCTGAATTGTTCACTTCGTTCCCATTCAGGTCCTCAGATTGATGGGATGGATCCCGATTGGGAGGCTTCAACCTGGTCAAACCAGGGGCTGTTCAGGAATTATGCCGTCAGCGACCTATATAAGGTAATGGATGAAACAGATGACTATAGAATAATAAGGCAATCGGATGGCTCAATTGAAAAGGAACTGAAAAAGTCCACATCAATAAACCATACCATCAAATATGCTATGGGACCTACAAGGGAATCATGGGAGGCCTTGAAATTGCGTTTTAATCCCAATGACAAGCGAAGGTATCCTGATGATTTTGAAAAGAGGGTAAGTGAGCTTTCCGGTAAGGATGTAGTCAGGATGTTCCATGGCGGAAGCCTGTACGGTTGGATCAGGAACTGGATGGGTGTCGAGAATATTTCCTATTTCATGTTTGATGAACCTGAATTGATGGACGAAATACTTGGCTACATAGTTGATTTTCTGATAAAGGTTTCAGGTAATGCATTGTCACATGTTGAAATGGATGCTGCATATATCTGGGAAGACTGCTGCGGTTCAACCGGGCCTTTGTTTTCTCCTTCCATGTACAGGGAACTCTTTGACAAGCATTATAAGAAGCTGATTGGTTTTTATAAATCGATGGGTGTAAAGAACGTCCTTTTGGACAGCGACGGATATTGCGACCCCCTTATTCCCTGCTGGCTCGAATCAGGTGTTGACATCATTTTTCCCCTCGAGGTAGGAACCTGGCAGAACTCTCCTGATAAAGTCAGGAACAAGTTTGGTAGGAATCTGAAAATATTCGGTGGTGTCAACAAACACATCATTCCCCTGGGGAAAGATAAGATCCGGGAGCATCTGCTTACACTGAAACCCTGTGTTGACGAAGGCGGCTACATTCCCATACCCGACCACAGGATACCTCCTGACTGTTCACTAGAGGATGTTCATGATTATTTGGATGTCTTCAATGACATCTTCAACAAAGCCTAATTCTTTGTTACGGTTATCTCCCAGACGCCGTTCATGACCTCATCGATTTTCACGGTGACATTTCTTTTCTTGTATTTGTCTCTGATGGACTCAACTACGCAGCTGTGATCCACCACTATCATGAAGCTTTCTCCATTATTAAGAAGTTTGATTTCTTCTTCTATCCTAAGGACAGGTATGGGGCACATTTCTCCGAAACTATCAATAATCTTCATACTATCACCTAAACAAAAACTACATATGCAATATACCCTGATATAACCAGGGTTACATAGGCAAGTAAGTTTGCAGCCAGACCTTTCCTGAACATATATGATATATCAAGCCCGTATCCAACGGGTACTGCCCTGATTGATGTGGGAAGAGTATACGCACTGTTGCATGCAGCTGCAGTTATAAATACCGGAAGTATCGGATCTATTGCAAGACCAGTACATATAGTTACAACAAGCGGTATGGTTATTGCACATGCTGCTGTATTGCTGGAAGTGTTTGCAAGGAACATTCCCAAGGCAACTGTCATTGCAATCAGGGGAAGAAGTGCTGCATTGCCCGAACCAGCTACCAAATCGGCCATTACACCTGCTGCACCTGTATCAACAATAAGCCCGCCAAGAGCTATACCACCTGCAAACAATATAATCAGCCCCCAATTAACCATTTGGGATGCCTGCTTCCAGCCTATCAGTGCTTTTCCCTTTCCACTTCTTAAAAAGAATGCAAACAATCCGATTATAAGAAAAATATAAGGTGGGGTAAGCCCCGGTAAAATTGCTGAATACAATGGTCTTGCAAAAGCCAGTACTACAGCCAAAATGAACAGAACAAGAGCGTAAATCTCTCCTCTTTTAGTTTTACCAAGGGATACCAATTGTTCCCGGTAAAACTGCCTGCTTCCCGGAATCACTTTGCTGTCCTTTTTGACAAGAACCATGAAAATCAACGTTACCGCAGCAAGTATCAGAATATATGGAACTGCATTTGTCACCCATCTCCAATAGAGGAATTCAGATCCTGAATACTCTTCTAGCGCTGATATGGCAACCAGGTTCATGGCACCGCCCATAGGCGTGGCAAATCCACCCAAACCGGCTCCCCAGGCTATGGAAAGCAGCAGAGAGAATGAAGTCTTTGAATCTGTACCTGCCCCTGAATATTCCACCATTGAATATGCTATGGGACAAAGGGCAGTGACAACTACCATGTTGGGCATAAAAGCGCTCATCACCAGAGATATCAGAAAGAATAAAATAATCTGTATATTTACATTCATGCCCAAACCTGAAAGCGACTTCAGGGCAATCCTTTTATCAAGACCTTGTATGGTCCAGGCAGCAGTAAGTACACTTGCACCGAATATAAGTAAAACTATTGGATTGAAGTAGTCACCAAGCATATTGTTCATGGGAATCATTTCAAAAACAGAATTAACCGCTAGCGGCAGAAGAGCTGTTACTGCAATATGCACAGGCCTTGTAACCCACCAGAAAAGCATCAGGATAATAACTCCCAATGCGACTTTTGCCTGAATACTGAATATATCCGGAAGAAGAACAACAATTAAAATTGCTGCAGCAATCCCTGAAACAATATATATGAGCTTAGAAATGCCATGTTTTTTCATCCCCCACATTATAGCATGTTATAATATATTAAGCAGAAAACACGGAGACTAATATGATTCACAAAACCACAGTTGCAGATCTTCATATTCACTCAACAGCATCTGATGGAACCATGACCCCGGCAGAAATTATTGATGAACTTATTACAAAGGGCATCGGGCTTTGTTCCCTTACTGACCACAACAGCATTGATAATCAGAATGAGTTCATTTCCCATGCTTCCGAAAACGGGATTATTTGTATCCCGGGTGTTGAACTTAATGCTTCTATAGGCAACCAGGACTATCATGTACTCGCATATGGATTTGACCCATCGGACATACACGTAGAAGAATACGCAGCTTATATCCTGTCAAAAATGAAGGAATACAACAGGAAACTCATCAGCCTTATGTCAGACGATTTTGACAACATCAACTTGAGCGAATATGATAAATACTCATATGATAGAAAAAAAGGCGGATGGGAAACAATTCAGTTTCTATATGAAAAAGGAATGTCAGATTCCCTTCTCGGAGCGATGCAGTGGTATCGAAGATATGCAGCCAGCCTACCGGATATTGACTATCCTCATCCCAGTGAAGTATGCAGGGAAATTCATTCGTGGAAGGCAATGGCAGTTCTGGCCCATCCCAACTACTATTTCAAGGAAGAACCCGATGTAATTGAGTTAAATAGAAAACTGGATGAGTTCCGGGAGTATGGAATAGATGGAGTCGAGTGCTATTACCCTTCCCATTCCATGTCCACGACAGAAACTTCACTCTTGTGGTGCCGTAATAACAATATGCTCATTACAGCAGGCTGCGATTGTCATGGTGGCTTTGTACCGGGAAGGGAAATTGGGAAAATCAGAGTAACTTTGGAACAACTCAACCTGGGTCAACTTATATAAAATCAGAAAGAGAGATTCAACATGAATACACCAATTGAAACGGTATTTTCCAGAGCAAATGATATTACACCACTCAATGAATATCCCCGTCCCCAGCTTAAACGCAGCAACTGGACCAATCTTAACGGAATGTGGGAATATGCCGTAACAGTATCAGATGAAAACCCTCCTTTGGAATACACCGGAAAAATAACTGTTCCATTTGCCATAGAAACATCAGCATCCGGTGTAATGAAAAATTTCAATCCCGGGGACTGTCTTCACTACAGACGCTTCTTTGAAATATCTAAAAATGATAACAAAAGAGTAATACTTCATTTCGAGGCCGTGGACTGGAAGTGTGATGTTTATCTAAACGGTATCAAGATAGGTTCACATACGGGAGGATACATCCCATTTTCATTTGATATAACTGATTTTAGTGTAAACGGCGAAAATGAACTGAAGGTGTCGGTTACTGACCCCACTGACACCCATTGGCAGCAGAGGGGTAAACAAAAACTCAATCCTTCCGGAATATGGTATACACCAACCAGTGGAATCTGGCAGACAGTCTGGTTGGAGGAAGTTCCGGAAGAATACATAGATTCATTGACAGTAACTCCTTCAAAGGAACTGGATTCCGTGGAAATAACAGTAAATTCTGCTTCATCGGCGGACTGTAGTATCAGGATACTTCAAAATAAGGAAACAATAATGGAAAGATCAATTCCTTCCAACAGCCCTTTTGTTATCCCGGTAGAAAACCCGCAGCTCTGGACTCCGGAATCTCCATTTCTTTATGATATGGAAATCACCCTTGGCGAAGATTCAGTAAAGTCATATTTTGGCATGAGGACCATATCTCTTTCAAAAGGTCCGGACGACAGGGATATATTCATGCTCAACAACACACCTGTTTTCATGAATGGTCCCTTGGATCAGGGATATTGGCCTGAGAGCGGCATGACCCAACCCTCGGACGAAGCAATCATTTTCGACCTTCAGGCCATGAAGGATTTGGGTATGAATACCATAAGAAAACATATCAAGATTGAATCCAGGAGATGGTATTATCATGCGGATAGGCTGGGACTTATGGTTATACAGGATATGCCCAACGGAGGACGTGAATTTGCGAATTACCTCCGAACCGTTCTGGCAATTGCATTTGATATGACTAGAAGCGATAGTGACAAGACCGCATATAAAGCTTCCATGAGAGACAACAAAGAATCTACAAAACTCTTCGAAAATGAACTTGAGGAAATGCTTGTTCACCTTCACAACCATCCTTCAATTGTAATATGGTGCCCATTCAATGAATCCTGGGGCCAATATGATGCCGAACGGATATACAAGAAAGTAAAATCCATGGATCCCTCAAGACTTGTAGACCATGCCTCCGGCTGGTTTGACCAGGGATGCGGCGATTTCAAAAGCGTCCACACCTATAAAATAAAGCTAAAAGATCCTTCAAAGAATGACAAACGAGCATATCTTATAAGTGAATACGGCGGATATAATCTTATTGACCGGGACCATCTGTGGCGTTCCGATGATACCAGCGGATACAAATATTTCAAATCGCAGGATAAACTTACCGAATCATACTGCAGCCTTATCGAATCACAGGTAATCCCTTTGGTTGAAAAAGGTTTGTGCGGTGTAATCTACACCCAGCTGTCCGATGTGGAAATAGAAACCAATGGCTTTTATACCTATGATCGGA
>Ga0180435_10003129_pt1 | contig 16728 bp, 20 predicted proteins | sample SS_ome_3_FD_132467 | JGI IMG/M metagenome (GOLD analysis project Ga0180435, IMG submission 132467) | Hypersaline lake sediment archaeal communities from the Salton Sea, California, USA - SS_3_S_1 metaG | ecosystem: Environmental > Aquatic > Non-marine Saline and Alkaline > Hypersaline >...
AACGTGGCTATTCGCTGGGGACAACTTCGATGTTCAATGTTCGATGTTGAAAATCAGCACTGGGACAATGTTTTGATCGCCTTTTTGGCTATGGGCATCATTTCAGTGATTCGAATTCAGACGAGATTATTCAGGGAGTGATTTTTGCCGGGTATGGATCGCTATAATCTTCAATGCCGAAAAAGGCCATGATATCCCTGATAATTGATTGTCTTTTGTCCCAGGCGGCTTTTCGATTTGGAGCGGTTATTACCAGGGCCGCAACCCAGTTTGACCGGCCGTTGGCTTGGTTGGTGATGGCTTCGTCGGCTCCAAAAAAGTCGGCTTTTAATTGCAATGGGCCGGCAGAAGACATGATGTGCTCACCAGCGACAGATAACTTGCCCGGTGTTATCTGAATATGTTCAAAAATTGCCCCACGCGCATTGGTGGATGAGGGCTGTGCTGGACGCCGGCTTCCCAAATAGCCATCCGCCAATAGCGGCAGCATGTTCGTGCCGGTAGAGGCGTAAACGCAAATGGGAGTTTGACTAGGTAGCCGAGCGTCGATTTCCAGGATCCTAAGCACACTATCGTCGCGGATGACTTCAATGTCCATTATACCCTTGAGCTGAATCTTTTCAGCGATATCCACGGCCATTTTATGTAAATCCACAGCCAGGTTCGCCGGTAAATCCGAAGGTGCCAATACACGTTTACAATCATAATCCGGATCCATTTCCAGTTCTGTTATCTGAAGCGGATGATAGTTTCCCGGGGTTCCGATCACTTCAAGGGAATATGAAGGCCCGTCAACAAAACCCTGGGTAACCGAACCGCCGGCGTTGGCGGCTAAATAGGGTTCCAGTTGATTGGCGTCGTGGATGATACGAACGCTTTGGCTGCCACTGGCCCGGTTTGGCTTAACGATAACGGGAAAGCCACAGTCGGGGTAGGGGGCTGGCAGGGGTAATTGCATATCCATAAACAGGCGGTTGGAATCAGCCTTGGAAGATGTCAGCGCGTAGGCATCAAAATCAAACAGTACCGGCCGGGTTGTTTGAGGGACATGTTTGCGGAGCGCATCCAGGACAACATCGTTTTCCAGGGCTGGCATAACAAGGTCGAATGACCCGAACATAGAATTTAGCTGTTTTGGCAAGCGAATTTCGGTCTGGATAAATTCGTTGCAAAGTCCTTTGGCCGGTGCGTCGGGATTGCGATCGATCACAGTAGTGTGCCAGCCGGCCTTGCCGGCCAGGTAGGCAGCTTCTACGCCTTGAAGCTTACCGCCGATGATCGCAATTTTCATAGTTTTAGCCCTAGAGTAGGTTAGGCCGATAGACTATTTGGCGCTTAACGATTGACAGCCCAACAGTCTAATTGTCTTCAGTCTAAAAACCTGTGATTCACTTGAATCCTGGACCCCTGGACCCCTTGTATCCTGGTCTAAATATTCAATCGAATCCCGTCCAGATAGGAAAGACTGCGACCGAATCGAGCCAGATTTTGGCCCTGGTGGGCGGCCATTATGAGCCGCTCAAGGCCAAAGCCGATGCCAATCCAGGATTCATGGATTCGCCAGGGCTGATCCAACGGGTGGGGGCCCATCGCAGCCGAAGCAACCTCCAGCTTATCTCTGCCAGTCACGATGTCCATGGTATCACCATAGACTTCGGATGTCTCGGCTTCGTATTCGACTTCGGTCACACCGGCTGCCTTTGTGATCAAGCTGCCCAGCTCGTGTATACGCGTCGTGCGTGTGTTTTCGGTTGTGCCCATTTCCACAAGATTGAGCATGGTAAACTCACTGGCATGCTGTGAGCCTTGGGACTCTTTGCGAAAACAGGGCCCGATCTCAAATATCCTCACCGGCCGTGGGCAAATACGCAGCAAGTCTACCAGCATATAATACAGGTGAGGTGCCAGCATGGGACGCAGGCATTTGTCATCCGGCAGCCAGAATATCTGTTTATTCAAGGGATGGTTTGAATCGATGGACATCTTTTCCAACAGGCCCCGCGACATAATGATAGGCGTGGATACTTGGGCAAAACCGGCTTGGATCAATAGGTCCGACAATTGAATCTCGAGTCGCTGGAGGGCTGGACGACGATGGGTTGAGAAATATTTGGAAAGGTGTTGACGCTGTAATTTGACGAGCGATTTTTCAAGATTCTGAAAATCGGACCGGCGTGCGGCTTGATTTTCGAATGTTTGTTGCAAGTCTGCTGCGGTTGCGCCCAGTTCTTTTAAACGCCGCAGCTGTGAATCAGTCCAGGCCAGTGGCATGATGATTTTTACAGGTCCTAATTAAGACTTATCATTCAATGCGTTGATTACAGATGTTCCCATAAACAACGAAGTGCTCGGATGCTTTAAAATCAGTTTGTTGGGTTCATTGGGTTGTTTGAGATTATTGGGTTGCCAACTGTGATCGGTTTCTCTGTAATCCGTATGCTATTTTTCAACTCAATAAACCCAATGAACCCAATAAACCCAGAAAACTAGAAAACCAAATTTCCTTGACCCTCGAATCCATCAAGGCGTTGCAAAAATGGCAATCAGCGATGAGCTATAATCAGCTTAAAGCTTATGGCTCAAAGTTGATCGCTTAGAAGATGGCGGGGAGTACGGGAGTTGCACCCGTCTAAGTGGATTTAGAGTCCACACGATCTCATTGCGATCCACCCCCCGCAGTCGAGTCGGAATGCTTGGATGTGGTATAAACTTTAAATCATAACCATCGGGGTGCGGCCAGGTTTTTGCCCGCTATCCTGCTAAAAGCGCTTTGGCCTTGCGGACGCCATCGCTGGCATCTTGCGCATACGCATCGGCCCCGATTCGGTCCGCCCAGCGCTGGGTCACAGGCGCCCCGCCCACGATGGTCTTGTACTTATCGCGTAGACCCGCTTTTTTGAGATCCTGTTCCAACTGCTTTTGCATGGCCATGGTGGTTGTCAAGAGTGTGCTTGAGCCGATAATATCGGCCCCAAATTTTTCGGCTTCATCAATGAACTTGTCAATGGGAACATCCCTGCCGATATCCTTTACCTCGAAACCATTGGCCTTAAACAAAGCAACCACAATGGTTTTGCCAATGTCGTGAACGTCACCCTCAACGGTTCCCACCAAAACTTTACCGGATACCGTTTCTTGGTCACCGGGGATGGCGGCATTGATTACCTCAGTGGCCTTTTCCATGGCGGTGGCACAGGTAATGAGTTGGGGTAGAAACAGCCGACCGGTTTCAAATAGATCACCCACCGCGTTGATACCGAGGATGAATCCGTCATTCATCAAGGTTAGGGGATCAAGACCGGCGTCGATGCCTTTTTTGGCCGTATCAACTGCCAATCCGGCATCACCCTTAACGATAGCCTCTTTTGCTTCCTGGAAAATGGATTCAGACATGTTTAGCACCCTTCCTTTCAGGAAAAAAGTTCAGCGCGATAGGCCTGCAAATAGGCCATGCAATAGTCATCTCTACCGGCAAGTGCTTCGGCGGCTATGATGTTGGCCATCATTTTCTTGTCCAGCGGATTGACGATGGCGCCGTCTAGACCCTTGGCTATGGCCATGCTCATGAAAGTTTGGTTCAAGAACTTTCTTTCCGGCAAACCAAATGAAATGTTGGACAATCCACATACGGTATGAATGCCTTGATAATTTGTGACAATCTGTTCAATGGCATTTAGAAATTCAACGCCAAAGTCGTTGTTGGTCGATACGGGTTGCACCAGCGGATCCACGTAGATATTTTCGAGGGGCACATTGTTTTGGAGCAGTCCATTTACGAGTTTGTCTGCGATTTTCATGCGGTCATCGGTTGTTTCGGGCATACCGTCATCACTCATGCACAGGGCGACAACTTTTAAATCGGTTCCGGCGACAATCGGCATCAAGGCTTCGTATCGCTCTGATTCCAGCGAAATGGAATTGATCATGGCCGTGCCATTGTGGGCCGCCAACGCTTTTTCGATGGCCTTGGGATCCGGACTATCGATACAACAGGGTTCATTGACTACCGATTGAACGGTCTTTACCAACCATTCTAGATATTCGGGTTCCTGGCCCACAAAAACGCCGGCATTTACATCAATGTAATTGGCACCTGCCGCTGATTGGTCTTTGGCAATCTGTGCAATCGCTTCCTGATCCTGTTTCTCAATAGCTGCCCTAATTGCTTTTCGACTTGCATTGATTAATTCACCCACAATTAACATGCGATACTCCTTTCAAGTTGAAACTTTCCTTAATATTAGTTGTTTGCAAATTCCGTCGTAGCCCGACTTGGACGTGTAGTCAAGTCCTGTTGAAATTATTAAGAGTGAAATTTGAATATTGCCAATTTTCGGACTTTTTACGAGTCTATCAATTTTGACAACCGCTATAAATACTTTGATGCTCTAAACATGCAGGCAGTTGGTTTTTAGACACGCTCGTTTGATGTCATACCTGGTCGCCCTATGGCCATGAAGGTCAATTTTGTCTCCAGAAAGACGGCTTTATTTCCTCTAGCCTTGGCAGTTTTGTCTTTTCGTTTGAACTCGGATTGAATATGTACGGCACCACTTTGACGTGCTTTTTCAACCACTAAAGGTGCGACATGCTGCCGGGCGTATTGAACCGCTTTTTCCAATTCGTCAAAATCGCTCGGCCCTTGAGACCACAGGAGCCGAACGCGCTGGCTGCCGCTGACGGGCCGAATCCGTACGGTGACCCGTTGAACGGTTTCGCCGCTTACGGCTCCGACGGCATTGGCTACTTCAGCAAATTCCGGGATAAACAGCGGTGTCATCAATATGTCTGCAGTTTTGGGCATGTATGCCTTCACCGGTGCTCCCAATGCAACCAGGGGACAGTTCAATTTGATTTGAGATACCAGCTTGCCGCCTCGGTCCTGCTTGAGGGCCTTGTTTAACAAAAAACCATCGACAGATGTCTGGTGCAATTCAGATGAGGCGGTTTCATCCATTATTGCCTTGGCCGCGACAGCCTGCGCTGTTTTTTGGGATACGGTTTGAATGACCGTTTGGCAAAAGTCAGTTCGGGGCATTTTTAGATAAGCGCTCAGGATGCCGGCTGCCAGAGATGCGGCTTCGCTTTGCCATTCTTTAAATAAATCGAGGGTATGCAGGGCATCTGTAGGGGTGAATCCGGCCAGTTGCACCACCCCCGTACTAATGAGCCGCTGAATTCGCCTCTCAATCCATGGATCGGATCTAACCGCATCGGCCAGAATACGGTTCAGAGGTCGGGGAGCATCTTTTAGGGTCTCAATTAATACGGTGTCCTTGGGCGACAATCGATTCTGGTTAACTTTGGCCGTTAAAAGAAACTGGATGGCATTTAGATCCGGAGCGTCGGCATCGTATTGCCCTTCAAGGAATTGGGTAACGCTGTGTGGATGTTGACTGGCCAGCTTGCACAGGGGAATGACACGACCGGGGCCGATGCACAGTTGATTTTCAGCGTTGAAGTGAACATGGCTATCGCCACCCAAACCGATGGTATATACATCCACAGCCTCAACCATAGTTCTCAATCCGCCAACGCTGGCACCGTCGGGGTTGATTGACGGTATCCCGTCCGTCAATTCAACAATGTCTGTGGTTGTACCGCCCACATCCACTGCCCAAACGTTTTTTTCCTTTGATAGCTTTAAAGCTCCCAGTGCACTGGCGGCCGGTCCGGATAGAACTGTTTCAATGGGGCGTTCCACAGCCCACTTTTCCAATACCAGGCTGCCATCCCCCTTGACGACCATGAGCGGGGCACTAATGCTCAGGTCTTTAAGGGTTCCGCCAACCTTTTGGATGAGATCCTGGATCATGGGGATCAAACGCGCGTTTAAGACCACGGTGGTAGCTCTACGTACCGCATTTAGCTTGCTTGACAGTTCATAACCACAAGTAACCGGCAGGGTGGTGTGGGCTCGGATAATTTCGCGTGCACGGATTTCGTGTTCGGGATTGAAACCACTAAAATACCCGGAAACAGCGAATGCATCGACCTCTTGAGACCATTGTGCAACAGCCTGCCGAATGGCATCTTCGTCCAGGCATTCGCGCGGCTTGCCGCGTAAATCATGGCCGCCGGCGATATAGGCAACATGGGGTGTTACCAGCTGATTCTGGAATCGGTATTGGTGAATTAAATCCCGGTCGTAACCGATTAGCAATAAACACACGGGAACACCATGGTTTTCAGCAATGGCGTTGGTGGCCAAAGTCGTTGAGAGCCCAACCATAGAGATTTTATGCGGAGAGATTACTTTACGGCCGACTTTCAGCACTGCCGTTACCGCCTTGCGGATTCCCTGGGAAAGATCGGGTCTAGTGGTTAAAGCTTTGGCGCTGGATAGGATTTTGCCATTTTTTTGGTTGATGATGACCGCATCTGTATATGTTCCGCCGGTGTCAATACCCAATACGACTGCCATAATGAGCCACCTCTGGATTTTTCAATTTTATTTGAAATAGCTTGTCGTACTCAAACCGAATTGCCCATATCAGATTTCAGGAGTATTGCAAATAAAAAGAGCAACATTTGGTCGGTCGGTAAAAAAAAATTGGGTAGACCTAAGAAGCAAAAGGGGATCGTCTGACGCGACAGATCCCCTCATATTTTTAAAGCCAATGACAACGATCAACAAAAGCACCTACTCACATAGCAGCCCCATGAGTCGACATGACAGCCGCCCGCATCAGCATAACATCAACCGACGCACAATTCAGACTGTTCTTCGCTGCTCTGGTTTGATGAACCTTTTTAGCACAGGTTTTTACGCCAGAAATCCACGGTAGCCTGACACATAGCCTGCGTATTCTGATAATCCTTTTTCTGAAGGATGGCACTGATTACCATCATGATAAGGTTGGCCGTTTCTTTAACCGGTATCTTTCCGAATTCACCTGCAGCAATACCCTTTTTTAGGCAGCGGGTAATGTAGGACTTCAGCCATTTTCGATGTTTTTTAACGTTTTTGTCATAAACATCTTCCGGATCATTGAGCTTTGAAGGTTTGGGAGAAACGACCAGCGACATCTCGTGGGGTAACTTTTTAACCAGATCAAAATGCAGAGCGAGTAGATTTTCGATTTTGTCAAAGGCTGTTTTGGTTTCTTTTTTTAATTCTTTAAGGGCAGCGGCGTAATCGGCAAAGGCTGCTTCCAGTATGGTTGTATATATTTCATCCTTACCTGTAAAATGGTAATACAGTAAGGGCTCGGTCACACCGGCTTGGTCTGATATGGCTTTGGTGGTGGTCCCATCAAACCCTTGGGTTGCAAAAAAATAAGTTGCGGCCTCGATAATGTTGTTTTTTTTCATGAATCTGTTACCTTTCCTCACGATAGTTTAATTATGTCCTGCACAAGTAAAAGCGGATGCTACAATGTGGCAAAGTTAATGTCAAGGATTATATTTTTACCTAAATCTTAAATTTTGTCTATGCGACCATTCGGTATGTCAATTGCCAGTTATATTAGGCTAATTGTTGTTTATTAAACAATTTAATTTTTTATAATTATTACCTAAATTGGGTATGCGAAAGATAGGAGCATCATCACATGACGAGTGAATGCATTTTTTGCGATATTGTAAATGGCCATACCGATACCGAGTTTTTACATCAAACTGATGATCTGGTTGTTTTTAAGGATATTAATCCGCATGCACCGGTTCATTTGTTGGTTGTACCCAAAAAGCACATCCGCAGCATTAACGATTTGACCCCGGGTGATGATACGCTAGTATCTGCCCTGATTGAAGCCGGCCGGCACATGGCTCAGGAATTTGGCGTGGCCCGGTCGGGATACAAGCTTGTGTTTAATGTAGAGCGGGGTGGCGGGCAGATGATATTTCATTTGCATCTACACCTACTGGGTGGTTGGAAACGTTAATGAATCGAGATTTGAATCTACTACTGGGCGGACAATTGGTTTCGCAGGTGGGTGACAAATTTCACATGCTGGCAGTTGCCTTTCTGGTGTTAAAGACTACCGGTTCTCCAGCTAAAATGGGGCTGATTCTGTTTTGTTCTGTATTTCCCAGCATGCTGCTCGGCCTTATTTCTGGTTCATTTATTGACCGCTATAATCGTAAAGCCATCATTATTGTGGCCGATGTGGCCAGGGGATTGGTGGTCTCCGGTTTAGCTTTCTGCTATTTTTTTAATATACTCAGCTTCCCCATCCTGCTTGTGGCTCAGGTTGTTCTTTCTGTTTGTACGGCTTTTTTCGATCCGGCCATACCGGCTATCATTCCCCAGATCGTTCAATCGGATCAACTCACGCGGGCCAACTCCCAGGCACAGCTTGTGAGTGGAATCGCCACGGTGGCAGGTCCGACGCTGGGTGGGATCATGGTGGTATGGGGCGGCTATTTGCAGACATTTTTCGGGCTGGGCATGATCCTGACTGCCTTGCTGTTAAGCGTTATAAATATTGCCGGCCGTGAAGCCCGGTTTCTTTTCGGAGGCGTTTTCGGGATTGGATTATTGATGCTGCTAACGGGCCTGATCTATTTTTCGGGTGTGCGGGGGATCGTTGCTTTTCTGCTTATTTTTACTTTAATCGGCGCAGCGGTTATTATGGCCGGGACCAGTTTCCGCAGTATTCTTCAAAAGGATGTATCGGCGGACATGATGGGGCGTGTTTTCGGCTTTGTGGCAGCGGTGGGCAATATCTCCATACCCCTGGCGACGTTGATTTATGGCCTTTTAATGAGTTATGTGAGCCACGGCGTTTTAATGGCTATTAGCGGCATCGCCCTCCTGCCAACCAGTCTAGCGGCCTATCACATATTTACCCGGACCAGCCTGGCCCAGGCAGCCAACCAATCCATCAAATTTGAATTTTCGAGAAAAACCGATTAGTATTATAAAAAGTTTTGTAATTAACTTTTTTTGACTATAGGTCTTTTTGGAGTAAATTCAAATTTAGGAGATGAGATATGGCTATTGATCCCAAGCTAAACTACAAGGTCGTGACGACCGTCAAAAATGTCAATGGCATCTGCGGTGCCGGTCATGCAGTGGGTGACCCGCTTGAAATTAGCTGCCACAATCCAGCCGGGCTGTGCGGCTGGATTTATAACGACATTTTTCCCAATCTGGAAATCTTTCTATTGTTTAGTCAAGACGAATAATCGCGCACGCCCCAGACCATACCACATACTGTATATCCCCATGGTCAGCAGTAGCAGATTTCTGCCAAGCATGTAACCTGGCGAATCATCTAAGCGATCCGTTTGCATCGAAAAACAACCGCAGTCAAATTCGTGTCCCCGGATACGGTTGATGGAGATAATCAGAATGAAAAAGACCAACATGGCATTTAAAATTAGGGCGGCAGACTGCGGATAAAAACCGATAATGAGCGCGATACCGGTGATCAACTCAACAAAGGGCACGATGATGGCGATCAAATTGATGGTTTCGGGGGGGAAAAGGTCATATCCATAAATCAGCTTGGCAAATTCGGCCGGGGCAATTATTTTGTGGTAGCTGGCATAAATGAAGGTGGCACCCAGCATCACACGTGCCGCCAGTTCCAACCACGGATTCCGCAACAGGCGCTTGGCAGAATTAGTCAACGGGAAACCCCTTTTCTTGCCAAGTTTGGAATCCGTCGATCATGATGTTAACTTGCTCATATCCCAAATCGAGTAGCAGCTGGGCCACATGGTGGCTGTCTTCGCAGGTTCTTCCGGAACAGTAGGTTACGATAGCTTGCTCCGGTGGATATCGATTGATAAAATCTTCGATATTGGCGTCAACATCATTCATAGGTAGGGAAATAGCCCCTTTAACATGGCCCGCCTCATAATCCATCTCAGATCGTGCATCCACAAACAGTGTATTGGCGTCATCATAAATCAGTTTAGCCACCTCGATATTGTCGATCTCAAGGCGTTCATTGAAATCAGCGCTGTCAGGACTGGCGTGAACGATACCCTTTTCCAGATCCCATTGACCCACTAGGGGAATTCCCACTGGGGATATTTTATTGACGATAAAGGCGATAAAAACGGCCAGCATAATGAGAAAGACGGTCCGGATCGATATGGAATTCCAGCTTGCGGTGTTGCTCATAGGATTGTTCGTTTCATTCGTCGTTTGGCGGATAATCAGGGTCGGTTAAACTTTTTTCAGCATTTTCAACAGACGCTCTCTGGGAATATAACCGGGAATCGGTCCGGTTTTTTCCCCTTTGGCTGAGAAGAAATAGGTTGTTGGAAGCGCAAACACATTATAATTATTACCAATATCAGGCTGCTGGTCGAGATCTACCCGAATTGATATATAATTTTGGTTCAGAAAGTCAATAACTGTGTCGTTTTGAAACGAGTCTTTTTCCATTTTGGTACAATAGGCACACCATATGGCATAGAAGTGGAGAAATATGGGCTTGCCCGCTGCTTGCGCTTCAGACATCCCTGCATTGTAGGATTTCCATTGGATTGTTTTCTGGTCTGCCATGGAAGTTTCGGATATTCGAGTCACCGAAAACAAAACTATAAAAATGAGCGCTATGATCCATGATGATTTAAACACGATTGATAGACTCCCCTTGATTACCTGAACCTTGCATGGCCGGAAGCTGCCATATGCTAACCATAGGTGCGTTACATGCTGAGGCTGTTTCAACAACTACATACCACAGATTGGAATAAGCGTAAAACTAGATATGATATATGAATTGTCAATGTTCCGAAAAGCAATCTCAAAATAAAGGCTTGGCCTTCTGACATAGGACTGAACAGATAGCAATGAGAGCACCACGGTCTACATGAGCAATTTGAGCCGCTTTGCGATACCGCCGAAGTAATTTAGATTATTTTGAGCTAGCTTTTAGGCCGCATCAACCACAATGCGGGACACGGGCGGTAGTAATCTGCATGCCAATTTGACAGTTAAAACAATCATTATTAAAATCTATGGTATGCTATCCGGATTTGGTTCCGAGATAATCTGACAGGGTGAATACATGGATTGGATACCGATCCAGCAACAGAAGGCGGGTAACGTCATGATCAGAAAACTTACCACATTTGTACTTGTCTATATTGGCTTAACAATGATAATGATTTCGTCGGCATACGCTCTGAGATGTGGCGGGCGGATCGTATCCGTGGGCGACACACCCATACAGGTTATCGACAAATGCGGCCAGCCAGAGCATGTTGAAACCAGACAGGAAACACGTCATACAAAAGACTATCGTTTTTACAAAAACTATCGATCAAAAGGCTGGCAAAAGCCGCCTCTAATGGCAACCGAAACCATTCAGATTGAAGAATGGACCTATAACTTTGGTCCCACCCGTTTCATGCGTCATCTCATCTTTATAAGTGGTCGTTTAGAGAGAATAGAGGTAGGTGATAAAGGTTATTACCGTTGATGACTTTACGTGCACATTGGTATGTCCGACTTGGGCGATTTCTTCCTGCTATGCATGATCCTGATTAGAATTTCGATTTCGATAGTCCCGCCAGTTGAGCCAACAAGATAGAACGAAAACAGAAAGACCAGTACCCACCACAATAACGTCAATGTGTGACGGGTTCCATGAGAAACCCGTCAGTCTATCGGCATAGTATTTGACATAAGAATAGGGCAGATCTGTAGTGCCGAGCCTTAATTTGACTTGCCAGTGCCATTGGGTACAGGGGCAAAAGCCCCAACCATAGAAAATTCCAAGACCGAACCAGGACACAACTGTCAGGGCCGTGGCGATCAGGTGCAGGCGTCGTGTCTGTTTGGATATCCAACCAATTAAGTTGAATAAGACCAAAGCGCCATGGAAAAGTGAGAACAAGACATCTAATAGTTTGTATCCAACGATATCCATCACGAATTAGCACCCTAATCATATTTCAGTACACACATGCACCTTCGTAAGGGTTTCGCCATATTTGGCTAATTTTAGATCAGATTTCGAATTTGGAAAGTAAATATTATCAAATATAGCAACTGCTGTCTGCATCAATCAGATCGACATATATGAAACGGCTATGTTTTGACTGATCTCTGGCGACCATTCCGTTCGAATCTTGGGAAAACATGGCCTGCTTGTGTGCATAGAGCGATCAAAAAATCAAAAGGAGGAAAGTAAGATGAAAAAGATATTGGTATTGAGTCTGGCCTTATTGCTCATGGGCGTATGGGTGCTGCCGGCCAGCGCAGTTGAGCATATTTTTGATGGGCAAACTGACCCTGATGGCAGATCTCTGGTATCCCCGCTTGGCCGAGGACAATGCAGATGGTGACAAAGACCTGGGAACCGAGATCAATGTGGCCGCCTCGTACCAGCTTCAGGAAAATCTGATGCTGCAGGCTGTGGCTGCCTACCTGGTCGCAGGCGATGCAACCGGCGGCAGTGATGAAATCCAACCGAAATGGGTGCACAGATATCCGTCAGCTTCTGGTTGATGCCATTGTACGGATCTTCGGTTATGATGTGATCCCGCCATAAATAACATTCGTTAATCGCGCCGTAGTCGAAGAACGCCATTCTTCCAAAAGGAAAAAAATGAGAAAAAGTGACACACTTGCCGGTTAAAACACTCAATTATTAGTAGAGCATTATTGATCACATCTTGCGGGGTATCTTAATTTGGAGACCCATAAAATGCGAAGGGCGATCAATAATGCGGGTGCGCAGCACGTGGTGCCATTTCCTGTAATCAAACCTTCATACTTACAAGGGGAGGGCATTATGGATGTAGATCAGCAAGCAATCATTTGGGAGTATCGACAGGCCGATGAATATAATCGTTTGAATATGTATATGCGCTATCGCGATTTAAGAAGAACTTTTATTGGCATTGATCGCGACCAAGAAAGCCGGTTTTGTTCCTGTCAGAAAACGAGCGTGTGGGGACCGGCCATATTTCGGGAAATGTTCAAACGGTGGGTACTTAGTATCTGAACCGTTTGCCGGTTTCCATCTGGGCACCGCTGCTGTTCTTGGGGATTATTTCAGTCCCGTTGCTACACATGTTGCCGACATAACGCCGACCGAATATTCAATTGTAAAGGGCAAAGCGATCTAGGCATACACAAACCAATCCACCGGCCGGCGCAGGCTAACCGGCTGGGGGTACTTATCCAGATACCCAACCCGCAAGATGAATTGGGGGAAAAAATCGGGATCATGATGTTTTGCAAACAGAGATTGGCCCTGGGCTTCTTCCAATATCTGGGTCATGGGATGGATGGCGATACGATGTTCGCGTGCCAATAAAGCCAGGCGTTCGAAACGCCGGCCGGTTTCGATCAGATCCGCCACGGTCTGACCCGGGCTGCTTATAATGAACCACCCACCGCCTTGATGCGCGAGCTCGGCCATCGTGTCAATGCCTTGCTGTCGAAAAGAGGGTTTCATAAACGCGTCGGCTTGAAAGAACTTTCGCATGATCCAACCTTTGAAACCTGTAATTTCCATACCCTCGGCCGTCAAGCCGTCCCGGTACAGGCGGGCATCGGCGTCATCCAAACGCAGCCAGTTTACCAGTTCTTGCTGAGCGGCGTCGCGCTGGGATTGAATTCGAAAATTCTCAATGGCCGCCTCGGCGATACACTCGGCATGCTGCGAACCTTTGGGAAAATAAACCAGACTATCGTCCAGGTTCGCAGACAATGCGCGTACATCCCCGGCGTCCAATTCCTTGGGCAGCTGACCATGCTTGACCGTTCGACGCAATTTCATTCTTTGTACAGGGTAGGATAGGGCCGTGCTCTCATGCAGACGAATGCGTAAAATATCTTGTGTAAAAGTATCACGGGCCAGGACTTTGGTTTCAACGTGATACCCCAGGACTGCAGCGGAGACGACCAGATTTTCCACAAAGGCCCCCAGGGAAAGCATGAGTTCACGGTTGTCCGGATCCACGATGGGAAGTCGGCGGTCAGCATCTGCTTCGATAACCCAGGTCAGTGGGCTTTCAATGCGGACGCGCCAGGGTTGGGTGTTGTGGCCGCTGGGCGCCAGGCTGGCATGATACAGAATTGTACGGGCTTTATCGCTTAGATCAACCTGCTTTTGCATATCCGTGGGGAACGCTTTTAAATCACTACGCTTCAAGCCCGAGCACCCGGCAGCAATGGTGCCGGTCCAAAGGGCCATACCGGCAGTAATGCCTGTTTTGATAAAACTACGACGATTTATCATTGAATTTCTCCTTTTTAAATTTGAATTCCCCGCTGATAGGCAGCGGCCGCTGTAAACCGCAGTAGATGAATTCAAATTATGGATAAAGATCCTTTTTTTGTGAACGTGCGGTGCCGAAATTCGAAGAATTTCGGTAAAATCCCGTAATACCCTGAAGCTTGCTGCAAGGATAGGGATTTTAGTCTTACGTATTGGAGCGTCGGCCTTTCTCCCTGCGGCGAAAGGTACGCATTATCATAAAATCGTAGAACACGATTTTATAGATTCAGATGTGCAAATATTATCCCTCCCATGATGAAGGATGTTGGCTTATGGATTTTCTACCCAGCAATAGGGCCAACAAGTTTATAAAGAATAACTTCGCAACCTCCTTAATAAATGTCACCGAAAGGAGACATTTTGGGTAAAAAAACGCAATGATGACCTACTATTAAAATTCCTATCGAGAGCAAATTTAGACCTGCCTCAGCACGGCAGAAACGATCTGCTGCATGGCATCTTCAAGCCGCTGCCAACCTTCATCTGATTGCAGATCGACGCCGTTGTACCAACGAATGCGCCGGCTGCGGCAGACCAGGTAGCTGATGCCGGCCCCAATGATGGTGATAATGGCGGCCAGGTCAACCCGTGAGCCTTCCATGGGGAAAAACAATTCTGCAAAGCGCAGCATGCGGGTCTCGCGAATGATTTCAAGTTCTTCGGTCAATTCGTTGCGTTCAACCATTTCCCAGGCCATGACTTCCTGCGTCAGGGGTCTTTTGCGGATACCCTTTAGGAAGTTGTGTCCCATAATGTTGAGCCGCTCTTCAAAGGACATCCGGCGATAGGCGTCTATATCACCGCCTGCCAGTTCTTCCATGCTGGGCCAGAAATCGCCTTCTTGGCCAAAGGATTTAATTAAACCCGGCAAACCGCCAAAATAACGGTAAATCAATACTTTATCAACACCTGCCTGGCGAGCGACAGCATTGACGCCCAGCCGGGTGAATCCCTTTTTTGCCAGAAGCTCCCCCACAGCGTCAATTAACTTTTGGCGAGTGGCTTCACGGTTGCGTGTTTGGGTGATTGGTGAAGGTTGTTTACCCATCAAGTTGCCTTTCTTTTTATCACTGTTTGGTGACATATAATAATCACCGATCGGTGACAATGTCAAGCACTTTTTTGCCCGCCGTATTTGACATCCCAAAGTGTCTGTGCCAAAAGGCGATCTAGAAACAGTGCCTCAAATAAATTTAAACGTATCCAACTGCATTTGTATATATAATGAAGCCAAACCCGCCCACAAAACATCCTCCCTTTGGGATCATACTGAAGTATTTCTTGCTACAAATCCCAAGTTTAATTTTATTGGCTGCAATTCTGTGGTGGGCTCGCCAATGGTTCAAGGTGCCGGACTACCTTATTGGGTTGACGCTGTTGATTTGGGTCGGGAAAGATGTGGCCCTTTTTCCTTTGCTCTGGCGCTACTACGATTCCAAACAGTTGCCAGACCGTTTTGACATGGTCGGCCGCCATGGCATTGCTTTAAGCGACTTGAACCCGGAAGGGACCGTACAGATAAACGGTGAACGCTGGAAGGCCGTCAATTCAGACTCAGATATTTCTATAACAACTGGAGACAAGATCAAGGTAAAAGCAATCAATGGATTGAAATTGGAGGTTGTTCGGTAATCACCAAAAGTATAGATCTGAATTTCCTGTTGCAGCTTGCCTCAGGTTTTGCGGCGTTCTTTTTGTATTCTAAAGTATATAAAAAGTGTCGCAGCAAGATATAGAGGTACGATATAAAGTTGGGCCGCAGTCAGATCAAAAAAATAGCGCTGACTATCCCTTAAGTATTCGATGGCAAACCGCAAAGGAGCATAGATAAGCAGAAATACGGGGAATAATAATCCGGTTAAGGACTGTTTTTTTCGCAGCTTCCAAATGATGACGAACAGAATTACGCCGCTTAAGGAGTGATACAGCTGCGTAGGATGTCGGGGAAAATCACCTGCATCCACAGCCCAGGGCAGGGAACTGGCGATGCCGTAGCAGCAGCCATTCATAAAACAACCGATTCGAGTGAGAACTACGCCCAGGCAAAGACCCGGCACCATGGTATCGAGGTAGTTCGAGATGGGAAGTTTCTGAAATCCAAGATACGCCACGATAAAAAAGGTGGCGCCCACGATCCCACCAATGGACGACAGGCCGCCTTGCTGAAACTCAAGAAATAGGGCTGGTCGCATGGCCAATTCATCCAGATGCTCCAGCAGGTAGCCCACCCGGGCGCCCACTGCTGCACCCAACATGGCCATGAGAACGGCACCGGAGATGTGATTCAAATTGATGTTTTTGCGATGGCCTTCCCATAAGGTCAATAAATACCCCAGCGCAAAAGAAAGAAACAGCATGAAACCATAGCTTGCGGCCTTGAAGTTTCCGATTTCAAATAAATATTTGGCAGGTTCGTGGGTTAGCATGCGTTTATTGGTCCTGGGTTTTACGCATTGACAGGATCTTGCGTTTTTGCTTTATTTGGCGTCAGGGGATTCAAGACTGGATCTCTTCTGAACTCCGACAGTCC
>Ga0180435_10003131_pt1 | contig 16725 bp, 10 predicted proteins | sample SS_ome_3_FD_132467 | JGI IMG/M metagenome (GOLD analysis project Ga0180435, IMG submission 132467) | Hypersaline lake sediment archaeal communities from the Salton Sea, California, USA - SS_3_S_1 metaG | ecosystem: Environmental > Aquatic > Non-marine Saline and Alkaline > Hypersaline >...
AAGCAAACCCGGTCAACTAGTCTTACGACTGTCAACAGTATATTCCCGCTAAAAAAATGAACCGCAATAAAACCGATAATTTTGCTCGAACAGATTATTTTAAAGGAATTACTTAATGTTGGAAGGTCTTGTTTATTCTTGACATGGTTTGAAAAGACATATAATCGGTCAATAATTGAACAGGATTCATATTATTATGGGAATTCAGGAAAGAAAAGAACGTGAAAAAGAACGACGGCGCCAGCAAATATTGGTTGCAGCAAAACACATTTTCTACAAAAAGGGTTTTAATAAAACCACCATGGAAGATATTGCAAGCGCTGCCGAGCTAAGCCCTGGAACACTCTACCTGTATTTTAAAAACAAAGATGAACTCTTCGCTTCCCTGTCGTTGAGAATCCTTCGATACCTTCTGATACGGCTGGAGGAAGTTGAAAAGCAGAAAGATTTAAATAGTTGGAAGCGTCTTGAGTTGCTGCAGGAAACCATATGCGATGTATATGAGTTTGACCCGTTGATGTTCGTGAAAATGTTTCACCTTCAATCCGGGCACACATACCAGAACCTTACCAGTCAACTACAGGAAGAGATCAGAGAATTGTCCAGAAACTCCCTCCATGCCATCGCCCGCTTAATAGAAGATGCCATGGATAAAAAGAAAATGATCAAGCAGTCACCCGGGAAACTTGCTGAAATGATCTGGGCATTCTTCTCGGGAGTAGTCCTTTTTGATGCCAACAAAAAAATTATTAAAAATAAAGACAGTGATTTGAAGCCGACCCTAAACATAGCCTTTGAAATTTTCCTCCGCGGAATTCAAAAATAAAGCCATATTCAAATATTTCTTATATAAAAAAGCGCTTGACAAACGGAAAATAATATTTTCTAATGATATCTAAAAAATGAATGACATTCATTTTTTAATATTTATTCAGTTAATGTATTATGTCGCAAACTATGATGCTCATACAGTCCGGCGCAACAACAAATCCTCAAGCTTCTCCGAATCTATTGGTTCACATTGCTGAAAAAAACTGCCGCTTATTGCTGAACGCGGGCCATGCCCGAAAATTTATATAATTAGTCATTGATCAACTAAAGCATCATTATAATTCCGCCCATCACAAACAAGGAGGTAGCCATGACGGTAAAACATACATCCGAGGTTTCAGAAGCACAAATTGCTGTTCACTGGCAGGAAGAAGACTACTATTATCCGTCCACATCATTCATTGCCCAGGCGAACATGACGGATAATGATATTTACGAAAGGTTCAGTTTAGACAATTTTCCTAATTGCTTTAAAGAGTATGCCGACCTGTTGGATTGGGATCAATACTGGCATACCACTTTGGATACGAGTGATGCGCCGTGTTGGAAATGGTTCGTGGGCGGCAAGCTGAATGCGAGTTATAACTGCATTGACCGCCACCTTAAAAACAATAAGAATAAAACCGCCATCCACTTCGTCCCCGAACTTGAAAACGAAAAGACGGACCATGTCACCTACCAGGAACTGTTCGTTCGGGTGAACGAATTCGCAGCCATACTGAGAGATTTTGCAGACCTTAAAGCAGGTGACCGAGTCACCCTGCACATGCCCATGTCGGCTGAGCTGCCCATAACGATGCTGGCCTGTGCCCGACTGGGAGTCATTCACTCGGAAGTATTTGGGGGCTTCAGCGGCAGGGCTTGTGCCGACCGAATAGTTGACTCCCAAAGCCGGGTGTTAATCACCATGGATGCCTATTACCGGGGCGGCAAGCCCCTGGATCATAAAGAAAACGCAGATATTGCGGTTGATTTGGCGAAAGAAGATGGACAAGTGGTGGATAAGGTATTGGTCTGGCAGCGCTACCCCGGAAAAAGTTCAAGCCCTACCCCCATGCTGGACGGCCGTGATGTTTTTGTTAATGACCTACTAAAGGACGCATACGGTCAGCGGGTGGCGCCCGTCTCAATGCCGGCAGAAGCGCCCCTGTTTCTGATGTACACTAGCGGCACCACCGGCAAACCAAAAGGCTGCCAGCACAGCACGGGCGGCTATCTCGCCTATGTTGCCGGAACATCAAAATACATTCAGGACATCCATCCGGAGGATGTCTACTGGTGTATGGCGGACATAGGGTGGATCACAGGACACTCCTACATTGTTTACGGGCCGCTTTCCCTCTGCGCCTCAACCGTCATTTATGAAGGGGTTCCCAACTACCCGGATGCCGGGCGCCCCTGGAGAATCGCCCAGGACCTGGATGTCAATATCTTCCACACGGCGCCTACCGCCATTCGCGCATTGAGGAAAATAGGCCCTGATGAACCTGCGAAATATAACTATCACTTCAAACATATGACCACGGTTGGCGAACCCATAGAGCCCGAAGTGTGGAAATGGTATCACAAGGAAGTCGGAAAAGGGGAAGCCATCATTGTGGATACATGGTGGCAGACTGAAACCGGAGGGTTTCTTTGCAGCACCCTGCCCGCTGTTACCCCCATGAAGCCGGGAAGCGCCGGCCCCGCTCTCCCGGGCATCCATCCGGTTATTTATGATGAAGAAGGAAATATCCTGGAAGCCGGGTCCGGAAGGGCCGGGAATATATGCATTCAGAACCCATGGCCCGGAGCGTTTCAGACGATCTGGGGAGACAGGGATCGGTTTGTACAGACATATTATGCCCGCTACAACACTAACCCGGAAAGCAAAGACTGGCGGGACTGGCCGTACCTGACGGGAGACGCGGCGGTTCAGGCCCAGGACGGGTACTACCGAATACTCGGAAGAATTGACGACGTCATCAATGTTTCCGGTCACCGCCTGGGGACCAAAGAGATTGAATCCGCATCCCTGGTTATTCCGGAAGTGGCCGAAGCCGCCGTTGTCCCGGTCGCCCATGACATCAAGGGACGAGAGCCGGATCTTTATATCTCCCTTAAACCCGGAGTGGAGGTGTCCGATGAGGAAATAGCCCAAAGAGTGTCCGATGCCATTTGTAAAGAAATAGGTAAAATCGCAAAACCCCGCAAGGTTTGGGTTGTGAAAGATATGCCGAAAACCAGGTCCGGAAAAATTATGCGGCGGGTTCTGTCGGCTATATCAAACAATAACGATGTCGGGGATGTAACCACCCTTGCAAACCCAACCATCGTTACCGAGATTCAGGATATGGTGAAAAAATAACACGAAAAGATCCATATTATGCGATGTCTAACTTGGTGCCTAGATAAATTTGTATCAGGCTGGTTTGTGGCAATAATTCATAACGAAAAGGGGGTGATGCACTCCGGATGAAGAAAAATGAACAGACCATTTGTTTCACCTTTCAACAAAAAGGAGGAAATTGTGGGAACTCACGTATACTGGCTATTCTTTTTTGTTCTTCTGTACTGGGGATACTGCATTACCATCGGTGTCCGGGGCTATCTTAAGGCCAAATCCGGTACAGACTATTTTATTGCAGGGCGGCAGCTGAACATTTGGGTGTTTGTTCTCGCGGCAACTGCAACATCTTTCAGCGGGTGGACATTTGTAGGCCATCCCGCCCTGATCTGGAGGGACGGTTTACCCTATGGATATGCATCTTTTTACGTTCTGACCATTCCATTTACCGGTGTTCTTTTTCTCAAGCGCCAATGGCTGATGGGAAAACGCTACGGCTACGTCACGCCCGGAGAAATGTACAATGACTATTTCAACTCGGAAACCATGCGCATACTGACCGTCATCGTGGCTCTTTTTTTCAGTATTCCATACCTGGGAATTCAGTTGAGGGCATCGGGCGTATTGTTCAACATTTTAACCGACGGCCTGTTCAGTGTTAATGTCGGCATGTGGCTGCTAGCAATCGTTGTTGCGCTTTATGTGGCCCTGGGAGGGTTGCGATCGGTTGCCTATGTGGATACCGCCCAGTGTATCCTTTTATGGGGTGGCATCGTCGGGCTGGGAATCATTGCCTTAAATTATGCGGGAGGCTGGGACTCTCTCACCGCAAAATTTGGAGACGTTGTAGCGATGATACACAGCAATGGTGTCAAAATCCCAAGCTGGGCTGATCCGGAGGCGATCAAAGTGTTCCTTGCCAACAAGGAGGCGACAATCAAATTGACGCCTGACGGATACAGCCATCTTGTAGCTGTTCCCGGTGTAATCCAATGGGTGCCATCCGGTGGTCAAGCCGTCGGCGGCACTTGGACCGGATTCATGATTTTAACTTACATGTTTGCCCTGATGGGAATCCATGCCTCTCCTGCGTTTTCCATGTGGGCATTCGCCAACAAAAATCCGAAACCCTTCCCGCTGCAGCAGGTCTGGGCTTCCACCCTGGGAATCGGCTTTGCATTGTTCATCTTCACCGCCATGCAGGGTATGGGCGGCTGGGTTATGGCCCTGATGAAAAACGGTGCGGGAGATGCGACCGTTCTGCCCCTTGCCAACCTGGTGGGTGGCAAACAGGCCAACCTGGTGCCCTACCTGATTCATCTGCTGAAGGATACGGCGCCATTCCTGGTTGGCCTCCTGGCCATATGCGCCCTGGCTGCCATGCAGTCCACCGGCGCCGCATACATGTCCACCGCAAGCGGCATGCTGACCCGTGACATCGTCAAGCGGCATATTAAAAAGGATATGACCGAAGTTCAGCAGACATACTGGGGTCGCACCACCGTAGTGATCGTCGTCGGGTCCGCCTTGATTTTCGCATCCCTTGTACCCGGGGCCATCGTTATGCTCGGGGGCCTTGCCGTTTCATACGGGTTCATGATGTACCCGGCATTGATTGCAGTGTGTTACTGGCCCTTCCTGACCCGTCAGGGTGTTGTCACCGGCCTCATCTCAGGCATCATTGCCGTCACCTTGACGTTTAAGTTTAAGTTCGGCCTGCCCTGGGGAGCCTATCCCCTGACCTTGCATTGCGCCGGATGGGGTATTCTGTTCAACCTTCCGGTGGCCATCATGGTCAGCTTTTTCACTCAACCCGACAAAGCGGAAGCCGATCGGCGCCGGAGCTATCACGACTTCATCAGAAAGCATGCGTCCCTACCCCCTGAAAAGAAGTTTCTGGTTCCAATAGGCTGGATAATTACCATCGTCTGGTTCCTGTTTGCCATCGGACCGTTCTGTGTGATAGGCAACACCATATTTGGCGACCCAATGACGCCGGCCACATGGTTCATGGGGATGCCCTCCATCTGGATCTGGCAGATTATCTGGTGGATTCTCGGCATCGGCATGATGTGGTTCCTTGCATACAAGCTTGAAATGTCGACAAATGTTTCACAGGAATTTACCGCGTTAAAGCATGATATTTACGACAAATAACCAGGCTTGAAAGAGCAGCAAACTGCATAACCGGTCATTGGTTGTTATAACCCGACTGTGCAGTTCACACTAACCTCTGACCGGGGTGGTGATCATACCCCACCCCGGTCTCAACCACCGGGGGAATAAGATTGACAGAAAAATGGAAATGTTGTCTACTGCTGACCATAATGCTTTTCACCTATGGCTGTGGTGATAACCTAAACAAATATGACAACGCAATTCTTGACGGTGTTGCAAGCCTGAACACCAACGAACCGGAACAAGCCATAGTGGATTTCACAAACGCTATCAAACTGAACCGTCGGAAAGCGGGCGGCTATCTTGGAAGGGCAAACGCCCTTAATACTCTTGGACGATACGATGAGTCCATTGCTGACTACAACCGTGCCATAGAGATCGATCCGAAACTCGCAAATGCATATGTAAACCGGGGAATTGCCCACAGCCATCTTGGAAAAATCAGGATGGCCATTGCAGATTATGAAAAGGGACTGGAACTTGATCCTGAAATCGATGATCCGCCCGGGTTTATCAGGCGTCTTTTTGACAATGTCCCCAACAGGGAAAAGGGAATACGTAACCATTTGGAATATTTAAAGAAGCAAGTAAAGAAACAAGGGGAGCGGTTCCCAGTAAAAGAAGCAACTACAGGAGGAGCAACAGATGACCAATCCGTTTGCAGACGTGTATAAACAATCGATTGAAAACCCCCATACGTTCTGGGCCGAGGCCGCAGAAGATTGTTATTGGAATAAAAAGTGGGACAGGGTTCTTGATGACAGCAACACGCCCTTTTACAGATGGTTCACCGGCGGTGAGGTAAATACCTGCTATAATGCACTGGATTATCATGTGGATCAGAAAAGGGGTGGGCAGACAGCCCTGATCTATGACAGCCCGGTCACAGACAAAATAAAAAAATATACATTTCAGGAGCTTCGAGATGAAGTGGCCCTTTTTGCAGGAGCCCTTGCCGCAAACGGTGTAAAAAAGGGGGATCGTGTTCTTATTTACATGCCGATGATTCCGGAAGCTGCCATCGCCATGCTTGCCTGCGCCCGATTGGGTGCGGTCCATTCGGTGGTTTTTGGAGGGTTCGCAGCCAATGAACTGGCAACAAGAATCAATGATGCCCAACCCAAGATCATTGTCTCCGCATCCTGCGGTATCGAAATAAAGAAAATAATCCCTTATAAACCCCTGCTGGATGCCGCAATCGGGTCAGCGACATCCAAACCGGAAAAATGCATCATCTTCCAACGCCCCATGGAAACGGCCCGGATGACAAATGGCCGTGATCTGGACTGGAAGAAAGCGGTTGCCGAAGCCAATCCCCACGACTGTGTTCCTGTGGCAGCAACGGATCCCCTTTACATTCTCTATACATCAGGAACCACCGGTCAGCCAAAAGGGGTTGTCCGGGATAATGGAGGGCACATGGTCGCCCTGAAGTGGTCGATGAAAGCCATATATGATTGTGATGCCGGGGATGTTTACTGGGCCGCCTCCGATGTAGGGTGGGTGGTGGGTCACTCGTATATTGTCTATGCGCCGTTATTAAAAGGCTGCACCACTGTTCTTTTTGAAGGAAAGCCGGTGGGAACACCGGATGCGGGGGTGTTCTGGAGGGTTATTTCGGAACATAATGTTAAGACCCTGTTTACGGCGCCCACCGCATTCCGCGCAATCAAGCGTGATGATCCCGATGCTCTGTTAATGAAAACATATGACCTCTCCTGTTTGCAGTCCCTTTTTCTGGCCGGAGAAAGAACCGATCCGGATACGCTGCGCTGGGCGGAAAACAAATTGCAGGTGCCTGTCATCGACCATTGGTGGCAGACGGAAACCGGCTGGGCCATTGCAGCCAATTGTATCGGCATTCATCGCTTTCCGGTCAAGGAAGGCTCTCCCACCAAAGCTGTGCCGGGCTGGAATCTTCAGGTGCTGGGACCGGATCATACACCGGTACCGCCGGGTGAAACCGGTGCACTGGTCGTAAAACTGCCTCTTCCCCCCGGCACATTACCGACACTATGGAACAACGATGATGGGTTTATCAAAGCCTATCTGGAAGAATACAAGGGCTATTATAAAACAGCGGATGCGGGCTACATTGACGATGACGGATACGTATATGTCATGTCACGAACAGATGACATTATCAATGTCGCAGGACACCGATTGTCCACAGGAGGAATGGAAGAGGTGTTGGCCGACCATCCCGATGTCGCGGAATGTGCCGTACTCGGCGTGGCCGATAAGTTAAAGGGACAAGTCCCCATTGGTTTTCTGGTGCTTAAGGCCGGAACGGACCGCGATCACGATGAAATCACAAAAGAAGTCGTCCAAATGGTGCGGGAAAGAATCGGACCGGTTGCCTCTTTTAAAACAGCAACCGTTGTTCAGCGCCTTCCCAAGACCCGTTCCGGAAAAATTTTAAGGGGCACGATACAGAAAATTGCCGACAGGAAAGATTTCAAAATTCCAGCGACCATCGATGATCCGGCGATATTGGATGAAATGGAAGCCGCTTTAAAAAATATAGGCTATGCAAAGAAAGACTAAAGGCACGCCTGATGACCAAGAAAATCCTTATTGTTGATGACGAGCCCAATATCGTCCTTCCCCTACAGTTCCTGATGGAGCAGAATGGATACATTGTTGACGAGGCCTCCAGTGGTGAAGAAGCAATTGAAAAACTGATGCAGTTCGAACCCGATTTAATATTGCTGGATATCATGCTCCCCGGAATTGATGGGTATGAAGTTTGTGAAATCATTCGCCTTAACCCCAAGTGGAAAAAAATTAAAATCATTTTTCTAACAGCCCGCGGACGAGATGTGGATATCGCAAAGGGTCTGGTGCTTGGGGCGGATGCTTATATTACCAAACCTTTTGCAAACTCGGAAGTCGTCCAGAAAGTAAGCCAGCTGTTGGATGATCAATGAAAAAACGCATGAAAATCCAATGGACTGTGAAGATTGCCCTCCTCTTTCTTCTGCCCTGTCTTCTTTTTGCTGTTCTATGGAATGCTCTTTCACCGGCAGAGCGCTCTTTTCTGTTGACAATCCTCGAAAAGAACAGCGGCTACCTTCTAATTGCAGCGATTTTATTCATTGGTTTGGCAGGCATCGCAGTGGAAGCATTCTTCCGCAATCTTGTCCTTCCTTTACAAAGATTGTCGGAAGAGCTCGCATTGATCGGAATCGTCAACCCTAAGCATCGTCTTCAGATTGAAGGCGGCGATATCGTGCAACGGATAGTCAAATCAGTCAACGCCATAGCAATCCGTTTTGAAGCCATGGTGAAGTATGATGAAGGGAGGATACGAAACATAAAATCAAAAGTGGAAAAAGAGCGCAACTTCCTTGCAGCCGTGTTATCCGAACTCCCGGAGGGTGTTTTGATCTGCAACAGTGATGGGCGAATCCTCTTATATAATCAAAAGGTAAAAATTTTTTTTAATGGAATCGAAAAAAGGAACAGCATGTCCGGTTCTTCCGACAATTCCAATGAATCAATCGTCGGTTTGGGGCGGTCGGTCTACAGCATTGTTGATAAAAACCAGATTCATCACTTGCTTGAAGCAATGACCGGCAAGACCGGTCAAAGAAAGAAAAATGATGCATCGCATTTTGTCACCATGAGTAATGCGGGCAGCATGTTGAGGGTCGAAGTTGTTCCGGTGCTGGATCACGGCAATACATTCATCGGTTTTGTCCTTATTTTCAAAGATATTACCCATCAACTCCATACAGCTGACGGGGTATATGAAACCATGCAGAATATGGCAAAAAAAATCCGCGCATCATCGGCGGGAATACGATCGGCAATCGAGGCCATTCAGGAATACCCTGATATGGACAGGGGTCAATTGGACCGATTTCGAACTATTATTTATAACGAGGCTGTGTCTCTTGCCGAGCTGCTGGAAACGAATTCAATGGACTCAATTGCCGATAGGAAGTCGGAATGGCCGCTGATTCGACTGAAACTGAAAGAGCTGTTTGAGACAATTCATGTAAAAACGAAAATTCCCATCAAACACCTTGATATACCCGATGATCTGTATATCTGGGCCGACAGCTATATTTTCTCGCATGTTATCATATATTTCCTTCAAAAAATTCATCAGGAAATCGGCCCCCCTGATTTCACTATCCGATCCGGAATAAGTGATAAATTAATCGTCTTTGACCTTTTGTGGTCAGGTCAACCCGCCAAAATTGACATGCTTCGAAAATGGCAGGATGGCAACATGGAGTTACTGGGCGAAAAACTGCCCTTAACTATTGATGAAGTCATGGGTCGCCATGACGCTGAAGTGTGCGCCTATTCCACCCCGGGACCCGAAATGGAATCTTCCTTAAGGTTTTTCATGCCTATGTGCGAAGACCTATCCGAAGAACAAATCAGAAGAATGACAATTCTTTCCCAAAGCAGGCCGGAGTATTTTGACTTTGATCTTTTTACAGGCGCCGACCGAAGCCCGGACCAGGACAAGCTGCCTCTGTCGAAATTGAGATATACGGTTTTTGACACAGAAACGACAGGACTCGACCCGGACGGAGGCGATGAAATCATTTCAATCGGTGCCGTCAGAATAGTCAGTGGCCGGCTTTTAAAGGAGGAATGCTTTGAACAGCTCGTGGATCCCAAACGCACTATTCCCAGGGCGTCTATCTTGATTCATGGCATTCAGCAGGAAACGATATCCGGTCAACCCGCTATCGCCAATGTGCTACCTCGATTCCAGCGCTTTGTATCAGACACGATCCTGGTCGCACATAATGCCGCCTTTGATATGAGAATGATGCAGAATAAAGAGAAGGACACCGGAATAAAGTTTACGAATCCTGTTTTGGACACCTTGCTGCTTTCCGCGATACTCCACCCGAACCAGAAGGATCATACATTGGAAGCGATTGCTGAAAGATTCGGAATTTCAATTGAGGGAAGACATACAGCTATGGGAGATTGTATAGCCACCGGAAAGATATTCATACGAATGCTTCCTTTACTTGCGGAAAAAGGGATTTTAACTCTGGAGGATGCACTGCATGCCTCGAAAAAATCTTACTATGCCAGGATTAAGTATTAACAGCCCGATGAAGCATAAACCAAAAAAGATGAATGCCAAGGCCGCAGGGAAACATATCATGAACAAGGAAATGATGCGCTTTTTTTCCGCCATATCCCCATTTTCATTTATACAGGAAGACGACCTGCCTGAGCTATTAGAGGATTTGTCCATAAAAACGTTTAAAAAAAATACCATCGTCTTTACCCAGGGAAAATCAAGGGTTGATCACCTTTACATCATTAAAGAGGGTTGGGCTGAAAGATATTATAAAAAAGGCAAACAAAAACAACTAAGAGGACTTATTGGCGAAGGAGACCTGTTTGGAGGAATATCCATATTGCTTAACGATAGTATTGCCGTTCGTTCTCTGAAAGTGATGGAAAAAACCTCCTTCTACTGTATACCGAAAAAGCAATTTCTTGAAATTTGCAAAAAGCACCCCTCTTTTTCCGAGTATTTCACCGACATATTTGGTAAACGGATGGTAAACCGATCATACGCGGAAATAATTGCCAAAAATTTTCAGCCCAAAGAAGAAGGAGAATCCCCGTTTTTCAACAGACCGGTGTCGAGTATCGTAAATCTTGACCTTATTCATTGCGCTTCGGACACATCTATAAAAAAAGCCGCCCAAATAATGAGCAAAAAAAGATGCAGCTCCATATTTATAGAACAGAAAAATGGCATATATATCGGAATTGTTACAGATAATGACCTAAGATCCAGGGTTATCGCCAAAGGATATGATACGGGTAAGCCGGTCAGCGATATCATGTCTTCCCCTCTTCAAACCATATCCCAAAAGGCCCTCGTGTTTGAAGCCTTGATGGACATGATGGGAAGCAACATAAATCATATTGCGGTAACCGATGAAAACAATCATGTGATAGGCGTGATTACCGATCATGATCTCTTGACATCACAAGGTAACTCACCGCTTTTCCTCGCCAGAGAAATCGGCAAAGCCAAAACTCTTGGTGAGATCATAATCAAACACAAACAGTTGCCCTTAACCATTCAGAATCAGATTAATATTGGAGCACAAGCAAAAAATGTCAACCGCCTCATAACGACCATTTCGGACACGATTCTTAATAAGCTCATCGGGTTTACGCTGCAGGAGATCGGCCCGCCTCCTGTTCCTTTCGTCTTCATGGTTATGGGTAGTGAAGGCAGAAAAGAACAGACCCTGAAAACAGATCAGGATAACGCCATCCTATACGAAGATGCCGGAGAGAAAAAAAACGACAGAAAGATACAAAACTATTTTTTACAACTGGGTGAGAGCGTTTGTGATATGCTTGACCAGACAGGATATGCCTTTTGTAAGGGCGGCGTAATGGCAAAAAATCCCCGCTGGTGCCAACCGCTTTCTGTATGGAAAGGCTATTTTGCGAACTGGATTCATAGCGCTGAACCTGAAGCGCTTCTCCGCGCAAGCATATTTTTTGACTTCAGGGGAGCATACGGGGAACAATCTCTGATAGATCGCCTCCGCCAAAGCCTGTTTACATCCCTTGAAGGCTGGCCCGGTTTCTTCAGGCACCTTGCCGAGAATGCAGTCCAGGTGAAACCTCCGATTGGCTTCTTCCGTAACTTTGTCGTCGAAAGCAGGGGAGAGCACCGCAATGCATTTGATATAAAAAGCGCCATGGTTCCCGTGGTGGATTTTGCCCGCATATATGCTCTAAAGAACCGAATCGAAGCTACCAATACACTTGACCGACTGGAACAACTATTCCTGGCAGATGCGATCACCCGTCAGTCCTATAATGAATTGGAGCAGGGTTATATGTATATGATGCAGCTTCGAATAGTGAGGCAGATACAAAAAATAACAGATGAACACGTACAGGCCGACAACTACATTAAACCCAAAAAGCTATCCCGGCTTGACCAGACAATGTTAAAGGAGGTGTTTAAACGGCTGGAAACCTCTCAGGCAAAGCTGGGATTTGATTTTCTGGGAGCCTGACAATACACATCAAGGTTTCACAATCCCATCTCTCCAATCCGTTTTATTTTTTTCTTTTTTGACCGGCAGGGAAAACGAAAATGTTGACCCGGCGCCAACCTCACTTTCAACCCAGATTCTTCCATTGTGGTGGTCCACAATTTTTCTCGCGATGGCAAGCCCTAATCCACTGCCGGCGACCTTTCCACTGGGCATGCGTTTATCCTGCCAGAACCGTTCGAAAACCATGTCTAAGTTTTCCTTTCTGATGCCGCGGCCGTTATCTCTGACATCCACCCTTACCGCTTCATCTTCCCTTGACAGTTTAATGGTGATAACGCCATTTTTATTGTCACAAAACTTAACGGCGTTTGACAAAAGATTCAAGACGACCACCACAAGCCTGTCATGATCCCCCTCAACTTCCATATGGTTTTTATCGATATCCAGTTTTACATCAACCTCTTTTCCATAAACAAGCTGTTTTGTGGATTTCAGCGCTTCTTCTATGACCTGCTTCATGTCCACCGGAGCAACCTCTAAGCTGACTGCCTGGGATTCAATTTTTTGGAAATCCAAAACCTGATTGATAAGCCTTGTCAGTCGCTCGCCCTCCTGCAGAATGATACCTGAAAATTTATGCCGCTTTTCCGGCGACAGGCCTTTACCCTCATGAATGATGCCGGCAAGGGATCGGATAGCTGTCAAAGGTGTTCTCAATTCATGGGTTACGGTTGATACAAACTCATCCTTCAAGCTGTCCAATGCCATCAACTGCCTGTTGGCCGCCTGCAATTCAGCAGTAATCTTTTCCAGATTTCGGCTATAGGCAAGGGCCTGTTTTGTCTCATCTATAATTTCCATCACTTCTTCAACGCCGAGAGGTTCCTCCTTAACCACCGAGGAAACCATTACATGGGCGGAAGATGATCCTATGGCGCCTGACAGTACTTTTTCGGCATGGTTGACCATTCCAGGATCAGCTTTTAATTTTCTTGACATATCAATATCATGTCTTCTGGCATAATCCGAGATCACCTCACCGGCCCGACGCTCCCCTAATACAGCGGCCAAAAGACTCCGGAGATCAGGGATAAATGCCGTTCCTCTCCAGAAATGAGACCCGTCGGGTTTTTTGGAAAACTTAAATACATCCACAAACAGATTTGCCTGTGTGCGTTCCATGGCTCCGGAGGTGCTGACGAGCGACACCCCAACATACATGGTGAGGTTGGCAAGCATGCTCCAGAAAACAGCATGGGAAATATTGTTAAAGCCGGATAAACCGAAAAGGTGGTACGGTTTAAGAAATCCAATTCCGAAAGGCCCTTCGGTAACAAATGTCTGTGGTATAATTCCTGCATTGGCGAGGGTGGGCAAAACCAGAGTGTATCCCCAGACCGTAAATCCTGCAAGAAGACCCCACAAGGCACCTGTCCGGGTACCCTCCTTCCAAAAAATGCCGCCTATAATTGCCGGAGTAAATTGAACAATTGCAGAAAAGGACATGAGACCGGTGGCCACCAGAGCCGAGAATTCCCCCACAAATCGAAAATAGGCATAACCGAACATCAGAACAAAAACTATGCTTCCACGCCGAATGGAAAGGATCAGGCTGCTGAGGTCGCTGCGGTATGCGAGTCTGCGAATAGGGAGTCTAAGGAGCAGCGGCATGACAAGTTCGTTACAGATCATGGTTGAGAGGGCTATTGTCTCAACGATTACCATACCGGTAGCCGCCGACGTACCGCCAATGAAGACCAAGAGGGCCAGCACCTCTTTCTGCTTCACCATCGGCAAAAATAACGCAAAAAAGTCGGCATCCATTTGGGCACTTCCGAAGTGAAGCTCTCCACCGAAAGCAATGGGAAGAACGAAGATGTTAATACCTAATAAATATAACGGGAACAGCCACATGGCATTATTCAAGTGGTTTTCATTTACATTTTCCACAACAGCCACCTGGAACTGGCGCGGCAGCAGTATGAACGCCATCATGGAAAGAAAGAGATACATGGTCCAGTCAACGTAGGCAAGTTTTTTACCACCGCCACTAATGGTAAACAGGCTCCGCAGTTTATCGTTTGCCATGGCACGGGAAGCGATATCAGTAAACCCGTCATAAATATAATAGGTAACAAAACAGCCTATGATCAAAAATGCCGCCAGTTTGACAATTGATTCAAACGCAATGGCAGCGACCATTCCTTCATGTCTTTCGGTTGTATCCAGGTGGCGGGTTCCAAAGAGAATGGCAAAGACGGCAAGGATAACAGTCGCATAAAATGCCGTGTCCATGAAAACCGGTATCTGGGTGTGGTCCAGCGGCAGTGTGAGCATCGGATATTTTGTGAGGATAAGAAGGCTGCTGGAAACAGCTTTTAGCTGAAGGGAGATATAAGGGATAATTCCAAGCACGCAAATAACGGCAACGACTCGTCCCAGGGTCACACTCTTACCATACCGGGAGGCGATAAAATCAGAAATGGAAGTAATATGGTGGACTTTGCTGATACGGATAATCTTTCGTAGAATAAGAAGCCCGAGGGATGCCATTAGCGTCGGTCCGATATAGATCGGTAAAAAACCAAGGCCGCTATGGGCTGCCAGCCCTACACTGCCGTAGAACGTCCAGGCGGTGCAGTAAACGGCAAGGGACAGTGTATAAATATAAGGGTTACTTATGATGCTTCTGTTTTCATCAGCCCGTTTGTCACCATAGTAAGCAATAGCGAACAGCAAGCTTAAATACGCTAGTGAAATAAGGATTATGTTTCCGGTTTCTAGCATGGCCTATCTGGTTTTTGGTGAAGAACGGGTAGGGCTCTCTTCGGCCGACACCCATGGTTTTATAACCAGAATAATCAAGAAAATAATAACCGTCCATAATGAAAACATATACAGATAAAGCAAGGGAATCCCTATAAACAAGCGATCGAGGTTGAACAATGAGAGTATCGGATAGTTCGCCAAAACCATACCCAGGAGAAATATGCCCACTAAACGCCTGCTTTTTTGACCGGCATCTTTCATGCGACACCTTTTTTCTATGGGGTAATAATGGTGTTTTTTATTTTAGTGAGTATATGCCCGGCATAGATATGTGTCAAGCCGCTTGTCGGTTATGAAACACTCTAATCTATAGAGCGGGGATTTGAGAGCGGGGATTTGAATCAAGTCCGGATGGAACATTTTAGGAAAAAACCCCATGAGATCGACCTGATAATCTTAATCCGTTTTTTGACGTTCATGAACACTTGTTCGAGATCAGGATTAAGCTTATTTTATAATTCTTTGATGGACAGGCTCTCACATACTATGCTAAGATTTACGTTGCGTCCGTAAAACGGATGATTAACTTCAATGAATGCTGTGTTTCAGGAATGAATTCTTCGGTTGTCAGAAAAAAAACCCGCCAGGTGTTCGTGGGAGACGTTCCCGTTGGGGGGGATGCGCCCATTGCCGTTCAATCCATGACCAACACATATACAAAGGATGTGGAAAAAACGGTCTCGCAAATCAGGCGGCTTGAAGAGGCGGGCTGCGAAATCGTCAGGGTAGCCGTGCCGGACAAAGAAGCCGTTGCGGCGATCCCTGAAATCAAAAACCGGATTTCAATACCCCTGATAGCCGATATCCATTTCGACCACCGGCTGGCACTGGAAGCTGCCGACGCCGGCGCCGACGCATTGCGGATCAACCCCGGAAATATCGGCGGAGACGGCAAGGTCAGACAAGTGGTCGAACGGGCAGGGAAAAATGACATTTCCATAAGAATAGGCGTGAACTCAGGATCCATAGAAAAGGATATCCTGGAAAAATACGGCCGCCCGTCTTCGGATGCCATGCTTGAAAGCGCATTGCGGAATATTAAATTGATGGAATCTTATGGCTTTAATGCCGTAAAGCTCTCCATTAAGGCATCGGATGTAACGAGAACGGTTGATGCATACAGAAAGCTTTCCAAGGAAACCGATTACCCTCTTCATGTCGGTGTTACGGAAGCGGGCGGTCTGTACTCCGGCATTGTGAAGTCGTCATTGGGGATCGGTATGCTGCTTGCCGAAGGCATTGGAGACACCATCCGGGTATCTTTGACGCGGGACCCCGCAGAAGAAATCAGGGTCGGTTTTGAAATCCTGAAGGCGATCGGGATAAGACAGAAAGGGCCCGATATTATATCATGCCCGACATGCGGCCGTTGCAACATCAACCTTTTTGATATTTCAGAGAGAGTGGAAAACGCCCTTTTAACCAGCAAGAAAGCGATAAAAGTGGCGATTATGGGCTGTGTGGTCAACGGGCCCGGAGAAGCGAAAGAAGCGGATATCGGCATCGCCGGAGGTGATGGAACGGGAATCCTTTTCAAAA
>Ga0180435_10003132_pt1 | contig 16716 bp, 14 predicted proteins | sample SS_ome_3_FD_132467 | JGI IMG/M metagenome (GOLD analysis project Ga0180435, IMG submission 132467) | Hypersaline lake sediment archaeal communities from the Salton Sea, California, USA - SS_3_S_1 metaG | ecosystem: Environmental > Aquatic > Non-marine Saline and Alkaline > Hypersaline >...
ACTACCAGGATGACTATCGTAACCGCCTGCTGGGATATGTGGCAGCTGATTACAAATTCACCGACTGGTTGACCCTGACTCTGAGGACTTCTATGGATACCTACCATGATGTTCAGAATGAGCGTTTAGCCATTGGTAGTACTGGTACTTCCGATTTCACGACCCGTCAGAGGAACCTGATGGAGTCCAACACCGACCTGATGTTGAAATTCAACAAAGGATTTGGTGATATCTCCCTGAACGGTCTTGTTGGTGTAAACTACAGGCATCGTCAGCAGCAGAGGGTTACCGGTACTACTGTAGGTGGACTGGTGGTTCCCGAGCTCTACACCGTATCTAACTCCGTTTCACCTGTGTCTATCACAGAATATCTGGGAATCCTGGGTGAGCAGAGTGCATATGCCAACGTTTCTGTTGGATATGGCGGATTTGTATATATTGAAGGTACTGCACGTGTGGACCAGTCTTCTTCTCTGAAGGGCCTGAATCCTGATGCAGAGGACACCTATTTCTATCCCTCAGTAGCAGGTACTCTGCTCATCCATGAATTGGGTGGAATGCAGGACCTGACCTGGATGAACTACTTGAAGCTGAGGTTGAACTATGCGAAAGTAGGTGCCGCTACCGGTGCATACAGGACCATTTCTACCTATGATAAAGGAACCAACTGGGGCAACCTGGCCCTCTTCTCAGTGGCCAATACCCTTCAGAATCCCAACCTGAGACCTGAGTTTACCAACTCAATTGAGGCTGGAATTGAAGCGTATTTCTTTGAGAGCAGAGTGGGACTTGACCTGGCTGTTTACAAAACCAACTCCTTTGACCAGATCTTTGCAGTGCCTGTTTCCAGAGCATCCGGATACAGCAGCATGTATGTGAATGGTGGTGAGATGGAGAACAAAGGTTTGGAAATTGCCTTGCACCTTGTTCCTGTGAAAACAGCTGACTTCCAGTGGAACCTGGATGTGAACTGGTTCACCAATGAGAACACTGTAATTTCACTCGCAGAAGGTGTAACAAGCCTGCAGCTGATGTCAGCCTGGGATGTGAAAATCAACGCCGTACCAGGAGAACCTTATGGAACTATCAGGGGAACTGACTATGTATGGACCAATGGACAGAAAACTGTTGGAGACAATGGTTACCTCCTGAGAGGTTCTGATCCTCTGGCTGTGCTGGGTAATGTACAACCCGACTGGAACATGGGTATTGGAAACCGTCTGAGCTGGAAAGGTCTGTCATTGTACGCCTTGATCGACATGCAGCAGGGTGGTGACATCTACTCCATCAATACCAAGTATGGTCAGGCCACTGGTGTATATGAGGAGACCGTTGGAAACAATCCCAAAGGGAATCCCATGCGTGACCCGGTTGCCGACGGTGGTGGAAACATCTTCGCCGACGCCGTATTTGAGGATGGAACTCCTAACGATGTTTACGTCGATGCTTACAGGTGGGGCCGCTACTGGTACTACAACAACTCACCCACAGCACGTTACGTATTCGATGCGTCTTACGTGAAGCTGCGTGAGCTTTCTCTGAGTTATTCTCTGCCTGCTAGTGTTCTAGGCGATTCATTCATCCGCGGGGTTGATATTAGCCTCGTAGGTCGCAACCTCTGGATCATCAGCAAGAATGTAGAGCACTTCGATCCTGAAGTTATCCTGACAGCTGGTAACCAGCAGGGTGTTGAGCAGGGAGCTTATCCTACGGTGAGAACTATGGGTGTGAACGTGAAGCTCAATTTCTAACTGTATATATTTAATTTGAGGAATTATGAAAATGAAGAATATATATTTATTGATACTGGTACTTGGAGTACTGGTGTCGAGCTGCGAGCTTCCGGACAACAAAAATCCGAAAGCTGCAACGGATGTACCAGCTGAGACTCTCTTTGCTAACAGCGTAAGGGGTGCTATGGCCCTTATTGATAACATGAGTCAAAATACGAACATCAGTCGTATGATGTGTCAGTACATTGGAATGACTCAGTATACCGATCCCAGCCGTTACGTATTTGACGTACGTCAGATTCCGGATGGATATTGGAATACTTCCTACCTGGTGCTTCAGGATCTGAAAGAAGTGAAATCTTTGATTGCAGACCTGAGCGGTAGCGATTCCTTCAACCGCATGAATGCCAATCGTTTGGCCATTGTGGATATTCTGGAGGTACTCGTTTATCACAACCTGGTGGATCTCTTTGGAAATGTTCCTTATACAGAGGCGCTTGGCGGCTTTGACGGGAAAACTCCATCCTACGATGATCAGGTTGCTGTTTATAGCGATCTGCAGACTCGTCTGACTACTAACATTGCCACACTGAACACCGGAATCAATGATGGTTCCTGGGGTTCCGAAGACCTGTCTTTTGGTGGTGATGTAGCCATGTGGAAGAAGACCGCAGCTACTCTTAAAGCTCGTCTGGGTATGCGCCTGGCCGATGTCGATGCTGCCACTGCACAGGCCGAACTGGCCGCTGCTATCAGCGCCGGTATGCTTGAGGCAGGTGAGGCCTTCCAGCTTCACTGGACTTCTGTAACACCACATACCAATACCATCTATTCTCTGTTCATTCCTTCCGCAAGGACGGATTATGGACCAGCCAATACTATCGTTGATAAGATGGTTGCCCTGAACGATGCCCGTTTACCTGCTTTCTTTACCCAGGTGGATACTTCCACCGAGGTAGGAGTTGAAAAACTGGCCTATGTTGGGATTCCTTATGGTGTTACCACACAAGCTTACAGTGCGATCAGCCATTTCAGCGATGCAATGTTTGCTCCCGATTACCCGGCTACTTTAGCCTGTCATGCCGAAGTTCAGTTTATACTGGCTGAAGCTGCCGCTCGTGGTTTCACTACCCCTCAGACTGCTCAGGAGCACTATGAGGCTGGTATTCAGGAAAGCCATGATTTCTGGGGAGTGACTCTGGATCCTGCCTATCTGGCTGATGCAGACGTTGCCTGGGATGCTGCCAGGGCTAAGGAGCTCATTGGTACACAGAAGTGGCTTGCCCAGCACAACAGGGGTATGGAAGGATGGTGCACATGGCGGACCTTTGACTGGCCCGTACTGAATGTACCACCCGATCTGACCTATGGAGACATTCCATTCCGTTATCCTTATCCATTCAATGAGCCAGATCTGAATGCAGACAATTATGCTGCTGCTTCATCTGCCATTGGTGGAGACGATGTACGCACACGTGTATTCTGGGATGCTACTGATGGATCACAGACTCCATCACCTGGATTCTAATTGAACACTTAGAAATAAACTCTGAAGAGTGCCTCGCAAGGGGCACTCTTTTTTTTATTATCTTTGGGCACTAAAATTTCCGGAAATTAGACTTATTTATGAGCGATTATTCCATTACTCATTTGCGTGAACTGGAGGCGGAAGCCATTTATGTGATTCGTGAAGTGGGTGCCCAGTTTGAGAAGCCCACCCTTTTATTTTCAGGTGGCAAGGATTCCATCGTAATGTATCACCTGGCCCGCAAGGCCTTCTGGCCGCAGGTTGTTCCTTTTCCCTGTCTGCATATCGATACAGGGCATAATTTCGATGAGACCCTGGAGTTTCGTGATAAATTGATGGACGATACCGGAGGGCGTGTGATTGTAAGATTGGTACAGGATTCGATTGATGCCGGTAAAGTGGTTGAGGAGACCGGGGTAAATGCCAGTCGAAATGTGCTGCAAACTGTGACCCTGCTGGATGCCATTGAAGAGTTTAAGTTTGATGCTGCCCTGGGAGGCGGAAGGCGCGATGAGGAGAAAGCCAGGGCCAAAGAGAGGTTTTTCTCGCACAGGGACGACTTTGGTTCATGGGATCCCAAAAATCAGCGTCCTGAGCTCTGGAACATCTTTAATGGAAAAAAACACATGGGTGAGCATTTCAGGGTGTTCCCTCTTAGTAATTGGACTGAGATGGATGTATGGCAATACATATACCTGGAAGACATACCCATTCCCAACCTGTATTATACCCATAAGAGAGAGGTCTTCAACAGGGACGGAGTCTGGTTGGCCAAAGCTTCTTTTATGCAGTTGAAGGATGATGAGAATTACGAATTGAAGGATGTCCGTTGCCGTACCATTGGCGACATTAGCTGCACTGGACTGACCCTGTCCACAGCCAATTCACTGGAAGACATCATTCAGGAAGTGGCGGCCGCACGTTCGACAGAACGGGGAGGGCGTTACGATGATAAGCGCTCAGAAGCCGCTATGGAAGACAGGAAAAAGGAAGGCTACTTTTAAATCACAACTAGGATGAGCAATAGAGAAAATCCAGCCCCTGGATATTTGGATATGGAACTGCTGAGATTTACAACGGCAGGAAGCGTAGATGATGGAAAATCCACATTGATCGGTCGACTTCTTTACGACTCGAAGGCCATTTTTGAAGACCAGATGGAACAGCTGGAAATGGCCAGTGAGCGCAGGGGAGAGGAGCAGGTTAATCTGGCCTTGCTCACCGACGGACTCAGAGCTGAAAGAGAACAGGGCATTACCATTGACGTGGCCTATCGTTATTTTGCCACTCCCAAACGTAAATTTATTATTGCCGATACCCCGGGTCACGTGCAGTATACACGCAATATGGTCACAGGTGCCTCCACGGCCAACCTGGCCATTATCCTGGTGGATGCACGCCAGGGTGTGCTGGAGCAGACCATCCGGCATGCATTTATTGCCGCCCTTTTGGGAATACCCCACGTGCTGATCTGCATCAACAAAATGGACCTGGTGGATTATAAGGAGGATGTTTATCATAAAATTCAGGAGCAGTTTACCCCTTTTAAGGAACAGCTGAACATTGCCGATGTAAGATTTATCCCTATCTCTGCATTGAAGGGAGATAATGTGGTCGACAGAAGTGAGCCCATGGACTGGTATCAGGGACCAACCCTGCTTGAGTGCCTGGAAACCATCGATATCAGGAACGATGCGGATTTCGAGAATTGCCGTTTCCCTGTACAGTACGTGATCAGGCCACAGCGCGATGAGTTTCATGACTATCGCGGATATGCCGGGCGCATTGCCGGAGGTGTATGGAAGCCTGGTGAAAAAGTGGCCGTATTGCCCAATGGCATCGAAACCACGCTGGAAGCCATTGATACCATGACCGGGGAATTGGATAAGGCCTACCCGCCTCAGTCTGTTACTTTCCGCCTGGCGCACGACATTGATATCAGCCGGGGAGATATGATCGTTCCTGCCGACCGCAAGCCCAAAATTGGTCAGGAAATTGAGGTGATGGTATGCTGGCTGGGTGAGAAGCCCATGGTACTGGGAGGTAAATATGCCATCAGGCACACCACCTCTGAACTCAGGGGGATCATCCGGAGCGTGGATTATAAGGTAAATATCAATACCCTGGATGAAAACCGCGACGATACAGCCGTTGCCTTAAATGAAATTGCCAGGATGTCTATTAAATGCTCCAAGCCCATTTTCTACGATTCCTACAAGGATAACCACATCACCGGAAGTATCATTATCATTGACGAAGCCACCAACAATACGGTAGGTGCGGGAATGATTATTTAAGGACGTCTCAAGAGCTCAATTTCCTTCCCGTATCATGCCGATCACATCCGAAAGTATCTGGGCATGGTCGAAGGCCAGATCGGGCAATTCTGTGAGCGAAAACCAGCGAATTTCTGCAGCATCGCTTCCAGCCTCAGGCTTACCCATCTCCTTTTTCCAGATCATTACAAAAACCTGGGTTATGGTGCGTCCCCTGGGATCCCGTCCCGGTTTGTCATAGGTATCAAACCTGATCAATTCTCCGGCCTTTATACCGGTTTCTTCCAGAAGCTCCCGGCGGGCGGCTTCCTCCAGGCTTTCCTCCATCTCCATAAATCCCCCGGGTAAGGCCCACATGTTCTGAAATGGGCTATCCTTCCTTTTTACCAACAGGATTTCAGGTACTTCTTCCAGGCGGAGTACGGCTATATCCGAGGTGACAGATGGCCTGGGATAATTGTAGATGTATTTCTCCATCCTTGCAGTTTACAAGCTTTTGAACAAAAATACAAGGGAGAGGTTAAAAGTTGAATAAGATATTCTAATTTCACCCCATGAACTGGATCAAGAGCATTGTTAAATTCTGGAAAACCATCCAGATTGTTCTTCTTTACCTTGTGAGTATTTTGCTGGTCTACTTTATGTTCCCCCGGGAAGGGAAGTTCAGGTACGAGTATTCCAAAAATACCCCGTGGATGCATGAAAATCTGGTAGCACCCTTTGATTTCCCCATCTACAAGCCCGACCAGCAGGTGCAGAGGGAGCGTGACAGCCTTCTGAATAATTCCCGCCTCTATTTCAATCACGATACCCTGATAAGTAACAGCATTCTGTCTTCCTTTAATTCGGATTACAGCAGTATGGCTGCCTCGCTGGGAATTGGTGCCAGAATCAATGATTCCTGGACTTTAACAGGTCACGTGATTGCCAATATGCTTGGTGAGATCTATGCCACAGGAATTATCGAAAGGCATCCGGTACTGGATGAACTGGTTCCCGAAGAAAGCTCTGTGATGGTGCTTAGAAGCGGATTGGCCGAAGAACAACGCCTGGCTACTTTTTTTACCGGGCCTTCCGCCTACCAGCACATACTGCGAAACCTGGAAGGAATACATCCCGGATCTCTGTCCATTCTGAACCGTCTGAACCTGAACGACTACCTGCGGCCCAACACCATGTATGACGAGGATATGACACTTAAGGTGAGGGAATCCGCCGTCGAACAGCTGGTACTGACCCAGGGAATGGTACAATCGGGCCAGTTGATTATTTCCAGGGGAGAACTGGTTTCGGGCAGCGATTTTCTGATCATAGAGTCGCTGCGCAGAGAATATGAATCCAATCCCAACGTGCGGAAAAATTACGGGGTGGTTTATGTGGGTCAATTGCTATTGATCGCCCTGGTATTCCTGGCCCTTTTCTGGTTCATTTACATTTTCAGGAAGGATGTGCTCAGGGGTGGCAGGCAAACACTTTTTACTTTGGGGCTGATTGTTGTGATGGTGGGTTTGACCCGCGCTGCCGCTACAAATCAGGCAGTTAGTGTCTATGTAATCCCCTTTGTACTGGTTCCTATTTTTCTGAAGACTTTCTTTGATCTTCGATATGCACTATTTGTGCATATGATCACCCTCCTGCTGGCAGGATTCTGGGTTCCCAACTCCTACCAGTTTGTACTTATGAATTTCCTGGCCGGACTGGTGGGAGTATTCAGCCTGCGATCCTACTATAAACGTGGGATCCTTTTCTATACGGCCACCTTTGTACTGGCGTCCTATGCATTCATCTATATCTTGCTTTCCATATTACAGGAGGGCGATTTTGATCAGATCAACTGGATCAACGTGCTCTGGCTGGCCGGTAACGCCTTCCTTATCCTGACGGTTTATCCCCTGGTTTTCCTCTTCGAACGCCTCTTTGGATTTCTGTCCGATGCGACGCTTTTTGAGCTTTCGGATACCAATCAGCCGTTGTTGAGAAAACTGGCAGAGAAAGCGCCGGGAACTTTCCAGCACTCCATGCAGGTAGCCAGCCTGGCTGAAGAGGCCATAATTAAAGTGGGAGGCAATTCCTTATTGGTGAGGGCAGGGGCCATGTATCACGACATTGGGAAAATGGAAAATCCTTCTTACTACATTGAGAACCAGTACGAAGGTGCAAATCCACACGACCAGATAGACTTTCGTTCCAGTGCCCGTATGATCATTGATCATGTGGTGCAGGGAGTGGAAATAGGGAAAAAGCATCAATTGCCGGAAAAAATCATTGACTTTATCCGGACCCATCACGGTACCAGTACAGTGCAATATTTCTACCGCTCCTTTCTCAACTCAAATCCTGAGCAGGAAGTGGATGTGAACGAATTCACCTATCCGGGACCCAAGCCCTCCAGCAAGGAAAATGCGGTTCTGATGATGGCCGATTCGGTGGAGGCTGCCTCAAGAACGCTGAAGTCCTATACCAGTGAGACCATCTCCGAATTGGTGGAAAATATCGTGAGCCATCAGGCCGGGGAAGATCAGTTTTCCGAAGCGGATTTAACCTTTGCGGATATAAGCTCGGTCAAGGAAATTTTCAAAAACCGGTTATCCAATATTTATCACAGCAGGATTGAATATCCCGAGTTGGAGAAAGAGCAGTAAGCTTATTCGACCAGTTCGATGATTTCCGTATTTGGGAAGTCGGAGGGATTAAACTCGAAAATTTGCTCATCCAGCGAACTGAGCTCCTTTTTCTCCGACAGGATCATGGTATAGAGTATACCTTCCTTATGCTTTAACTGAATGGCCTCCAGTTTCAGGGAGCCCGGCTGTATAAGCATTTTCATCAGGGAATAGGGTCCGCTAATGTCCTTGGGATAGAGCTGGATTTCTACCCGGTCTTTGCCCTTGAAGCTGGTAATTCCCTTATACTGGTATTTGAAGTCCTGGGCATAGGATTTTATGATTCGAATGGGCACAGCCTGCAAATATCCTGGCTGATCGGGATCTGGTTCACTCACATAGACCTCTTCCATTTCGGTGTTCTGGGAGTAGAGTTTCTCTCCGTTGTAATAAACGATGTATTCGTCCACTACAATCTTGTATTTGAATCCTTTCATCCAGATGTTTCCGGCTCCTTCGGCGTAAGTATCCTGCATCAGGTCTTCCCGGACATAATCCATCTGAATTTTGTAGGCCTGCTGCATATCAAACTGATCCGATACCGCCTGCAGGTATTTATCAGCCTTGGGATCCTGTTGCCCCATAAGAGAAACGGCCAGTCCAAGCAAGATGCTCAGGGTGAATAGTGCTCTTGTTTTTTTCATAAGTTGCCGGACTTTAGCTTAGGTTCTTCAAAATCTGTTCCAAACTGAATTCATCCTGCACAAGTACTTGTCTGGCCTTGCTTCCTTCAAAGGGTCCAAGCACTCCGGCAGCTTCCAATTGGTCCACGATCCTGCCTGCACGATTATAACCCAGAGAGAGTTTACGCTGAATCAGCGAGGTGGACCCTTGCTGGTGCTGAACCACCAGGCGGGCTGCTTCTTCGAACTTGTCATCTCTTTTGTCCAGATCCACATCAGGTCCGTTTCCGGTTTCATCCTCCACTGGATTCAGCATCAGGGCCGAAGGATATCCTCTTTGTTGCCCGATGAAATCAGTGAGTTCTTCTATTTCCGGTCCATCCACAAAAGCACATTGCAGCCTGATAGGCTCACTTCCGCTTACAAAAAGCATATCGCCCCTTCCAATTAACTGATCGGCTCCCGATCCGTCCAGAATGGTACGTGAATCAATCATGGAGGTAACCCTGAAGGCAATCCTTGCCGGGAAGTTGGCTTTAATCACGCCTGTGATGATATTGGTGGTGGGGCGCTGCGTGGCAATAATCAGATGGATGCCAATGGCCCTGGCCAGCTGTGCAAGCCTGGAAATGGGGTGCTCAATTTCCCTGCCGGCAGTCATAATCAGATCTGCAAATTCATCGATGATCACCACCATGAAGGGCAGGTACCTGTGTCCCTTGTTGGGATTTAGCTTGCGGTTAATGAACTTGTTGTTGTATTCCTTGATATTCCTTACCTGTGCAGCCTTCAGAAGGTTATATCGATCGTCCATTTCGGCACAGAGACTGTTCAGGGTATGGATTACCTGCTGGGTATCCGTGATGATGGCTTCCTCCGATTCAGGCAATTTGGCCAGGAAGTGTCGCTCAATCTTTGTATAAAGCGAAAGTTCTACTTTTTTGGGATCGATCATCACAAACTTCAACTGCGCAGGATGCTTTTTGTACAGCAGGGAAGCAATGATGGCATTCAGACCCACCGATTTACCCTGTCCGGTTGCCCCGGCTACCAGGAGATGGGGCATCTTGGTCAGGTCAAATACAAAAGTTTCGTTGGAGATGGTTTTCCCCAGGGCAACGGCCAGCTCCATATCGGCATCCTGAAACTTTTTGGAAGCCAGGATGGATTTCATGGAAACAATGCGTGGATTCTGATTGGGGACTTCAATACCAATGGTGCCTTTCCCAGGGATGGGGGCAATGATTCTGATCCCTAAAGCAGACAGGCTCAAAGCTATATCGTCTTCCAAACTTTTTATTTTGGAAATCCGGATGCCCGGGGCCGGAACAATCTCATACAGAGTAACGGTGGGACCGATGGTGGCTTTGATCTTATCGATCTTGATGTTGTAATTGCCCAGGGTCTCCACAATTCTGTTCTTGTTGGAGATCAGCTCCTCGTTGGTTACGGTGCTATCTCCCTGATCGTATTCTTTCATCAGACTCAGAGGTGGATACTGGTATTTGGGCAAATCCAGTGTGGGATCGTACTCCGCCAGTGCTCCTTCATCGGGATTGAAGTCTTCCGGATTGGTGCCTGACACGTCCTCAATGGTCATTTCCACATCGTTTTTCGCTTCAGCATTCCCTGTGGAATCTGCGGTACCCGCCTCTTCTTTCTTTGGATCATGGGCTTCTGTGGAGGGTGCTTGGGCTTCTACGCTGCTAACCACAAAGGGCTCTTCTTCCACCTTCTGTTCGGTCTTTTCCACCTCTTTCTCTTCAACCACTTCAGCTTCAGTCCCGGTCTTTACCTGCATTTCATCTTCAGGCTCTCCTTTTCGATCTGAGCTGAAGGGGTTCTCCAGCTCCCGGACCCAGTCCAGAAAGGAAGTGGAAAAAAGGATCAAAGCAGCATAGGAGATGATGAGAAGGAAAATGGTGCCAAAGGTTCCGATACTGGCCGTCAGCCAGATACTGAGAAAGTAACCGTGCTGTCCACCGGGTCCGGCTCCCAGTACTCCGTTCCCGTCTCCAAATAAGAGCCCCAGGCTGATGGAAAACAATACAATCAGGATCAGGCTGTTTCTGATGCTTTTTCCAGGCTTGATCAGCCGTATCCTGTAAAGGGCCATGGCCCAGATGACCAGGATGCCGGGAAATACAAAGCTGGCGAGTCCAAACCATTTGTTAATCAGTAGATTGGATAACCATGCTCCAAGTTTTCCGCCTGAGTTTTCCACCCGGATCTCGGGTCCGGAGAATACCTTGGCCCATTCAAAATCCTGGTCCGTTTTCCAGTTTACCAGGTAGGAAATCATGGAGAGGACCATGAAAAGCGCCACCAGCAGGAATACAATGCCCAGGGCATACCTGAAACGATCATCCCTGAAAAAGGCGACCATCGATCCCAGAAAGCTGACTACAGGTTTTTTCTTTTTCTTCTTCTTTTTGGCCATTCTCTCCCTCTTGGTTACAAAAAACGGATCTGTTTTAACCAACTAATGTACTAATAAGGTATAAGGAAAGTCTATTTGTTTGTAAACAGACTGTTAATAATTTCTTCCATAGCCTGTCGGTTCACAGGCCTGTATTCTTCGGGTATGGTAAAAATCTCAGATTCAATAATCCGCTCTTCGTATTGCTTACTCGACAGATGCATTTTCAGGAAACTGAGCTGGATGAAAAAATCTGAAAGAGGCTCTTCAATATCCACATAGGGTGTGCTCAGGTTGGGCCTCCGTACAGAAAAGTCGTCCGTATAGTAGATGTCGTATATTTCTGCACCGGTATCCACTTCCACCCGCCAGGAATTTAGTCCCCCGATAACAGCCTTGTCCTGGGTCCTCCTGAAACTCAGATTTTCAGGTACCACCAGACTGGCTGGCAGTTCACCCTGTCCGGATATGTAATAGACCTTGTTCCCAAAAACATTGAGCAGGGTTGTCACCCTTCTGTACCTCAGATCGGCGATCTGGATCAATGAAAACTGACTGAAAAATCCTTCTATCTTGGTGACAACGAAATGCTTGGTATACCATGCCTGCATCGTGGAGGGGAGTATCCTTGTGGGAATATCACCCGCATGCGATTCCAGGTATTCCACATCATAAAGTATATAATGAGCATCCACGGTTTCCGGAAAGAAGATGTTCCGGCGACAAGAGCTTGAGAGCAAGGCAATAACCAGGAATAAAAAAATCGGGAGTTTCCGGAACACAGTATTAGGATATGTAAGTCAAAATAAAAGCCAAATATATCAATTATATGTTTTAGAAACTCTATTTCCCTTCAAAGCTTGGTGGGGGAATATATAGATTTGCAGGAAGGAATTAAAATTCAGCCAATGAATAAACTTGCTGTAGTGGCCTTGGGCGGGAATGCCCTGCTCAGGGATGACCAGCTGGGTACCATAGACGAACAGGAGCAGAACACCAGCGATACCCTTGAAAATCTGATTTTTCTAATCAGGGAGGGCTACGATATAGTAATAACCCACGGAAACGGACCCCAGGTCGGGAATATCCTCATGAGGAACGATGCCGGTGAGGAAGTATACGGCATCCCACAGATGCCCCTGGATATTTGTGTGGCCGATTCCCAGGGAGGAATTGGCTACATGATTGAGAGAATGCTTCGAAACATACTTGATAAGCATGGTATTGAACGTGAGGTAGTCACCCTGGTCACCATGGCCCTGGTAAAGGAGGATGACCCCGCCTTTCTGAAGCCCTCCAAGCGGGTAGGCAAAACCTACAGCAAAGAAGAGTCCGATCGGATTGCCAAAGAAAAGGGATGGATTTTCCAGGCGGGCAGCAAGCGAGAAGACGGATACCGAAGAGCAGTCCCTTCTCCCAAACCCATTGGTATCATTAATGAAAAGGTGGTTCAAACCCTGGCCAGGCAGGGCACCATTGTGATAGCTTCAGGGGGAGGCGGCGTACCAGTATACAGGGACTCTGAGAATCGCCTGAGGCCTTCGGAGGCTGTCATTGATAAAGACCTGGCTTCCTCCCTCCTGGGAGCCCGTATCGGGGCAGATGAGTTTTATATTCTTACCGACGTACCCTTCGTGTATATCAACTACCGAACTCCCCAGCAGGAGCTGAAAGAATTTTTAAATCATAAGGACACTCAGGCCTACCTGGAGGCAGGTATGTTTGGCGAGGGGGATATGGCACCCAAAATCCGGGCCTGTCTGCAGTTTATTGAAAAGGGGGGTGAAAAAAGCGTGATCACCGAGGCCTTAAAACTGGAGGACAGGAGCTATGGTACAAAAATCACCATGGAATACGACGACTGACATTTTATACTAATTTTGTTTGACCCAATTTTAAAATACTTGAATATGGCTTTTAACCTGCGCAACCGACACTTCCTCACCCTGCTTGATTATACCCCCCAGGAGATTCGCTTCCTGCTGGATCTGGGATTCACCCTGAAAAAGGCAAAATACAGTGGAACTGAAGTCCCCCGTCTGAAGGGTAAGAACATTGCACTCATATTCGAAAAGAGCTCAACCCGTACACGCTGTGCCTTTGAGGTGGCAGCCCTGGACCAGGGTGCCGGAGTTACCTACCTGGGACCCTCGGGTTCCCAGATCGGACACAAGGAATCCATGAAGGACACTGCCCGGGTGCTGGGACGCATGTACGACGGAATTGAATACCGTGGTTTCGGGCAGACCATCGTGGAGGAGCTTGCAGCGTATGCCGGGGTACCGGTATGGAACGGACTTACCGATGAATTCCATCCAACCCAGGTGCTGGCCGACTTCATGACCATGATGGAGCATTCCAACAAGCCCCTGGAAGAAATGAAATTCTGTTACCTGGGAGATGCCCGGAACAACATGGCAAATTCACTTATGGTGGGTGCAGCCAAGCTGGGTATGGATTTCCGTGCTGCAGCGCCAAAATCTGTTCAACCCGAAGCACCCCTGGTTCAGAAATGCCGGGATATAGCCAAAAAAAGTGGGGGAAAGATTCTTCTTACCGAAGATGTGAAAGAAGCGGTAAAAGATGCCGATTTTCTCTACACCGATGTCTGGGTATCCATGGGTGAAGCCGATGAGGTTTGGGAAGAGAGAATTAAGCTCTTGAAGCCTTACCAGGTGAATCAGGAGGTTATCAATGCCACCGGTAATCCCGAGGTGAAGTTTTTACATTGTCTTCCTGCCTTTCACAACCGGGAAACCAAAGTAGGTGAAGAAATCTATCAGAAATTCGGACTCGATGGACTGGAAGTGACCGAGGAGGTATTTGAATCGGAACACTCCATAGTTTTCGATGAGGCCGAAAACCGGATGCATTCGATCAAGGCCATTCTTGTTGCGACGCTGGGTGGGTAGAAACAAGAATGTTAGCAGGTTAACAGGTTAGCAGGTTAGCGAGATTTATTCCAGTAAGCCTTTAACCAGTTAACACATTAACCTTTTTTTAGTTGATTCTCAACTAAAAAAATAAATGCCGTATAAAGAAGAACAATATGGCTCCGCAAACCATCAGTTTCATTCCTACGCCCAGCATAAATCCTACAAATGAGCCCCAGGCGGCCCTCAGGGCTTCCCGGTCTTTTTTCCCACCGGATATTTCTCCCAGATAGGCTCCCAGGAAGGGGCCGATTATAATTCCCAGTGGTCCGAAAAACAAACCTACCACCACACCAATGGTGGCACCCCATACGCCCCGTTTGGATCCGCCGAATTTTTTGGTACCCATGATGGGGACTACGTAGTCCAGAATGGTGACGACCACCACAAAAAACAGAAGGATCCACAGTGCATTTTCATACTCCGATCCGCGATCTGTAACAAAGTCTGTCCAGCGAAGAAGCAGAAAACCCGCCCAGCTAATAGGCGGACCCGGCAATATCGGTAAAATACTTCCAAAGAATCCTATTAGTACGAGTACTGCGCCCAGTACGGCCAGAGTAATATCCATAGTTTCTCAATTTGAAATTTCTATTATATCATCAAAAGCTGCATAAACAACACAGAACGACAGGGGCATGGTGATTAATACTCCAATCCCCAGGGCCAGAACACCCAGGAAATTGATCGCTCCCAGAATCAGAAAAAGTAAAAAGACCTGACCAAAGTTCCCGGACACGGTTTTTCTGCTTAAACGGATGGCTTCTGTAGCTTCCATTTGGAAGAACCAGACAAAAAAGTGGGAGAAGGTATAGCTGACTGCAAAGTATACCCCGGGGACAATCAATAAGGCCAGTCCCAGCAACACCACCACAAAGATGAGCAGATTCAGCTTTATCAGCTCACCAAATTTTTCAAAGCCCTTGAAATAATCACCTGCTTCAATCCTGGCTCCATGCTTTACCCGGTGCGCCATATGAAAATAACTGGCCGAAACAGGTCCGCCAAGCAGAAGGCCGCTGATGGGATTGGAAAACACCAGGAGTCCGAAGACAGAAAACACCATAAATTCTGCAGGAGCCTTTCGGAATATATTAAATCCCACTTGCAATAGGTTCTCCACGGATAGCCGAAAGCCGCTGGAAGCTTTCTCTACCTGCTCATGTATGTCCTGAATTACCTGCATTTGAATACTTTTCCGAAAATTAGCAAAAAATCGTACATTTAGTTACTTAGCTGCTGAAGGATGGAAGAGCATGAGAATCTGTATGAGAAAATCAGGGAAATTCTGGGGGATAATCCGGGCAACCTGAAGGTCCTGGAGGAGCAGATTGATATGGATCTGCAGATGGAGTATTTCGACTGCTCCCGGAGAATCAGGGAGGAAAAGGACGAAGCCTGGGCTCAGGAGCATCTGCAATACCTGGGGGAACCGGGTTACTCGGCAGAGGTAAAAAAGGACATACTGGCCAGACTGGCCAGCATACCCAGGGTCGATTGTTACAGGGCCCTGGAATCCTTCGTAAATTCAGCCGAGGAACCCCTGCGGACCTGGGCCATTCTTGCCCTGAATGAAAGCAGGATGGTACTTGAGAGTAAGATCATGGATGAGAACCAGGTATTCATTTCTACCGGCCTGGGTGGGAGGGACGAAAAGCTGCGCTATTTTGTGGTACTGATGACGCGATCTCGGATCGACCTGACCGAATCTCAGCAAATGATCATAAAGAACGAATTCGAATTTATCCTGAATAAGTTTGATGCCGAGCTGGAAGAATCCCATTTCTCAGGCTCTCTGGCCACCATCCTGATGCTATTGCCCATGAAATTCTCGCTGAAATCCGTCTTCAAAGAGGCTATAGACGAATGCAACAGATACGGTGATTTCCTGAACGATGACTTTATCGTTACCAACGTAAGAGTCCTCTCCTTTAAGGAGATAGAGGAATTTCTCGAAAGGCGAAGTGATAAAGCTTAGGCACCCTCTTCCCCAAGGTCTTCAAACTCCACATTGGTGAAGTCCTTCTCTTGATCCACCGGAGCTTGTTTTGGAGCTTCGTGGTTGACGCGATGAGGTTTATCATCTTCGTCGAGCTCAATGGGCTGTGGATTGGCCTGCCTGATATACTCTATAATCTCGGTAAGACTATCGGCAAACTTGTCGAAATCCTCTTTGTAGAGAAAGAGTTTGTGCTTCTCGTAGAAGAACTTCCCGTCACGGTTAAATCTTTTCTTGCTTTCGGTAATTGTCAGGTAGTAATCGTTTCTGCGGGTGGCCTTTACATCAAAAAAATACGTTCGTTTTCCCGCCCTGACAGCCTTGGAATGTATCTCCTCCCGTCCTGTATCACCCGTTGCAAGCTCATTAGACTTAACATTTCCATCATCAGTCATTAGGTCAGTTTTGGTTAGCGTTCAGTTACTTCATTCCCAAAAGTGTATAATATTTTAAACATATTCAAATTTTCTCCCATTTTAGCTTTAGACTAAACTTGCTGTCGAACGGGTGTTTTATAGACCAAAATTTAGTGTAAATTTGCA
>Ga0180435_10003133_pt1 | contig 16701 bp, 13 predicted proteins | sample SS_ome_3_FD_132467 | JGI IMG/M metagenome (GOLD analysis project Ga0180435, IMG submission 132467) | Hypersaline lake sediment archaeal communities from the Salton Sea, California, USA - SS_3_S_1 metaG | ecosystem: Environmental > Aquatic > Non-marine Saline and Alkaline > Hypersaline >...
GATCGTTCCCGCTCTTTTTGCCAGTCATCATAGCTGGGACCGTCGACCCAGGCCATGGATATGAACACGGTTGGACCCTCGTGATGAAAATCAAATATTTTGACGATATGGGGATGGTTGAGGCGGCGGGCCAGACGGCATTCATTCTTGAGGAATTCCACCTGGGCAGGTGAGGCCGCCAGCTCGGGATGCAGCAGTTTGATGGCGATATCGAGATCCAGATCCTGGTCGTGTGCCAGCCAGACCTCGCCCATGCCGCCCTGTCCCAGGGGCCGGTTCAGTTGAAAACGTTTCAGCAGTATTTGCCCGCTGCGGGCATGCCATGGCGCGTGGTTCATCATGCCGGCCTGAGACATCTTTGTATTGATCCAAATTGCATGGTGAATTGCCTGCCTGGTGGCACCGGGATCACCGGTGTCATCCTCAAAGGGTCGTGGGTGTTCGGGGCCATTTTGCGGGGGGGACCCATGGTCGACCTTCAACCACTGGAGGCTTCCCCGGGAAGGGCGTCCGGCGGAACGATGCCCGTTTCACGCAGGTAGATTTCCTTGAGGAGTTTGCGCCACTGCCGGTATTGTTCCTGGGCAGTGCCGGACAGTTCATGGGTTTGTCCCTGGATATCGAGAAAGATCGGTTCCATGTCGGCGCCAAAGGATTCGCTGAGCTCCTGGATGGCGGCCGAATGCATTTCCGCCTGTTTGGAAATGTTCAGGCCACTCATGAACACCTGTCCGCCCGAGAGCAGCAACAGGCCTTCCAGGATATTGGAACTGCTGCCGCCACCGTAAACCTCCAGGGCAATGGCGGCGGCCACCAGGAGCACGCCGCCAACCTTGCGGACCCAGGCGGAGCGCTCCACCTCTTCCCGGGCCAGGCGTTCGGTGAGGTCGAGTTTGCGCCAATTCTCGTAGGCCGGCCACATGCTGGCATAGAAGCCGTCGTAATACTGGTTAAGCGTGTCGATGAACATGTACTCCCGTTCACGAATCGTCATGAGCCGCTGCATCATGGGATCGGCGTCGGCCGGGAGGCGTTTGGGCCGAAGGGCGCCGTCGTCATCTTCCGCAAGGTAGCTGCCGTAAGCGTCGGGTGCGAAATCACGGGCGAATCTGAGCTTGGCAACGCGTCGGATTTCAAGAACCTCCTCGGGGGTCAGCATTTCCCGATAGGCGGCCATTTCATTGGAGATCGTGTTGTAGAGGTCCTGGAAAGCATCTTTTTGCCAGGGGATGTTGTCGCGGTAGTTTTCCCCGGTAGCCTCGGCTTCGTAGACCTGCTCGAACCACTGCTGCCCGGTGGCGTCGGTCACGGTGATCCGGACGACCAGGGTGCGGCCGTTGGACTCCAGGATTTCGCCGTTGACGATCACATCGTGGGCGTCGCCGCTTTCAGGCAATACCCGCACCGCGCCCCATTGGGCGCTTTGCTGCAGCGTGTTGCGCACGTGGCTGGGGATGAAATGCCCTTCGGACTGGCGTACCCGATTATGGGTGCCTTTTTCCTCGGCCTCCTCTTCGGTCAACTCGGGACTGCTGAAAACCACCACACCCACATCGAGCAGTTCCTCTTCCGGGATTTCGTACTGGGCGATTTGGATTCCGGTCGGGGTGATTTCGCGGGCGTTGTAGGAGGCGCATCCGGTGGTCAGCAGGGAAAGGCCGTAGACGGCCAGCAGGCTGAAAGCCGTCCACCGGCGCACACGGCCCGCGGACGGGCGGCCGGATCGCTTAGGTGGTGAATTGACGGGCTTCAAAGCCCTTTTTTGTAGTCGTAATATTCTTTCCAAAGTCGCTCTTTCAGCACGGGGTCGGTTTCTTTCTCGGCCGCTTCGCGCAGTTGTCGCGCCACGATGTCGTCATCCTGGGCATCGACGGGCGGTTGGTCCTGTCCGGCGGAAGCCTCGGACCCTTTCCCCTGGGAGGATTTAGCCGGACGCTTGGAACGATCCTGTCCGCCGCCGGTTTCCTTTTCACCGCCCTCCTGAGCGGCATCGCCGGCTTGCCCCTCGAGACCTTCCATGCCGCCTTCCTGGGAAGCTTCCCCGGTTTCGGTCCCGCCGCCGGAGGAAGACGTACCGCTTTCCATGCCGCTTTGGCTGTTTTCGGAGCCTTCACCGCCGCCGCCGTCACCTTCCCGCAATTCACGGGCAGCCTCAGCCGCTTCCTGGGCCAATTGCTTCATTTTGAGTTCGGATTCAACCCGGGCCAGCTCGCTTTCGGTGAGCAGCATATCATCGAAAGCGGCGATGGACTGATCCAGCTCCCGCTGCAGGGCCCGCAGTTCGTCGAGTTCCTGGTCTTCGGGAATGTCGAGCTCCGGCGGCAATGGCGCATTGGGAATTTCGGCCGGGGCTGGCGGCGCCGCACGCCGACGGGCCTGTTCGAGCTGCTGGACCTGTTTGCGCTTCTCCTCAGTGAGCTGGCGGACGCGATCGAGATAGGTCTCATAGAGAGCGATACGCTCCGGATTGGCATCGGCAGACGCCCGGTAGCGCTCCAGCTCCGTCAGGATCCGTTGCTCGGTGGCGATACCGATTTCCAACTCCAATCGGGCGGTGGCGAGGCGGTCCTCGATTGACGCCGCCCCACAGGGCAGACCCGGTATCATCCCGAAAACCAGCAAAACCAACCATGTCAGCGTCCGGCGTGGTGCCAGCATACGTTTTAGTCCCTACTTAACCTTTTTATATTACAACATAATTAGTGACTCGTGGCGATAGTGTCAAGCACGGCCTGGGTGGCTGGGCGCTCTATGGTAAATACGGTCTGCCAGGGGGAGAAGGGATCGGTATCGAACCAGGCCACCCTCCCGGGTGGCCTGGTTCGTTTTGGGCCTGCCAATCGGGGATTAATTTTTTTCCTTCAAGGCCGCATGGGCGGCCGCCAGACGGGCCACCGGCACCCGGAAAGGTGAGCAGGAAACATAGTCGAGCCCCATGCGGTGGCATTGTATGATGGATTCGGGATCCCCGCCGTGCTCGCCGCAAATCCCGCATTCCAGCTCGGGGTTGACCGAGCGGCCTTTTCTGACGGCAATGGCCATCAATTCCCCGACGCCGTCCCTGTCGATGGTGGCGAAGGGATTGTTGGGCAGGATGCGGTTTTCCATGTAGTCCACCAGGAATCCGGTCTCGGCATCGTCCCTGGAGACGCCGAAGGTGGTCTGGGTCAGATCGTTGGTGCCGAAGGATACGAACTGGGCGTATTCGGCAATCTGGTCGGCGGTCAGGGCGGCCCGGGGGATTTCGATCATGGTACCGAACTTGTAGGCCACTTCCATAACCTGTTCTTCCATGACCCGGTGCGCCTCTTCCTCCAGGATGCCCCGCTGGTATTTCAACTCGTTGACGTGACTGGTCAGGGGGATCATGATCTCGGGGTGGACGTCCACGCCCTCCCTGGAGACCAGACAGGCCGCCTCGAAAATGGCCCGGACCTGCATGGTGGTCAGTTCGGGAACCAGCATGCCCAGACGCACACCGCGCAGGCCCAGCATGGGGTTTTCTTCCCGCAGGCTCTCCACGCGCTTGAGGATCCGTTCTTTTTTGCGATACTGTTCCAGGAGGGCATCGATTGCTTCCAGATTGGCCGCGTGCTGCAGACGGATTTTCAGGTCGGACAATTCCGTCAACAGGTCAATGTGGTTGGGCAGGAATTCGTGCAGCGGCGGATCGATCAGCCGTATGATAACGGGCAGGCCGTCCATGGCCCGAAAGAGGCCGGCAAAATCATCCCGTTGAAACGGCAGGAGGGCGTCCAGGGCCTCCCGCCGTTCGATGGGCAGGTCCGTCATGATCATTTTCTGGATGTGGGGCAGACGGTTGGTTTCGAAAAACATATGCTCCGTCCGGCAGAGTCCGATGCCCTGGGCACCGTATTCGCGTGCCCGGCGGGCATCGTCCGGGTAGTCCGCATTGGTCCAGACCCCCAGACGGCGATAGGTGTCGGCCCAGGACAGCAGCTTGATCAACCAGGGGTCTTTGATATCCGGAGCGGTGGTGGTCAGCTGACCGCTGTAGATTTCCCCGATGGTGCCGTCGAGGGATATCCAGTCGCCTTCCTGAATCACCTCCTGACCGATGGTCATCTGTCGTTTGCCCATGTCGATTTTCAGTTGGCTGACCCCCACGACGGCAGGCTTGCCGAACTGGCGTGCCACCAGAGCGGCATGGCTGGTACGGCCGCCCCGGCTGGTCAGGATGCCCTTGGCGGCCAGCATCCCGTGGACATCGTCAGGCTTGGTTTCCGGCCGTACCATGATGACGGATCGCCCTTCGTTTTTGGCCCAGGCCTCGGCCAGGTCGGCATCCAGCGCCACCACGCCCACGGCGGCACCGGGGGAAACGTTGAGGCCGGTGGCCAGCATATGACCCATTTCGCGGGCGGCCTGGGTGGATTCCAGACTGAATTGGGGGTGCAGGAAAAAATCGACCTGATCCGGTGAAACGCGAAGCACGGCCTCTTTCTGGGAAATCAGGCCCTCCTCGGCCATGTCCACGGCGATGCGCACGGCGGCCTGGGCCGTGCGCTTGCCGTCACGGGTCTGGAGCATCCAGAGGTGACCGTTTTCGATGGTGAATTCCATGTCCTGCATTTCGCGGTAATGCTTTTCCAGCCGTTCCGCGATATCGATGAGTTCCTGGTAGGCTTCCGGCATTTCCTCTTTCATCTGGGAAATATCGCGCGTCATGCGGATGCCGGCCACCACGTCTTCGCCTTGGGCATTGATCAGGTAGTCGCCCTCGATCATGTTCTCGCCGGTGGACCCGTTGCGGGTCATGGCGACACCGGTGGCGCTCGTATCGCCCATGTTGCCGAATACCATGGTAACGATACTGACCGCGGTACCCAGATCATGGGCAATGCCGGCGGCGTTGCGGTAGTCGATGGCCCGTTTGCCGTTCCAGCTCTTGAAGACCGCTTCGGTGGCCAGGCGCAGCTGATTGTAGGGGTCCTGGGGAAATTCCATTTTGGCATAACGGTAAAAGATTGATTTGAATTCGTCCACGATGCCCAGAAGTGTTTCGGGCGGCAGCTGGGCGTCGTTCTCCACCTGATCTATGACGCGCGCCTTTTCCAGGACCTCCTCGAAGAATTCGTCGGCAATTTCCATGACCACGCTGCCGAACATCTGGATCAGACGCCGGTAGGCGTCGTAGACAAAGCGCTGGTCGCCGGTCAACTGGATCATGCCCTGGACGGTTTCATCATTGAGGCCGATATTCAACACGGTGTCCATCATGCCGGGCATGGAGAATTTAGCGCCGGATCGGCATGATACCAGCAGGGGTCTGGCCGGGTCGCCAAACCGTTTGCCGCTGTCCTTCTCCACGGTTTTCATGGCAGCGAGCAGCTGGTCCCAGGTCCCCTCGGGTAATCGGTTGCCGGCTTCCAGATAAGTGTTGCAGGCTTCGGTGGTGACGGTGAAACCCGGTGGAACGGGGATGCCGATGCGGGCCATTTCGGCCAGGTTGGCGCCCTTGCCCCCCAGCAGGGCCCGCACATTTTCCCAGTCGCCACCGGCTTTTTCCTGAGCTTCTTCCACTTCGCTGAAAAGATAGACCCACTTCGTCATCGCAAGACCCCTTTCAAATTCAACGCCCCATACCGTCCCTGGCAGGCAGACCCGCTTGAGTCGGGCCGAAGGTTTGTTTACCGCGGAAATTGTATTGATGTGAAGCCGAACGGGTTACCGGGCGCGCTGCGCGCCGCATGACGGGATAATGTCGCCCCCGGCGGGTTTCGCTCAACGGGGTGGATGAAACGGTGAAAGGGCGATCCCTGCCCATACCCGGTCTTTCGACTCTGCCACATTTATACGCCAGGGGATGAAAACCTGTCAAATACCTATTCAGCCGGGCGGGAAGGGGCGGGGTACCTCCCACCACCCGAACGCCAAGATGTCCCTTCGCGATGGTTGTCGCAGCTCAGGCCGGACGAATCGAAAAAATCGTAACCTTTGGCCATGCTGTCGATCTTTACGCGCCAATGCTTTAAGTGGGAATCAGGACGGCCGCCGGGGGTCCGGTCGGCCTGGCAGAACCACCAAACAACAATGGTGCAGAGGAGATCAATCTATGAAACGATCCTGGAATCCTTATCTGGCCGGCGCCCTTGCCGGACTGCTGCTGGTCATTTCCGTCGCGGTGACCGGGAAGTTCTTCGGTGCCTCGACAACATTTGCCCGCGGCGCGGCCGTTATCGAAGAAACGGTTGGCGTCGATACGACGCGCTATGAATATTTTACGACCAAGGGTGGGAAATACGGCCCGACTGCGCTGCCCAACTGGCAGCTTCTCTTCGTTGTCGGCATTGCCCTCGGCGGTCTGGGGGCGTCACTGGCCACGGGGACCTTCGCGGTCAAACGCGTACCGGACATGTGGGCGGCACGTTTCGGCGACCGGCCCCTGTGGCGGAACCTGACTGCTTTTACCGGCGGGATCGTCCTGATCGTCGGGGCGCGCCTGGCCGGCGGGTGTCCCAGCGGGCACGGCTTGAGTGGTCTGTCGCAGCTGGCCGTGAGCGGGTTCGTGGCCCTGGCGTTTTTCTTCGGCGGTGGATGGATAACGGCGAGATTGCTCTACGGTGATCGGGGAGGTCGATGATGAGTTTATTTTACGGTTTGGTATCGGGGATACTGTTCGGCGTGCTTCTGCAGCGGGCGGAAATTCTGCGTTACGATCGCCAGGTCGGTGCCCTGCGGCTGATGGATATGACCATTTTCAAATTCATGCTGAGTGCCATCATGGTGGCGGCGGTGGGCCTATACGCCCTGAAGGACCTGGGTGTGATTGGCCTGAGCCTGAAATCGACGGCCTTCGGCGCCCAGATCGTTGGCGGAACCCTGTTCGGCATCGGCTGGGGGCTGCTGGGCTATTGCCCGGGAACGGCCGGCGGTGCGCTGGGCGAAGGCCGCCTGGATGCGGCCTGGGGATTGCTGGGCATGCTCGCCGGGGGGGCGGTCTATGCTGTCCTCTACCCGGTTTTCAAGGCCACCGTGCTGGGTATCGGAACCATGGGCAAGGTCACCTTGCCCCAGGTGGCGGGCTTGTCCCACTGGGTCGTGATTGCCGCCATGATTGTCTTGTTCCTCGGTGCGTTTCGGTTGTTCGAAAAAAAGGGATTGTAGTTTATTCTTATCAACTCCCAAAGCGTTGGGGAGCTGATAAGGGGTCGAGGGGCCAAGGATTCCAGGGGTCGAGTGAAATACGAAAACACAACCAAGGATAGAATCCTTGAATCCTCGACTCCTTGGACCCTTTACTCCAAAAACCCCTCTTATGATTCTACATCGGCAGGCTTCCGGGAAAAAACACTTCGTCCCGGAGGCCTGTTTGGCTTTCCGCCCTGCCATCAGCTTGACCCTGTGGTGGTTTCCGCCTAAATTGGAACCTGGTTGTTTTCGATTTTTCCCTTGTGAACGAGGTGATCAATGCAGGAGCTGACCAAGTCCCAGAAAGCCCGGGTGGCCATCCGTAGCTTCAAGACCGGCGTCGATGCCATCGGTCTGCGCGGGTATTACCGCCCTTCCGATCTCATCGGCCAGTCCCTGGCCGACAGTCTGCGGACGCTGAGCCCCGAGATATACGGCTCCATGAACGATCCCCGGGTTGTCGAGCTCAAAGGCCTGGAATACGTCATTGACCGTCTTCCGCGGGGGATCGAACGCTGCAACCGGATTATTTTGACGGAAGAGGATGCCTTCGAAGGGACCAACTTCGAAAAAATCGACCCCCCCAAACGCCGTCGCACATCCTACATGGTCAGCGATACGGAGCTTTGTTTCGTCATTACCCGTGGGCTCAGCGAAATCTATGATATCCTCACCCACCTGACCTTTCTGACGATCGAGGCCCAGAAGATCCAGGAGCGCATGCAGGATGAATCCGGGCATCCGACGGCGGAGTGGCAGGAACTGGAAAAAGTGGTGCGTGGCGGGACGCCACCCGACGATGCGGCGCTGGACCAGGCGCTCTGGAACCTGAGCATTATCCTGGGGCGTTCCTTCAAGGAAACACGGATGTCCTATGACTACCTCGAGGATGGCCGCCAGGAAAGCGACAGCAATGCCGGTCTTTTTGCCCTCGTCTATCATCTGGCACGGCGTGTCGAGGAAGAAAAGCATTCCCCGGAGAATGCCCTGGTCGTTCATCTGACGCCGGCGCTGATGAACAGTATCGGCCACCATAAAAACGGTAAACCCTGGGCCAATGCCATCAAGGAAAAGTTGATCGCGCTCGGGCTGGCGGAACGCCCCCTGCACATTATCAGCGCCAATCTGCATAGTGTGGTGAACCTTCTTTACGGGCCGGCCGCCATCGCCAGCGGCGGGGAAACAGCCGAAGTCGGTGAAGTGGTGGACATGGTCTGCCACCTGATCGAACATAAAATTGACGTGTGCCCCGTCGGCGCCAAGGCCGGGCTGCACCTCCTGCCCGACAGCGCCGGCACCCATGTGAACTGCCAGATCATCGATACCGCGCGGTTGAACCCGGATGCGGTGCACCCGGATCTTACCATCCCCACATTCGACCAGACCGTGCTGAAGCCGGTGATTCTCGTTATGGACTATGCCTTCGGCGTTCAGGCTTTTGAGCTCATGGAAAACCTGCTCTATCCCCACTGGGAAGAGGAGGAAAGTCGCCTTTTCGACATCCGCTCCATCGCCGTGATGGGCAAGGCCGGTATCCTGGCCGGCAACAAGGGCGATATCATGCTGGCCACAGCCCATGTCATGGAAGGAACGACCGATAACTACAGGGTGGACAACGATTTGGTGCCGGAAGATTTCGGAACCGATATTCCCGTCTACACCGGTCCCATGCTGACGGTTGTGGGTACCTCGCTGCAGAACCGGGATGTGCTGCGACGCATCCAGCGCGGATGGAAAGCTGTCGGGCTGGAAATGGAAGGGGGGCATTATCAGCGTGCCATCAATGCCGCAATCATCAAGGGCAATATACCCCTTACCACCAAGATTCGTTATGCCTACTACGCCTCGGACAACCCTCTGAAAAGCGGCCAGACCCTGGCGTCCGGCCCCATGGGTCTGGACGGGCTGGCCCCGACCTACCGGATTACCAAAGTTTTGCTGGAAAAAATCTTGGCCGACCTCGGCTGAGGCTATGGGCGGCTTTGCGCAAGTCTCGCATTGGTCGCTCCCTGCCAACCGGCCGGCCACGTCAACCTGGCGGTGCCGCCTTCTCCCATAAAACAGTTGTCCTTTCACCCGCGCCTTGTTAAGGGAGCCACCCAGAGATCCCTGCCGCCAGGGCTGAAATACAAACCTGTTGGATCTGAGGGTGCTTTGCTGGTGGAGTGGAAAGCGGACATACCCACACGCTATTTTGAGAGCTATGAAGCGCTCGAGGAGGCTTTTCGTGAGCGCATCACCGGCCTGGTGCCCCGTTTTCACGCCGGAGCGCGCGTGTTCTGGTCCGATTTCCAACAGCTGTACGACCGACCGGCGACCGACAGGTCGGACGCGCGTGAGGTTTATATCACCAGCAACCCGCGGGACTGCCTGGCTTTTGGAACCCCTCAGCAGGTGTTGCAGGGGGCCTGGCTGACGGCATCACGCCTGGCGGATAACGCCATCGATGAACCGGCTCAGGTGGCGGGGCGATTCGGGCTGGGTGATCATTTGCATCAGCCGATCCGGTCCCTCTCGGGTGGTGAAACCGTTCGACTGGCGCTGGCCAAAGCTTATCTCCAGGTGACGCAGGCCTCGCGTCTGACCATTGCCAGTCCCTTCAGCTGGTTGTCCCTGGATCACTGGAATGTTTTCCGCTATCTGGCGGAAGTTTATCGGTCCCGAGACACGGCCCTCGAACTGTTTGCCCTGGCCGGCGAGGATTCAGTGGAGACGGCCGGATATGACCATGAACAGCCGCCGCCATTGCCGTTTACCTGGCGCATGCAAGACCTCAAGCTGGACCTGGGGACACTCATGGATCGTCTCTTTGACCGGTCAGTGTCGGCCGAGGTCGCCCCCCTGGAGGAAACCCTGGAATCGCCTTGTCTCCTCCGGGGAGACAACGGGCAGGGGAAAAGCCTGCTTGCCAAGGCACTGGCCGGCGCCTTGCCCTTTACCGGCGCGATCGCGATCCAGGGCCCGGATGGCCCCATGCGCACGCGGTTGCTGTTTCAGGATGTTCTCAACCAGACCCTGATGCGATCGGTTCGTCAATTGATGCCGCTGGAAAACGAGAGCGCCGTAGCACCGATCTATGACCATATTTTGAAGGCGGCCTGTCAGCTGAGACCCGCCATCAAGGCACGGGTAAGACCGTTTGCCGGGCAACGGGACGGGCAGACCGCCCTCAACCTGCTTGAGTTGAAGATACTGTTGACAGCGCTGCGATTGACCGATCACCGTGCCGTCCTGATTCTGGATGAGCCCGACTGGGGGTTGAGCCGCGCGGATGCCGTGGCGTTCGTGGTGGCCGTGATCGCTGCCGCCCATGCCCGCGCCATCCCCCTGATTCTGATTTCGCACAAGCCCTGGTGGCACCATATGGTGCGAACGGTGCGGTGGGTTCACAAGGAGCCCATGGGCGAAGCAGGGGGTCCGGAAAGCCTGTTCCGGATCTGCGTCAGAGCAGCACCGGCAGGTGTGCCGTGACCTCAACCGTCCGTTTAATTGGCCTGACAGGTGTGGCCCTGCCGATTTTTTTCGGCCTGACACCTTTTCCCGAAAGTGCCGGGATCGTGCCGGGCATCACCTGGGCGGCGGTCTTTTATGCGGCGGTGTCCATGGCCGGCGTCGCATTTTTTGGCGGTTGGGCTCTTCTGGCCAACACCCTGGCCGTTACGGCCCTCATTGCATCCCCCGTCGTATTTGCCGGTGGACTGATTTCGTGGCTGCTGGCGATCCTGGGCGGGACAACACCCGGGACGGCGGGGAGTGTCCATGGCGCCCATTATGTTCGGCTGGCCCTGAACATGCTGAGCGTGATACCAGTGGCATTGGCCCTGGTGGTTTCGATACCCTTCGACCGGCTGGAACAAAAACTCCTGCGGAGACCGCGTGGCATAGCGATGGTCGAAAAATACCTGTTGATGTTTGTCCGGGTCTTTAATCATATTGTCTATTTTGTTATACCCAATCTCCTGGAAGTCATGCGTGAGGAGGCCCTCCTGCGCAATCTGTCGGCGAATCCTTTTGCGCGGCCTGAATCGCGCGGGCTCTTTAACTGGGGGCACCGATTGTTGGCCGGCCTGATTCATGTCGGCGTCAGTGGCATATGCGCGTCCCTGCGGTTTATCCCGCTGTGGGCCAGGGAGATTGACGACCTGCCCGAACGACCACCCCAATAACACAGGAGTAACCCTTGAAATCCCATGCGCAGATGAAGCAGCTCGTTCTGGTCGGTATCATGGCGGCCTTCGCAACCCTGGCCTTTTTGGGAACAACGGTCATCCGTGTCCCCATTCCGGCTTCCGGCGGCTATTTCAATCTTGGCGACACCTTTGTGATGGCGGCGGCGCTGCTTTACGGCCCGGTCGTGGGTGGCGTGGTGGGTGCCATCGGCCCGGCCATGGCGGATGCGGTCGGTTTTCCGCAGTTTATCCTGGCCACGGCCGTGGTCAAAGGCATCGAGGGGGCCTTGATCGGTCTTCTGGCGGGCACCCGGCCGCGCCCCCTGCGGGTGGTGGTGGCCTTACTGGCCGGTGTGGCTGTGCTGGTGGTCGGCTACTACGTATTCGAAGCCCATATTTATCCGATGCTGGCCCGCAGCATACCGTTTTTTGGTGTAACCGATGCGGCTGCGGCGCTGGCTGAAATTGTACCCAACCTTCTGCAGGGCGTCATCAGCGCGGTCATTGCCTTTGGGATATGGAAGGTCTTTGCCCATCGCTCGGCCTGACGCGCCGGCTGGGCGGCAAAACTGGCCCCCAAGCGTTGGCTGCCGCCGGGAGGCCCATTCGCTTTCAACCCCCAAGAGCCGCGTGAAGGGCCGCCCGATGCATCTTGCCGGCAAAGTGCACGGGGCTTCGTCCAAACAGGGGATCCCAACCGGAAGGGTCGGCCGAACAGAAGAATTGCACTTCCAGACCCATGCGGGTGGCGGCCTCGGCCACCGGATGGCCGATCAGGCGTTGGGCGGCCGCCCACGTTGCGCCGCAGGGGGCGCCGCGCAGAACCTCAATGGCGGTCAGGCGGTCGCCGACGATGTCGACCCTGAACGCCGGCGCGCCGAACAGACGGCCATAATCGCCCAAACCATCCTGGCGGGCAAGCCCACATCATGTCGGCGGTGTGAGCGCATAGGGCCCCCTGCCGCCCGGCGCGACAATCGGGATATGCTGCCGTTCACAGGCCGCGCAGAGATCTTCCGACAGGTCGGGGTGGCGCAGGTAATCCAGCACCAGATCAGCTTGCAGCCGTTCCGGCAGCAATGCCGTTGTATCATCGAGGACGGCCGGCAGGGGTTGATCGATGGCATAATTTTCCATGTGGATCAGGTGCTGGCCGTAGCGGCGAATACCGGCAATCTTGGCTTCACCGCTGCCATTTTGCTGAAATACGGCAATCCGTTGTCGGGTATCCGAGGTCATAGAGCCATCCTTATCCGGCGCGATGCTTTTCATCCAGCTGTTTGAGTTGCCGCTCAAACCGCCGATTTTGCAGTTCCAATTGATCCGTCCATTCTTCCAGGGCGACAAACTGGCGCTCGATTTCCTGTTCGCAGGCGTGGATGGATTTGCCCAGTTCGGCAATACGCTTCCCGTCGCCGGCCGCCGTGGCGGTCTGCATGTCGGCATGCAGGGATTGGAGGGTGGCATCCCCCTCCTCGATGACCTGTTCGGCCCGGGCGATCTTTTTTTCAAGGGGTTTGACGGCCCGGCTGCGCTGGGCGATGATTTCGGACCGCTCCCGACGGGCTTCTTTTTTCGAAAGACGTGGTGGTGCCGGCCCGCCCCCATCCATTCGCTCGGCGCCTGAAATGTCAGATTCATCATGCCAGCCCAACTGATCGAGAAAGCGCTGGTAGCTGCCCTCGAACAGGGCTGCCCGGCGGTTCTGGAAAACGATCAGGCGCCTGGCCACGGCATGTAGAAACATTTCATTGTGGGTGACCATGATAACGGCCCCATCGAAAGCGTCGATGGCCGCCAGCAGGGCATCGCAGGATTCCATGTCAAGATGGTTGGAGGGTTCGTCCAATAGCAGCAGATTAAGCTTGCGGGCCAGCATCTGGCCGAGCAGGACACGGCTTTTCTCTCCCCCGGACAGGATCTTTACCGGTTTGAGCGCATCGTCGCCGGAAAACATCATGGCCCCGCAGATGTTGCGCGCGGTCTGCCGGTCGAGATCTTCACCGGCCCAAAGAATTTCCTCCTCCACGGTACGTTCGCCCACCAGCCGGTTGATGTGGGTCTGGTCAAAAAAGCCCATGCGCACATTGGGATTGACCTGGATTTGGCCCCGGTTGCTGGCGATTTCGCCGGCGAGGACTTTGAGAAGGGTGGTCTTGCCCTGCCCGTTGCGGCCGACGACGGCGATGCGGTCATGGTGGTTGACGGTAAACCCCAGTCCTTCGAAAAGCGGTACGTTCTCATCATAGCCGAAGGCCAGATCGGACACCGTCATCAGGTGCCGTCCCTTGAACGGGGCTTCACGAAAGCTGAACTCGAGGTTGCGCAGGGTCTCCAGCTTGTCTTTTTTCTCCATTTTGTCGAGGGTTTTGATCCGGGACTGGACAAGATTGGCCAGACGTGCCTTGGCGCGAAAGCGTGATATGAACAGTTCCACCTCCCGGCGCCGGCGTTCGTCATTCAGACGTGTTTTTTCATAGATCTCTTCGTCCTGGGCGATCTGATCGTAATATTTGCCGGTATTTCCGATGATTTTGCGGGCCTTCTGGCGATGCAGGCCAACGACATGCGTCCCGGTCTGGTCCATGAAGGAGCGGTCATGGGTGATCAGCAGCATTTCCCGCGGCCAGTTCCGAAGGAATTGAACCACCCAGCGGATGGCCGCAATATCCAGGTAGTTGGTGGGCTCGTCCAACAGGAGCAGGTCTGGTTCCGATATGAGAACCTTGGCCAGATTGAGCCGGACCTGGTAGCCACCCGAAAAGACTTCGGGGGGATGTTGCAAGTCCCGGGGCCCGAACCCCAGACCCGCCAGAATACGCTCGGCCTTCCAGTGCTGATCCGACTCGTTGGGTGGCAGGCTGGCGATGCCTTCCTCGAGTACGGAGGGATGGCGGAAGCGCAGGTGCTGGCGTACGTGACCGATACGGTAATTCTTGGGGATCGTGATCTGGCCGTTGTCGACATCTTCTTCACCGACCAGGATACGCAGCAGCGTGGTCTTACCGTTGCCATTGCGGCCCACCAGACCGATTTTCTCCCGGGAATTCAAGGTGAAGCTGACGCCGTCGAAGAGAACCTGGCCGCCATAGCTTTTATGGATATTTTCGATACTGAGCATAAGTCATATGGGGTCGCATGACGGTCGTGCCACGCTACCGTCGGGATGCCTGCCCTGCGGGATGACTTGCCTGGACGCCGTGCTTGCGGATATTATATTTGACTTTCAAATACAAGCTTAATATCCTGCGGCCGTTTTACCCGGACCTGATCGTGAGCCTCCTGCACGGCCATTCCTTTGCTGACCCAACGATGTGTACCCCGGTGATCAACGCCACCGACCCATCTTCAAAAAGGATCGGGCCTTTTGCAGGTGATTATCCGTGGCCGGTCGACCGCCACCAGAGACGGGCCATCGAAACGAAAAGCCATGAACGTATTCACGCACCTATTGATACCCTTAACCGGCCTGGGACAGTTCGCCATCCTGCGTTTGCGTCGATTGGGACGCTATGCCCTGTTTTTTCTGCGAAGTTTCGTGTCGATCTTCAGCTGGCCGCCGCAGGTGTCCAAAATAATCCAGCAGGTCTACTTCATCGGCATGAAATCGGTTTCGATTATATGTCTGACCGCCGTGTTTGCCGGCATGGTTTTAGGTCTGCAGGGGTATTACACGTTGGTGAAGTTCGGTTCGGAAGGCGTTCTCGGGGCGGCGGTGGCCCTTTCGCTGATCCGGGAAATGGGTCCCGTCCTGACCGCGATCATGCTGATCGGCCGGGCCGGATCCGCCATGGCGGTTGAGCTCGGCATCATGCGGATTTCCGAACAGATCGATGCCCTGGAGACCATGGACATCGACCCGATCCGTTTTCTGGTCAGTCCCAAGCTGGCGGCCGCCCTGATCAGCACGCCGCTGCTTACGGCCATCTTTAATGTGGTCGGTATCATCGGCGGCTATCTGACCGGCGTGCTCCTGCTGGGGATCAACTCGGGTATCTATTTCGCCAGGATCCATTCAAGCGTCCAGCTTGCCGATGTTACCGGGGGATTTATCAAATCGGTGGTTTTTGCCATCGTTATCGTCACGGTATGCTGTTTCAAAGGGTTCAACACCCATAAAGGGTCGGAATACGGTGCCAAGGGGGTCAGCGTATCGACCACTTCGGCGGTGGTTATTGCCAGCGTACTGGTCCTGGTTACGGACTATATTCTAACATCGCTCCTCCTTTAATTTTATGCAGAAGCCTTTCATTCAATTTTTAGGTGTTAGCAAAGCGTTCAACGGCAATACCGTGCTGCGGGGTATCGACCTGGATATTTACCGGGGTGAGATCACCACCATTATCGGCAAGAGCGGTGGCGGCAAGAGTGTACTGCTCAAGCACATCATCGGGTTATTGCGACCCGACACCGGAAGGATTACCATTGACGGCCAGTGCCTGGCGGAACTCAAAGGGCGCGCGCGCAAGCAGTTGCGGCGACGGTTCAGTTACATGTTTCAGGATTCGGCCCTTTTTGATTCCATGACCGTGTTTGAGAATATCGCCCTGCCGATCCGGGAGCGGGAAAGGCTCGGCGCCGAGGAGGTTGCGCAGCGCGTCCATGCCCGCATGCAGGAACTGGATCTCGGGGCGATCGATGACGAATACCCCTCCCAGCTGTCCGGGGGAATGAAAAAACGGGTGGCTTTGGCCCGCGCCCTGGTGACCGACCCCGAGGTGGTTCTCTTCGACGAACCGACAACCGGACTCGACCCGGTCCGCAAGAACAGCGTGCACACCATGATTTCGGAGTACCAGCAGAGGCTGGGCTTTACAGCCGTTTTGATCAGCCATGAAATTCCGGATGTCTTCTATTTCTCCCAGCGGATTGCCATGCTGCACGAGGGCCGCATCATCTATTGCGGGACGCCAAGCGCGTTGCAGCGCCTGTCCGATCCGGTGGTCAGCGAGTTTATTCAGGGGTTTGAAAACGCCAACGGGGATTCGTCCGAAAGCATTCCCGAAGGGTCCTGGGAATCGCACTTCAACGCTGAAATCGCCCGCATGCAGCGCCACCAGGTGCCTTTTTCCCTGGTCGCCCTGACCATCGAGAACCTAGCGGACATTCTGTCGTCTGAAGATACCGCTGCCCAGGGTGCGGCCCAGCGTTTCGCCGACCGGGTCCGGCTCCAGTTGCGTGTGACCGATACCTGTACCCTGATCGGCCCCAATGCCGTGCTGTTGCTGCTGCCGTTTACCAATTTAGACCAAGCCAAGATGGTCTGCTCAAAATTGGGACGGGCCCTGGACGGACGGGAAATTACCGACATTCAAACCCATCAGCGGGCATGCATGTCCATCAGTGCCGGTTTCGCGGAAGTTCAACAACATGATCACCC
>Ga0180435_10003134_pt1 | contig 16700 bp, 10 predicted proteins | sample SS_ome_3_FD_132467 | JGI IMG/M metagenome (GOLD analysis project Ga0180435, IMG submission 132467) | Hypersaline lake sediment archaeal communities from the Salton Sea, California, USA - SS_3_S_1 metaG | ecosystem: Environmental > Aquatic > Non-marine Saline and Alkaline > Hypersaline >...
CGCATCGAAGTTCCCGGTGCCTGGGGCGTCCAATGGGAAGATCTGACCCGACTGGATTACACGAACCGCCAGTTGTGGCATTTCATGGCCGCCATGTTTCTCACCTGGTGCCGCCGCGGCGTGGACGGTTTTCGTTGCGATGCCGGCTACATGATCCCCCAGCCGGCCTGGCGCTATATGGTGGCCAAAGTGCGGCAGCAGTTTCCCGACACCATCTTTTTCCTGGAAGGCCTGGGCGGCAAGATGACCGTCACCCGGGACCTTCTGAATCGGGCCAATTTCAACTGGGCCTATTCCGAATTGTTTCAAAACTACCAGCGTGATCAGATTGCCCACTACCTCCCCGAAGCCCTCGATATATCGTCCAGCGACGGCTTGACCGTTCACTACGCTGAAACCCACGACAACCTGCGGCTGGCGGCCCGCTCCCGGGAGTGGGCCGCCATGCGGACAGCCCTGTGTGCCTTGTTCGCCCCCCAGGGGGCCTTTGGTTTCGCCAACGGGGTCGAATGGTTTGCCACCGAAAAAATCAATGTGCATGAATCCCCCTCGTTGAACTGGGGGGCTGCAACCAACCAGGTGGGCGCCATCCGGCGACTGACCGATCTGCTCAAACATCACCCCTGTTTTCACGACCGGGCCCACCTGCAGTTGATCCAGGCCGACGGCGGCAATGTGGCCGTCCTGCTGCGCCATCACCAGCCCTCCGGCCAGCGCCTGGTGGTGGTGGTGAATCTGGATGACAAGGCCCCGGCCACGGCCAGCTGGCCGTCGGCCCCGCCGTTGTCACCGGCGACGGCGTTTAGCGATCTGTTGACCGAGCGGACCATAGCCCTTTCTGAACAAGGGGGGCTTTTCCGCTGTCATCTGGCACCGGGCGAAGTTCTCTGTCTGGCCCCGGCCGACCAACCGTTCCGCATACCGCCAACAGGCGACACCGCCGTACCCCGGGTGGCGCATCAGCGCCGACGTGCCGCCGTCCTGGATCTTATGGCGCACTGGAACGTTGCGTGCGGTGACGATTGGGATATCGATGCCCTGGCGGAACAGCTGGCCGAGGACCCCATGGCGCTCTGTCGCCAGTTGCGACCAGCCGGCAGCGAACCCGGCGTCATCCGTTGGCAGTGGCCCCAGGACAGCCGACGACAGGTCATGATTCCCCCGGGACATGTCCTCCTGATCGTGGCGGACCACCCGTTTCAGGCCAGGATCGAGTGGGACGACAAGGTCATTGCGACGGAGGCCTCACTGGCCATCCGCGATGGTCGCCATGCGGCCTTCATGATGGCGTCCGGCCGGCCGGATGGAGCCGTCGCAATGGCGCTGGAAGTTTGCCTGTATGCCCCCGGAGCCACCGAGCACGTCCGCGCCGGGCTGCTTTTGCTCGGGCCCGCGGAGGAACAGCGCGTACGCTCTTGCTGGCGTCGCAGTGCCCTGCCCAACGACCCGCTGGTCTGGCTGGGCACCAACGGCCACGGCGCCATGGTGCACACGCCGATACGCTGGGGCGCCGTTTTCAGTCGCTACGACGCCCTGCTGGCCGCCAACCTGGATCCCGCCGTACCGGAAGACCGCTGGATCATGCTGACCCGGATGCGGGCCTGGGTGGTGTATCAGGATTACTCACAGGAAATCCGCCACGACTGTCTGACGGCGTTTCACGACAACGCCGGACAGAGCGCCACATGGCAATTCCAGGTGCCCACCGGTCAGGGACAGTCCATACGGCTCGACCTTGCCGTACGTATGCTGTCGGGCACCAACACCGTGCAGGTCCGCTTCCATCGGCAACCAGCCGATCCTTCGCCCGCCGGACTGCCGGATGATCTACCGGTCCATCTGATCGTGCGACCCGACATTGAAGACCGCAATTTTCACACCACGACCAAAGCCTACACCGGTCCCGAGCATCACTTCCCCGCCGCTGTGACCCCGCGGGCCAATGGATTCGTCTTCCAGCCGGAACCGCAGCGGCAGCTCCATTTGCAAGCCTCGGCCGGCCACTTCGTCACCGAACCGGAATGGACCTATATGGTCCACCGCCCCCTAGAGGCGGAGAGGGGCCTGGAAGCGGAATCCGACCTTTTCAGCCCGGGGTATATTCGGGCCCCCCTGGCCGGCGGAAACCAACTGCTGCTCACTGCCGCGGTAACGACCGGTTCAGACGCTGGCGAAGCACCGGCATGGCGCGCTGACGACAGACCGCGTTGCGGCCCAACGGATGCCGACCGTCCCATTGACACGGCCCTCCAACAGGCCATGAACCAATTCATCGTCAAACGGGGGGATTTTGCCACCGTTATCGCCGGTTATCCCTGGTTCCTGGACTGGGGCCGGGACACCCTGATCTTCTGCCGCGGCATGATCGCCGCGGGTATGCGGGATATGGCCGTCGATATCCTGCGCCAGTTTGCCCAGTTCGAGGAAGGCGGCACCCTGCCGAACATGATCCGTGGCAACGATGCCACCAACCGGAACACATCGGATGCGCCCCTGTGGTTGTTTGTCGCCTGCCGCGACCTGGTCCGCCAGGGCCACACCGGCTTTCTCGACAGGGAATGCGGTCGCCGCCGACTGCGGGAGGTTCTCGCGGATTTGGGTGAGGCCCTGTGTCGGGGGACGGCCAACGGCATGCATATGGATCAGGATTCCGCACTGCTCTTCAGCCCCTCGCACTTTACCTGGATGGACACGAATCACCCGGCCGGAACCCCTCGGGAGGGATATCCCATCGAAATCCAAGCCCTCTGGTTTGCCGCCCTTAATCTGTTGGCGCAAATCGCGCCCGCCGCAGACCAGGCCCGCTGGCACACGCTGGCCGGCAAGGTACAGGCGTCTATCCGTGCGCTGTACTTTCAGGAACAGACCGGCTACTATGCGGATTGTCTGCACGGCGCGGCCGGACGACCGGCCGCGCAATGCCGGCCCGATGACGCCCTGCGACCCAATCAACTATTTGCCATCACCATGGGTGCCGTTACCGACCGGTCCCACTGTGAAAAGATCCTCCAGGCCTGCGAGGCGCTCCTCGTGCCGGGGGCCATTCGAAGCCTGGCCGATCGTCCGGTCGATGTGCCCCTGGCCGTTTACCACCGGGAGCATCTGCTGAACGATCCCCACAACCCCTACCAGGGGCGTTATGAGGGTGATGAGGACACCCGGCGCAAACCGGCCTACCACAATGGCACGGCCTGGACATGGGTGTTCCCATCCTACTGCGAAGCACGCCATATGATCTATGGCCAAAACGGACAGAGCGCCTCCCGCGCCGTGCTGGCCACCGCCCTGGAACTGATGAACAGCGGTTGCCTGGGGCATATTCCGGAAATACGGGATGGCGATGCCCCGCACCGTTCCAGGGGGTGCGACGCCCAGGCGTGGTCCGTCAGTGAAGTTTACCGGGTGTGGCAGATGCTGTCCTGATCGCCGAATTCAAAAAATTCTCCGGTTGGGGCTTGAATATCCGCTGAAAAAGGACAGAATGAGATCCTAGGATCGATGATCATAACGGAGGCCGACGCATGCGTAACATACAAACCTTTCAAATATTTCCATTTATTCCCGAACCCCTTGCGTTTCTGGAGACGCTGAGCCGCAACCTGTGGTGGTGCTGGCAGCGGGATGCGTTCGAACTGTTTCGCCGCATTCACCCCGGGCTCTGGTATGAGTGCCAGGGTAACCCGATTCTGTTTTTTACCCGCATCCCCCAGGAACGCCTGGAGGAACTGACGAAGGACAAGGGCTTTCTCGGCCATATGGGACGGGTCCGCGATCATTTCGAAGCCCAGGTGACCAGCCCGCTGCCGGCGGAGAGCCCCTATGGCCCCGAGGCGACCCTCGCCTATTTTTCAATGGAATTCGGCCTGCACGAAAGCGTGCCGCTTTACTCTGGCGGCCTGGGCATCCTTGCCGGCGACCACCTCAAGGCGGCCTCGGATCTGATGCTGCCCCTGGTGGGCATCGGTCTTTTTTACCGGCAGGGTTATTTCCGCCAGTTTCTGAACGACGAGGGCTGGCAGCAGGAAGCCTACCCCGAAAACGATATCTACATGCTGCCCATCGAGCGTGCCCGTACGCCCGAGGGTCAGGAGGTGCTAACCGACGTGGACGGGCCCGACGGGCCAATCCATGCCATGGTCTGGAAAATAGATGTGGGCCGCATTCCCCTCTACCTCCTGGACACCAATGTGCGTGAAAACCCGCCCGAACTGAGGGATATCACCGCCCGCCTTTATTCCGGCGGTAGCCGTCGCCGCCTGTCCCAGGAGCTGGTGCTGGGCATCGGCGGTATGCGCGCCCTGGAAAAAATCGGTCATGTACCCCAGGTGGTTCACATGAACGAGGGCCACTCCGCGTTTGCCGCCCTGGAGCGTCTCAGCCAGCTTGTACAGGGCCGGGGCCTGGAATTGAAAACGGCCATGGAGGTGCTGCCGCGCAGCACGGTCTTCACAACCCACACCCCGGTAGCGGCGGGGCATGACGATTTTCCGGTCGACCTGGTGGCGCCTTGCCTGGAATCCTTTGCGGAAAAACTGGACACCAGCATCAAAAACATCGTCAGCTGGGGACAACCCCAAAAGAGCGACCCCGAAACACCGCTTTCCATGTTTATCCTTGGCAAACGGATGTCTGCCCATTGCAACGGTGTCAGCAAACTTCACGGGGCCGTTGCCCGCCGCATGTGGCAGCATCTCTGGCCCGGCATCCCCGAGGACGAGGTACCCATCACCCACGTCACCAATGGTGTCCATATTCCCAGCTGGACATCGTCGGAGACCAGCCTGCTGTTCGAGCGCTATCTGGGGCCTGACTGGCACAGTATGATTGAACGCGACGACAACAGTCACCGGCTGGATGAAATGTATGACGAAGAACTCTGGCATGCCCACGAAATCAACCGGGCACGCCTCATTCGCACCTGCCGGCGGCGCATGACCGCACAATATGGCCGGCGCAACGCTCCCATAACCATCATGAAGGATGTGGAATCGGTTCTGGACCAGGACGTGCTGACCATCGCCTTCGCCCGCCGGTTTGCCACCTACAAGCGGGCCAATCTCCTGCTGCAGGACCCGGACCGGTTAGAGGCGCTCATCAACTCCAAAGACCACCCGGTGCAGTTTATCTTTGCCGGCAAGGCCCATCCCCAGGATAACGAGGGCAAAGAACTCATCCGCAAGCTGGTGGCGTTTGGACGGCAACCCAGCGTGCGGCATCGGTTTATTTTTGTCGAAGATTACGATATGCAGCTTGCGCGGCGGCTCCTCCAGGGGGCCGATGTCTGGCTGAACACACCGCGGCGCCCCTTCGAAGCCTGTGGCACCTCCGGCATGAAGGCGGCGGTCAACGGCGTTCTCAACGTCAGTATTCTCGATGGATGGTGGTGCGAAGGCTACAGCAGCGAACGCGGTTGGCGTATCGGCGAGGGAGACGAGACGGAAGATGCCCAGTATCAGGATCGCATCGAAGGGCAAGCCCTTTACAACGTGCTGGAAAACGAGGTGATCCCATGTTTTTACGATCGCGAAAACGGCGGTCTGCCCTTGCGCTGGCTGAGCAAGATGAAAGCGTCCATGAAAATGGCCATGCAGGATTTCAGCGCCCGGCGCATGGTGAGTCAATACGGGAAACAGTTTTATCAACAGGCGGCGCAGCAATATGAGGACCTTTTGGCCGATCAGGCCCAGAAGGCGGTTCAGATGAGCCAATTCAATGCCCGTCTGCGACAGCTCTGGAAAGATGTGGTCGTCGATTTTCCGGTGTTGCAAACCGAGGGGCAGCTGCGGGTCGGCGATGAGATTCAGATCAGCGTTCTGGTCAATCTGGGGGAAATCAAACCCGAAGAGGTGGCCGTGGAGCTTTGCTACGGTCCCCCCAAGACCGTGGACCGCCTGGAGGAAACCTACCGTGAACCCATGACCGTTCTGGAAGAGCTCAGCGGTAATCGTTATCTCTACGGCTGCCGTATGCCCTGCGATACAGCCGGCCGATACGGATTTACCGCCCGGGTGACCCCCAAGGGCGATATCTGGGTGCGCTACACCCCGGGATTGATCTCGTGGGCCTGATGGGCCCGGTGCCTGCGGCCCATCAGTAAACCTCACGCTAAAAGTGCCACGTGGCCGCCCTGGCGGTCACCGCGACCGTCCCCAACGCGAGGGAGTCATCCATGCCATATTCCTTACGCAATCCCACCGTGCTGGTGGTGACCCCGGAAGTCACCTATCTTCCCGAGGGCATGGGCAACATGTCCAACCATCTCACCGCCAAGGCAGGCGGGTTGGCTGATGTGTCGGCGGCCCTGATCAGCGCCTTGTTCGACCAGGGCGCCGATGTCCATGTGGCCCTGCCGGATTACCGCGAAATATTCGCCGCCCATACGGCGCCCGTCCTGAAAAACGAGTTCCGGCGCATTCGTGATAAAATGCCCGACGAGCGCATTCACCTGGCCGAAGACCGGGCCTTTTTCTATACGACCAGCGTCTACTCCCATTACGGATCCGACAATATCAAGATTGCCCTGGCGTTTCAGCGTGAAATCATCAACAACATCATGCCCCGGGTCAAACCCGACCTGATCCACTGCACTGACTGGATGACCGGCCTCATTCCGGCGGCCGCCCGCCAGATGGGCATTCCCTGCCTGTTCACCGTGCACAATATTCATACGGTCAAGGCGCGCCTGGCGGCCGTCGAAGACCGCGGCATCGATGCGGCCTATTTCTGGCACCACCTCTATTACGAACATATGGCCGTGGAATACGAGGAGACCCGCGAAGTCAACCCGGTTGACTTTCTGGTCAGCGGTATTTTCGCCGCCCATTTCGTCAATACGGTCAGTCCCACTTTCCTCCATGAGATTGTGGCCAACCGTCACGATTTCGTGGAAGCGCCGCTCCGGGAGCAGCTGACCAACAAGGTGCAGGCCGGCTGTGCCGCCGGCATTCTCAACGCTCCCGATCCATCCTATCATCCGGAAACAGACGAGGCGCTGGTGAAGACCTATTCCGCCCGGACCCACGCCGCGGGTAAACGCCGGAACAAGGGCCACCTGCAGCGCAGTTTAGGACTGGTCCAGGACGACAGGGCCCCGATCTTCTTCTGGCCCCACCGGCTGGACCCCGTGCAGAAAGGCTGTCAGCTTCTGGCCGAGATTCTCTACCAGGTGGTCTCCAAGTACTGGGACCGCCATCTCCAGATCGTTTTTGTGGCCAATGGCGAATACAAAGACGTGTTCCACAACATCGTGGCCTTTCACCAGCTCTATGACCGGGTGGCCGTATGCGACTTCGACGAAACCCTGGCACGGGTGGCCTATGGCGCCGCCGATTTTATCCTGATGCCGTCGCGTTTCGAACCTTGCGGCCTGCCCCAGATGATCGGCCCCCTATACGGCTGTCTGCCCGTCGCGCACAATACCGGCGGTATCCACGACACCATAAGCCATCTGGCCCCGGAATCGGGTTCGGGCAACGGATTCCTTTTCGACGTCTACGACAGCGGGGGTCTTTTCTGGGCCATGGACCAGGCCATGGTGTTTCACGGGGCTCCGGCTAAAACGCGTCAAAGGCAAGTCGAGCGCATCATGCGGGAGAGTGCGCAAACCTTCAACCACGACGTCACCGCCCGTCACTATATCCAGCTATATGAAAAAATGCTGCAGCGACCCCTGGTGGCCGCAGCCCCCCATTGAAAGGTATACCCATGGCTGCCGCAAAACGGGCCGATACCCCCGAATGGCTGGAACGTATGCTGGCCCTGGACCCCTGGCTGACGCCCTTTCGAGACGGGCTGTTGAAGCGCCGGCAGACATTGGATACCCTGCGGCGGCGTATCGTCGGCGACGGTTCCCTGATCGAAGCCGCCGGAGATCACCTGTATTTCGGTCTGCATCGCGAACCGCAGGGGTGGGTCTTCCGTGAATGGGCCCCCCATGCCGCGTCCGTTTATCTGATCGGCACCTTCAATGCCTGGGAAGAGAACCCGGCCGACCGCCTTCAGCCGTCGGCCAACCGCGAGGGGGTCTGGGAGATACGGCTGCCGTCCAAGCGCCTCGCCCATGGCACCCTTTATCGCCTGCGCATTCACTGGTCGGGCGGCTGCGGCGACCGTATACCTGCGTATGCCCGACGGGTGGTCCAGGATCCGCACTCGCTGATTTTCAATGCCCAGGTATGGGCGCCCGACGAGCCTTATCGCTGGGTCAACCCGGCGCCTCCCCCGACCGACCCCATCCTGATCTATGAAACCCACGTGGGCATGGCCCAGGAAAAAGAGGGCCTCGGCAGCTACACGGAATTTGCGGACCACCTGGTCCCGCGTATTCGCGACGCCGGCTACGACACGATTCAGCTCATGGCTGTACAGGAGCATCCCTATTACGGCTCCTTCGGCTACCAGGTATCCAACTTTTTTGCGGCTTCCTCCCGTTTCGGCACACCGGACGAGCTCAAATACCTCGTGGACACCGCCCACGGGGCTGGATTGCGGGTTGTCATGGACCTGGTGCACTCCCATGGCGTCTCCAATGAAGTGGAGGGTCTGAGCCGTTTCGACGGAACGCTTTACCAGTATTTTCACGACGGTCCGCGCGGCACCCATCCGGCCTGGGATTCACGCTGTTTCGATTACGGCAAAACGGGGGTGATACGCTTTCTGTTGTCCAATTGCCGCTTCTGGCTGGAAGAATATCGCTTTGACGGCTTCCGTTTCGACGGGATCACCAGCATGCTCTATCTGGATCACGGCCTGGGCAAAGCGTTTAGCGGCTATGATGATTATTTTGGCAGCAACGTGGACGAGGACGCTGTGGCCTATCTGTCCCTGGCCAACGAACTGGTGCACGCGATCGCCCCCCCGAGCGTGACCATTGCCGAGGATATCAGCGGTCTTCCGGGACTGGCCCTGCCGCCAGCGCTGGGCGGGGTGGGATTCGATTACCGCTTTGCCATGGGCATTGCCGACACCTGGATCCGGCTGACCAAGGACGTTGCCGATGAAGACTGGCATACCGGTGCGATCTGGCATGAGCTGACCAACCGGCGGCCCCACGAAAAATCCATCAGCTACGCCGAGTGCCACGACCAGGCCCTGGTGGGGGATAAAACCCTCATGTTCCGGCTGGCGGATGCCGCCATGTATGACCACATGCACCGGGACGGTACGGACATGACCATCGACCGGGCCATGGCCTTGCACAAGATGATCCGCCTGATCACCCTGGCAACGGCCGGCCATGGCTACCTGACCTTTATGGGCAACGAGTTCGGCCACCCCGAATGGATCGATTTTCCCCGGGCGGGCAATAACTGGTCCTATCGCTATGCGCGGCGCCAGTGGGGGCTGGCCGACAACTCCGATTTAAAATACGCTCAACTGGCCGCCTTTGACCGGGCCATGCTCGCCCTGGTGAAATCCCGGGGCGTATTTGCCGAAACCTGGCCCCAACTTGTGCATGAACACAACGCGGATAAAGTCCTGGTCCTCTCGCGGCGGGATCTGCTCTTCGTCTTCGGTTTCCACCCCACCCGATCTTTTACGGACTACGGCTTCCATGTCCCTCCGGGGCAATATCAGCTCCTGTTCGACAGCGATGAGGGGCGTTTCGGCGGCCATGATCGTCTGCAGGCCCACCAGATGCATATGACCATCCCGGAAAAACAAAACCAGGGAGATACCGCTGACCGTCTCCACCTCTACATCCCCAGCCGCACCGCCCAGGTCCTGGTAAAAGTGGATTGAGACGCGACGGATTTACCTGCAGGAGAATGTGCAAGGGATTGGGGGGATATCCGGGCTAGCGCCGGCCGTGCCTGGGCTAGTTTCAGGTGCGGCTCTTGTAATGGCGGTAAAAGCGCATGACTTTTTCCACGTAGCGTTCGGTTTCAGGAATCGGTGGTATGCGCTTGTAGCGGTCGACAATGGTGGGGCCGGCATTGTAGGCCGAAAGGGACAGGGCCAGTTTGCCTTCGTAGCGATCGTATAGCCGGCGGAAATAGCGGGTGCCGCCCATGATGTTCTGGCGGGGATCAAAAGGGTCTTTGATATTCAGGGAGGAATAGTTTTGCGGCATGATCTGCATCAGCCCCCGGGCCCCTTTCTTGGAAACCGCCCGGGGATTGAAACTGGATTCGGCCTGGATGATGGCTTTGAGCAGATGGAAATCGACGCCATGCGTGCGGGCCGCTTCATGAATGATGCGATCGTATTTGTTGATATTGGCGGGCGTATAAAACCGCGGTTTACGGCTGCGGATGTATAGACGGTATTCCGGCGAGGAGGGGGTATTGGTAAAATGCATGACCCCGTTGGCGTCACGGTACATATAGATATCGGCCGTGACCGGTGGGTGCGCAAGCCCCACCAACAACAGGGCCAGCATGGCCCCCAGGCCCATTTTTTTTATCACGTTTCCCGGCATAAACCCGCGTCTACCCGCCATTTGGAATTCCTGTCCCGCCCCGAGGCTTAGCGGTTCTTACTTTTTTATAGAGTCTTTTTTCCCGAAACTCAAGGCCTCCGGATGGGAGCCGCACGCCCGCGAGACACCTCTGGCGTGGTCGTTATCCCCAGGGACGCTATCGGCCGTTTCGATGGGCAACTTGAGACCCGGGCTCCGGCGGGAATTAAGGGGCATGGTTAACCAGCGGCCGTGAGCCTTGTCCGGAGCCGGCAAGGGGGTTGGCCGGAACGGGTTAGGGGCGGTGGCCGTTGGCCGCCTCACGCCAAGACGGCTGCTGGAGCTGTTGCCGGTACTGTTGCACGATATAACGGAGGGGAAACGTCGGGCGGGAAATATACGGTTCGGTCGTGCGGTAGAAATTCTCGCGGAGAAGCCTGATCAAGTCTTCTTGCTCTTCATCGGGAACGAAAATCCGCTTCTGGCGGTTGATGTAAACGACCTCCGAACCCAGAACCTTGCTCACCGTCGCCAGGGAGAGGCCATCGATGCCCTTGGAGGGAAAACGGTTTGCATCCAAGGAGATGGCAACCCTGGCTTCGAGGACGACGATCCAGCGATCGGCGGCCTGGCGGCGGGAAGCGTCATAGAGCGACAGGGTGGTGCCGTTGGTCAGTTTACGGGTTTCAAGCAGTTTTTCAGCCATTTGTGGATCTCCATCGGCAGCGCTCATTCCGGGGGCTTGGATCCATTGCGATGGACAAGGGGGTTGGCGGGGCCGGGCCTGGACTCAACTGATGGGCAGCATGTAGTCCGCCAGGCGGCTGGAGGTTTTACGCAGATTGTTGCTGAGCAGGATGGCCACTCCCTTCAATAGCTTGATACCGATATTGGCATGCCGTGTCATCACCAGATCAAAGGCCGCCTGGGAAAGAATGAACAGTTTGGCGTTGTCCCGGGCCTTGATGGTCGCGGATCGGGGCATGTTTTCAATCACCGACATTTCACCGATGGACTGGCCCTTGTGCAGGGTGGTAATGATGATTTCCTGATCCGCGGCGATCGGCTGCTTGATGACATCCAGGGTCCCGTAGGCGATAAAACACATGAAATTGCCGCGGTCGGCTTCATTAAACAGGATCTCACCCTCCTGCAATTCGATCACGTTCATGTGTTTGGCCACCAGCTTGACTTCTTCGGCGTTCATGCGGCTGAATATCGGGATGCCCAGGAAAAAATCGATGATGGCTTTTGACAGATTCGGATCCATGATCTAAAACGCTCACGTCGTTTGGCCATTGGTGCCGCGACAAGAATTAATTGATTGTTATCAAACTTTTAAATGTAAATGAAGCTTTTCTTTCCCCGAGCTGCAAAGGAGGCCTGCCATGACCCCCCGGATTCCCACGCGCGATGACGCCTGGAGCCTGCTGACAACCTACAATCAGACCGAAAGCCTGCGCAAACATGCGCTGGCGGTGGAGGGCGTCATGCGCTATTTTGCCCGCAAATACGGAGAGGACGAGAATGTGTGGGGGATTATCGGTCTGATCCACGATCTGGATTACGAGCAATTCCCGGACCAGCACTGCGTCAAGACCGAGGCGATTTTGCGGGAGAACGACTGGCCGGAGGACTATATCCGGGCGGTCGTCAGTCATGGTTTTGGCATCTGCACCGATGTGGAACCACGCTCGACAATGGAGAAGGTTCTTTTTGCCGTGGATGAACTGACCGGTCTGGTGACCACCACGGCGCTGGTGCGCCCCTCCAAAAGCGTCATGGACCTCAAAGCCAAATCGGTTAAAAAGAAGTGGAAAGACAAACGATTCGCCGCCGGAGTGGATCGCACCATCATCGAAAAAGGGGCAGCCATGCTGGCGGTCGACCTGCCGGAGCTGATCACGGACACGATCATGGGGATGCGGGAGGTGGCGGATGACATTGGCCTGAGAGGTCAGGCGACCTGATCCAGCAGCCCTAAGGCACATGTCGTTACGGCAAGCTACCGGCGCTGACGGGGCACAACATGTTTTCCCTAAGTTTGCCCGGCACACATGGAACGCCGCCTCCGGGGGACCGGAGGCGGCGTTGCTGTTTGGTTTGATTTTTGGGTTATTTGGTGTCCATCCAGAGGTGGTAGATTTTGGTTCCGGCGAAGGCCGCAGCGATTTGGAAACCGGAGGCGTAGCTGGGCTACGGCGAGGATTTCCAAAGAGCGAGAACGCCGGCCGGGGCCGAAAGATGCCAGCTATGGATGGATACTAATTGACTTCTTCGAACTCGGCATCCACCACGTCGTCCCTGCGCTGAGGCTCGGCATGATCCGCCTGCGCCCCCGGGGATGCGCCGCCCGCAGACTGCTGCTGGCCGTAGGCCGAGGCTGCCATCTGCTGGGATACGCGCTTGAGTTCCTCGCTCAAGCGTCGAATTTCTTCCACGTTTTCCCCCTGCATGGCCGATTTCAGCGCCTGGACGGCATTTTGAACCAGGCTTCGGGAGGCATCGTCCAGCTGCCCGCCCATTTCAGCCAGGGTTTTTTCGGTGGTATAGACCAGCCCGTCAGCTTCGTTGCGGGCGTCCACCAGACCCTTCTTGCGCCGGTCGGCATCGGCATTGATTTCGGCATCGCGCACGAGTCGGTCGATTTCCGCCTCGGTCAAACCGCTTGAGGAGGTGATGCGAATCGACTGTTCCTGGCCGGTGGCCTGGTCCCTGGCCGATACATTGACGATCCCGTTGGCGTCGATGTCGAAAGTGACCTCGATCTGGGGCATGCCGCGGGGCGCCGGTGCGATACCGGTCAATTCAAAGCGGCCCAGGGTTTTGTTGTCCGCGGCCATTTCGCGCTCGCCCTGAAGGACGTGCACGGTCACAGCGGGCTGGTTGTCTTCCGCCGTGGAAAACACCTGGCTCTGGCGCGCCGGAATGGTGGTGTTGCGCTCGATCAGTTTCGTCATGACGCCGCCCAGGGTTTCGATGCCCAGAGACAGGGGGGTGACATCCAGCAGAAGGACGTCCTTGATGTCCCCCTTGAGCACGGCGCCTTGAATGGCGGCCCCCATGGCCACCACTTCGTCCGGATTGACCCCTTTATCGGGTTCCCGACCGAAGATGGCCTTGACCTTGGCCTGGACCGCCGGCATACGCGTCATACCGCCCACCAGCACGACATTGCTGATATCGCTTGGCTCCAGACCGGCGTCCTTGAGGGCCTGTCGGCAGGGGCCTTCCAGATTGGCCAGCAGATCGGCCACCAGGGCTTCCAGTTTGGCCCGCGACACTTTGATGTTCATGTGTTTGGGACCGCCGGCATCGGCTGTGATAAAGGGCAAGTTGACCTCGGTCTCCATGGAGGAGGACAGCTCCATCTTGGCCTTTTCAGCGGCTTCCTTGAGCCGCTGAAGGGCCATCTTGTCCTTGCGAACGTCAATGCCCTGATCTTTTTTGAATTCATCGGCCAGGTAGTCGATCAGGCGCAGGTCAAAGTCCTCCCCACCGAGATGGGTGTCGCCGTTGGTGGCTTTGACCTCGAAGACACCGTCACCAATTTCGAGGACGGAAATGTCGAAGGTGCCGCCGCCGAGGTCAAATACAGCGATCTTCTGGTCCTTCTTGCCCTCGAGCCCGTAGGCCAGGGAGGCGGCCGTCGGCTCGTTGATGATCCGCAGCACATTGAGACCGGCTATTTTTCCGGCATCCTTGGTCGCCTGGCGCTGACTGTCGTCAAAATAGGCCGGCACCGTAATGACTGCGTCGGTCACCTTTTCGCCAAGATGATCTTCGGTCGCTTTGCGAATGGCCGCTAGAATAAAGGATGAGATTTCCGCCGGGCTGTAGGCCTTGTCCCTAAGGCGGATACGCACATCGCCATTTTCCGCCGCTTCGATTTTATAGGGCAGAACCGGTATGTCCCGCTGCACTTCCGCAGACGAAAATTTACGCCCGATTAGCCGTTTGACCCCGAAAACCGTGTTTTCGGGATTGGTAACGGCCTGGCGTTTGGCGATCTGCCCCACCAGTTTTTCACCGCCGTCGTTGATGGCCACAATGGAAGGCGTGGTGCGACCACCCTCGGTATTCGTAATGACTTTGGCATCCTTGTTGTCCAGGATCGCCACGCATGAATTGGTGGTGCCCAGATCGATTCCAATGATTTTACCCATGATTTCCTCCTGTTTGTGTGATATCCCATTCATTACTAAAAATTTTATATTGATATAGTAATGACAAACAGGGGGCCGTCAAGGGATATTCCTGAAAAAGATCAGGCGTGATCGGTTTTGCGGCGCTGCTGTCGCGCCCAGGCAGCCGCGCCGATGCCGGCCACACAACCTTCGCCCACCGCTTTGGCCAGCTGCCAGGGCATGCCGCAGATGTCGCCAGCCGCAAAAATGCCGGCAACACTGGTCTCCTGCTGTTTGTTGGTCTGGATATATTTCATCTCGTTGTCCAGTTGAATGCCCAGTTTGAGCGCCAGTTCAAGAACCCCCTTGGCGCCCAACTCGATAAAAACACCTTCCACCGGCAGTCGGGTGTCGTCGCTCAGACACACCCCTGCCACCGCTTCCCGCCCGTAAATTTCTTTGATCTGGCTGTTTTCATGGATAATCACAGGCGACGCGGCTAATGCCGCCTGCAGGGCGTCGGCGACCTCCAGGCGATCGCAAACCAGATGGACTTCCCGGGCGGTTTTGGCCAGGGTCAGGGCTCCGTCGACGGCCGCACTCTCGTTTCCCACGATGCAGACATCCACCCCGCGAAAAAATAGGCCGTCGCAATCGACACAATAACTGACACCTTTACCCAGAAAGGCCTTCTCGCCCGGAACGCCCAGCTTGTTGCGTTTGGATCCCGTGGCCAGAATGAGGCTGCGGGCGTCGATAGTCGATCCCCCTTCGGTGCGAATACGAAAAGAGCCGTCTTCAGGATCGATCCCGATGACATTTTCCTCCTTGATTTGCGCCCCGAAACGTTGTGCCTGATCGAGTCCGCGGGAGAGCAGTTCCTCGCCGGACATATTAAAAAGACTGAAATAGTTTTCGATGTGAGCGGAAAAAAGGCTGCTTTTGCTTATACGGCCCAGAAGCAGGACCGATGTTTTGCGCCGGGCCGCGTGGACGGCGGCCTGCAGACCGGCCGGCCCCAGACCCAGGATCACGACATCATAGACAGACGTTGGCATAGCATCACTCTCCTTTGCTTTTGATCGGGTGTTCTCGGGGGATTGCCCTGTCCACCATAATAAACCTCAATATGGGTTGCGCCAGTCCCCAGGGCGACTTTGCCGGTTGGACATTTCCAAGGATATGGTTTAGGTTCCATAAGTGGAGAGACCAAAAGCCGCCGAGACGCGGCCGGGCAAATAGCCCGCCATCCCACGGCCCATCAATATCAGGATAAAAACCATGCAGAATCATGCGCTTGAAGGCAAACGGATTGGGTTCATTGGTGCCGGCAACATGGCCGAGGCCCTTATTCAGGGACTGCTGCAAGGCGGGACCGTCCCGGTCGATCACATCATGGCCTCCGATGTCGTTGCGCAGCGGCGCGAATTCATGCAGACCCGCTACGGCATCGCGGTCGTCGACGATAATGTGGGCCTGGTTTCTGCATCGGACATTCTGGTATTGGCCGTCAAGCCCCAGGTCGCAGGCCCGGTTATGGCCCCCCTCAAAGCCTGCACCGACCAATCCAAGCTGGTGATTTCCATCGTTGCCGGACTGACCGTGGCGGCCATGGCCGCAAGCCTGGGGGCCGGGACACGCATCATCCGCACCGTTCCCAACACACCGGTCTTCGTCGGTGAGGGGATGGTCGCGCTGGCCGACGACGGTCCGGCCTCGCAAGAAGACCAGGCCGTGGCCGAAGCCATCTTCAGCCCGGTTGCCGGCATCGTCGCGATCGCCGAAAAGTATATGGATGCCGCCATCGGCGTATCGGGATCCGGTCCGGCCTATGGTTTCCTGATGATCGAGGCGCTGTCGGACGGCGGTGTCAAGATGGGACTGCCGCGACCCGTGGCTCTCGAAATGGCCGCCCAGACCCTTCTGGGTGCCGCCAAAATGTGCCTTGAATCCGGTCGCCACCCCGGGCAGTTGAAGGACATGGTCACCTCACCGGGCGGGACCACCATAGCCGCCCTGCATAAAATGGAAGCCGCCGGGGTAAGGTCGGGGCTCATGGATGCGGTGGAGGCTGCCACGAGGCGGTCGCAGTCACTGGGAAACAAGAACTGACGGCTGATGGCCCGCAGACACGTACCACAACGGACGGAAAGACCGTGACGACCCTGCCGCTC
>Ga0180435_10003136_pt1 | contig 16690 bp, 14 predicted proteins | sample SS_ome_3_FD_132467 | JGI IMG/M metagenome (GOLD analysis project Ga0180435, IMG submission 132467) | Hypersaline lake sediment archaeal communities from the Salton Sea, California, USA - SS_3_S_1 metaG | ecosystem: Environmental > Aquatic > Non-marine Saline and Alkaline > Hypersaline >...
ACCTGGCTGGAACCAAAACTGAAGCTACTGTTTGACCGATACCTCGGTGCCGGATGGCTGAATGATCATGACAATCCCTATGTATGGGAATTGATCGATAAGATACCGGGCAAACAGTTATGGCAGACGCACTACTGGCTTAAAATCAAGCTAATCGATGCCATACGCGAAAGATGTCGCAAACGCTGGGCAACGGAACGCGCCGGTCCGTCAATCGTGCTTGCCGGCGGTTCGATGCTGGATCCTTCGGTGTTGACCATCGGTTTCGCTCGTCGCTTTGCCACCTACAAACGCGCTGATCTGATTCTCAACAATCTCTCACGGCTAAAAAAACTGCTCAACGATCGCTGGCGGCCGATACAGATAATTTTTGCCGGCAAGGCCCATCCTTCAGATGATCCAGGAAAACGCATTCTGCAAAAAGTATTCAATGCTTGCCGCGACCCTGAAATGGGCGGAAGAATCGCTTTTGTCGAAGATTACGGTGAACAAATTGCTCAATATATGGTCCATGGTGTGGATGTCTGGCTCAACAACCCGATTCCACCCATGGAAGCCAGCGGGACTAGCGGAATGAAAGCCGCTTTAAATGGCGTTCCCCAATTGAGCGTTTTAGACGGCTGGTGGATCGAGGGGTTTAATGAAAAAAATGGATGGGCGTTTGGCAAGACAAGCGAAGAAGGGAATCGTGACGCCACGGATGCCGCAGAGTTATACCGTCTGATTGAGACTAAGATTATACCGAAATACTATAATGTATCTGACGATGGTTTCCCACGCGAATGGGTAGAGATAATGAAGGAAGCTATTCGAAGCAATGCCGCTCGATTTTCAGCACGTCGTATGGTCAAAACCTATATGGAAAAATACTACACCAGCTCTCAAATGGACAAACCAATTCAAGACTCCTGATTCCGTATTTCAAGCGACGCTGTTTGGAGCAAAGTCCTTATCTCTTCAATTTTTTCCTTTATCCTCACATACCCTTCTTCGATGGTATGCTCCACCTGGTCGAAATCCGGCACTTTCGTAATAAACGGGCAATTTTTATAAAAGTTCATTCCTGTTCATGGTCTGTGCTATAGGTGCCTGTATTTTAAAGTTTTTCTGCTTTGTTTGCTTTTTCCTGGAGATATTCCCGCTGCTGAGGTATACAGCAATGATGATATCCGCTCCCATCGAAATAGCGACGCTTACAGGCACTAGATCCACCAGGCCGCCATCCACAAACCAGCGATCCTTAACCCCTGCCGGGGCGAATAATCCGGGGACGGAGGTGTTTGCCCGCAAGGCATCAAAGTTACTTCCGGACTTCAACACGACTTTTTGACCGGTTTTGAAATCCGTAGCCACCATCACCACAGGGATGTTCAATTCCGAAAAATCTCAAACAGGGGAGCCATTTACCCCTTGTCGATCTCCTTCAACCGGCGCATGATCTCACGTGGAGAGCCATACAAGGATATTTTCAGTATTTCATCCATTTTCTTTTCGGCAATATTTTTTTTGTTCATTACTTTTTTCTTGTATGCCTCTTTGAGACTCTCCATAAGCTCATCCAAACTGCACGGTTTCTGCAGATAGGAATAGGCGCCGCTTTTGGTGCACTCTACGGCAGAGTCGATAGTACCATGCCCGGTCAATATAATCACCTCCATCCATTTATGCTCGGCTTTTAGGGCTTTGAGTGTCTCTTCTCCATTTATTCCAGGCATCTTCAGGTCAACCAATGCCACATCAAAGTCAGTGTGTCGTGCGGCCTCGATCGCCTTCTCTCCCCGGTTGACGGCAGCAACATTGAAGTCACGCAAAGCTAAGCTCTTGCTGATGGACGCTAGAAACTGTTCCTCATCGTCTACTATCAAAAGGTTGATTTTAGGGTCAGTCATGATCATATCTCCTTATAAATTCGGTTAAACGTAAACACCTCTCTCTCTGAACAATTTTAAAACGTAATCAATTTCCAATAACCAAAAAATGCCCACAGCCACAATACAAGCATGCTAAGAACAAAAACGGCAAAGCCGTGCACAAAGAAGTCCTTCATGGTCAGCAGTTGCTCACCGGTTTCAGGATCCCTGGCCATACTGAAGACAATAGCGTTGTTTGGAGTTCCAATAACCAGCATATGAGCAAAAGACGAAGCAAAAGCCGTAGCTAATCCCACCATAATTGGTGAAGTTCCAGAAAGTGTAGCCATAGGGACAGTTATGGGACCCACCGCTGCCACCGTGGCCCCGTCACTCATGAAGTTGGTTAAAATGCCGCTGATAAAGCTCGAGGACATGCATAAACCGATGCCGCTTTTCAAGACCTCGGGAAGTATAGACACAAAACTGCTGGCTAGCCACAGCGCTGCCCCGGTGGTTGCCAGACCATACCCCATGGCGCTGGCTGCCGCATAAAGAGCGACCACATCCCAGTGAATACTGTTGATGTCTTTCCAGCGTAGGACGCCCAGAATGTTCAATAGCACAAGGCAAAGCATGACCGGTCCTCCCATGCCGAATTGGCTTGATAATGTGGACCACAAAACAATCAACAGCAAAAGCACGCCTGCCGCCTTGTATTCATCTGTCGTCATCTTACCAATTTTTTCTGACTCCTTGCGTACCTCAGCAGCGATATTAACAGGACCGGACTTTATTTTATTCCGAAAAACAAACAGAAAATAGGCGGCGATCACCACTGCCATAACCGGGACAAATGGCATTCCAATCTTGACCCAATTGCCAAAAGAGAGGCTGATACCGTAATCTGACAGTATGCCCAGCATGACCGCGTTACGACCACCGGCCGCCGGTGAACCAGGGCCGCCAACATTGCCACAGAAGGTCAGCATCAACATCAGCATGACCACAAGGCTCTTGTCTTTTGAAATACCTGCAGTTTTAACCGTCCCGATATAGACCATCATTAAAACCGGAGCGATGAAGGCTACCAGCGCGTGTTCAGACAAAAAAGCGGCAACGACAGCCAACAACGGCCCAAAAATAAAACCAAAACGGGCAAGAGAGGTGCTGGTGCCCAACAGCAAGATACCTATGCGGCGGTCAAGACCAGTTTTGCTAATGGCCGCTGCCAAGGCCAACACACCGAAAATAAACACCACCGAATCCTTGGCGTAGGCCTTGGCCACCTGATCAGCCGGAAAAACACCAAAAAAATACATCAGCACCCCTACCAGCAAGGCGGTAATTCCGATGGGAATGGCTCCTGTTGCCCAGAAAATTGCCGCTACTAAAAGAATCCCAACCATGACCTTGGCCCGCAGGGCAACTTGTTGCGGATTGATAGGCGTTTTGACTGCCTTACCATCCAAATCGATTTCCTTTTTATATAGCTTTGCTTTGCGTGCATAGTAATCGGCGATGCTTTGACCTAATTCCATCTGGCTGTAGTCGGAATATCCGGCAATAGCCTCTCCTTTTATACCCACTTTATTTACTGTCAGAAACGTATTAAGACCTTGTGGGGTCGGCATGGCCACAAGCAAGATAAAGAGAAGCAAACACAGAAGAATAATTCCCGGCCTTGCATTATGCACCCCGGCCAGCCAATCCTTGAGACCGGTCCTCTTGATATCGGGTATCTCATTTCGTGCCATGGCATTGACGCGTTCTTTGAGGGCATCGTCAATCACTTTGACCAAATCTTCCAGAGCACAGGGTTTTTCAAGGTAATGGAATACATCATGCTTGCCGGTCATCCGGGCCGCTTCCAGATTACCATGACCCGTATGCATGATTACCTGCACCTCCGGCCTGATCTTTTTGATTTCTTTCAATGTTTGGATACCATCCATCCCCGGCATCTTCTGATCCAGAATGACCACTTCAGGATTTTCGTGACGCACGATTTTAATGGCATCCTCACCACTTCCGGTTTCCAGAACCTTGAAGTTTCTAACACCCAATTGACGGGTAAGGGCTAGCCGAAAACGATCTTCATCATCAATAATCAGGATCGACGGTATTGCCTTTTTCATGTCGCCTGTTGTATTAGGCTGCATTGCTGATTCCTTTTGTATTTTCAGTTGGTAACGATACCGTAAATGAACTTCCCCTCTCAGGCAAACTCTGAACATCTATAGTTCCGCCCATGGATTTCACCAGGCCCAGAGAGACGCTGAGCCCCAGTCCGGTTCCCTTGCCGGCCGACTTGGTCGTAAAAAACGGATCAAATATTTTCTTTTGTTCCTCAACTGTCATCCCCTTCCCGGTGTCTTTTACCGATACACGAACCGTATCGCCTTCATTGGCTGTAACGATTGTAATAGTACCCGAAGTCTGAATCGCATCGCCGGCATTGTTGATCAGGTTTAGAAAAACTTGTCGGATCTGATCCGGGTCAGCGATAATATCTGGTAGATTTGGATCATACTGTTTGATTATCTCGATATTCTCTACAGCCAGCGATCGTTGTTTGAATCCATCCAAAATGTCATTTATAAGATGGTTCAGATTGCACCGGACGGTCTTTATCGGGTTTTTCCGTCCAAAATCGAGTAGTTGGCGAGTGATGGTACGAGCCCGAAAAACAGCATGATCAATTGCATCCAGCTCCTTGAGTATGTTTTTCGGGCTGGCATCCAATCCGAATTCGGGATTCAACATATCCCGCACAACACCGGTGGTAGCAATCACGATCGCCAGAGGATTGTTGATTTCGTGGGCTACGCCGGTAGCCAATTCCCCTACAGAGGCGAGTTTTGAAGCATGCATCAACTGCATCTGCAAATTTTCATGTTTTTCAGCATTATCCTGGGCTTTTTTGATCATGACACTCGTTGAAACCCAGACAGCAAACGCAATAACCCCAAAAAAAAGGATTGTGCTGACAATAATCACCTTTCGTGCCCACAACATTCTCCCATGGGACAAATTCAACGGCTGCCTTACAATTACTGCCCAGGGAGCTTCCTTCAACCACGTATAAGATATCAGAACCGGTGAATTCCCATCTTTTACTTCCTCAACACCAGAACCGACGCTATTGGCAGGTTGAAAATCACTTTTACTCAATATGTTACCACGGTTGGGATCAATTATTTGGTAAACACCCTGGTGGTTGATCAGGGCAGTCTCGATTTCTTTTTCCTGGCTCATAGTACGTACAAACATGTAAAACTTATCCGGATCGAGGGTTGACCGCATGACATAAACGCGACCATCCATAATTTGTTTGACAGCAATGGTAAAATGCGGCTTGTTTCTAAAACCAAGATAAATATCACTGATGACGTAATTACGATCTTCACTTAGGAGAGATGAAAACCATTTTTCTCCTGTATAGTTCCTGTGCTGTAAATAAGGAAAAGGTCCGGCGTATCCAATCTGTATCCCCTTTTCATTTAAAAAACCCACGTCGATAAATGCATCGCTAACCCTTCTCAAACTGCGCAGATAGTTTTCCATAACCCCGGAGGATGGGATAATATTAAAACCTTCGCTCTGGAACTGGCTGTATATATTGAGTACCCTTTCCTGCAGAAATAGATCGATGGTGTTTTTTAGACTTTTTGATATGGCCAATAGGCTGATGTTAGCTGCCCCCTTTAGCGTTGATGTGAACTGAAGATGAAAATATACCGAGAGAGCTGCAAAGGGTATTGCAAAGGCAATCAACACACCTACCCGCAAGCTATATTTCAGTTTTCTGAAATAAGCAGCCATATCCATGTGTTCTTCAACCCTAGTCTTATCAACACCTTTTGACTTTCCCTTAGTGGGCGGTTTATAGCTTGGGGTGTTCATGATATCATCTGTTGCCTATTCAACCTCTTGATTACTTTATTTTTTTGCATCGCCCGGTGATTCCCTGGATATTTTCCTCTGCATAAGCTCATCCCCTGGTTGATATTTTCGTCTATAAGTTGGCTGACAGCTTTGCTGACCTCAGCCGTATACTCTGCGAATTAGCAAGGTATATGCCAAGTTATTGAAGATTGCCGTTTACCTTACAATTATTACAAATTGTCACCAACACGGATGGTTCTATGTTTTAAAAGTGCGTTGTGACTGTCTATTTTTTTGCATCCCGCTATAAATGTTTTCGGGTACCGTTCCCAATTTCACATTTTGAAAGTGTGATAGATTAGGCCGGGTTGCTTAAACCTCGTTTGCCTTCAAGCCATAGAAGATCGGGGTTCAAGGGGACCGGATGTAAGGTAAAAAAAGGCCCGGAATTGAGGAACACATGCTTCAATCCAGGGTGGGTGTAACGATTTTGATGGATATGATGGGTGCCAACAACTACCCACCGGATTTGACGCATTTTCGACAATGAAAATAGGGGGAGTAGCTTTAAGACAGGAACTGCGGATTCTGAAATATTGGTGTTAAAGAAGTTACAATTCCGGTTTTTGCAGATCAAGACATATGAATAACGGGTGTTTTCTTATGAGAGTTAATTTTAACGGATCGGCCCTCTAAAACAATCAGCAGATTGCACAGACTCTCTCGCACAATAACCCGATACTCTCGCTAGAATAATGCTATATTTTTCACTGTCAGCGTGTGTTTGAAGAATATGCCGGTAGGTTTTGCGATCACATTTTAATCTTGGCATATTTTGTGCGTAAAGAATGGTGTTCTTTGCATCATCGAAACGCTTTGGGCATTTCTCGAAATTATTTAAGAGATCGCCCCATGTCGAATCATCAAGATTAAGGAGGCACGCAAATGAAGGCAACAAAGCTTTCTATATCCAAAAGAAAGGTGAACTTTTCTCTGGATGCACCAATGTCAGAACAGGTTTCTTTGGTGGGAGATTTTAATGAATGGAATCCTGAAAAACACAAAATGAAAAGATCTGAAAACGGCCAATGGAAAAAAACGGTTGTTCTGCATCCCGGCTCCTACGAGTACAAGTTTTTTGCTGATGGCCAATGGATTGTTGATCCCAAGAATAAAGACAGCCGTTTTAACAAATACGGTACCCTGAACAGCGTCGTTGAAGTAAGCTCCATTAATCGTTAACTATTTGAGTCATAGGATAAACGAACATGTTGGACGAACAAACACGCCTTGAGACGAAAAATGGGACCTCAAAAACCCAATGGGTATATCTCTTCTCCGAAGGCAACAAGGACATGCGTGAGTTGCTGGGCGGCAAGGGCGCCGGCCTGGCTGAAATGACAAGGGCAGAACTCCCGATACCGCCAGGCTTCACTGTTTCTACATCAGCATGCAAAGCCTACTTCGATTCAGGACGTCATCTACCGGATGGTGCCTGGGAGCAGGTTCTCCATGCGCTTAAACATCTTGAAAAAATAAGCGCCAGACGTTTTGGAGACATCGGATCTCCCCTGCTTCTGTCGGTAAGATCAGGGGCCGTCTTCTCTATGCCCGGTATGATGGACACGGTACTCAATGTCGGTATGACCGCTCAGCTGGTCGAGGCCCAATCCCGGTCTGAAACACAAAAACGGTTTTACCTCGACTGCTACCGCAGACTGATCCAGATGTTCGGTCACACTGTGAAAGGAATCAAGGAAGAGGCTTTTGATACGATTCTGGACAACTGCAAACATCGCCATCAATGCCAGTCCGACACAGAGCTGACTGCTGCTATGCTGAGCGAGATCGTCGATGGATACAAAGCAGCCTACCGCAACACCCTGGGGGAGGACTTTCCGGATGAACCGATGATACAGCTGCGCGAGGCTATCGAAGCGGTTTTTGCATCCTGGTATGGCAAACGGGCCGTGGACTACCGCAATTTCAATAAAATTTCACACGACCTCGGTACGGCCGTTAATGTCATGTCCATGGTTTTCGGCAACCGGGGAGACCGCTCCGCCACCGGGGTTGCCTTTACCCGGGATCCCGCCACCGGGGACAAGGTCCTCTACGGCGAATACCTGATGAACGCTCAAGGCGAGGATTTGGTTGCCGGAATTCGAACACCTCGCCCGCTTTCCGATTTACAGAAAGACCTGCCAGAAGCCTTTGATCGTTTTCGCAGAATCAGCCGTATGCTTGAACATCACTACCGGGATATGCAGGATCTAGAATTCACGATCGAAGAAGGCAAGCTATATATCCTGCAAACCCGTACCGGTAAAAGAACGGCCCGCGCTGCCGTGAAAATTGCCGTTGACATGGTACATGAAAATCTCATTACCAAGGAAGATGCTATTCAACGGATTCCACCTGAACAGATCGATCAGCTTATGCTACCTGTATTCGACCCGGATTCCCTGAATCAAGCCATAGAAAACAGACAACGACTGGGATCCGGTTTGAATGCCTCTCCCGGTGCAGCCAGCGGTTTGGCTGTGCTGGATGCAGACACCGCCAAATTGTGGGCGGATGAAGGCAAAAGCGTCATTTTAGTTCGGCCGGAAACCACACCGGACGATGTCCATGGCATGCTTGTATCCAAAGGAATCTTGACCCAGCGGGGCGGGGCCACGTCCCACGCGGCTGTCGTGGCCCGGGGACTTGGAAAGCCGTGTGTAACCGGCTGCGAGATGTTGCGGGTAGACACTCGAAAAAAGGAAATTTGGGCAGATGGTAAAATTGTTCACGAAGGAGAGCCCATTTCCATTGACGGCACCACCGGTGACGTATTCATGGGTTTGGTCAAAACCATAAGCCCTGATCTTTCCAAAGAACGTCGCCTGATCGAACTCCTGTCATGGGCCGATGACATTTGCGCCGGTTCCCTTCGTACGGTCGACGAGGGTATAATGCGCAGGGGCTTGCAGGTGTGGGCCAACGCTGACTACCCCCGCGATGCCCGTATCGCCCGACGCTTTGGCGCACGCGGTATTGGCTTATGCCGTACCGAACACATGTTTTTTGAAACAGACCGGCTGCCCTGGGTCCACCAGATGATTCTCAATGCGACGGAAGCTCAAAAAATCTACAACGCAGCCGAGCAAATCGAGAATGAAATCCAGAGACGGCCCAAGGACGGTGACCTTCAAAAAAAGCGACAAGCGGTCGAAAAGGAAATCGAAACCAGTAAAGCTGTCTCGAAATACCAAGCTGCGCTTTCCGCACTGCAGGAAATACAGCAAAAGGATTTTGAAGAACTGTTTGCCGCCATGGACGGATTGCCGGTGATCATTCGCTTGATCGACCCGCCCTTGCACGAATTCCTGCCCCGTTATGAAGATTTGCTGGAACAGGTCACCGTGCTCAAAACCAAGGTTGATTTCTTGGCATCATTGGAGGATTCACTGCCTCGAGCCCGGCGAGATGAAATTATGCTTTCACAGGCAACCCTCAACGAAAAAAGCCTGCTGCTCGAAACCGTCAAAACCATGAAAGAAAGCAATCCCATGCTGGGAATGCGCGGCATACGGTTGGGGATTTCATTTCCCGACATCGTCAAAATGCAGGTCCGAGCAATTTTTGAAGCCGCATGTCGCCAGGCCGCGCGCGGCACAAGGGTCAGACCCGAAATTATGATCCCGCTGACCGGTCACGTCAACGAGCTGAAACACACCCGCGCCATTTTGGAATCCGTAGCCCTTGACGTGTTGAATGCACACCATGCGCGCATCGCATATAAGTTTGGAACCATGATCGAGGTGCCCCGCAGTGCCTTGACTGCGACTGATATCGCCCAACAGGCGGAATTTTTCTCATTCGGAACCAATGACCTAACCCAGATGACGTTCGGCTACAGCCGTGATGATGCAGAAGGCAAGTTTTTAAGTAGATACAAAGAGTTGAACATTCTCCCGGAAAACCCTTTTCAGGTCATCGATCGCGGTGGGGTCGGACGGTTGATCCATATGGCCGTAGCCGAAGGACGCCGGTCAAGGCCAAACTTGGAAATTGGTCTGTGCGGTGAACACGGCGGTGATCCTGAATCCATCGCATTCTGCCACCAGGCTGGCCTCGACTATGTAAGCTGCAGTCCCTATCGTGTCTTGGTTGCCCGTCTGGCAGCTGCCCAGAGCGCATTGGGACTTGTTGTTAGAGATAAATAAAGGAGGATTGAGGATGAAAATAAACCCTTTAAATGACAGAGTACTGGTAAAACGGATTGAAGAGGAGCAAAAAACAACCGGGGGTATCATCATCCCGGATACTGCCAAGGAAAAACCCCAGGAAGGGATGGTTATCGCCGCCGGATCTGGAAAACCGGACGAAAACGGTAAACGCCACCCCCTCGCAGTCAAAAAGGGGGACCGGGTGCTCTTCGGCAAATATGCCGGAACCGAAATTAAAATTGACGGCGTAGAACATGTATTCATGCGTGAGGACGATATCCTGGGGATATTAGGTTAATACAAGGAGGAATGAAACGATGCCAGCTAAAATGATTGTATATGGTTCAAAAGCCCGTGAGGCAATGCTCAAAGGCGTTAACACGCTGGCCGATGCGGTAAAGGTAACCCTGGGGCCAAAGGGAAATAATGTTGTTTTGGAAAAATCCTGGGGGGCGCCCACTATTACCAAGGATGGCGTGACGGTTGCCAAAGAGATCGAACTGAAGGATAAGTTCCAAAATATGGGTGTTCAGATGGTCAAAGAAGTAGCCAGCAAAACCAGCGATGCCGCCGGTGACGGAACCACCACGGCCACCGTTCTGGCCCAATCGATTTACAGCGAGGGTTGCAAGCTGGTGGCCTCTGGTCTGGATCCCATGGCCCTGAAACGAGGAATTGACAAAGGGGTTGCAGCCGTTATCGAAGCACTTAAGAAGATATCAAAGCCAACCAGGGACAAAATCGAAATCGAGCAGGTGGGCACCATTTCCGCCAACAGCGATGAAACCGTCGGCAAACTGATCTCAGAAGCCATGGAAAAAGTCGGCAAGGAGGGCGTCATCACTGTGGAAGAGGCCAAAAGCATGGAAACCACACTTGAGGTCGTAGAAGGCATGCAGTTTGACCGTGGTTACCTATCCCCCTATTTTGTGACCGATTCCGAAAAAATGGAAGCCGTGCTCGATGAGCCTCTTATATTGGTTCATGAGAAAAAAATATCATCCATGAAGGATCTGCTGCCTATTTTGGAAGAAGTATCCAGATCCGGGAAACCATTGCTTGCTATCGCCGAGGATGTCGATGGTGAAGCCTTGGCGACCCTTATCGTGAACAAACTGCGTGGAACACTGAAAGTTGCCGCTGTAAAAGCACCCGGTTTTGGCGACCGCAGAAAGGCCATGCTCGAGGATATTGCCATATTGACAGGTGGGCAGGTAATATCAGAGGACTTGGGGATAAAACTTGAAAATATCAAAGCTAAAGACCTGGGGACATGCAAGACCATAAAAATCGATAAGGACAACACCACCATAATCGATGGAGCCGGCACTAAGTCGGCCATAGAGGGCCGTGTCAAGCAGATTCGCTCCCAGATAGAGGAAACAACATCTGATTATGATCGTGAGAAACTGCAGGAACGTTTGGCAAAAATTGTCGGTGGCGTTGCGGTCATCAACATCGGTGCGGCTACAGAGACAGAAATGAAGGAAAAGAAAGCCCGCGTTGAAGATGCACTAAATGCTACGCGTGCGGCTGTGGAGGAAGGTGTTGTCCCCGGAGGAGGGATCGCCCTCATTCGGTGCCTGGACTCACTCGACACGACAACTGTATCCGGTGATGAAGAAAGCGGTATTAAAATACTGAAGCGGGCGCTGACCGAACCCTTGCGCCAGATCGCACGAAATGCGGACTACGAGGGCTCCGTAGTGCTCAACAAGGTGATGGAAGGGAAAGGTGATTTTGGTTTCAATGCCCAGACAGAAAAATATGAAAATCTTCTTTTCGCTGGTGTAATCGATCCCACCAAAGTGGTGCGTTTCGCTCTACAAAATGCGGCTTCTGTGGCGGGTCTCATGCTGACAACCGAAGCGATGATTTCAGAAAAGCCGGCTAAGAAAACCGGGGCAAAATCAATGGAAGGTGTTGATGAGGATATGTATTAGATTGATATAATCCCCAATATTTGAAAATAAGAGCTAATTCCCAGAAAAAATAATGCCGGTCCTGATTATTTCACAATCAGGACTTGGTCGGTTTAATCAAAAGCAGCAGAGTTCCATTGAACTCTGCTGCCTCTATTTTCTTCCCGCATCTATATGAATTTCATGACCGTATTACTATTCTTAATTGGTTTCGGCTTTTTGATCAAAGGAGCCGACTTGCTTGTGGATGGCGCTTCGGCCATTGCGCGCCGGTTTCAAGTTTCTGACTTGGTTATCGGCTTGACGGTAGTGGCTTTCGGCACCTCTACGCCTGAGCTGTTCGTCAATATCGTCGCCAGTCTCAAGGGCAAAAGCGATATTGCCATTGGTAATGTATTGGGTAGTAACATCGCTAATATCATGCTGATTTTGGGTATCTCATCTCTAATATATCCACTTTCTGTGTCCAAAGGTACTGTTTGGAAAGAAATACCATTCAGTCTTTTGGCTGCAGTAGTATTGGCCTTGATGGCCAACGACCAATTTTTCAATACCACAGGAGTTTCTGAGTTAAATCGCACCGACGGTTTAGTTCTCTTATCTTTTTTTATAATTTTTCTCTATTATTCTTACGGTATTGCCCGCGATGTCAACGGGTTGGCGAATCAAGTTCAGATCGTCTCCCGCAACCTTTTTACATCTTCGATTTATGTTTGCCTGGGCCTAATCGGATTGGCTTTGGGGGGAAAGTGGATTGTAGCTGGGGCAATCCAACTGGCCATATATTTCGGGATGAGTGAATCCCTGGTTGGTTTAACAATCGTGTCAGTTGGCACCTCCCTGCCGGAGCTGGCCACATCGGCTTTAGCGGCTTATCGCGGAAGGGTTGAAATTGCGGTAGGGAATGTAGTCGGCTCAAATATTTTTAACATATTTTTCGTTTTGGGCATCAGTGCAACCATTAATCCATTACCGTTTAATAAAACGGGCAATTTAGATATCTTTGTCGGACTAATCGCCGGGTTTTTACTATTCTTATTTATGTTCACCAGTCACAAGCGATCGCTTGACCGTTGGGAAGGGTTTATTTTTATCTGCTGCTATGTTGCTTACATCGTTTATTTAATTTTCAAGGCATAGCAACTATACTTTACGATAAGAGCATCTTACATTCTATATTGACAGGCAAAAGGAGCATTATGTTTGATCCAGCCAATCTGTTAACAGGACTGGTGATCTTTGTCGCACGTATTGCAGATGTATCCATTGGCACAGTTCGCACCATCGTTACAGTACAAGGACGTACTATGGTTGCTTTCTGCTTAGCGTTGGTGGAAATAACTATCTGGGTTACAGTTGCCAGCACCGTAATCAACCAGCTCAAAGATCAACCGTTGTTAGTTGTTTTCTACGCATTTGGGTATGCCACCGGAAACGTCGTCGGAATTCTTGTGGAACGCAAATTGGCATTTGGTATGACGATCCTTCGTGTGTTTTCACGCAACTTCGGCAGAGATATAGCCGATACGCTGCGGGGAAAAGGTCAGCCGGTCACTATATTCATGGGTGAAGGTATGCGTGGACCCGTGGCTCAACTATACATCGCTTCCCGCCGTCGCGACCTGAAGTGGATTCTACCAGAAGTGATGCGTTTGGATCCACAGGCCTTTTACGTTCTTGAAGCAGCCCGAGATGTCAGCCGGGTGTTAAAGCCGACGTTCACATCAATGGGTGGTTGGCGCGCCCGGTCCAATCGAAAATAACTTTGATACATTTTAAAAACAAATATCCTGATTAAGGTTGCATATGGAAATCGCAACTTAATTATCATTGGTGTGAATATAGATTTCATCAAATTTGGGGAAAGCCACAAATACTACACTTTATGATTGAAGGTAGACTATTGAAATATTGAGAGAATATCTAGATATTGTGGTTTGGTGGTTTTCGATAATTACGTAAATTCTTAATCAACGAACATTTCGGTATCTGATCAAGTTTAAACCCATCATGGATACCACAACATCATTTTCTTGATTGACCATCTCACAAAAAGAGTACAACACACCTCTGTCAGGTTTGCTCCGAGAGGGCTTGACTTTATGCACCGTAACACGCAAAGTGAGCCTATCGCCTGGGCGCACAGGTTTAAGCCAGCGAATCTCATCTACACCCGGACTTCCCAAACTGGCAGGGTCCGGAAGGTAATTCTCGACGTACAAGCGCATAAACAGACTGCAAGTGTGCCATCCACTGGCAATTAACCCCCCATACACAGTCTCTTTGGCTTTCTCCGGATCCGTGTGAAAAACTTGTGGATCAAAACTTTTCCCAAACAGGATGATTTCTTCTTCGGTAATCGATGCTGGACCAAACTCATTCACAGTTCCCTCGACAAAATCTTCCAAATACCTTTCCTGCGGTGTGTTGTTAAAGGTACTTATTTTCATTTATGCTCCCCCTTCTCCGTTGCCATCATTCTCGTAAACCAATAAACAGCACAAAGCATATTCTGCTTATATTTCTATCTGACTTGAAACTCTACAGTCAATACATCATAATATTATCTGCGGCCTATGGTATGGGCCAAAACATTATAACCCAAACGACGGAGGTGTACCATGAAAACAAAGCAAGCTGTTCAACATTTTCTTGATTATCACAGGACTAATTCCAAAAAAAAATACGGTTCGTAATTACAGCTATGTTCTTGGCTATTTTCAGATCGAGTTCGGTGACAGAGATGTAGAATCCATAACTCCGGACGATATTCTCGGATTCCTGACCGAGCTTACCACAGATGCCAAGCAAACAACAAAACGACTCCGCTATTCCAACCTCAAATCCTTTTTCAATCATATCCAAGCAACATTTCTGCCATCATTGAATAACCCGTGTGATTCGCCTACTCTCAAAAAGACATTTAGATGCAAGGGGCCCATACATTGGCCGATGATCGAGAAAGATATTATTGATGAAATCATCTTTCGCACAGAAAAGCCGAGAAATCGTTTAATGTTGGAATTGATGGCACGTGGAGGTTTGAGAATAGGAGAGGTATTGAATCTTAGACCCAAGAATTGCCAAGGGTGCAAACTGATTCTGTCAGATACCAAGGGCGGAAGAGAGATGGAGGTTGCCTTCATTCCCCAGAAAATAGCGGACCGTCTCAAGGAATACATCCAAACCGCCGGCATAGAATCTCAAGCCAGGATTTTTCCGATAAGCTATACGGCTGCTTGGTCTATTGTGGTAAAAGCTGGAAAACTCGTTGGTATTCATCTGCGGCCTCATGATCTCAGGCGCCATGCAGCCACCTATGCGAGCCGTTCCGGCACGCCGATCGAGATAATTTCAAAGGTGGTGCTCCGCCATTCAAATTTATCGACCACTCAGAGATATCTTGGAAAAGTCAGTGACACCGAGGCAATGAGATGGATTGAAAACTTGTATGGATAGAAAAAAGGCAGGGTGAATCAGAAATTGAGTCACCCTGCCCTTAAATATTTTCTTATGTAATTTTAGACCAGATTCTTGCTGGCTTTGAACGTTACGGCATTTCTGCCCTTTATTTTTATCTGTTCACCTGTTTGAGGATTCCGACCTTTGCGGGTCTTGCGATAGACCTTTTTAAAGGTACCAAAGCCAACCAGTGTTACCTTGCTGCCACGTGTTTTCAGGCCGCCCTTTATACAATCAAGGAATGAATCATACGCCTTGCCTGCAGCAGCCTTTGAAATGTCAGCATCCTTTGCAATCTTTTCGATCATCTCCGCTTTTGTCATGAATCCCCCTCCTTCAGTTTAAAGGTGAACATAGAATTACAGCCCCTACTTCACAATCATTGATCGATCACGTTATCTATAAGGATCAGTTGTGTCAAGGGGTGGAGATTTCCTTTGATATTTCCACTTTGGAATCGGTTTCATCAGAAGTATTTTTGGCACAGGATGGTTTGAAGGCATTTTGATTAACGAATCAATTCAACACATTTTTTACAACATGGACGACTTAAGGCTTCTCCTTTATTATGTTATCTCGCTGTTATTACTGTTTTATTATGCTATGTTACATAATCTACACCCGCGAGGGCCTGCCGGGAGTGATGTAATCAACTATATTTCGAGAGGGTTCGAATTAAGTAGATTGCATTTGGCAGTCTGAATTGATCATATCCCAATATCGGTCTCTATTATAATGCCTGGCATAGGTGACGGGCGGATAGAACATAACATCCATTAATTGGCACAAATAGCGAAACAAATAGGAAACACAAAAAGCCGCAGAATATAGCCCGTCCAACTTGATGCCTTTGTTATGCCATGGGACTATTTTCGGATAAATCCTTAGAGGTTTGAGCCGGAATAATTCGTTGTTCAATATCTGGCCAAATTTTGCGTTTCATCATTCTTAAATCATATTCAGTCTGCAAATTCAGCCAGAACTGGGCTTCGACACCAAAGTAGCGCTGCAATCTCAAGGCGGTATCGGTGGTAATGGATCGTTTCCCGTGTACAATCTCGCTAATTCTATTGGGAGGAACAGAAAGGTCACGTGAGAGTTTATTAATGCTGATACCGAAAGGTTCCATAAAATCTTCACGCAGGATTTCACCTGGTGTAATCGGATCAAAAAGTTTGTTAGCGCCCATGTCAATACCTCAATGATAATCTACAATTTCAACATTAAATGCATTCCCCTCATGCCATTCAAAACAGACTCGCCATTGTCTATTAATGCTAATTGCGAATTGCCCCTTCCGATCTCCTTTGAGAGCGTGAAATTTATTTCCTGGATTAAGCGTTAAGGCGTTCAG
>Ga0180435_10003139_pt1 | contig 16674 bp, 29 predicted proteins | sample SS_ome_3_FD_132467 | JGI IMG/M metagenome (GOLD analysis project Ga0180435, IMG submission 132467) | Hypersaline lake sediment archaeal communities from the Salton Sea, California, USA - SS_3_S_1 metaG | ecosystem: Environmental > Aquatic > Non-marine Saline and Alkaline > Hypersaline >...
ACTTGGTACATATTATTATACTGTTTATGCTCATGATAGTATGGGCAGAAGAAGCGATCCATCTAATGAAGTTTCTATGACAGTATTAAATTACCCGCCAACTTCCCCTGCCGATTATATAATATATACAGATGAGGGACAGAGCTAGCACTGTATAACTCGATGGTGTTAGCGTCCCGTTGAACTAATATATAGTGAGATTGTTTATATGGTTAATTGTAATGAGGGTATATTTTTATTAAATATAACATTGCAATCGTATTTATTTAATGGAATATCACATCGATGGTGTTCGACATTATAAATGAAACTGCGATGTATTGTATTCATTACTTTTCTTTCTACTAACATTGCTTTTTGTTGAGTGTAAAAATAACCGATGATAATTGAACGTGGCAAGCTTCCTTGTTTTCTTATTTCCATTAATATTCTGCTTTTAAAATCATATTTATCTTGATTTCTTCCGACGCCCATTGATTCTTCATTACGATGATTTATTTGTCCATAACCAACATAATATGGTTGATGATTAAATTCTAAATATGGACCGAAGTTTAATCGAATGGGTTTTGTTGGATTTGTTAATACATACACTTCATATGATTTTATACCGTCTGAGTATAATTTATCCCAGTCATCGAATAGTAAATCTGTTTCATATGAAAACCCTTTTCCGTGTATTTTTTTGATTTGTTGATATTCTACAATACCTTCTGGTGTTGTACCCATAATTTATTTATCCTTTTTCCATTTTATAACTCCTATTGGTAAACCATCTCCTTCTTTAGGATATAAAAAACAAAATTCTTTTATTTTCTTATTGAATGTTGATTCTATTCTTCTGAATCTATATTGAGAAGTTGAACTGTTTGTGCTTAAATAAGTTCCTAATAGTTTACATGATAAATATTCTGGTTTGCTTTTACATGCTGCTAATACGAGACATCGGTGGCATGGTATTCTGATATATTGTCTTTTTGGCATAATAACCTTCCGAACGCGATTAGACTGGGAGCTATAATTCTGGGATTAAATCTATTAAACCGTCTCTGCCCAGTCATACCATGTTAAACACACTTCTGAACAACTAGTCTTAACAAGACAATTGGTGCATGGACAATTTCCGGTATCATTATCATATATATTTATGCACCAGTTTTTCTCATTGACCCCTGGTTTCACTTTACAACCGTTACAGGTTGAGGGTATTTCTTTATCTGTTTCTATCATAATTAATCCTTGAAAAATAAAAGATGGAGGGGAAGTGCCAGCACCATTAATTAAAACAGTGCTAGCATTTAAAATTCCCCTATTTTTCTGTTTTTGGTAAACGTGATGTTGTTTGGATCATGTTTATCTTTGATGAATATAACAACTCCTACCTTGGCATTTATACCTGAATAAACATACGCCTGCCGTAGTATAGACCAATGATCCGGAATCCAATAAATAGATGCTATCTCATTTACTGCATCGTTGATATCGAAAGTTAATTTTTCTGCACCCGAGTATGGATTGGTTAATATAAAAGTAGCGAGTAATAATAATTTATCGCTAAAGTTATAATCCACAAACTTTAATATCCTCTTAAGATAACGACTTCCAAACTTGGGTTGCATGATTCCATCATAATTAATAATAGCTGGATTGAATTTTTTATTATGTAAATACAATTCCATGCTATCTATAAAATCTCCTTGTATCCAATTTGTATCAGGAAATAATTTATTATTCTTATTAATTATGCTGTCTTCTCTATCAACTCCGAAGTATTGATCATTAACAATCAACCCATTTTTTAATAGAAACCCCAATTCACCCATGAGAGGTAATCCATCTGCATCAAAATGAGCACCGCACATTGACCAATACTGTTTATCTGATGGTACTTGTTTATCAAAGAAATGTCTATAAACATCAATGATAGTGACTTGTCTGGCATTCTTTTTACCAATAGAATCCCAAGGACCTGCTCTTATGTAATTTGGCAATTGACTATGTGGCATTATTATCTCCTTCTTTTGATGTGTTGAAATTTTTCTGGTTGTCTATAAATCGCGCAAGACAAACCAGATAGTGAGTCATTTTTAATTTTTTCAAATGTAGGCAAAACTCCTCCATTTTCTTCTGCTAATTTCTCAGCAATAACAACCCACTCATCTATACATTTTCTTGAATAACTTCGTTTGATGTGTTTAAATTTTTTTGGATATTTACATAATGCGGCGGATAATCCAGAAAACCCATCATTACGTAGAGTAGTAGATGTAGGCAAAACTCCTCCATTTTCTTCTGCTAATTTCTCAGCAATAACAACCCACTTATCTATAGTTCTTACTAATGAAGATTGTTTAACATGTTTAAATTTTTTTGGATATCTTTTCAACATAAGAGTTAAACCATTAAAACCTCCATTTATCAGATCTATATATGGAGGTAATAATCCTCCATTTTCTTTAGCAAGTTTTTCAGCAATAACAACCCACTCATCTGGAGTTTTATGAAGTCTTTCTTGTTTAATATGTTGAAATTTCTCCGGGTATTTACTAATCATCCACATAAGTGAATAAAGATTTTTCTCCATTAGAAAACTAGTTGCTGGTAAAAGTCCTCCATTTTCTTTAGCAAGTTTTTCAGCAATAACCAGCCACTCATCTGGTGTTTTAGTAGATTTTTCTTGTTTGATATGTTGGAATTTTTTCGGAGTCCTGTGTATTGCATTGACTAAACTTTTAAAACCGTTTTTTATTAAATAACTTTTAATAGGTAAACTTCCCCCATTTTCTTTAGCAAGGGTTTCAGCAATTTCAATCCACTCATCTACTTTTCTATAGCCTGAATATACTTCTCGAAACTCTTTAAAAGTCTTGATTCCACAAGTTCCGGAAGTAAATGTTAATATACCAGAATATATATCATCTGACCATACTTTATCAAACCCAGCTTCAATCATCCAAGAAACATCAATAGTCTGATTCTCCCATTGTGGATTATTTGAAACATTACGTCTGAGTATCTTAGAAATATAAACTGCTATCTCTTCAGAATTCTCAATCTCAAAAGTTTCTATGGTCTTGATTATACATTCTTTTGTTTCTTGTATAGTTGGATTCTCCTCCTTTGTATTTTTTAAGAATACAAGATTTTTAACTACAGCTTCAATAATCTCTTGTTTCTTGGATTCATCTGGTACTTCCATTGTAAAGGGATCTATATTAACCGCATCATCTTTAATATCCTCCTTTGTAGTTTTCTTTTCAATTTTAGATGATGGATATGGAATTGGTTCAATAGCATCATTAAGAAGCGAACTTGCAATCAAAGCATTTAAACTCTTACTCAAATGAACTCTTCGATCATCGTCAGAATCAAATTTTGCTTTATACGGAAAGAACACATTATAATCAATATGATCCTTTCCAGGAAGATCTCGCAAAAGTCTCCCGAATCTCTGTACCATTAATCGTAGAGAGTTCAAAGGAACTAGATCAATACCACTTACAGCATGAACCCAATCAGTTCCTTCATTAAAAAGATTCACTGCTAAAGCAATATCAAAATCCTCTAGATCTTCAACTACAATTTGTTTTCTATAATCTCTACCACGTTCATCAACCAAATCCATTATTTTGCAATCACTCCACACTTCTTTAATAGCATTAATCAAACTATCTCGAAATTGAAGTTTGCTGGTCCCTTTTACTAAATGACCATTATAAGGACAATAGATGATTGATTTTCTTTTACCACCAGACATAATAACTTTTTGGACTTCTTCAAACACATTATTGTTATCATAGATTACAAAATTATAAGAGAAACTTTTAATGTGTGTGAGATATTTATTCCAATATACATCTAATGGAAGGTAGTGATTAGCAAACATAGACATGTATTTGTCAGGAATTATTGGACTTTTATCACCACGGAAGAATGTCGCAGTAACAAACCATAATTTATTAGTAGGATTGTTATCTTCCATCATTTGCCCAACAACTTTACCAATTTCATTAGCTGTATCACATTTAGAAGATTCCGGATAAAGAACATGATGGCCTTCATCTATAATAAGCATTGTATCTTCAAATTTAAAATCGGTTGGTAACTTTGATAATGTCATATGTGTTACTAAAATGACACGATCAGAAAGATTATTACCAAATATTTTTTTCTCAAGAAATCTTTTAAGAGCTAAAACTTTCCCTCCTTCGTTACAAGAAATTGTCTCACATAGATTGTGAATAATATCCCACTCAACCTGACTTCCATCTGGATACTCCAAAAATATCTTGCTGAAAGTTTTTGCGATTAAAGTCTGAGGAACAGCGATAACTATTTTCAAATTTGGATTCTCTCTGAGAAGATCAGCAGCAACAAATCTGATAGTGGTGCTCTTTCCTGCACCAGGAGGTTGTGACATAATAAAGAAGTTATCATTTTTAAAATTATCATAGATTTCTCTTTGATTTTTCCACATTTTAAAAACTTTAAGATCTTTATTTACAGTCCTTCCGATATCAATAAATTCACCAGTTGCAGGTTTAGTAATCGTAAAGTTATTTAAAAGTGTCATTTCATTTTATCCCTTTCTTTATGAGGTAAAAATATTAAAATTTCTTCATCAGTTATTAATATATATAGAATAAACTGGTATAATAAAATATTAGACGTCTGGTATCTCCTCTTTTGCCCCTGGAAAATCAACATCTATTTTGGTATCATTTGGATCATCGCCTTGACCATGCATCATTATATTAACTATTGGAACTATTTCTCCACCAACAACCTCCCACCTCAAGGCAAACAATCTAACTTTTTCCCATGGAACATCACTCATACCTGACATTATTGCCATTGTTTTATCTGTGGTTTTTGATGGCACCCAATCGTTTTCTGCTAATGCTCTTGATAGTCCATCCATTGTTTTAACATTTGCCATAATAAAAAATTCCTTTCTTAAAAAAATTTTGCTGGAGCGCTAACACCATATATCAGTGCTAGCGCCCCTTAACAAGACTATTAGTCTTGATTTTTTGGTTGGCGACTTCTGATAAATGCAGCTGCTTCACATGTACAATATGGACAGTTGCATTTATCATGCGCTATTTTTGAAATAACATGTTTGTCAATCGAACACCAATATTTCCTTTTTACTTGACATTCGCAATCCATAAACACCCCCAAACTATCAATCTTGCCCGATTGCCTCCCCGCTCATTGGATGATCTTGGCAATCTAAATCTTTTAAATGAGCGAATTTTCCTCTTGGATTATGAATATTATGATATCTATCTTTACATTCATCTGAACAAAACTTGATTCTAGCGAGATTTTCGCAATCATCTAAAAGACATTTCTTTTTATTATTCATTGTTTTTATCCTTTTAGATTTCAGATTTATATTCGCTAGTATCATTTAGATCAATTGAAGAAGTTTCTTCAATTCTCTTTTGTTCGATAGCTTTACTAAAAGTTGCCAACCCTTCTGACACTTTTAATGAAAGTATATCAGAATTATCATCGATAGATTTTTGCATAAAATCAAACAATTGACTTTCTTTTGATGCAATTTGTTTTCCAATGGGACTTTCGTAGAAGTTCACACATAATTGAAGTTCTTCAAGAGTATATACTTCTACCATCGCTTTAGCGATAACATCGGAAAACGATTCAAAGTTCAAAACGTTCATTACTACATCTGAGCTTTGATCAATGAATATATGAAACATTGCTTCTTCTATTTCATCCTCAATTGTTATGCCATCAAGTAACATACCTTGAGTTATTAAGAACTTCATTTCAACAGTTATAAAATCTGCAAGAGATTCTGTTTCTTCTAAAGAAACAATTTTTGATGCCAATGCATATTTTTCTTCATAATGATTTCTTTCAACAACATTCATAACTTTTCTGTTTGTCCATTCAACTCCAGACTTTATTGATTCTCTAAACCAAGCCATTAATTTATTTTCTTCTTCTATGACAACTGGTTCATTTTCGGTTGTTTCAAAAGTCTGAGAAGTAACTGTTTGTAATGATTGTTGTGATATGCTGGAATTGACTGTAAAAACCAAAACTGTAATACCAATCCCTAATACGAAGAATAAAGCAAACCCTGCCATAACTAGAAATTTTTTCATTTTTCCCTCCATTAAATTTTAGAAGTTTTTAGATAGTTAACAACAGTAATTAAATCAGTAAAGGTTACATCAAATATTAATATATATAGAAACTATTTCTATTTTTAGAACATAATTATATAGACAAAAAGGAGAAATAATTATGGAAAAAAATTTAATGTATAAAGCAGCGAATATGGTTATTCCAATTGTTTTCGTTCTTGTGACATTTCAATGGACACCTAATAGTGAACCAGATATGTCACATTATGAACTATATGAATTAAGGAATGATGAAGAAATTCTTATACAAGGAAATATAATGCATCCAACATCAACTATACAAGTAGATTTATCAGTAGATAATCTTCGTAATGGTCAATACTTTTTAAAAGCTGTAGATACAGAGGGGTATAGATCTGATAGAAGTGATATTGCTACATGCGATCAAGCGTGTATTGATAAATATTTAAATGAAGGTATTACAGATATTCAAATAAAGTCATATTCACAATCTCAACAAAGTACATTCAGGCCATTATAATGAAGAAACTAATATTTATTTCAATATTTATATTGTTATTTGTTGGTGGTAGTTCGTCTTCTGCTGATGAATTTATGAAACTACGAACAGATAAAATATTATTTTATAGTAATATAATAACTAATATTCAAAAGAATTATGCATTAAAAGAAAAAATAATACCTCCAGAGATAGAAGCTGAAATTGTTGAACTTAGATATGCTATTCATATGACAGCATTAATAATGGAATTAAAACAAAAAAATCTTCTTCCAAATTTGAAGGAGACATCTGACGAAAAGGATTAATCCAATTCGCCAGATGTCTATTTAATCTGTATACCAATTACCGTTATTGTGGCCTGCAAAGATTAAACCAGACTCACACACTACCACAATAGGAGCGACCTATGTATGATAGAGAAGGAGAGAACGCGCACATCTTTATCATCCACGACAACCACTTTTGGACACGTAGACTGGATGTGCGACGCATTGGTATCAACGCAAATGGACAGTCTACGTTTAAATGAATGTAACAAAGACTTTTCTAATATCAAATATCGTTTTAACCTTCTTTAATGAACGGGGATCGTTTGGTGCAAATATACTTCTAGCTGGCTCACTAACATTACTTTTGGCGTCACTATCATTTGCAGCATAACATACCCACCATTTAATTTCGTCTGGATTATCTGTTTCCAGAATTATTTTTGCCTCCCATCTATTTTTTCCATCGACCTCTATAGGAGTTAAATCATCTATCATAACTTCAAATGATCTCTCCCAAGGTCCAACATCTACTCTTCCCGATTGGAATACAAATCTATCCCATCCTCTTCCGCTGTGTTCCCAAGTTATGGAGACTTCAAATTTTTGTGTTTCTGCAAAAGCACAATTCGGAATAATCGATATAGTTATAAAAACTAATATGAGCAATACTACTCCAAATAATCTCTCCATTTTAATTTATCCCCCTTTCAATTTGTAAAAATTGGTTTTCATTTATTAATATATATAGAACAAAATACTATAAATAAAATGTTTTGATCTGGAGTTTACCTTTATGATACAGAATAAAAGGGTGTTGGTTACTGGTGGTGGTGGTTTTATAGGGTCACATCTTTGCAATAAATTACTAAAGGAAAACAATGAAGTAATATGTGTTGATAATTTCTTTACAGGCACAAGGAAAAATGTTCATAATTTATTAGATAATAATAGTTTTGAAGTTATAAGACATGATGTAGGTTTTCCGTTATATGTTGAAGTTGATGAAATATATAATTTAGCATGTCCTGGATCCCCAATTCATTATCAAACAGATCCTGTTCAAACTGTCAAGACAAGTGTTTTAGGATCAATTAATATGCTTGGTTTATCTAAAAGGGTTAAAGCTAAAATTCTTCAAGCATCAACAAGCGAAATATATGGAGACCCTGTTTTAAGTCCACAACCTGAATCTTATTGGGGTAATACAAATTCAATTGGTGTAAGGGCTTGTTATGTTGAGGGAAAGCGTTGTGCTGAAACTCTATTTTTTGATTATCATAGACAATATAATGTAGAAATAAAAGTTGCAAGAATATTCAATACATATGGTCCAAATATGCATCCAAACGATGGAAGGGTTGTATCTAATTTTATAATGCAAGCATTACAAAATAAACCATTAACTGTTTATGGGAATGGAAAACAAACAAGATCATTTTGTTATATTGATGATATGATTGATGGAATTATAAAATTGATGTCTACTCATTCAAGTGTTACAGGACCAATGAATTTAGGAAGACCGGAAGAAATGTCAATATTTACATTGGCGAAATATATAATTGAAATTACAAATTCAAAATCTGAAATTGAATATAGATCTCTTCCTAAAGATGATCCTTTGAAAAGAAAACCAGATGTTTCATTTGCTGAAAAGGAATTAAACTGGAAACCTGAAACAACTTTATATGATGGATTGTTAAAAACTATAAAATATTTTGAAAAATTAATTTTAGAGGAATAATAAAATGAGTGTTTTTGCGATTATGATTAAAACACCAGAAAAATAGAACAAAATAATATAAACCTTAGATTTATAGGAGATAATAAAATGGGAGTTATTGCATTTTTTACACAAGGTAGTGATAGTAGTGGTAGTTGGGAAGTTCATTTTGATAATTCAGATTGGTCAGGATTGAGTTCAACTACTTGGACTGGTTCTGCATGGGATTCAAATAATGTTGAAATTTTAATTACAGAATCAGGAAGTTGGGTTGAAGGTTATAGACCAACAAAGGTTAGAGTAACACATAATGGGCCAAGCACAATGACATTAAAAGTAACAGGGGCTGGGGGAAGCCCAACATACGGAGAAGCTTCTAATTATGTTAGTGGTGCTGAAATGGCTTTGAATTGTACAGCTGATATCCAACGATTATATATAACTCCATCTGGTGCAGAAGATTTTCTTGTTACTAATATTGAATTTTTTGTTGAAAACTAAGGAGATTATATAAAAATGGGAATTATTGGAGTAGCATTGAAGAAAACACCTTCTGGAGGAATATGGCAAGTTCATTTTGATAACACACAGTGGGGCCCATTGAGTTCAACTACTTGGACTGGTTCCTCATGGTCGTCTAGTGGTTTTGAAATTTTGCTAGTAACTTTTGTGGGTTGGGCAAGTGGTTATAGACCAACGAAGGTTAGAGCATCATTTACAGGCCCTGCTACCGCTGATTTAAGACTTTATGATAGTTCTTTAAATATCATTGCAAGTAATGCTTCATATGTAAGTGGTGCAGAAGAGAATATAACTTTTGTTGGAAATGATATCCTAAGATTTGGATTGGGATATGGAGCTATGACTTGCACCAATATAGAATTTTTCGTTCCATAAGGAGACAAAAAAAATGGAAAACAATCAAGAGACAGGAAGCAACACAAAAAAATATATTAGCATTGGTGCTATTATATTTGCTGCTATCTTAGCTTTGTTTTTAACGTTTGCACCAGAAGCAGCTATAAATTTTCTTTCAATACTATTATTCTTTAATTAATATGTTTGCGGGATATCAGAAATGATATCCCGCTTACATTATTCGTAATCCCTAACTGCCTCAGCTTCTGGTATTCCAACTGGTTGTAGTGGAATGCCATCATCTGATAATTCAGCATATCTAATAGTAAGCATTTTTCCAATGACATTTGGCAGATCAATTAACATTTGTTTTCGATCTTCAACTGTTCCTCTTGGACGGGCATCAAATTCACCACCGCTTTCGGTTCTGCATCTATAAATAATACAACCTTCATCTGTACCAGTTCCTTCTTTCCCTCCAATTATTTCAAATTCGTCATCCTCAAACTCTTTGACTTTTTCAATGTCATTGGAGTTATATTGAAACATATACATACCATACATGTTTTTGAGCATTGCACCTTCGTAACCATCTTGGACACATCTATCATGATAGAATTTTGCTTCTTCATAATTTTTAACGATGTTTGTTGGAGTGAATTTAATAGGACTGTTACCAAGAATATGAAGATTATATATATGTTCTTCTAACCATTCAATTCTTTCACTAAATGGCATATAAACATTGGCGATATCATACAACCAATACTCCAATAGGTGTTGATCCTCTTTTATTTTCTTTGTATATGAACCTATTTTTTGAAGACTCCATCCATGAACATATAATTCTCCATGAACAGGACCAGGAGCATTTAATTGTTTAATCCACGGATCAAGATGAGCAAGAGTTTCAAATAAATGACCGCCTCTTGAATGATGAAGAATTGTTATATCATTTGTCAGAGGATTTGGTTTTTGTTCAGCTAAATCACATACACCATTTAACTTTGGTTGAATATATGCCGGGAATATAATTTTTCCTTTTCGATTTCCTTTTGCCAGCATGGGGAGCATTAATCTGGGAGTATAATTATTAGGATCCATTTGCACAAGTTCATAGTTTTGATCTCGTTTTTTATTCCATTGAGATTCTATTTGTGAAAGAGCTTGTTCAAACGGAGTTGTTTCATTTACCTTTCCTATATTTTTTCCTTTTCTTACAATCTTTGGTCGTTCAGTTATTTTTTGACCAACATAACCAGATTTGATTATAATTGTTGCTGTTCCATCGTCGTTTTCTTGAACAGCTGCTTGCCATTGTTTTACTTTACCGACCCTACTAACTCCATAAAGCATTGGTAATGATTTGAACATATTCTCTCCTTTATTTTAAAGATTAAAAAAAAGATATCCCCATGAAGGAGATATCTTTTTTATTACATTACTACTTTTTACGATATAACAATTCTATCTTTTAAATAATTACTTCTAATCAAGTCTTCTTCTATGACCTGACACCTACCCTTTACTATTCCTTTATAGTAAGAATATTTTGAAACAGCAAAAGTTAATACAATTGAAACAACAGATATAATAATTACAGTAATCATGATTTCAGCCCCTTTCTCTGATATTATCAGAAATAGTATTTTTGTAAACATTCAAAACTGTTTTAAGCAAATGTGTTCCCTTATCATAAACAACTTTAAGTATTAAACCACCTTCAAATGAAACTTCCCATACCGATGTTTTATTATCAGGATTGCTTTTGATAAGAGTTGCTTTACCTTTTTGAATTTTGTTGATAAGCTGTTGATATTGATTTGGATTTATATCAATATCTGCTCTTTTCAAACATCTTTTATCAAAGTGTATTATATGATTTCTTTTCTTGCTACCAGACCGATGTCTTCTTGCAAGTCTTTTGAGTGCCATCTTATACCTCCTATAAACAGTATTAGATGACTTTCCATTTATGGAGAATTTCACATTCCTTGCAAGCTGTACTGTTACAAGAATAACATTCTTTGGGTTTGTTATCTTGATATACAGTTGGGATTGTGATGTTCCATACAGGATAAACCTTTTTCAAAGTTTTGATTACCCCAAGGATTGTGCAGCCAGTCATTATCAAAAACACGGAAATCGATTCTTCGATTTCCGCTTTACCAAAGACACCATTCATCAGAATAACTGAACCCATACCAAAAGAAATTCCAATTGCTAAACAAGTATAAAAGAGCTTATTGAGCTTCATAATAATTCCTCCAGTTAAAAGGTTAAATGTTATGCTTCATATATTAATATATATAGTAATTTAGAACAAAATATAAATAAAATAATTCAGGTGGGTAAATAAAAAATGGACAAAGCAACTGAACATTTATTAATACAAGAAGCTAGAATTAGCAAATTATTGAGTTCAACAAAAATTATTCTTACAAATGTTAAGGGTTCATTGTTGAAACCTGATAAAAATCGAATAAAAGCTCTTATTAAAAAATTACCAAGCAAAGATCCAAAAGTTATGGAAAGAGAAGCAATGACACAAATACCTGGATTTAAAAAGGATTATTTAGAAGCTCAACGAAAGGTGAAAAAATTAAAGTTTCATCCTTATATGGAAAAACCAGCTGCGTTTTCTACTGCTTTGGTTTCATCAACTACTCATCATACTGTGGATGATGTTATAAAAACCGGAAATAAATCATTACGAAATGCAAAAGTATCTTCATTGATTCCAGGATCATCATTATTTCCATTAATTCAATTTGGTTTATTTACTGCATTTATAGCTGCTGTTTTCATTTCTGGTGGGTCTGTTATAATGCCAACGATAACACTTGCTATTAGATCTATTATATTATTGTTGAATATATTGGGCGGGGTATTGAAAGGAACTCTTGCTGTTATAACTTCTTCTGCTGAAAAAATAACACCAGAAAAAATATATCCAGATGTTAAAGGAACACCTGTAGAAGATATGCCGCTTCATCAATTATTTAGAATGGTAGAGGATCCAATTAATTTTTCTCCGTTATCATAATTATTTATCTACAAATTTAAATTCTCCTTCAATATTCATTCTTATCATTTCTATAAATTCTTCTTCTTTTCCTTCGTCTACTGAAAATGCTTTTTTGTCTTGAGATGACATTGTAAACTCTACATATTGATCCGTTTTTCCTTTAGCTACATCAACCCAGTCTAAATATCCTTTTCCTAAACAGATTTGACATCTTTTGATTAGTCCGGTTCCTTTAGCTTTTATATCTTCGCAGAAACCCCCAGCGCCATTACATTCATCGCAGCTTTGTTCGCCTTCTTGGGGTTTATGCCTTTCTTGTCCAGTCCATACATTGATATTATCTGATTTAATATTTCCCGATCTATTTTTTTTGCTAACCATGATGCTGCAAACTCCTCAAAATGATTTTGTAGATATTCATAATAGTGACTACCTGGTGGTGGTTTATCAGCTCCTCTTTGAGTTGCTATTTGTAACCAATCCACCTTTCCATTTCCAAAACAAAAACTACAGGGGTTTTTAATTGTTGTAGATATTCCATTTGATGATTGTGAAAAAAAATTACATCCCCTTCCATCACATTGGGGGCAGTATGTTTCGCCTTCGCCGATAACAATACGTACCCCCCAATTAGTGTACTTTCTATATATCATATTTCTCCTTATTACATAAAATGTAGATAGATAACTATGGCTGAAGCTATTAGTAATATTGTTATGATAGTTCCTTTAAAGTCTTTTAATTTTACTGACCCCCCACTATCTAAATGCTGTTTTTCCTTGATATTCATTTGATCTTTCCTCCTAAATAATAGAGATGTATATTGTGTTCTCATTTATTAATATATATAGTAATTAGAACAAATTATAAAATATTAAGGTAAAAGCATATGAATAATATATTAGTTAAAAAGTTTAAAAAAATAATTGAAAAAAAGAACTCAATGGATTCTAAATTGACGAAAAATTTTAAAATAGAAAAATCAAACATACATGGGAAAGGAGTGATAGCAACCAAAGATATAGAATCTGGAGATCTTATTAATATTGCAATATACAAAGATAAAGATGGTACATATCATTCTACACGCTTCGGAGGTTATATAAATCATTCATATTCTCCAAACGCAATCACTAGAAATGAAGGTGATTTATATAAAACATATGCTGAGAAAAAAATTAACTCTGGTGATGAAATAACAGTTGATTATACAATCAACCGTGATTTAGAACAACCATCACCAGAGTGGAAATGACATACATTTTGTACATCTAATTTATTTTGATAATAATTAGTTATTTCTGATTCTTCTCATATCACGTTCAAAACGTCTGAATCCTTCATTTATGTTATTGATATCTTCAGCTTGTTCATCGTCATATCCATCAGAATATGCATCATAATCATCAAAACTACCAGAACCTTTTATTCTATTTTTATTTGGTTTAGTTCTAGGCATTTTGGAATCACCCCCATCTATATAAATTTGAAGTATTATTGTAACTTCAATTATTTATATATATAGTAATAAATTAGTTATTGAGTTTGATTTTTTAGAACATAATATAAATTGATACCTTTACGGTTGAGGGCATTTTTATGAATAGAAAAATATTATCTGACAAATTAGCTGAATTATATAACAAAGAACAATACAATCATCCAATCCAATCAAGGCCTGAACCAAAAGCAGGAATAACAGGAGAAGAACCTGATCAAGAAGATTTAGGCGTAGAACACCGAACAGATGAAGAAGATAATAATATTAAAAAAGGCAATCAATCAGATTTAGGAAAAGGTAGTAAAAAGGATATAGGTCGTAAGAAAAGTTCTGAACCAAAAGATTGGAATTTTCAAGGACCACGTGATTCAATTGAACAAGAATAAAAAGATAATAGGGGAAAATTAATGTTAAAACAAGATAGTATAAAACTTCTTTATATTGAAGATGATGACCTTAATTCCCGCCTTATTTTAGACTTGCTTACTAAATCAGTGCACACAAAATTTGAACCCATTCATAAAGAGACGTTAAAAGGGGGATTAAAGTATTTAAGAGAAACAGATTGTGATGTAGATGTTATTTTATTGGATTTGATGCTTCCAAACAGTCATGGTGTAGATACTTATTTATCAGTTTCTAAGGAGTGCGGCAATACACCAATAGTTATTATTTCTGGTCACGAGGATATTGCGTGCGAATGTGTCAAGTTAGGTGCTCAAGATTATTTATTAAAAACTGGTCTATCCTCTGGAATTCTTATAAGATCTTTAAAATACGCTATTGAAAGATCAAAATTAGAAAACATGTATGAGGATATAATTCAAAAATCATCTCTTGGTTATCATATGTATGAGTTAAAAAAAGGGAAATTAATTTTTGTTGGTTATAACAAAACTGCTGATAAGATATTAAATATTGATAATAGTAAATTTTTAAACAAAGAAATAAAAGAAGCATTTCCTCATCTACCGGATTATGTTATAGAAGGTTATAAAATAGCATTAGAACAAAATATTCCATTTAAAGATCAAATTGTTGAATACCAAGATGAAAATATATCTTATGCTACTTTTGGTGTAAATGCATATAAGACATCAGCCAATCAACTTGTTGTAACATTTTCTGATATTACAGAAAGATTAAAAGAACAACAAGCTCTTAAAATAAGTGAACAAAAATTTAGAAATTTAGTTGAAGTTACCAAAGCAGGAATGTATGAAATTGATTTTATTAATAGTAAATTTGTATATGTTAATGATGTAGTCTGTGAGCAATTGGGATATAAAAAAGAAGAACTATTAGAATTAAATCCTTTTGATATTTTAACAGAAGAAAGTATGAATAAATTTTCTAATAGACTTGCAGCACTTGCAAGAGGAGAACATATAGAAGCAATTGCTGAATATCAAGTAATAAGAAAAGATGGTTCAATCGCTTGGGTGTTAATCGCTCCAGAATTTATAGAAGATGAAAATAAAAATATCACTGGAGCAAATGTTGTAGCCATTGATATTACAGACAGAAAGATCGCTGAATCAATTATAAAAGATAGAGAAAAAGCTGTTTACGAACAATTAGAAAATAAAATAAATGAATGGAGAACAGAAATAATACAAACTAAAATTAGACGTGAGCAGCAATTAAGTTTAATACAAGGTGAGATATTATCTTTAAATGAAAATTCTCACGAGGTATCATATGATGAGCGATAGTATAGATGTTCTTGTAAAATTATTTGAAACACTCAAAGGTGCATCTGATGATAATGTGAAGACAACGAGAGAACTTATCGATGGTCAACATGATCTCGTTACTCACATTAAACATTTACCTATAAAAGAATTGAGTGATGCATTAAAAGAACATTCTAAAGAATCAGAAAAAAATATAGATAGTTGTACAGAAACTGTTGATAGTAAAAATAAAGAAGTAATGGATTTGCTTAGAATAGTAAACACCAAAATTACTAAAATGATTCTTGTGGTAATAGTTGCATTTACAATACTTGCAGGTTCTTATGTTTTAATAAGAGCTGTTGCTGACGATGATAAAAAATATAAAACATGGCAACAAGAAATGGTACAAACACATAAAAATCTTGTTCAAGAGATAGCGGATGAATTAAGAAGAGAAATTGAAGGTATAAGAGAAGAACAAAAATTATTACATGCACAGGAGGACACCGAAGATGAGTCAATTCACAAGTAATTTAATCGTTGAATTGGTTAAGAAAAAAACATGGAGGTTAGCTGAAGGTTTTGAATATCATGTTGGGGATTACCCAAGTGATGAAATAATAAAAGTGCCTGTTGGGTTTATAACTGATTTTGCAAGTGTACCGTTGCTATTTTGGCCACTCATTCCCCCTGTTGGAGTTCACGGCAAAGCTGCTGTTATTCATGACTATTGTTATGCAACTGCATGTTATTCAAGAGAAAAAAGTGATAAAATATTTTTAGAAGCAATGGAAGTTTTAGGAGTTAAAAAATGGAGACGTTTGATTATGTATTGGACTGTTAGTATGTTCGGAGGTTGGGCATGGCATAATCATAGAAGGAGAGAATTGTTAGAAAAAGAAAAAGAAAATAAATAGCGAAAGGATTAGATTAATGTTATGTGAGTATGGATGCGACCAGGAAGCTAAACA
>Ga0180435_10003140_pt1 | contig 16669 bp, 13 predicted proteins | sample SS_ome_3_FD_132467 | JGI IMG/M metagenome (GOLD analysis project Ga0180435, IMG submission 132467) | Hypersaline lake sediment archaeal communities from the Salton Sea, California, USA - SS_3_S_1 metaG | ecosystem: Environmental > Aquatic > Non-marine Saline and Alkaline > Hypersaline >...
GACAAGGTCTGGCTCACCAATCATGGTCCCCTGTGCCAGCAATTTGAACGAGAGATTGCTTCATATTTGGGACTGGATCACTTTTGCGCGGTTGCAAACGGCACTCTTGCGCTGCAATTGGCAATCAAGGCTTTGGAACTGAACGGGGAAGTAGTCACGACCCCGTTTTCCTATATCGCGACGAGTTCGAGCCTGCTCTGGGAATCCTGCAAGCCAGTATACGCGGACATTGATCCGAGCACCTTCAACGTCGATCCATCCCAAGTAGAGGCCGCTCTCACGAAGGACACCTCAGCCATCCTGGTGACGCATGTTTTTGGCAACCCGTGCGACGTTGAAACTCTTCAAGCAATTGCAGATGAAGCACGCATTCCTTTGGTGTTTGATGCCGCCCACACCTTCGGTGTCAAGTACAAGGGCAAAGGGCTTATGTCCTACGGCGATTGTTCGACAATTAGCCTACACGCAACGAAGCTACTACATACCGTTGAAGGGGGGGGAGTAGCCACTGCGAGCGAGGAGCTCGACCATAAGGTGGCCTACATGCGCGGATTTGGACACGATGGTCCGGAACGCTATTTTGGTTTAGGCATCAATGCCAAGTTGAGCGAGTTTCATGCCGCGATGGGGCTGGTTAACCTGAACTATGTGCATGACCTGCTTGAACGGCGCAAACAGCAGTACTTGCTTTATCAGTCGTTACTTAGGGAATTGACCACTGTTGGGTTTCAGGAAATCTCACAACATACGGATTACAACTATTCGTATATGCCGATACTACTTCCTGATGCTGCGTCCGTTTCCCAAGCGATGGAATCGCTCGGTGAAGAAGAGATCTATCCAAAGCGATACTTCTTTCCTTCCCTTGATACACTCGAAAATTTGGGGCTTTTCGGACACTGTGTCACATCTCGTGATGTTGCACAGCGTATCCTGTGTTTGCCGATTTACCACACATTGGAAAACGCAACCATCGAGTACATTTGCGGAAGACTGAAAGGAATTCTGAATTCCTAACGGCCGTCCTCGGTGGTATTGCGATTCCGTATGACTGAGGATGCGAGCGGGTATATGTCTGAGAATGCTATCTGCAAGAAAGGTATCATCCTGGCTGGCGGCAAGGGAACTCGCCTCCATCCGGCAACGCGGGCTGTCAGCAAACAACTGTTGCCCGTGTATGACAAACCCATGATTTACTATCCTCTGTCCACATTAATGCTGGCGGGGATTCGTGATATTCTCTTGATTACCACCCCTGAAGACGTCGCCAGCTACACGCGATTGCTGGGGGATGGAAGCCATGTCGGCGTTTCCATACGATATGCCGTACAACTTGAGCCGGGCGGTTTGGCGCAGGCGTTCATCATTGGTAAGGATTTTGTCGCCAATGATCACGTTTGCCTGATCTTGGGCGACAACGTTTTCTACGGACAAGGGTTTCAGACTACGCTTCAGAAGATAGCAGCTCGCAAAGACGGGGCTACCGTCTTTGCATACCCAGTGAAGAATCCACGTGAGTTTGGCGTAGTAGAAATCGCCGATTCGGGCAAAGCAATTTCGATCGAGGAGAAGCCGGAGAAACCGAAGTCACGCCTTGCTGTAGTTGGGCTCTATTTCTATGACAGCCGTGTAGTCGACATCGCAGCAAATATGAAGCCGTCTGCCCGGGGCGAATTAGAAATTACTGACATCAACCGCGAATATATGAATCGAGACCAATTGCACGTGCAACTGCTTGGGCGCGGTTTCGCGTGGCTTGATACGGGAAGCGCAGAAGCTCTCATTCAGGCGAGTAATTTTGTCGCAACTATCGAAGATCGCCAGGGTCTGAAGATTGCTTGCATCGAAGAAATTGCGTTTCGCAAGGGTTTCATAACGGCCGAGCAACTTGAAGAGCTTGCGGGGCAGTTCAAAAGCGATTATGGACGGTATTTGCGAGAACGGCTTGAAGATGCCAAAGCAGAACATACTCATTGAGGTAGGTATTGGCGGCCTGCCATGACGGCATGATTAGAAAGTCCGGAACTCTACATTTCCAATGTTGATCGAACAGAAGAAGACGGTCGAGGGTGGCGTCTCGTGTATCGAAATCAGCGATCCCGTCGCGTTGCCGTCCAAACCAACAGTGAGCGTGAAGATGATCACCTACAATCACGCCACATATATCGCCGATGCCATTGAAGGCGTGCTTTCTCAAGAAACGGATTTTCCGATTGAACTTGTCGTTGGCGAGGACTGCTCGACAGACAACACGATGAAGATCGTGCGATCCTACGCGGAGAAGCATCCCGATGTCATCCGGATCGCAACGTCCTCCTCAAATGTGGGCAGCAAAGAAAACTCATGGCGAACGGAGTTTCTTTGCCGAGGGGAGTTTTTGGCGTTCTGTGAGGGAGACGATTATTGGCACGACACTACAAAGCTGTCGAAACAGGTCGAGATTTTGAAGGCTGACTCAAATTGTGTGTTAGTACATACAGATGTAGATAAAGTATTTGTAGAAGGCCGTAGTCGCATAGGTCGATATCAATACCGCATGAACCGCAACTACCAGAAGGCTGTCTCGATGGAGGAGAATTTCGCTCGTATTCTTGCGAACGAAACCAAGATAATCACGCCAACCGTCTGCCTTCGTGCAAAAACTCTTCGGGCAGTCGTCAGTGCAAATCCTCAATTATTCCTTAGATCGACGTATCCAATGGGCGATACACCGCGTTGGTTGGAACTGGCAATGAAAGGTGCATTCAGATATATTGATGAGCCGACTGCTGTCTTTCGTCGCCTGCCGGAATCTGCCAGCAGAAGTAACGACATGAACCGACTGGCGCAATTCACCATCAAAGGTATTGAACTCCGGCGCTACTTTGCCGCGAAGTACCCCCAAGCAGTTGATACCGCCAAATTCAACTCAGCGCTGCGTCGAATGGGCGCCAGAGCGATCCGCAGGGCCTGCCTTGCTGATAACCTAGACGCTATTCGCCAGATTTCCGATCTGATGCCACGAAGTGCGCTTTGTGAAAGGCTGCTGTCTTTCTTCGCACGAAACAGTGTCATAAGATCAGTCTATCGCTCGATCGACGGAGTGTTTTTTTGGATTTATCGGAAAGCGAGACGGTTGAAATACGATGTGTAGGAATTGCCTAAGAATACGGCACCGTTCCCAGGATTAGCAGCAACTTCATCTAGCGATCCTGTCAATAATTTTTTAGGAGTTGTTCGATTGAACATCCTCCTGGGTAGAGGATACGACTCCAGGGCTTTCAAGACCAAAAAATGACGCACATCCTGTACATTCTGATGTTCCTTTCTCTTGCGATTGGAATCACTTTCCGCCCTGCGATTGCGTTTGGCGTTGTCTTATTGATGCCTTTGATCGATCAATGGGCGGTAAGCAGTTCCGTTTACTTCGTTACCCACCAAAGCTTGACTAACATACTTGTTGGCCTACTCGTACTTGAAGGCATTCTGGTACGATCCCTGCGTGGTGAACTCGGCATTGGAAACTATCCCGCTGTAGGGTGGATTGTCCTGGCTCTCTTTGCTTGGTCAGCATTGACGATCCTCTGGAGCATAGCGAGTGTCGAGTCGATTGCGTTGTGGCGACGACATTTGCCGTATGTCCTCGCTGTCGTCATTGCCAGTCCACTCCTTGTCAATCGGTTTGACGACCTACGGCACGCCTTTGGTTTGACGCTTGCGTTAGGCGGCGTTCTCCTGCTTTCCGTCAACACAATGCGCGAATGGAGTGCGCGTTCGCTCGTCTTGCCTGTGGAAGTCAAAAGGGGCAGTATCATTGAAACAGATACTTCCGCGCTTGCTCTCGCCTCAGCAGCTGCCATTATCGGATTGATCTCGCTGCTTGCTAATTCCCGTGGTATTGCTCGGTGGTCACGGATTCTAAGTTGGTCTATTTGCGTGCTGGCGGTGGCAACAATCATTCGTTGTGGAGCTCGTGGGCAGTTCTTGGCTTTCGTTGCGGTAGCCATCGTGACAATACCAATGTCCAAGAAGCTTCGTAATGTGCGGGGATTTGTGGCGACTGGATTCGCAATTCTCGTTGTCTCAGCAGCGGTGTTTTGGGGTTTTGAGAACTTTGAAACAAGTCGATTCGAACGAACAAATATCTTTGTCGATTATCAAGAAGGCCGCCTAAATCGTTCCCGAATTGTATTAGAACATTGGTTCGAGGCTGGGCCCAGTAGATGGTTGCTTGGACTTGGGACAAGTTCGAGTTATTCGCCCGAACTACTTGGTATATACCCGCATGTTGTTCCAATCGAGATTTTGGTGGAATTAGGAATCGTGGGGTTGAGCGCGTTCCTTGCGATCGTATGGCAAAGTGGACGGAATTCATACCGAGCGTTCCGTTTGGCAGAACATGATCCGGTTTCCCGTGGTCTCGTGGCAATTATCACCGGAGTTACATTTTTCTATCTGGTGATCTGCCTCAAGCAAGGTTCTCTACTGAATTCTCCCATTTTGTATGCCTGCGTCATCGTATTGGGGAGAATCGCAGGACTCTCTCGTAGCGCGTGTGTGCGTGGCGACAATCTTCAGAATTCGGCGCTCAACGAGAGGCCTCCCTATGGCCGGTAGGAGTTGTCAGGACCTTTTGAAACCAGGCCACCATCACTCCAACCGCACACCACAGTTCCCTAAACCTCACATTCATAGCTAGCGGCACGGAAGATCAGAGTTTTTCAAGCCAGTCAGGTACTTCAGCTGTCTGCGGTCGGTTGCTGCCACGAATACCCGTATAGCAGCAGAAGCGGCCAAGTAATGGCAACGGTAAATAGTCGATAGATCAACGGTAGCTTTCTGCTGCCGCTCCGAGAAGGATCGAAGGTGAATGAGTCCTGTAATCGCATGCGATTGCCCGCGATTTTGTGACCGATATCGAAAGGATGAAGGTCATCCACCATCTTTGAGACTCCCGTCATGTCCAGCCCCAAAAACTCTCCCATTTTGTTTAGGGTGCGCGCGGGTTCTCGGCACAAGTCTTCGTATCGTATGCGGAGCATCCGTTTGCCCGCGACTGTTTTCACAATCCCAGCAAGCAGTCCGCCGACAAGCCATGAGGCAGCGCTGAGCATCATTAGCGGGAACGTAATACGCTTACCGTGAATGGTTCGACGTTGAAATCGGTATCCCGTGCCATCGCGAATCCGATGTCGGTCAGAAGCTAGTATAGAAAACGGATGCCGAACGAGATGAATGATCCGACTAGATTTCAAGAACCGTGCGATGAAAAGGCCACGCGTGACTTCTTTCGATGAGTCAATGATAACAGACTTGCCAGTGACCTCACAAATACTGCGAACCACTAGGTTGGTGGCGTCTGCCAGATCGCACAAACCCCGATTTCTACTGGAACACAAAAGCACTTGAAAGAACTTCTTGACGCGGGCCTGATTAGCCGCGGCAATTCCCGTCTTGTCCCAGTCTTGATCGCTCATATCGTCATAGTGCTCTCGGATCGCCGACCATACCGGACAATCTCGTAGGGCTTGACCGCAACTGCACGGCTTGTCATACCGTCGCCAGCCACTCACCAATTCACCAATACCGAAAGCGTCAGTGTGATTTCCAAGCAGTGCGTCAACTACAGTGCTTCCGCTGTGTCCGCGCCCCATGATATAAACAAACTGTGCTGACAGTACTTGATTAGAGTTGGTTTGGAGAGCGGATGTGGGGTTTTGCATTGGTCGACACAATTCAACAAAATGGGTCGGTTCTTAGGGAAACGCATTGCATCGTATCGACAAAACACGCAAGGAGACGAGGCGATCGCTTCAGGGCGATCGCTTCAGGTCGATACCGGCAACCTCAACGGATATGTCTGCCTATGTTCAGTTCTTTGCGGCGTTCGCCTAGCAATCGAGGCTGAACACACGAGTTTCGACGAATGACTAGCCGGTACTGCCATACCACCTTGACAGATCCTTGTCAATAAGTCCTTCAAGCGAGCGCATGTCATCTTCAAAAAACTCCGCAAGATCACGCCGCACGCCATCAGGCATTTGTCCGTCTGTGCTAGACCCCGCCGAGCTTCCACTCATACGTTTTCGACGTCTATGTACCGCGTTCAGCATCCAACTCGGAATCAGTTTCACGGCCACTCGCGAGAGCGGTTTCCATCTCCGAATCGACCTCAATAGCCTTTTTGGACGCTCGGAAGCTGTAACGTTGTACCGAACACCTGTGTCCGGTACGAACTCTGAAGAAACCCCAAGGAACTCGAAGATATCCTTCATTACTCGATTCCCGTTTTCCATGATTTCTTCGAGAAAACACACGTGTAGTTGTTCCCTGGGGAAGGCCTCGTAGTACCTGCTGAGATGTTTGTAGTAGAGGCTGCAATCAACTTCGTAGATGGTTTCTGGACGCCGGAAGTACTCTTCCACATCTTCCGGGCGTGGATGGCTGTTCAATAGGCGTCCGCTTTTTGTGCGCGCTGTGCCTCCACGACAGTGCATTAGGAAGTGCGAGTACGCCCTATCAACAGGATTTCGCAAAGATGTTATCATTTTTGCGTTAGGAATCGTATTCTTTATATTGTCGACTGCTCTCTGTTTTGTCAAATATCTGATGGCAACTTCACCGATTGCTTTTTCGCGAGTTGCTCCCCGAAAGAGCTTCTCGTAGGCATCGAGTGTTGTAGCTCGAATCCCACCCGGATTGCCGCCATCATAGTAGAAATAGTGAATCTCTTTAGGGCAGAGGAAGACATCCGGATGGTCAAGCAAATAAAAATGTATCGATGTAGTTCCACATTTTGCGCCACCCAGAACCAGAAAATTCGGCAATGTCATGCCTTGCTCCAAATGTTAGTACGATTGCGTTCAACAAATCCAACACTTGCGTTCGGTCTATCCATCATCTTGTAAACGCAATTGTCGGCGGATGATTCGTACACATTTGCGGTTTGCTTGCGCCACCCTTTGACGGTACGCCCAAGAGAGTGAGGCAAAAAACACGCGAATCAGCAAATCGGCCGGCCCCAGTCTTCGCGGGCTTTTGGGAGATCGCCTGTAAAGCCCCTGCGCGAACACTGGCCAACATGCTGCCTCCAGTCGTCGAACTTGGCTGTCGGACAATTCATCGCGCCACTTATTCATATTGTTCATCAAGAGCGGGCCTGTGACGTTTCTCTTCCACTCCTTTTCGTCGTCCGCAACCAACTCTTTTGCAGACTCGTTGAAATCAAGCATCGCCGAATCGTACGGAATTCCTAGGCAATCGGTCAGCCTTTTTAGCTCGGAAGCGGGGTCCACCAAGAAGTTCTCGTAAAACACCTCAATGTAGCGGTTTCCAAATAGCCCTCGCCCATGCTGTTGTCCGAGTTGTATCTGCGCTCTATAGGCTAGGCAATGGGACATGTCCGTTCGCCCTGCCGACCACTTTGCTTGAACGCGCGACAAGTAAACGTCTCGGGGGTCACGGATGAGGTGGACGATATAGGCGTCAGGAGCCATAACTTTGATGGGAAGCAAATACTCGATATTCTTTGGCGTTTTGTCGCCAACAATCGAGACATCGTGTGTCGCTGCGTATTCCGACAACAGGTCGAGATAAAACCCTGCTAATGAAAACACCCGCTCGTTCGATCGAAACCGATCCAATAAAACGTCTGGGTTTAGGTTAAGACGAGAAAGTCTGTTGTCGGCGACTAATCTCGGGCGAGCATCCTCCAACCTGTCGGACGTATGCGGCAGGAGGTGCGACGACAAGAAATGGGTCTCAGGCATTACGCTTATCATTGGATGGGCGTTCACCATACTCTGAAGGAGAGTTGTCCCAGAGCGTCCGACGCCCACAATGAATAAGTGCTTCAGTCTTCGATCAATCATTAGTGACAATTGGTCCGGCGTCCGTTTGGTCAACTACAGTTGTCATTCCACTTTCTCCAATGCGGATCAGACGACACTTTCAGATTCATCCGTTGACTGTGGCCTGATCAAGTCGCTACGAGTTCCTCCACAGAATCCTTTCCATGTTACCCAAAGAGACCGACCGTCAACACAGCCTTCGGCAAACTCAGCTACTCCATAACCAAAGTACTTTGGTGACCAACAATCCTTCTTACGTTTGGCAATTAGCCTTATACGGTCATCTGCGTCCACAAAATAGAGTCGTCCAAATTCATCCTGCTCTCCCTCGCCCTTTTCGACCGTCGTACCAAATGCAATCCCGTTGTCGAGAAGCGAGTTGTAGTACACAGGGCCTGTTACATCGCCCACAAGCACAGGTGATCTTTCACCTCGCTTGAGTTTCCAAATACGATTATGGCCAAGGTGATTATCTGTCCCCCAATAAAACGCGTCATCCGTAATGGCAAGGCTTACTGCACGCCAATCCTGTGAGCCGGTGCCCACCCATTCGGCGCATCCTGTCTCGGGGCAGATTGTACCAATCAGACACTCGCCGTCATCGTCGCCCGTACCAACCAACAGCTTTCCGCTTATCTGATCATATATCACGAAATGGACATGGCGTGTACTCCCCGAAGGGAACTCGAAAAGGACATCACACACTCCGGTGGTGATACTGATGCGATAGATTCGAACTGGACATCGATCAGAATTCGAAAAATAGTCGCCCGCGAAAACGTAGTCGCCGACTACGCATAAACCTCTACGCAGTGGTCGACGCCCACGCAATACGCTCCAAAACGGCGTGACGCTTCCATCTTCGACTTTCATGAGAAATAGTTTTCTTTCGGCAAGGACTACCCAAGTGCCCTTCTCAGTATCGTGCGGGAGAACGGCACCAACCCCCGATCGAAAAAACCTCTGCATCAGAGTGCACCTACCGACGAAACCGCCCACGAACGATGTAGGAATGCTAGCGATCTTCTGCCAAGTCGTGCCGCCATCTCTGCTTGCCCGAAGAGACATCCCCACCGAACCAATTAGGAAACCCCCATCGCAAAAATGAACCTGAAGACCTTTGATTGACCGGACAATAGTTGTTTGGTCACCCATCATCATTCGCTTCGCAAGACCGACGGTTTTCGCTGTATTACTCGCTCGACGAGTTGCAGACTCCATCGCCGCCCGCAAAAAGGTAGTGTCCAAATCGTTGCGCGCTTTGGTTTTGGCGTAGCCCTTTGATTGTGGAAGGAAGACGCCTTCCTCCCCGCGGGGAGGAAGCCGCAAACTCATCGCAGCTTACACCGTCGCCGCGAGTAATTCCTCCTGTGCGTATGGCTCGTCTTGCTCCTGAAGTCTGATTCACTGTAGATCTTCTGTTCCAAGTCGCTCGCCTTATTCGGGCTGACTCGCGTGCCCCACCGGGCTTCCGTGATGTCCTCGACGCGACGAACTCAAACCCCAGCTAATTACATCTCCATCAACGTTTACTCAACCGAAGATCTACGGCGACCGTACCGTTCGATGATTACGCCTCAAGCGGCAAGTTCCGTTGCCGCAGCATCTTCAACGTCACTTCGCCTGCCAGTACCTGCAGCTTGCGACCATACGACCGGCCCACACAACCGCTCGACCCGTCGACAGTTCGTAACGCTTCGCCTGACAATGTTCATTCGCCTCGGCCTGTAACAAACCGTTGAGCGTCGCCCCAACACCAACACGTACCAACTCGTCCCAGTGTGATTGAATCGCCAATTCCGTAATCTGAACTACCTCCGGAAACTACCCTTCACCAACCTCGTTGATACGATCGTTCATGGCAGCTCTTTCTCGTGCTGGCTGCAAAAAGTCCTAAAAACTACTTCCTACCAGCCAAAGGGCTGCCTCTCAAGGTGCACATCATTTCGGACGTTATCCAATTCGCCAACCCGAAGTGTAGACACGTGATCACCCATCACGGCAAACAGTCCCTACGGCCTGAACGCATTGACAATCCCCAACGATCAAACCCCTAGCCGAATACGAATAGTTCGCGAGTTCTTAAACCCAAGAACCCCGCCGCGCGAAACGATATGGTGCCTGCAGGCGTGAAATTCGGGCGTCACGGACCATCCTGGAACGCGTCCGTGACCATCTGATTTCGTTCGACCACGGGGTTTCTACGCGCATCTTCCGACTTCACACCATAGATAAACGCGTGAGTCGTCGCCAGATCGAGGTCCTCCTTGCTTCGAAACCGCTTCGCCACCCTAAGCGATCTGATCTTTTCCAGATCGCGGGCCTTGCAGTAGCTTTCCAGGTAGGTGATCTGCAATCCGACCGCGGTGAACATGTCCACGATGTCGGAAGTCCGCAGTCGGTTCTGGGACGCCAGCCGGCTGTTGTAAAATATCTTGAAAAACGGGTCGCTGTACTTCAAATAGCGCAGCCGCCACAGTTTGTCGTCGCAATGCTCCATGCCGTGGATATCGCTGAGGTGCATGTTATGAAAAAATGCGCTGTTATCGTTGAACAGCACATTAGATATATAGTCTACGATTTTGCGAAGGTCACGCTCTGCCACACGCTGCAGCACGGAATGCGAATAGTAAAGATCTACTGAGCCGGGGGGGATACGAAGGCCGATGGGACTCGCGGACTTGGCAATCCGGTAGTCCACGCGCAATAGATCAAGCAAGTCTTCTAGGCGTCCACAGTCCGCCGCGCCTTTCTCAAGTCGCTGCCACCGTTGGGCGACTTGATCTGCCGGTTCGATCTGGGACAACAGGTCGATGCTTTTTGCCTGGGAGATCGCCGGTAGGTGAGACAGCATAACATCCAAAGTCAGATTTCGATGTTGATCGATCGTGATGGTTTTCCGGGCTCCCAGCAGATAAAACAGAATCAGGTCGAGTCCGTGCCATCCTGAACCCATTTCGAGGATGCATTTGCCTCCGAAGTTCCAACCGGTTTTCTCGGGAATCTTCGCCAGATTGGGGATTCGATAGTCCAGTCGATCCGCTGATCGCACGATTTCGACTCGTGGTCCCCGAATGAACCGAGTCGCCTTTTCGTTTAAGTAATAACCAAGCGAACCGGGAAGGCAGCTAAACAGGCGTTGTACCCCGACCTTTACCCGCCAATGACGTAGCGCTCTTTTGATCATGACTTTGGCTCGATTCTGAAATGCAATTTGGTAGACATCGTATAGCTTATCCCCACTCTTGAACGATCTTGATCAACCCTGTTGATCCGCACGAACATCGATTTCCGCGTCTTCCTCGACGAATAGTCTTTCGTTTAGCAGCGGCATTATCTCTTTCGCAAAGTCGATGGATGGGGATTTCTCAATCGATTCGTTTCGATTGGAGACGTCCACAATTAGGTAGATTTTGTAAATCGCGGATTTTCCGGCATAGGCTGCCTTTGCCAACTTAGGCCCCTTCCACGTTCCGTCATCGCTGTAGGTCCAAAAAATTCTGAGGGATTGGCACGCGACAGGTGTTTCCTTTACGAACAAGGCGGTAAGGAACTCCGGCGGTTCCATCGTGTCTCCGCAGTCGACAGAGTGCGTCACTGGCTCACCCTGCATTTCGTAGCCAGCACCTACATAGCACCAGTCTGGCGTATGGATTGTTACGTGTCGGGCGGTTCCGCAAACGAGAAATACGTTGACACTTGCTCCCAGGTCTTCATTTTTGAACGTCCGGGATAATGCCTTACGACAATTGGAGGCCTTGAACTGTCGCTCATCAACTTCGGTATCCGTACCTTTCCATGCACCGATATCCATTGGGACGTTGTCCAAACGTACAGCGAATGTTTCTAGTTTTTCTGAACCTGCTATACTCCAACGTTCAGCAATCCTTCCTTGGTAGAGCGTACCGACTGCAAGCACAACGAGGCTGACCGCGGTTGGGAGGATAAGACTCTTCATCATTCGCTTTTGACCTCTCGAGCTGAGGGGGCCAACGGGATGCCCAGTCGAAATTGCGGCGACTAGGAATTTGCTGGCTTCTCTTTCCGACGTATATCTGGGGATCCTCCGTTTACTACGGAACCGATGATTCTGATTCCCACAGACCGTAGTCGGTCACAGGCTTCCACAATCTTGGGCATACGGCTAACGTCCTGCCGAACCGACAAGACGGCGGCGTCCGCATGCTGCCCAAGCAACAATGCCTCGGGCCCAGTTAGGACCGGCCCTGCATCAACAACGACGAAATCAAATCTGTCGTCAGTGTTTAGAGTACTTGCCAGAGCAGAGTTGGACATGGCACGCATTGCTGAATCATCGTACCTACCAGCAGGGAGTAGGCTCAGTTGGTCTTGCTGCGTTGCCTGGACAACATGCTCGATAGTTGCTTCTCCTCTGAGCAGTTCACATAAACCGCTGTCCATGGGTAATCCGAATACGTTGTGCTGTTGTGGGTTTCGGATATCGCCATCAACTAGAAGTGTGTTCCTCCCTGCCTTGGCCAGACTGACTGCAAGTTGACTCGCCACAGTCGTCTTTCCTTCCTGACCAAGGGCGCTTGTAACCAAAACGGCATGGATCGGATCCTTGTCGCGATGATACATGAGCGAAGCACGAATACTTCCAACAGCATCCTCGAGAACACCAGTCACTGTGCCTGGACGGCTAAGAGCAGGAACGGCCCCCAAAACGCGAAGTGCACCGCTGTCCACAAGATGCTTCCGGGAATTGAGACGTTTTGTTTGATAATCCCAAGCTGCAATTCCCAAGACACTAAGAGCAAGTACCATTCCTGCTGCAAGAACAACTTGGAGAACCTTCCATCGGAAACTCCCCAGTTCGGGAACGATAGGCGGCTGGACAACTTGTATACGAGGTTCACGCTGGAGGTTGAGCTCCAATGCGTCAATTTCCAGTCGCAGTTGATTCGTAGTTGCTTGTAGTGATGCAAGCTCCTCACTTCGCGCCACGAGGTCAGCAGATCGTCCCCCCATAGCTCGCACTTCTCCCTCCTTCTCAATAAACCTATTCTCATCCTCTGCCAGCTGTTGCATAAGGATTCTTTGATTTATTTGTAGGGATTGGATGTCATGCTGACTCGATTCGGGATGTTGTCCCGCGACCAAGCGAAGTCGTTCGACGACACCGGGAGTCATCTCTTTTTGCAGACGTCGTATTTGGCTTTTCATGAAGGCCAATTCGGTTTTCATTTGCTCCAAGCCAGGCACACTGCGAACCGCGCCTCCTGTGTAATACTGGATCTGGGCCTCCAACTGTGCGACAGCATCTTTCAATTCTGCATAGCGGCGATCTCGAGACATTTCATTCTCGATTAATGCGACCGATGGTTCGTACTCCGCTGCCCCCTGTGTTTGGACGAGCAAAACAAGCTGCCGATTAACTTCGTCGAGCTGCAAACGTTTCCGGTCGATGTTCCTTCGGAGAGATGCCAACTCTTCGAGAGCAAACTCCTCATTCATCTGAGCCAGTCTGGAGTCAGAGGTCCCAAGTTGTTCTTGAAGCTTGAACAGTTCATCGGTCTTTTCTTTGATGCTTGTTACGTTTTGCCGGTAGTTTCGCTTGAGGATGTCGGACCGAACCAGGGCCTCTTTGCGTTCGGCAAATACAACTTCGTCCATAAACGCATCTTGAACCGCCTTTACAATCTGCTTGGTCTCATCTTCGTCCTCACCTCGCAAGCCAATCCGAAGAATCTCCGAATCTCCTATGAAACTAACCCGAATCTCGTCCTCTAGCCAAGCCAATGGCTCATTTTCATTTCGTACCATCTCAAGTTCGTGGACTCCCGGCTGACTGAGTGCGGCCCCAAGCACAAATGGACTCTTGATCAGTGACACCTGAGTTTGCTTATAAACTTCAAACTCCTTGTCGCTTTCGGTGCGACTCTTTCCAACGATGGAGGGTTGACTTCGCTGGGCTCGCAACAAAGTTTCCGCTTCAATACGAACCGGCACAAAGATCCAGAGCAACGTGGCGGCCAAAGCCGCGAGCATCAAGCCCACACCGACAGACACTAGCCATCGGCGCCGAATAGAGTGGCAAAAAGCGATGAAATCGACACCTTCTCCCTCAGACCTTGCGATTGGCTCTCCGGGTATTGGCCCGGCAACTCTCGGCAGATTGGCGTTTCCGGGAGCGCCCGTTATTGTGGGCAGCTGAGCGGATGCGGTTGGAGGATGCGGTTGAGGTCCATGCCCATCATTAGGTACTTGCGGCATTGTCAATCCAGCCTTATGTAATCAAGTTGTGTCTTCCGACCCGTTGGACAATTAGAATCCAGTCAGTTCATTGGAGTGCAACTAGCGTGCCGTCACTCGACCTTTGTTTCCTACGAACTAGTTCTCTGAGGGCCTTAGATATTCCGAGTGCCGGCAACCGGGCATCTCCGCTCTCCTAGTTGTCTTTTTTCAACATGCCCAGAATGTTTGATGCGAAATACCCACTGAACGCCGTGCTTACGGGCTTCCTATTCACATCGTTACTTGGTGATATGGGAAATCCCTAGGTGCGCGGATGTTTCAGCATCTTCGTCGACCAAGAGGTGTGACAACACCCAAAACTCCAGAAAAAGGAGCCCCAATGCGATTGGCATCATTGTCCAGCCCCACACGTCGTGAATCAAAGTGTGATAGTCATGAGCCAGGCCCATATTGTACATGATACCCGTCGCCGTAATCCGAATAACATTCACAATCAGAGCGATTGGCACAGCGCTCGCGACAACAATCAACCTCTCCCACCAGGGGCGATTTGTCATCATGATTGCCATTGCAACAGCCATCGCTACGAATACCGTCAACATGCGCAAGCCACTGCACTGATCAACCACTTGCATAGGCATGTTTTCCAATTGGATGCGATTGCCGTCACGGTATGCCTCGACGCCAAGGCTCTGCAGTCCGAATACGCTGAATTTCGTTGCCAGTAGTTTCAGCGGCCGGGAAATGGCGTCTGTCAGCACTCGCGGCCAGGGGAACATAAGCACGAGAAAAACGACCGGTGGTCCCGCCCACCGCATAGTTCTCAAACCACCCACTAGGACGAACACGCCTAGAAGGCAAGGAATGAACGATAGTCGGTCAATCGTGAATAGAACTCGATATGATCCCATCACTCGCAGAAGTGTACCGAACGCAATCAGGGCAACACCAATCCAGCGGTGAGAATCGGGAACATCGAAAAAGGGTTCTCGACGAAGCCAAAGCAACGCTACCGCAATCGCGGGAATCAACCAGCCATGTGAATACTGTGGGTCCCCCCAGACGTCGAAAAGGGGAGTAATCATGTTCCAGTATGCAATCAAGAGAAATAACGTCAGGCAGCCGAAAACAATCCAAGACTGGACTTGCATGTCTTGATGAGGGAATTGGCCAATGCTGTTACTGCCCTGAGCCCTGCCAATTGCACTCGTCAATACGCTTTTCTGGGTTTCCGCTTCAATTGGATTCTTCAAAGTCATTTCCTGTTTCTCGACCGTACGGGCTCGGCTATTAGCAGCATCTTCCGAGAGAAAGGAGATAGATTGCGGCCAATCGAAAAACGCAGCATATCACCAAGGCCGCTGAACGCATGAAGAATTGGAATGTTTCCGATTCTTCCAATCATGTGCGGACGCATTCATATTTTACTGTAGCTGCCAACTGCAACAGTGTCAAATTTCCCTACCAGTTGAAACGATCACAACGTGTTCTGTGGCAAGGTGTTGTGAACGCTGGTGCGACGGCGAAAACCGCGATCAATGTCCCTGTGGGCATCCGCTTTCGCGTGTTCTAGCATTTGCTGTATCGGGCGATTGAGCCAGATCCGAGCGGATATTCCAAAGAACTTGTAGGATTATGTCGATTAGGTGATTTGTGATGGTCAGTCACAACTGTTGTGTTGTCGCCGCAACCAACTGGGTCAGCACTTTGGCAGACATAACAGATTGCCATCGCAATAATGGCAATAACTTAGGTGATTCAACGTTAAGCAGGGCATTGTCCACTATCAACTGTTTAGGGTAGACGTGATGACTTTTCGGCAAAACACCAGCGTGTTGACAGTTGTTTTCATTGTTTCCTCCCTATCGGGACTGGCGAGTGCTCAGAACTCCACCGTTAGAAGACCGAATCTGAGTCCCGGTCGATCGGTCATCTTCAATCGCCCAACTTTGAGCCCATATTTGAATCTGACAAGGGATAATCAACGCGAGGCTGGGCTTCCCAACTATTTTGCTTTCGTGCGGCCACAACTGGAGGCGCGCGAGTCGGCGGTTCGCCAAACTCAAGAAATACAGAGGTTATCTTCGCAACTGAATTCGGTCCAGAGGAGCGTTCAAACAGGTCAGGGCATGATGTTCCAAACCGGCCATCCTACGCGGTTTATGAACTTCTCCCACTTCTTTCCTGGGATGCCAGGGCAACGATAGCGTGCCTTTGAGTGGCGACTATACGGCCACACAGTGCGAAAACTGACCAAGTGTCCAACTTGGTCAAGAGTAGGCAGAATCAAGTATATTTTTCGCCAAATTCCTCGGATACTGTGGCCTGCATCGCCTTGATCTTCTCAGCCTGGTCGTTGCGGCAGATGAGGGTGGCGTTCTCTGTATGGATGATCACTAAGTCGTCGCAGCCGATGGTGGTGATGAGGTGATCGGCATCATTCGAGGCGACGAGACAGTTGTTGGAATCGACAAGCACGTGCTTGCTGGCGGCGATGGCGTTGCCGGCGGCATCGGTGGGGCGAGTGGCCGCAAACGAAGGCCAGGAACCGACATCGAGCCACTTGAGATCCATAGGGATGCCGGCCACACTGACCAAAGTGTCCCGTGAGGCTGGCTCCA
>Ga0180435_10003141_pt1 | contig 16658 bp, 12 predicted proteins | sample SS_ome_3_FD_132467 | JGI IMG/M metagenome (GOLD analysis project Ga0180435, IMG submission 132467) | Hypersaline lake sediment archaeal communities from the Salton Sea, California, USA - SS_3_S_1 metaG | ecosystem: Environmental > Aquatic > Non-marine Saline and Alkaline > Hypersaline >...
CATGTCCATGGTCGCACACAAAGACGTGGCGGCCGGGTTTCAAGATCTGCAGGCCTTTAACCGCCCTGAAGTCGTCATCGCCGCCCGCTTAGGATCAACGGCGGTGACTGCCGCCAAGCAGCATTTGCCCCAGGCCCAATTGCGGCTGTTTGACGACGAAACCCAGGCCTACCAGGAACTGATCAACGGCAAGGTGCACGCCGTGGTGGGATCGGCACCGACACCGGCATTCCAGGCATTGAAATATCCGGACAAGCTTTTCCTGCCCCTTGAGACAACCTTTACCCGCGAACCCATCGGCTTTGCCGTTCGCAAGGGCGATTTTGACACACTCAATTATTTCAACAACTGGATCGGTTATGTCAGCGCAGAAGGGTGGTTGCAGCAGCGCAAGCATTACTGGTTTAGAACCCGCGACTGGGAAGGCCAGATCCAATAATAAAATCGTGAACCGATTTTATATAACGCGACGATGTCGCTCTTTGGCAAAAAGTTTATCCGCGTCTGGATGGCTAAAATTTCTATCCCTAAGTAATATATGACGATATCAAAAAGCAAAACACGCCTCACGTACCTGGACATGGTGGTCCTGGGCCTTTTTGTCTGTGGTTGTGTCTGGCTGGCTTACAGGGTCAACGTCAAAATTGATTACAAATGGAATTGGGGCATCATCCCCCAGTATCTTTATCGATACGATCCTGTCGCCGCCAGGTGGGTCCCCGGTCTCATCATGCAGGGTTTGATCACAACCTTGCGTCTGAGCATCTGGGCCACCCTGCTGGCCATGCTGTTGGGTAGTTTCATGGGGATGTTGCGCTGCAGCCCGCGCCTCTTTCGGCGGTTGCTCGGATGGGGCTATGTCGAACTGATTCGCAACATACCGATCATCGTCTGGATTTTCGTTTTTTACTACTTTATCAGCAACCAGGTCATCCCGCTGATCGGTGTCGACAAACTGGCCCAATCGGAATCCGGCCTTATCCGCGGTTTCATGACCTTTTGGGCCGGTTCGCCCAACCGTTTCCCGGCCTTTGTTTCCGGACTGTTAGCGCTGGCTATTTACGAAGGCGCCTATATCACTGAAATCGTCCGCGCCGGCATTCAATCCATTGAAAAGGGGCAATGGGAAGCATCGGCGGCGCTCGGTTTTTCACGCTGGCAGCAACTGCGCCACGTTGTCTTGCCCCAGGCCTTGAAGCGGATTTTACCCCCCCTGGCCGGACAGTTCATTTCAACCATCAAAGATTCATCGATTGTTTCGGTGATCTCTATTCAAGAGCTCACCTTTCAGGGCATGGAATTGATGGCGGCTTCCTTTTTGACATTCGAAGTTTGGATCACCATTTTGGTTTTGTACCTGCTGCTATGCCTGGCCTGTTCGCTGGCAACCGAAAGGCTGGAGCTACGTTTAAAAAAAGTGCCAGCGTGAGACGGTTTCAATAAAAGCGGGCCAAGCAGCGCCTGAAATTTAGAAGGTATCTCAATAACCCCGGCCCACATGACAGGTTTGATAGACGCAACCGGATGGAGCAGACCCATGAAACCTTTAGGCGCTATTTTGTTGAAACAGGATTCGTTTTCTGAAATCGTAATGGGCAACACCGCCCTTGTCAGGGCCATGCTTGAAGCCGGAACCCGGGTCGTTACTTCTTATCCCGGTTCCCCGACCCCGGAAATTGCCACGGCCATTCGTTCAATTCCCAAAGAAAAACGACCATTTTATTTCGAGTTTTCAACCAACGAAAAAGTGGCCACCGAGGTAGCTTATGGCGCCGCTTTAAACGGTCACCTGTCAACGGTATTTTTTAAAAGCGTCGGCCTGAACGTGGCGGCCGATACGTTTGTGCAGTTAAGCATGATGAACATCATCGGTGGTATGGTCATCGTTCTGGGCGATGACCCGGGGGCCAATTCCTCCCAAAATGAGCAGGACAACCGTCATATTGCGCAAATGTGTTACACACCCGTTTTTGAACCGGCGACACCCGCCGAGGCCTACGCTTACTACCTAGAAGCGGCCCGGCTGTCTGTCGCCAAGCAAATGCCCGTTGTTTTACGCCTTACAACCCATGTGTGTCATGCCAAATCCAAAGTTCGTTTTGAGGCCTGGCAGCCGACAGAAATCGATCGGACACCCCGCTTCGATCCGCAAAACGGCCCCTATGTCCCTCTCACGGCCCAAGTCCATCCCATGAAACGCAAAGCGCTGGCCCGTTTGGAGCAGGTCCGGCAGTATGCCGATAATTCAAGTCTGAACCGGTTGGTTGACAACGGCAATCCGGATCAGGGTGTGATTACCATGGGACTGCCCTTCCAGTCCCTCATGGACGCCGTCCAAAAGGCCGGCCGGCCCCCGGATATTTTCAAATTGGGTATCGTCTACCCGCTTCCCCAAAAAGCCCTATTGAACTTTCTCGCCAAGCACGCCAGCGTAAAAATTATTGAGGAACTGGATGACCTGGTCGAAAGGGAGGTTAAAGCCCTGGCATTTGAAAACGGTGTGACCACCCGCATCCTTGGCAAAAGCGACCTGGAAGATTGGATCGGTGAGTACACGCCTGACAAAGTGTATGACCTTTTACAAAAGACCTGGCCGGAAATGCTGCCAAAGCGGCCGGGTAGGCCTTCCAGCGTGCTGCCGGCGCCTGCCCGCAGTCCGCAGATGTGCCCGGGTTGCGGCCACCGCAGCGCTTTTCATGCCATCAGGCAAGCCTTGGACGCGAAGGCCATCACCGTCGCGGATATCGGCTGTCACACGCTCGGTTATTTACCGCCCTATGAAATGGGCCAGTTGCTGATGTGCATGGGCGCCTCCACGGGCATGGCCTCCGGGTTGTCGCTTTTCAACGATACCCGTCAGGTGATCGCCTTTATCGGTGATTCGACTTTCTTTCATGCCGGTCTGCCCGGCATCATCAATGCGGTCTTCAATCAACATCAACTGACGTTAATCCTCATGGAAAACGGCACCACGGCCATGACCGGGCATCAAGACCACGCTGCCTCAGGTCAAAATTTCAACGAACCAACGGACAAAATCCCCGTCCGGCAGGTCCTGGAAGGTTTAGGCGTCAAGCACATCTTTGAAGTCGACACCTATCAGCAAGCCCAACTCACCAACCGGGTTAAAAAAGCGCTCGCTGTCAAAGGGTTCAGTGTTGTCATCGCCCGGCATCCGTGCATGCTCAAATTTACGCGCAAGCAACGCAAGTCACCGAATTTCAAGTTGCGGCAGGTGGCCATTGACCAGGATGTGTGCAACCGTGTGCAAACGTGCATTCAAACCTTTGCCTGCCCCACATTTCAGCGGCAGGCTGACGGCCGGATCGCGATCAATCCGGATCTATGCATCGGCGACGGGTCTTGTGTGCAGACCTGTCCGAGCCAGGCGATCGATCAACCTCAGGTCGTCAAGACAGAATAACCTTCTGTGAAAGTATTTTGATAACCGCCAGAACAACTTCAGCAAAAAAAGGTGCTTTATGCAGACCTTTAATATTTATCTAACCGGAGTGGGCGGCCAGGGGATCGGCCTTCTCAGTGAGGTACTCATGCGGGCTGCCGATCATGCCGGCTTGCCGGTGCAAGCCGTCGACACCCATGGTTTGGCCCAGCGTGGCGGCATTGTGGTCTCAAACATCCGCATCGGCGACCATGTTTATTCCCCCCTGATCGGCACGGGTGATGCGGACATGGTCGTTGCCCTGGAACGCCACGAAGCTTTACGCAGTGCCAACCGCTTTCTCAAAGATGCGGGGACCTTGGTTTATTACAACACCAGCTGGCAGCCGATCGAAGTGCGCCTCAATCAGGCGCCGCCGGTAACGCTGGAAATGATTGCGGCCGAAAGCCAGCGGCGCAAGATTAAGACGGTCGCTGTGTTCAAGGAAGGGCTCACCGATGTACGCATGCAAAACACGGTGGTGCTGGCAAAGATTGCCGTCGATGGTTTGGTTCCCGGGATTGAAAGCGAACACTACCGCGCGGCTTTCGACGACCTGTTAGGCGGTTCCGTACTGGCCAAAAACCTGGCCTTGTTCGATGCCCTTACCCAAACCTGAAAAGGCCCGACCCGTATCTGTCAAAAAATGAGGATTTTTGTGTAGGCACTAACCCGCGTAGATCGAACAGTTGCGCACCGCCATGGCGGCCTCCTGCAACGCCTCGGCAAAGGTCGGGTGCCCGTGAACCGTGCGGGCGATATCCTCGGAACTGGCCCCGAACTCCATGGCCAGAACACACTCGGCAATCATGTCGGCTGCCCGGGGCCCGATAATGTGGACGCCCAAAAGGCGGTCGGTCTTGCCGTGGGCGATCAGTTTGACGAACCCGTCGGTTTCCCCCATGCAGCGGGCCCGGCCGACGCCTGCAAAAGGATAATTCCCAACACAATAGGGAATGCCCCGCTCTTTAATCTCATCTTCGGTCAGCCCAACCGATGCGACTTCCGGCCAGGTATAAACCACGGAGGGAATCGTGTCATAATTGACTTCCCCGGCACGCCCGGCAAGCCCTTCGACCGCCGCGAGCCCCTCGGCCGATGCTTTATGGGCCAACATGGGTCCGGGCACCAGATCACCGATGGCATAGATCCCTTTAACATTGGTCTGATAGGCCGTGTCGACCAGCACGTGGCCGCTGTTGGGATCCATTGCGACGCCCACTTCCTCAAGTCCCAGACCCTGTGTCAAGGGGCGCCGCCCCACCGATACCAGCAAGCGGTCAAAAGAGAGGGTTTCGGATGCGCCCTTGGATTCCAGGGTGGCCTTGACTTTCTTACCGGAAACAACCGCTTTGGACACCTTGGTTTGCAGGCGAAAGGCCATGCCCTGCCGCCGCAGAAGGCTGTCCAGCCGGCGACCGACTTGGCTGTCCAGGCTGGTGGCAATGCGTGGCAACATCTCGATTACCGTGACTTGGGCCCCCAGCCGCATCCAGACCGAACCCAATTCAAGGCCGATATACCCGCCGCCCACGATACCAAGGTTTTTGGGCACGCTGTCGAACTTCAGCGCCTCCGAGGAACTGACCATCCGCTTGCCATCAAATGCAAGCCCCGGAACTTCCATGGGCGCACTGCCGGTTGCCAGCAAAATCGACCGCGTTGCGATTACCTGCGGTTTGGATTTCCCTGTCGTAACCTCAACCCGATCGGGCCCGGCAACCCGCCCCAGCCCGGAAATGATGTCAATCTTATTGCGTTCCAGCAGCTTGCGAACGTTTTGGGTGAGATCCTCAACCACCTTGTCTTTGCGTGCCAGCATAACTGCCAGATCGAGACTCACACGGCCGGTCTTGACGCCATGTTCGGCCAGTTTCGTTTGGGCCAGATGAAAATATTCGCTGGAATCGAGCAACGCTTTGCTTGGGATACAGCCCACATTCAGGCAGACGCCTCCCAGACGCGCTTCTTTTTCGACACAGGCCGTTTTGAGCCCGAGCTGCGCTGCCCGCACGGCCGCCACATAGCCGCCGGGTCCGGAACCGATGATAACGAGGTCATACGATTCTTTTGCTGCCATTTTAAACCTCCAAGATGATCCGTTCAGGATTTTCGATAAATTCCTTGACGCGCTTCAGAAACGTCACCGCCCCTTTGCCGTCGACAATGCGGTGGTCATAGCTCAAAGCCACGTACATCATGGGCCGAACCACGATCTCATCATCGACCACGACAGGACGCTTTTCAATTTTATGCATACCCAGGATGCCGCTTTGGGGCATGTTTAAAATCGGGGTTGAAAGCAGTGAGCCGTAAACCCCGCCGTTGCTTACCGTAAACGTGCCGCCTTCCAAATCGGCCAGTTCCAGCCGGTTTTCCTTTATTTTTTTCACATAGTCGACAATCGCACCCTCGATTTGGGCAAAACTCATTTTCTCGGCATGCCGCACGACCGGCACAACCAGCCCACGTTCCGTCCCGATCGCCACACCGATGTGCTGGTAGTTATGGTAGACGATGTCATCTCCATCGATAAAGGCGTTGATTTCGGGAATCTCTTTGAGTGCTTCCACACAGGCCTTGATAAAAAAGGACATAAACCCCAAAGAAACCCCATGTTTTTGCTGAAAGGCTTCTTTGTAGCGGGTCCGTATCGCCATGGCTTGCCCCATATCGATCTCGTTGAAGGTGGTCAGCATGGCGGTTTTCTGTTTTGACTCCAATAACCGGGCGGCAATCCTTTTGCGGATGGGCGACATGGGCTTGCGTGACTCCACAGGCCGGTCGGCAGCCGTTTCCTGGCAAACGTCTGGCGGTGGCTCCAATTTGTCAGGGATGCCGGCCGGGGCCTGTTCCAGGTAAAGCAGGACATCGCCCTTGTTGATGCGTCCACCGGGACCGGTGCCCTTGATTTTGGTGACGTCTAGATGTTTCTCAGCGATCAGCCGTCTTACAGACGGTGGCAGGGGTGGTTGAGCCCCATCCGTTGTCGGCGGCGGGCCAGGCGTTGCAGGAGACGGGGCCGGAGCCGCTTCCGGGGCGTCCGGTTCAGACGGCTGGGCTGCTTTGGTATCGGAAGGCGGTGCCGCACTTGCAGGCGCGGTTTCCGACGACTCGATCGAACCCACCACCATCCCGATCGCGACCGTCTCGCCTTCAGACACCGCGATTTTCAGCACACCGGCCACCTCGGCCACAACTTCCAGGGTGACCTTATCGGTCTCGATCACAAACAAGGGCTCATCTTTTTGCACCAGGTCGCCATCTTTTTTAAACCATTCGGCCAGAACAGCTTCCTGAACCGATTCTCCAACGCTTGGGATAATAATCTCGACTGCCATATTCGTCTCCTTGATAAAAGCACTGGGCGCTTTAATATGGCGCGGCTGCGCCGCTTAATGTGCCAATGCCTGTATAATTACCTGATCCATTCGCCTTTTAACCTTTGCCGGGATTATCGGCCAAGGCCTGATCGGATATCGCGGTCTGTTGGGCCCGGTAGATCTTAGGGAAACCGGTCGCCGGGCTGGCGGCCGCTTCTCTGCCGATGTACGTGATGGGTTTTCCGGTAAGCGCCTCCAAGCGCGGCTTGAGAAACTGCCAGGCACCCATATTGGCGGGTTCCTCTTGAACCCAGATCCAATTTTTTACCTTCCGGTAGGGCGCCATAACCTTTTGCAGGGCGACTTCCGGAAAAGGATAAAACTGTTCCAGACGCAAAATGACACTCGTCGGCTGTTTTTGCTTGGCGCGCGCTTGCACAAGCTGATAGTATATTTTACCGCTGCACAGCAGGATCCGATCGGGCTTGTCGACCGGCTGAGGGTCGTTCAAAACCGTCTGGAAGGAACCGCTCGTGAACGCGTCTAAATCCGAGACCGCCAGCGGGTGACGTAAAAGACTTTTGGGGCTCATGAGAACCAAGGGTTTGCGGAAGCCGGCCTTGATCTGGCGGCGAAGGAGATGAAAATACTGAGCCGGGGTCGTCAGGTTGCACACCTGCAGATTGTCTTCAGCACACAATTGCAGAAAGCGTTCCAGGCGGGCGCTCGAATGTTCCGGCCCGAGCCCTTCCCAGCCGTGGGGCAGCAATAACACCAAACCGCTGAGCCGCTGCCATTTGGACTGGCCACTGGCAATGAACAGATCGATGATCCCCTGCGCATTGTTCACAAAATCGCCGAATTGGGCTTCCCATAAGGTCAGGACCCTGGGCTGGGCTGCGGAGTAGCCATATTCATATCCGAGGACACTCGCCTCGGCCAGATGACTGTTGAAGACCTGGAAAGGCGCTTGATCGCCAGCAAGATGATTGAGGGGCACGTACGCATCGCCGCTTTTGGTGTCAAACAGTACCGCGTGGCGCTGGCTGAAGGTGCCCCGGCCAACATCCTGTCCGCTCAGCCGAACCCCCCATTTTTCGACCAGGAGCGTGGCCCACGCCAGGCTCTCGGCATTGGCCCAGTCGATACCGGCGCCTTTCTCGATGGCGGTCTGGCGGGCTTTTAAAATACGCGCCAGCTTGGAATGGACCGCGAAGCCCTTGGGCATCTTGCCCAACTTGCTCGCCATCTGAACCAAAACCTCAGCCGGTACGGCGGTCTCAACTTCATCATGAGCAAACCGCCCGTGAAACTGCTCCCAGTTTTCGTAAAATCGGTCTTCCGGAAAGGTGCAGGTGCTGCCGTGGATTTCCAGGTAAGCATCCTCGATCGGCTTCTTGGCCGCTGCCTGCAGACGGTCGACGGTGTCCTGATCGACGAGACCTTCGGATGTCAGTTGCGCGGCATATAACGCCGACAAAGAGGGCCGTTTTCGAATGCGATCGTACATCGTTGGCTGGGTAAAATAAGGTTCATCGCCTTCATTGTGTCCATACCGACGGTAACAGATGACATCCAGAACGACATCCTTGCCAAACGTTTGACGGTAGTCGGCCGCCAGCTTGATGGCATGCACGGCTGTTTCGGGGTTTTCACCGTGTACGTGAAAAATGGGAACCATGAGCATCTTGGCCACATCGGTTGAATAGCGGGTCGAACGGGCATCTTTGGGAAGCGTGGTGTACCCGATCTGATTGTTGATGACAATGTGAATCGTTCCACCGGTCTTGTAACCGTCCAGCTGCGACATGTTCAGGGTCTCAGCGACAACCCCCTGGCCGGCGAACGCCGCATCGCCGTGGAACAACAGGGGCAAGACCGTGTGCTGTGGTTCGGTCGCCAGCATTTCCTGTCGGGCCCTGGCAAAACCTTCGACCACCGGATTGACGGCTTCCAGATGGCTCGGGTTGTTCATCAGAAAAACCCGCAGGCTGTGCTGCTCCGTGACCTTTAAATCGGCCAAGTAGCCATTATGATATTTGACATCTCCGGCACCGACCAGCTGCTGGGGATCATAGCAGCTCTCGAATTCACTGAATATGTCCTCATACGGTTTTTCAAGGATGCTCGTCTGAACATTCAACCGGCCCCGGTGGGCCATCCCCAATATAATTTCCCGGCAGCCTTTCTTGGCAACGTGCCCAAACAGGGCATCGAGCATCGGTATGATGACATCTCCGCCTTCCAATGAAAAACGGGTGACCGCAACATACTTTTTATTCAAAAAGTCTTCAAACTCGGCGGCCTGGAAAAGCTTGCGCAGAATTTGCTTTTTATCGGCCGGTTCCATGGGCGGCTGATTGCGCACCGGTTCCATGCGGTCCTGGAGCCACTGCCTTTCGGTTGGATCCTGCAGGTGCATGTATTCGACCCCCAAGGAGCGACAGTAGGTCGCTTTCAGGGCCTTGATGATCTCCTTGAGTTGGGCATGTCCGGTCTTGGAAAACCAGGGCGCTGAAAAGGAACGCTGCAGATCGTCCGGCTGCAGCCCAAAAACATCCAGGTTCAAAAGCGGATGATCGATGGGGCACTCCGCCAGCGGGTCCATACACGCCAGCAGATGTCCCAGGTCGCGATACCGGTAAATCAGGGCTTCGACCTTGTGCTGGTTCAAGGCCCGGGCTTCGTCACGACCCTCCGCCACGTGCATACCGGGGTCTAAGGCCATTTCAAAGCCCTTGAAAAATGACTGCCAGTCTGTCGGCACACTTGCTGGATCGGCTTTCCACCTGGCATACTGTTCGTCGAAAAAACCTATGTTTAAAGTTTCTGATAGCTCCATGATACCCAACCTGTTTTTAAATTTATGCTCTGTAACCGAAATGATGGTCGAACCATTGCACGACCGTTTTTGCCACGTCACGACGCTGGTCGCTGTTGCTGAACATGTGATCTGCCGACGGGATGACTTCCAGCTTTATATGTTCCGGGTTCAAACCACGGGCCCGATGGGCTTCATCGACCGGGACAATTTCATCCTGGTCGCCGTGTATGATCAATAAGGGCGTTTGCAGGGATTGGATGGTCTGGGGAAGGTCGAACTGCCCGGCATCGGCAAAAAAACTGCTGGTCAGTTGCAGCTCGCGTCCCCGGCTGGCAAACCGGATACGGCCTTTTTGTTGAAGCTCCGTCTGTTGGTCCGACGTCAAAAACCGCAGCGGGTCCATGCCCGTCAGCCGTCCGGCCAAACAGCAGACCGCCTCGACAGCGGGCATTTCGGTTGCCGCAAGCAAGGCAATGAGCGCGCCCATACTATGTCCGGCCAGGCCCATACGGGCAACCCCCTGTTTGCCCATAAAAGCACAGGCGCTTTTCATTTCGCTGATTTGTTTGGAATAGGTGGACGCAGCGAACGTCCCTTCGCTTTGGCCGTTGCCTGAAAAGTCGAAGCGCAGCGCCCCCGCCCCGGCCGCCGTCAGGTCCTGGCAGATTTGGCGCAAGATGCCGGTATGACGGGAACAGGTGAAGCAATGCCCTAAGACAATGCCATAACGAATCGGCTGCTCCGGCATGTGCAGGTTGCCGACCAGGTTTTCACCTGCGTCGTTGGTGAACTGAACCTTGGTTTCCATGGCCCCTTTTAATTGATGACCAGGATCGAAATGTCTTTGGCCAATTCGAAAACTTTGTGTGACGTGCTCCCTAAAATGAGATCTTTGATTCCAGACAAGCCTCTCCGTCCGATGACAATGGCATCATAACCCGAACGGGCTTCTTTGACAATATCTCTGGCCACGCCTTTTTTCTTGGGTTCCAGTTTGAGGCTGATCTTGTCTTTGTCAAAACCTGCCTCCGTCAATACCTTGGCTGCCGTCTGCATGGCGGTATTGACCAGTTCACGCTTTTTATCTTCCAGTGTACAAAACGCGCTCTGCTGACTTCGAAAGTACGGCGTCAGGGCGGGACTGTCCATTTTACACAGGGCTTCTGTATCCGGCACAACACCAAAGAGTGTGATCCGGCAGTCGCGCTCGAAAGAGTCGATCAGGAATTTGACGGCCCGCATGGCATTTTCTGAGTCATCAAATGCCAACAAAAATTTTTTACTCATCAGGAGCACCTCCCCTTGCTTGGGTTGTTGACGCGTCGCCTTTATGGCAACGGTATATAATCAAATATCATGCCAGGGTTAAAGCATGCACAAATATATTAATTTTGAAATTATTTCTTATCGTTATAAAAACAGAGCCCGGCATGACGGCCAAAAAACTCCGGAATTGTAGGCAGATGAGACAGTGTGTCTCATAAAAACAGTTTCGAGCCGTGCGGTCGCTGGTCTGACCCGCCAAAAGGAAAAACGGGCGATGAGCGGCAACGCCCAGGCTAGCGCATAAGTTTGCGCAATACATAGGGCAGGATACCGCCATGCAGAAAATAATCGACATCCATCTCCGTATCCAACCGTGTGACCACTTCGAAAACAACCGCTTGGCCGTCTTCCTTGACGGCTGTTACGTGCAGGATCTTGCGCGGTTGCATGTTTTCGATCCCTTTGATCGAAAAAGTTTCAAAACCGGTCAGACCCAGCGTCTGCCAATTCTGGTTGGCGGTAAAGACCAATGGTAAAACCCCCATGCCTACCAAATTGCTGCGGTGGATACGCTCGAAAGATTCGGCGATGACCGCTTTGACGCCCAGCAGTTTCGTTCCCTTGGCAGCCCAATCCCGTGAAGACCCGGTACCGTATTCACGTCCACTCAGCACGATCAGGGGCGTCGCGGTTTCGGCGTAGGACATGGCCGCGTCATATATCGGCATCTCCCGCTTTTCAGGCAACTTGAGGGTCAAACTGCCCTCTTTGGGCTTTACCAAAAGATTTTTAATGCGAATGTTGCCAAAGGTTCCCCGCATCATGACTTCATGATTGCCTCGACGTGAACCATAGGAGTTGAACGCCTCCGGTTTGACGTCCTTTTCGATTAAATACGCGCCGGCGGGATACGCTGGCGGAATCGCCCCGGCAGGTGAGATATGGTCGGTCGTGACCGAGTTGCCCAGCAGCAACAGGGATTTGGCCTGCTCAACATCTCCGATCGATTGCAGCGCCAGGCTGAAATTTTCAAAATAGGGCGGCTTTTTGATATACGTTGATTGGGCATCCCAACTAAACGTGGTGCTTTCCGCCGCGTCGAGGGCATGCCAGAATTCATCGCCTTCGAAGATGCGGCCATACTCTTGTTCAAAAAAAGCTTGTTTGACATGCTGGCGGACGAGATCATCGACTTCCTTGTCTGACGGCCAGATGTCCTTTAAATAAACCGGCACACCCCGTGCATCGACGCCCAGGGCATCGGAAGTCAAATCGATATCAATGCGCCCGGCCAGGGCAAAGGCGACCACCAGCGGCGGTGATGCCAGATAGTTGGCCCGGATACTCTGGTGAATCCGGGCTTCGAAGTTGCGGTTGCCGGATAGAACCGAAGCCACGGTCAGGTCGTGCTTTGCAATGGCGCTTTCAATGGCCGGATGTAACGGGCCGCTGTTGCCGATACACGTTGTACAGCCGAACGCCACCAGGTGAAAACCCAGTGCTTCCAGGCCCGGCATCAGATCTGCATCGCGTAAATATTCAACAACGACTTTTGAGCCTGGTGCCAAAGATGTTTTGACATGCGATGGCACCTGCAACCCCCTGGCGACGGCATTGCGGGCCAGCAAGGCCGCGCCCAGCATCACATAGGGATTCGATGTGTTCGTGCATGAGGTTATGGCGGCCACCACAATACTGGCGTTGCCGATTGCCGCTTTGCGGCCGTTTCGTTCGATTTCAATATTCGGGGCCGTCTTTTTGGCGCTCAACAGCGTTTCAACCGACGATTTGAGGTCGCTTAAGGCGATGCGGTCCTGAGGCCGGGCCGGGCCGGCGACAGAGGGTACGACCGTGGCAAGGTCAAATTCGATCACTTGTGAGTAATCCGGTTTTTCGGCACCGGTATGAAAAAGGCCCTGGGCTTTGGTGTATTGTTCTACCAAAACACTCTGGGCTTTTCGATTGGTCGCCCGCAAATATTCGATGGTCTGCTCATCAACCGGGAAAAACCCCATGGTGGCACCGTATTCCGGGGTCATGTTGGCGATGGTGGCCCTGATGGGTACGGAAAGATTTTTTAATCCGGGGCCGAAGTATTCAACAAACTTTTCGACCACTTTGTGCTGACGCAGCAGTTCCGTCAGCGCCAGAACCAAATCGGTTGCCGTCACGCCCGGGCCTAAAACGCCCGTCAAATTGACTCCGATGACCTGGGGAATGGACATGTAATAGGGTTGGCCCAGCATAACGGCCTCGGCCTCGATGCCGCCGACCCCCCAGCCCATGACCCCGATACCATCGATCATGGTGGTGTGCGAATCGGTCCCGACCAGCGTGTCGGGATAAGCGATCAAGGCATCGTTGTCTTGGACGGTCATGACAACCTGCCCCAAATATTCCAGATTGACCTGGTGGCAGATACCGGAGTTGGGCGGTACCACCCGGAAATTATCAAAGCTTTTTTGGGCCCACTTCAGCAGGGCATAGCGCTCGCCGTTGCGTTGATACTCCTTGTCCACATTGGTTCGCAAGGCGTCGGGGGTTCCGAAAGCATCGACCTGAATGGAGTGGTCGACGACCAAATCGACAGGCACCAGGGGATTGATTGTCTTGGGGTCGCCGCCGAGAGCTTTGACCGCGTCGCGCATGGCCGCCAGGTCCACGACCGCCGGCACACCGGTAAAATCCTGCATCAGCACGCGCGCCGGGTGGTAGGGAATCTCGATCGGTTCGTCATAGCGCGGCTGCCATTGGGCGATGTTGCGCAGGTCGTCCTCTTTGACCACCCGCCCGTCCAGTTTGCGCAGAAGGTTTTCAACCAGGATCCTGATGGCATACGGCAAACGTTCCAGTTCAGTATAACCGTCCTGTTCGAGTTTTTTAATGTCGAAATAGATAACGTCCTGGCCGTTGACGCGCATGGTTTTTTTATACGCCTCTGGTTGCATCTCTCCTCCCGCTCCTTATCGGTTTCCAAGACCTGTTGCGGGTAGCGCAACAGGTCTTGCCGGTATGTGTTAAAATTATGGCCCCAGATTAAAACGATCTGGTGTCCCGATGCAAACAAAAATGTGGTATGAAGCCTGCAATCCGGGACAAGCCGCTATTCCTTTTGACCCCTGAAGCGCTTGATGACTTTGGGAATAAAAAAGGACGTTACAAAAAGGCCCAGCGAGAAAAAAACCTTGAAAGACAACAGCTGCCCCCAGTCGCCCGAGGCCCACACATCTTTCAAGGTTCCAATGAAAAACGTAAAGATAAAGGTGCCCACAATGATTCCCAAACCGGTGCCGAAGAAATAATCGCCGAAGCGCACTTTGGTCAGGCCCATACCGAAATTCATGGGGGTAAAAGGAAAATAAACCAGTCGCAAATAAAGCACCGTGGCAAACCCGTTGCGCGCGATGGCATCGTCGTATTTCTGCAGTTTGTCGCCGATCAGCGAAGCCGCAAATTCCCGCCCCAGCGTGCGGCCGATAAAGAAAGCCGCCGAAGCACCGATCATGGCGCCGATCATGACCCACACGAAACCCCAGTACGGGCCGAAGATGGCGGCACCCAGCCCCGTTAGCAGCGTGCCCGGCACGAACAGGCAAACACCGATGGCATAGACCGCCACGTAGACCAGCGGCGCCCAAATCCCGGCCTGTTCCAGCAGACGTCCCAACGCCTCGGCCGTCAGATACTCCCTGACCGGCGTAAAACGGACCAGCAGAACAGCTCCGACGATAAAACCCAGGAGGCCTAGCGCTTTGACAAACGCCTTCGATTTTTTTTCAGGTGGTTGTTCAATCATTTCCATTTATGTTCTCCACTGGCCTGAACTCAAGCTTCGATGGCGCCCCCTCAGGAAAACCCCGCTCCGGCGGTACAGGTGTAACAATGATCGGCGGTCGCAATCGGGCTCCCGGCTTGGGGCGGCCCGGCCAATTCATCGACATGCATCCGCTGGTGGCCCATGAACAGCCCGCGCGACAGGTTAAAGTCGCAATCGTAAAGATGACCGTCCCAGCCGACCGAAACCAACGTTCGGCACATGACCCCCGGCACCGCACACGGGTTGAAACCATTCGCCAGTTTGTTCAGATAAGCGGATAAATTGCCGGATGTCGCAAGCCATTGGCGAAACCGCCCCAGGGGCACATTGGCAAAATTGTAGAGCCTGTTGAACGCAAGACCCCATTTGCGCTGCAGAACATCCCGAAAGCGTTTTTCCATTTGACTTTGCTCAGGAGGTAAAAAAGCACCGGTGGGGTTGGAAACCAGGTTCAATTCCAAACCGGCGTCTTTGCACCCGTAGCCTTGCGCATTGAGTTTTTGAAGGGCGGCGACACTGGTTGCGAAGATGCCTTTACCGCGCTGCGAATCGACCTGTGTTTCATTGAGCGCCGGGAAGGACGCCACGATGACAACCCGGTGGGTCTTTAGCCGTTCGATCAATCCATCGTGGTGTCCATCGGTCAAGACCGACAAGTTCGACCGCAGCATAAGGCGTGGGGTAACAGGGGCAAGCCTGTCGATAAGCATCTCAATATGCGGATTTAGTTCCGGCGCGCCGCCGGTGATGTCGACAACCTCAAAGCGGTTTCGCTCGGCATAGGCAATAACGGAGGCCACGGTGGCCTGATCCATATTTTCTCGACGGCCGGGTCCGGCATCGAGATGACAATGCCGGCAGGTCTGATTACACAAGAAGCCAACATTGAGCTGCAGGGTATGGGTGCGTTCCCGCTTTAATTCGATCCTGTGCTTGGCAAGCATCTTTATAAAAGGTTCGACGCTCAATCCTTCTGAAGCCGACCTTTCACCCCTATTATCAGACGCGCTTTGTTCCAGCATGACAACCTCAGCCAACTTCTTTACATGGACAGCTTCCCGGCGATATTACGCATCTGAATGCCGTGAACCAGCGATGCGCCCCCCCGGATGGCCGTGACCACATGCACGGCCTCGGTCATCTCGGCCAAATTGGAACCCTTCTCCAAACAGGCCTGCGTATAGGCATCGATGCAATAGGGACATTGAATGGTATGTGCAACCGCCAGGGCAATCAACGCCTTTTCCCGTTCGCTCAGTTCGCCTTCTGCAAAGACAGCCCCATAATATTCGAAAAATTTTTTGGCCAGCCCCGGCACTTCTTTTCCAATCTCTTCAAAACGAGGCAAATCTTCGGGCTTGTAGTAGGTTTCCATGGCGGTTTTACCTTTCTCGTCTTTTCGTCCAACCATTCGTTTGGTCCAAAATCCTGTTTTTGAGACAACTTCTGACAAAGACGCCTTTTTCAACAAAGCGTGAATCCATGTAAAAGCTCACGACGCCTGGCAATCCTCCGGGCCACAGGCCCGCCCTTTCAGGCTAAAGAAGAATTTGAGCCCTTTCTGAATCTTTTCGGAAAAGATCTTCGGAGCGAAATAATTGCCCACGACCTTTTTGTTGATCTCACCGATGGTCGGATAGGGATGGATCGCCGAGGCCAGTGACGAGAGTTTGACCTTGCCGTTTAGGACCGCCACCCACTCGCTGATTAAGTCGCCGGCCCGGGGACCGAAGATCTGAATGCCGATCGGTTTTTCCTTTTTATCCAGAAGCATCTTCACCAACCCGGTCGTTTCCCGCTCGGCCAAGCTGCGATCATTGCCGCTGACCGCTTCGGTCCACACGTTGTACGCAATTCCCCGGGCCTTGGCCATGGCCTCATTCATCCCGATGCTGGCCAGTTCCGGGTCGGTGTAGGTACACCAGGGGAAATAAGTATAATCGACCTTCCGGGGCAGATGAAAGATCGCATTGCTGACAACAATTC
>Ga0180435_10003145_pt1 | contig 16648 bp, 15 predicted proteins | sample SS_ome_3_FD_132467 | JGI IMG/M metagenome (GOLD analysis project Ga0180435, IMG submission 132467) | Hypersaline lake sediment archaeal communities from the Salton Sea, California, USA - SS_3_S_1 metaG | ecosystem: Environmental > Aquatic > Non-marine Saline and Alkaline > Hypersaline >...
CTCTGCAGGTGCACGGGCTATGTGAAGATCGTGGATGCGATAGAGCGCGCCTCCGAGGGCCGCGCAGATCCGGCAGGTCGCTCGCGAAGCCGGCGAGACGACTGACCCGGACGGCTGTGACCCGGGCGCGAACACAAAAGGATCCGGGGGGACGAGCGGATGGAATATAAAGAGGGCAAGGATCTGATATTCGCCAGGCTGCAGCACGAGGAGGACCTTCTCGAGTCGCTGAAGAAGGTCTGCAGCGAGTGCGGACTCAAGACGGGGATCGTCATCTCGGGTGTCGGCATGCTGAAGCAGGCCGAGCTGAACTACTTCGTTTCATCCGGCCGCTACTCGCCGGCGCTCTTCCCGGAGCCTCTCGAACTGGTCTCGCTGACCGGCAACATCATCCTTCAGGACGGCGACTACCATCTGCATCTGCACGCCGTGCTCGCCGACGAGACCAAGAACACGGTGGCCGGCCATCTATCCAGGGGCAAGGTGAACGTGACCAACGAGATCGCGATCCTCAAGACCTCGATAGAAGCGAGGCGGGAGCTGGACGAGACGACCGGCCTCATGGCGCTGACCCTGAAATAGGAGTATCGAATGAGCCCGACGCCCATCGAGCTTCAGGAGATAGCGAAGATCGTCAGGCGCGACGTGCTCACGATGGTGCTCGAGGCCGGGTCCGGGCACCTCGGTGGGTCGCTGTCAGCGGTCGACATCATGGTCGCCCTCTACTGGGACGTGATGAAGCTCAGGCCCGACCGGCCGGTGTGGGACGAGAGGGACAGGCTGGTGCTTTCGAAGGCGCACGCCGCCCCTGCCCTCTACGCCGTCCTCGCGCGCAGGGGCTACTTCGATGTGAAGGACCTCCTGACGTTCCGGAAGCTCAAGTCGAGACTGCAGGGCTTCCCCGACATGCACACGACGATCGGCATCGACGCCTCGGTCGGTTCACCCGGTCAGGGGCTTTCGATAGCGAACGGCATAGCGATGGCGGCGAAGATGGAGCACAAGGAGTTCAGGGTTTACTGCCTGATGGGGGACGGGGAGGCGCACGAGGGCCAGGTGTGGGAGGCCGCGATGACGGCGGCGCACCACAAGCTGGACAACGTGTGTGCGATCATCGACAGGAACATGATGATGGGGGACGGGAGCACCGAGGACATAGTGGCGCTCTCGCCTCTCGAGGAGAAGTGGAAGACCTTCAACTGGCACGTCATTCAGACCGACGGGCACGACTTCGAGCGGCTCGAGGCCTCATTCTCCGAGGCTTCATCCGTGAAGGGACGACCCTCCCTGATACTCGCGAGGACCACGAAAGGGAAGGGTGTTCCGTTCATGGAGGAGAACGCGGAGTGGCACGACCGCGGCCTGACCGAAGAGCTGTACGAGGATGCGATGAAGGCGCTCCGCTAGCCGTATGAGCGCCGGAGGACGGGAGAAGAGCAACATGGCTGAGATGGGACTCGTCGACATCAGGCACAGCGTCATCGAGACCGAGGCCACTAACAGGGGATACGAGCGCGGGCTGATCGAGCTTGCGGAGCGCGGGTTCGACATCATCGTCATGGACGCCGACCTCGCGGGAGCCAGCGGAACCTCCGAGTTCCGCAAGATGTTCCCCGACCGCTTCCTCGACATAGGCCTCTGTGAGCAGGATATGATCGGAACCGCCGCCGGCCTGGCTCTCGCCGGCAAGTGCGTGTTCGTCACCACTCATGGGATGCTCGCGGCCGGAAAGGCGTGGGACATCATACGGTCGACCATCTGCTACGGTTCACTGAACGTCAATATCTGTGGAGCGGACGCCGGGCTGTCCGCCGGAGGTGCGGGCGGTTCGCGCCAGTCGCTCGAGGATGTGGCCGTGATGAGGACGCTGCCGGGAATGACGGTAGTCGTTCCGGCCGACGCGGTCGAGGCCAGGAAGGCCACTGTCGCGGCGGCGCGCATACCGGGGCCGGTCTACATACGATTCGCGTCCGCCCGTGTGCCCATCGTTACTACTGACATGACACCCTTCACGGTCGGTCAGGCCGCCGTCTACAAGCAGGGCGGGGACTCCACCGTGCTGGCCTGCGGCGTGATGGTCTACGAGGCTCTGAAGGCGGCCAGGGCGCTCGAGGACGAGGGGCTGTCGGTGCGCGTCGTCAACTGTCACACGGTCAAGCCGCTCGACAGGGCCATCGTGAATCGGGCTGCGGTCGAGACGGGCGCGCTCGTAACCGCCGAAGAGGGCTCGACGATAGGGGGGCTGGGAGGCGGCGTCGCAGAGGCTCTTGCCCAGAGCGTGCGCCCCACCCCGATCAAGATCGTGGGAATAGAGGACCGCTTCGGCGAGTCGGGAGAGCACGAGCAGCTCCTTGCTCACTTCGGGCTCACCGCTCGCGAGATCGCGGCCGCGGTCCGTGAGGTGCACTCCAGAAAGAAGGGAGCGGCCGCGCATGCTGAGGATAGGATCGACTGACGTAGCAGGAGGATCGACTGACGCAACAGGAGGTCGGGCTGGAGCCCGCATCCGCCGCTCAGCGTGCGGCGAGAGGAGGTCGGAGTGAAGTTCGCGGAGCGAATGAGCAGACTCGGTACGGAGACGGCCTTCGAGGTTCTTGCGAAGGCCCGGGCCCTCGAGGCCCAGGGCAGGGACATCGTTCACCTGGAGATCGGCGAGCCAGATTTCGATACTCCGGACAACATCAGGAAGGCTGCGGAGAAGGCCATATGGGACGGCCAGACGCACTACGGGCCGTCGGCGGGCCTGATGGTCGCCAGGGAGGCCATCTGCAGCTATTTCGAGAAGGACAGAGGCCTCAAGTACACGCCTGACCAGATCGTGCTCACTCCAGGCGGCAAGCCGATCATCTTCCTTCCGATCCTCGCGCTGGTCGATCACGGTGACGAGGTGATCTATCCGAACCCCGGGTACCCGATCTACGAGTCGGCGATCGAGTTCGCCGGCGGAAAGGCGGTGCCGCTCGAGTACAAGGAGGAGCGCGACTTCAGGTTCGACATAGCGGAACTCGAGCAGAAGATCAGCAAGAAGACGAAGATGCTGATCATCAACTCGCCACAGAACCCGACTGGCGGCGTCCTCGAGCCTTCTGACCTCAAGAGGATCGCGGAACTCGCGATCGAGAACGACGTCATCGTGCTCTCAGACGAGGTGTATAGCAAGATCATCTATGAGGGAGAGCACCACACCGTAGCCGCCCTCCCGGGCATGCAGGAGCGCACGATCCTTATGGACGCGCACTCCAAGACGTACGCGATGACGGGATGGCGCCTCGGCTACGCGGCCATGCCGGCGGAGCTGGCGGAGAGATTCACGAAGCTCAACACGAACGTCTACTCGCACGCGACCTCTTTCGTTCAGCTCGCGGGCATCGAGGCCCTCGAGGGCCCGCAGGACGAGGTCGAGAAGATGGTGGAGATCTTCAAGAAGCGACGTGACGCCATCGTGGACGGGCTGAACTCGATCAAGGGCTTCTCCTGCCTGAGGCCCAAGGGCGCCTTCTACGTGTTCCCGAACATCACAGGGACCGGACTCAAGTCCCAGGAGCTCGCGGACCGCATCCTGAACGAGGCGGGCGTCGCCTGTCTGTCGGGGACGTGCTTCGGCGCGTTCGGCGAGGGCTACCTGAGGTTCAGCTACGCCAACTCGCTGGAGAACATCGAGAAGGCCCTGGATAGGATCGGGGAGATGGCGGCCAAGCTGTAGCGACCGCCGAGGGGAAGCGGCGGCCAGTGCGCATGCCGCCGCAGGAGGATGTGCGGCCGAACGGGGCGGCGGGAGGCGGGTGTATGCCTGTCGCCGGCCAGGTCTAAGCCCAAGCAGAGAGGGCCATATGGTATCAGCGATAGTCTTGGCCGCGGGCGAATCGAGGCGGATGGGGAGGAAGAAGGAGGTCCTCCCAGTGCAGGGCGAGCCGATGGTTCGCCTGGCAGTCTCGAAGCTACTCGACTCGAAGAAGATCGACGAGGTTATCGTCGTGCTCGGCCACAGTGCGGACGACGTGGGAGCGGCTCTTGCCGGAGTGACCGACGAGCGGATCGAGCTCGTCGGAAACCGGCGATACGGTGAGGGAATGGGCACGTCGCTCGCCCAGGGTGTCTCGTCGTGCTCGTGGGGCACCGACGCGTTCGTCGTCGTTCTCGCGGACGCGCCGTTCTTCGGCACCGGCGACGTCGACAGGCTGATAGACGCCCACGCCGCCGGTGCGCTCATCGCTGTTCCCGTCCGTGAGGGTCGGAGGGGACACCCGGTGATCCTGGACGGTCGCTTCAGAGACAGGCTCGAGGTGCTCGACGGCGACGTGGGAGCCAGGCACATACTCGAGGCCGAGAGTGACTCGATCACGGCCGTCGAGATGGAGTCGGACGGCTTCCTGGTCGACGTCGACGACGCCGAGGACTACGAGGCGGTCAAGCACGGCATTCAGGCGGGCTAGACAAGTGTGATGGGTCCGAGCCGCGCCTCGGCCGACCACGCGACGGACCTCGCTCGCCGGGGTCCGTCGCCGTCTCGAGGTCGCCGCGGCCGCGGGTCCGGAGGTTGGGACGCGATGGCGCTAAGGTTGAGAGACCTCTTCGAGGAGATCGCTCGTATGCATCGCTCGGGAGTTCCCGGCACCGTCGCGACCGTCGTCTCTTCAGGTGGCTCGACGCCCCGGGGCGCCGGTGCGAAGATGATCGTCTACGCGGACGGTCGGACGCTGGGCTCGGTCGGCGGGGGCGCCGTCGAGGGCTCCGTGATAGAGAGAGCTCGGGAACTGGCTGGAGGGGGGCAGGCGGAGCTGCTCTCGTTCGACCTGGACGCCGAGGCCGACGTCGGCATGGCGTGCGGCGGGAGCATGGACGTCTTCCTGGAGCCGATCACGGCGGGCCCGTCCGTACTTGTGGTCGGTGGAGGACACGTCGGCCAGGCGGTCGCTCTGGCAGCCGGGCGCGCGGGGTTCCGCGTCACCGTGGTCGACGACAGGGCGGACATCGTGACGGAGCAGCGTTTCCCCGGGGTCGAGAGGCGGCTTGTGGGAGGCGTCGAGCTCCTTGATGGCGAGCTCTCTGTAGACGCTTCGACCTACGCCGTCGTCGTGACCCGGGGACACAGGTTCGACCGGGAATGGGTGAGGGCGCTGTCGGGGTCGAGTATGGCCTATCTGGGCATGATCGGGAGTGAGAAGAAGGTGGCTCTCACGCTGGATGCACTGCGCGAGGACGGCGTACAGGAGAGCGATCTGTCTTCCATGCACGCGCCCATCGGGCTGGATATAGGCGCCGAGACGCCCGACGAGATAGCCATCAGCGTCGTGGCTGAGATCATCGCGGTGCGCCACGGCATCACCGACACGGTGATGCTCAGAGACAAGCCGGGGCACAAGGGCAAGGACCGGGATTGACCGCGTTCACCGGCGCCGTCCGGGCGCCCCGGGCGGGAGCTGTGTGCGATGACTGGTGAAGGACCGATAGTGGTCAGAGGCGCCGGGGATCTGGGGTCCGCGGTCGTGCACAGGCTCTTCCGCGTCGGCTACAGGGTCGTCGCCCTGGAGCGCCGGGACCCTCTCGTCGTTCGCCGCACGGTGTCTTTCGCGCAGGCCATCCTCGACGGAACCGTCGTGGTCGAGGGGATCGAGGGCAGGGCCGCGAGTCTTGAGAACGTCGAGTCCATCGCGGAGGGCGCCGACTGGCCGTCGTGGGTACCGGTAGTCGTCGATCCCGACGGCGAGGCGATCGCCGCGCTGAGGCCTGTGGCCGTCATCGACGCCCGCCTGGCCAAGACCAATCTCGGCACCGGCAGGGAGGACGCCCGCGTCACGATAGGCCTGGGGCCAGGATTCACCGCCGGGGAGGACGTCGACTACGTCGTCGAGACGCTTCGCGGACACGAGCTGGGGAGGCTCCTGACGAAGGGCGCGGCCGCGCCGAATACCGGCGTCCCGGGGATCGTCGGCGGAGTGGGCGAGGGCCGTGTGATCAGGTCGCCCGCCTCGGGCGCATTCACCTCAGTCCTGAAGATCGGGCAGCTGGTAGAGAAGGGAGACGTCGTCGGAGCAGTTGCAGGGGCGGAGGCCAGGGCCAATGTGGGCGGGCTTCTGCGCGGACTCGTAGCCGACGGCACGAAGATGAAGGCCGGGCAGAAGCTCGGAGACGTCGACCCGCGTGGCGCCGAAATCGACCACACGCTGATATCGGACAAGGCCCGAGCCGTGGCGGGCGCCGTGCTGGAGGGACTCCTCCTGGGTGGGGTTCTCCCCGACCGCGGCGCCGCGAGAGGAGGCGGGGATGTATGAGCCGCGGTGGCTTCGCCCGCGCTCCGTCGACGAGTGCATTGAGATGCTCGGCGAGAAGCCGACCTCGAAGAGGCTCATAGCGGGGGGAACCGACCTCGCGGTGAGGATCGGAGCGGGTGTAGAGCGCCCCCCCGTCCTGGTAGATCTCGGTCTGGTCGACGAGCTCCGAACGCTACGCGTGGACGGCGACCGTGTGGTCCTTGGATCTGCGGTGACGCACGGCGCCATAGCCGGTTCTGACGCCCTGGCATCCCGCGCCCGCGCGCTGACCCAGGCCTGCCGGGCGGTAGGATCGCCACAGATACGCTCACGGGCGACGATCGGCGGCAACATTGCCAACGCGTCGCCGGCGGCCGACGGAGCGACCGCGCTCCTGGTCCTCGACGCGGAGGCCCGCGTAAGGAGGCCTGACGGGTCGGAGCGAGCCGTGCCTCTGGAGCGGTTCTTCAAGGGGCCGGGAGAGTGCTGTCTCGAGAGCTGCGATCTCCTCGAGGCCGTCGAGTTCGATCTTCCGCCCGAGGGGGTAAGGAGCGTCTACATCAAGGCCGGGCAGAGAAACGCCCTTGCGATTGCGATCGCGTCCGTGGCCGCGGTGCTCATCCCGGGAGAGGGGGTGCGCATCGCGCTGGGCTCCGTCGCGCCGACGCCAGTGCGCGCGCGCGGCGCTGAGAGCCTGTTCGCCGAGACATGGGGCTCTGGAGGCGACGTCGACGCGATCCTGGAAGAGGTGGCTGAGAAGGCGGTCGAGGCCAGCAGCTGCATAGAGGACGTGAGGGCAACGGCGAGCTACAGGAGAAGGCTCGTCAGGGCGCTCACGCTGAGGGCGCTACGAGAGGTTTGCAGGCAGGGTGAACACTAGGCCGGACGGCGGGCGGGACTCTGGTCCCGGCGTCGGATGGCGGGGAGCGGGAGGCTCCGGAGGAGGGGTGTATGTTCAACTCCAAGTTCAGAGGCAGGGATTTCATCACGATCCTCGACTACACGCGCGCGGAGATCGAGGCGATGCTCGATCTCGCCGACGAGCTGAAGAGGAAGTTCAAGAAGGGCCAGCCCCACAAATACCTCGAGGACAGGACGCTCTTCATGCTCTTCTACAACCAGTCGCTACGTACGAGGAACAGCTTCGAGGCGGGAATGACGCAGTTGGGCGGGCACGCTCACTTCCTCGATCCCGACAAGATCTACACGCCAGCTCTGGAGGGCGAGGAGGTAGCCTACTCGACGGAGCGAATATCCGACGTCGCCCGAGTTCTCGACAGGATGGGGCACGGCATTGCGATCAGGATGTACGGCGATCCTGTGGGCTGGCAGAATGGTAAGGCGAACAGGATCGTGAGGGAGTTCGCGCACTGGGCAGAGCACATACCGGTGATCAACATGGAGTGCGACATCTACCATCCGTGCCAGGGTCTCGCCGACATCATGACGGTCCGGGAGCACTTCGGGCAGTTCAAGGGCGTCAAGTTCGTGATGAGCTGGGCCTACAGCCCGTCGGTGCACAAGCCGCTGTCCGTGCCGCACAGCGCGATCATTGCGGCCGCGACCGTGGGGTGCGACGTCGTGCTCGCGCATCCCGAGGGCCTCGAGCTGGACGACGACGTGCTGGACGCGACGCGTCAGAGGGCGAAGGAGTCGGGAGGCTCGTTCGAGATATCTAACGACATGGAGGAGGCCTTCGAGGGCGCGCACGTCGTCTACCCGAAGGCGTGGACGTCGAAGCACTTCATCCCGCCGATCTCCGAAGAGCCCATGCTGGAGAAGACCGAGGAGCTGTTCGCGGCCAACAAGCACTGGATCTGTGACGCGGACAAGCTCAAGCGGGCGGCCGACAACGTCAAGTACATGCACTGCCTTCCCTGCGACCGCGGCTACGAGGTCACGGATGACGTGATCGATGGCCCTCATTCGGTCGTCTTCGACGAGGCGGAGAACCGCCTGCACGCTCAGAAGGCCGTGATGTCACTGCTAATGGACTAGAGCTTCAGCGCGGCGGCTGCGAGAGTAAGCCCGGCGCGGGGAGAGGCGTTACGGCGGAAGCCGGCAACGTCGGGGGGAGACATGGACGCTGACAACCTCAGGGGACGAGACCTCATATGCACGCAGGACTGGAGCGTAGAGGAGCTCGAGGCGGTGCTCGCTCTGGCCGCGGAGATGAAGTCGCGCAGGTACTCGGACGAGGACGCGAGGATCCTGAACCACAAGACCTTCATGATGATGTTCTACAACTCCTCGCTAAGAACGAGGCAGTCGTTCGAGGCCGCCGCCAGCGAGCTCGGGGGACACGCTCAGTTCCTGGAGCCGTCGAAGTTGAGGATCCAGACCAAGACGAACGCGGGAGAGAAGCTGAAGGACACGGCCAACGTTATGAGCCGCTATGCCTGCGGTATCGGGATCAGGATCCTCGAGGACTCGGTCGAAGCCTACGGGGACGGTGACGCGTTCATGAGGGAGTTCGCCGACCTGGCGAGCGTCCCGATCGTCAGCATGGCGCACGACAAGTTCCACCCTTGCCAGGGACTCGCGGACGTGCTCGGCATAAGGGAGAACACGGGTGACGCGCGCGGCAAGACGCTACTGCAGGTGTGGGGCTATTCGCCGATGGTTCGCTCGTGGAGTTCGGTTCAGGAAAGCATTCTGGTGAACTCGAGACTCGGAATGAACATCCGCATGGCCTACCCGGAGGGCTACGACCTCGATCCGGAGGTTGTGGAGAGCGCCAAGGCCAATTGCATCGAGTCGGGCACGAGCTTCGAGATCACGCACGATCAGGAGTCTGCCTACGAGGGTGTCGACGTCGTCTACTCGAGGCACTGGATGCACCCCGATCGGTACAAGATAGGTCGCGAGGGAGACAAGAAGCTGGCGATGGAGAACCGCGACTGGCGGACCACGATGGACCGCATGAAGCGCACGAACGACGCCGTCTTCATTCACCCGATGCCTGTCGACCGGGGCAACGAGGTCGACGACGACGTGTGTGACAGTGATCGGTCTCTCCTGTACGATATCGCCGAGAACAGGCTGCACGTACAGAAGGCGATCATGGCTCTCACCATGAGTGACTGAAGAGGTGCCGGATGAGCAGGCTTGCGGTCGTAGCTATAGGTGGCAATTCCCTGACCAGGAGGGGGGAGCGGGGCACGATCCCCGAGCAGTTCGTCAACGCGCGGGAGACATGCTCGAGCATCGCCGAAATGGTGGCCCGGGGGTACGAGGCCGTCGTTACGCACGGGAACGGCCCGCAGGTGGGGAACATACTGCTGAGGGCCGAGATGGCCTCTTCGGTGCTTCCGCTTCTGCCGCTCGACACGTGCGGTGCCGACTCGCAGGGCGGCATAGGCTACATGCTTCAACAGGTCCTGGGCTCGGAGCTGAGGCGCCGTGGCCTGCATAAGGACGTAGTGACGGTCCTGACGCAGGTCGTGGTCGATCCGAGCGACGCGGCCTTCGATTCTCCTTCTAAACCGATAGGACCGTTCTACACGGAGGAGGACATACGACGGAAGCGCGAGGACCACGGCTGGGACGTCGTGGAGGACTCGTGCCGGGGGTGGCGTCGCGTCGTTCCTTCGCCTATGCCGGTGCGCATAGTAGAGGTGGAGGCGATCAAGGCGCTGCTGTCGGCCGGCTGCGTGGTCATCGGCGTTGGTGGGGGGGGCGTGCCGGTCGTAGAGGATGGGGACTCCCTCCGCGGGGTCGAGGCGGTGATAGACAAGGACCACGCGTCGCGGCTTCTGGCCAATGAGATCGGCGCCGACCTCCTCGTCATATCGACCGACGTTCCTCAAGTGGCGCTATATTACGGTACGAAGGACCAGGTCTGTATCGACCGTATGACAGTGGAGGAGGCCGAGCGCTACCACGCCGAGGGGCACTTCCCTCCGGGAAGCATGGGACCGAAGGTCAAGGCCGGGATCGACTTCATTCGGAACGGGGGAGAGCTGGTCATGATCACGAACCCGGAGTCGTTCGGGCGGGCGCTCGACGGCGAGACCGGGACGAGAATAGTCGCATAGGGAGACAGCATGAAGGAACTCGCCAAGATAATCCGCGTCGCCCGGGGCCTCGTACCCTGCGACCTCGTGTTGCGCAACGCCAGGATCGTCAACGTGTTCTCAGCCGAGGTCTACAAGGACGATATCGCGATATGGGGCGGCCGGATCATCGGCATAGGCGACTACGAGGGCAGGAAGGAGATCGACCTCGAGGGCGGCTACGTGCTTCCCGGTCTGATCGACGGACACATGCACGTTGAGAGCACGATGGTGACCGTGCAGGAGTTCGCCCGCTCGGTCGTTCCCAGAGGGACGACGTCCGTGATCTGTGACCCGCATGAGATCGCCAACGTGCACGGACTCGAGGGCATCCACTACATTCTGAACACGGCCAAGTACAGTCCGGTCAACATCTACGTTATGCTGTCGTCGTGCGTCCCGGCGACCGAGTTCGAGACCAGCGGGGCGAGGCTCCGGGGCTTCGACCTCTATCCGCTTCTCAGAGAGAAGTGGGTGCTGGGGCTGGGCGAGATGATGAACTATCCGGGCGTCCTGCAGGAGGACGAGGGGCTGCTGGACAAGATATCGATGACGTCGAATAAGCGGATCGACGGGCACGCCCCCGGCCTGACCGGTAAGGACCTGAACGCGTACATAGCGGCCGGCGTCACGTCGGATCACGAGAGCACCTCGGCGCAGGAGGTCATAGAGAAGCTCAGACTCGGGATGTACATAATGATCCGAGAGGGCTCGGTGACGAAGAACCTGCGCGACCTGCTCCCGGCCATCACGCGCGACAATCTTCCAAGGTGTTTCTTCGTGACCGACGACAGGCATCCGAAGGACCTTCTCGACAAGGGCCACATCGATCACATGATCAAGATCGCGGTCAAAGAGGGTCTCGACCCGGTCGCGGCGATCAGGCTCGCAACGATCAACACTGCGCAGTACTTCGGGCTGACCGACCTCGGCGCAATCGCGCCGGGCTATAGGGCTGACCTCGTCGTCGTCGACAGCCTCAAGCGCTTCAACGTTCGTACCGTCTTCAAGAGTGGGAAGGTCGTTGCGCAGGACGGAGTGATGGTCTCGTCCCGACCCACGACTCCCGAGGTAACGCTGCGAAGCTCGATCAATATCAAGTGGCTCACGCCCGAGGATTTCGACATCGCGGCGAAGAGCAAGCGCGCGAAGGTGATCGATCTCGTCCCCGACCAGATCATCACTAAGAGTTCCGTGGAGCGCGTCGAGGTGGAGGACGGCAAGGTCGTGGCGGACACCGAGCGCGACATTCTCAAGATCGCCGTGGTCGAGCGCCACCAGGCAAGCGACCGGATCGGACTCGGACTCGTTCGCGGCTTCGGGCTCAAGAAGGGCGCCATCGCCAGTTCGGTCGCGCACGACTCTCACAACATCGTCGTGGTCGGTACGAGCAGCGAGGACATGATGGCCGCGGTCGTGGAGATATCGAAGATGAAGGGCGGGCTCTCTGTAGTGCGCGACGGCAAGCTGGTCGCGGGCCTGCCCCTGCCTATTGCGGGGCTCATGTCTGACGGAACGCTCCAGGACGTGGTCAAGGGGCTCGACGACGTGCGCCGGGCCGCGCGGCGGCTGGGCTCGAAGCTCGACGACCCCTTCATGGCCATGTCGTTCATGGCCCTTCCGGTGATACCGGAGCTCAAGGTCACCGACATGGGGCTAGTGGACGTGGATGCGTTCGAGCTGACCGACCTGTTCGTCTGAGACACGCGGTCGACAGCGTAGGACTTGACGCCCCCACATGTGTCGCTCCTTCCGCGCGCGGGCGGGACGGCGACACCAGCATCATCCCGGGAGCAGTATGCACCGTAGGACCTACGTCGTCCTCTTCGTCGCAGTTTTCGCTTCCACCATGGGCGTGGGCTTCATCGGCCCACTGCTTCCGCTGTATGCCCGCGACCTCGGCGCCACCGGGCTCTCGCTCGGGATGATCTTCGCTGGCTACTCGATGGCGCGGTTCGCGCTCGCGCCCTTCATCGGCAGACTCTCGGACAAGCACGGGCGCCGCGTGTTCCTGGCGGTCGGCCTGGGCGTCTACGCGTGCTTCTCCCTCGCGTACCTGGCCGCGTCCTCCGCGGCCCATCTCATTCTGGTCAGGGCGTGCCACGGCGCGTCGGCCGGCATGGTCATCCCGGTCGCTCAGGCGTACGTGGCGGAGATCTCCCCCGAGGGGCGAGAGGGCTCGCACATGGGCTCCTTCATGGTCTCGCTCTTCGCGGCCTTCGGGATCGGTCCGCTGCTGGGAGGCCCGCTGGCGGAGAGGTTCGGAATGCAGGCGCCGTTCATCGCGATGGGCGCCCTCTCGGTCGTCGCTCTGGCTCTCGTCCTCTTCCTTCTTCCGGAGCTGGGCCTTCACAGGGAGAGGTGGAGGCAGAGGGTGCCGATCAACATCGTCCTCGCCCACACGCTGGTCGTAGCCCTCCTTGTCTTCAGATCGGCGATAGCCTTCGGGCGGGGGCTGGTGATCCCGTTCCTTCCGTTCGTCGCCGAGTCGCGCGGTGCCACGCTCTCCGTGATCGGAGTCCTTCTGGCCACGAACATACTGCTTGCGGCCTTCATGCAGATCCCGTTCGGGAAGCTGGCCGACCGCGTATCCAGGCCGGCGCTGATGGCGTTTGGGATGCTGGGTAGCGCGGCCGTGATATTCGCGATCCCGTTCTGCCAGAGCGTCGCGCACCTCTTCCTCCTGCAGATCGCCACGGGCGTGATGTCTGCTCTCGGATTCCCGGCCGCCATCGCGGTGGCCACTCTGTGCGGTCGCAGGCTGAACGGTATGGGAACCGTGATGGCGCTCTTCAACAGTGGGATGAGCATCGGACTCATACTCGGTCCGCTGGCCGGCGGGGTGGTCAAGCGCATCTTCGGACTTGACTTCGTGTTCAAGGGTGGTTCTCTTGTTGTGGTCGCGGGTCTCGTCGTCTTCGTCCTTCTGATAAGAAGGGCAAAGAGCGACGGCCTTCTGGAGCACTGTATGGACACGCCGGAGCCCGCGCGGGCGTGAAGAGGCTCTGTGGATGGGACGCTTGCCACGGCCGGGGCGGTCGAGCCGGGCGTCCGACCATCGGGAACGGAGTTGGACTATCATGAAGCGACGAGCCATCGCAGGGGCGCTTCTGCTGGGACTTCTTGTGGTCGCAGGCTGCGCCTCGGACAGTCCCTCTCAGGGTGACGACGCCTTCAGAGTGGGAATGGTCTTTGACGTCGGGGGCAAAGGGGACAAGTCTTTCAACGACTCGGCCTACCGGGGCATGCTTAACGCAGCCGACGACTTCGGCATCGAATTCACCGAGTTCGAGCCCGGGCAGGACGCCGACAGAGAAGTCGGCCTCCGGAAGCTGGCCCAGGCCGACTACGACGTGGTGATCGGCGTCGGCTTCCTCTTCAGCGACGCTATCAAGAAGGTAGCGCTTGACTATCCGGCGACGAAGTTCGCCTGCGTCGACTACGACGTACGGCCCGGTGAAGAGCTGCCTCCGAACCTCGTCGGACTCAGGTTCAGGGAGGAGGAGGGGTCGTTCCTGGTCGGCGTGCTAGCAGCAATGCACTCGAAGACCGGGAGGATCGGCTTCGTCGGCGGAATGGACATTCCCCTGATCCACAAGTTCGAGGCCGGCTACGTCGCCGGAGCGCGATACGTTGAGCCCGGCGTCTCCGTGACAGTGGCATACGCCGGCACGACGCCACAGGCTTTCGCCGACCCGGCCAAGGGCAAGGAACTCGCGCTCCTGCAGTACGGCCGCGGTGTCGACGTCATCTACCACGCCTCCGGGAGCACGGGCAACGGAGTCATCGAGGCCGCCCGCGAGGCGGGGGCCTTTGCGATCGGGGTCGACTCCAACCAGAACTACATGGCGCCGGGGCACATGCTCACCAGCATGGTCAAGCGCGTCGACAACGCCGTCTACGTCGCCATCCAGGAGGCCTTCGAGGGGACGTTCAGCGGAGGCGTGCAGGAGCTCGGGCTGGCTGAGGACGGCGTCGGGTACGCGCTCGACCAGTACAACGAGGACCTCATCACTGAGGAGATGGCCCAGAAGGTGGAAGAGGCCAGAGCGGCGATCATCGCCGGAGACATCGAGGTCCCGAGCGGCTAGCCTCATCGGCCGCCCGAGGCGCCGTCCAGGCTTCGGGTGGCCGCGACCAATCCCGCCAGACCGGAAGGGCGCCTGCCGAATGAGCGAGCGCGTCGCTATCGAGATGCGCGGCATAACCAAGCGCTATCCCCGTGTGCTCGCCAACGACGGCGTCGACCTGTCGGTGCGCGAGGGCGAGATCCACGCCATTGTCGGAGAGAACGGCGCCGGCAAGTCCACGCTGATGAAGATCCTCTACGGTCTCGTCGCCCCGGACTCGGGCGAGATCCGGCTCAACGGGCAGCTGTTCACGCCATCCGGTCCCGCCGACGCTATCCGCGCCGGCATCGGCATGGTCCACCAGCATTTCATGCTCATCGACACGCTATCCGTCGCGGAGAACGTCGTTCTTGGCGACGAGCCTCGCACGCGCGGAGTCTTTGTGGACGGGCGAGCCGCGCGCGAGAGGGTCGACAGGCTGGCGGAGGAGTACGGCTTCGAGATCGACCCGGCGGAGAAGGTCGAGAACCTGTCGGTCGGACTCGAGCAGCGCGTCGAGATCGTGAAGGTACTCTACCGTGGCGCCTCGATACTCGTCCTCGACGAACCGACCGGCGTTCTGACGCCGAATGAGGTCCGCGAGCTCTTCGCGATTCTGAGGGCCCTGCGCCGGAGCGGCCGGACGATCGTCTTCATCACTCACAAGCTCGACGAGGTCTTGCAGCTGGCAGACAGGATCACCGTCATGAGGGACGGCAGGGTGAGCGGCGTCGTCGACGCGGCGTCGACGACGGAGGAGGAGCTGGCCCACATGATGGTGGGCAGAGAGGTCCTGCTGCGCGTCAAGCGCACGCAGGCGAGGCCGGGTCGAACGGTTCTATCGGTCCGAGGTCTCTCCGTGATGGGGCGCAAGCGGGCCGAGGCCGTGAAGAACGTAGACCTCACGATACGCGCCGGCGAGATCGTCGGAATAGCCGGGGTCCAGGGGAACGGTCAGACGGAGCTTGTGGAGGCGATCACTGGCTTGAGGGCGCCGTCGTCGGGGAGCGTAGAGCTCGACGGCAGGGAGATCGCGCGGCTCAGACCCAGGGCCGTGAGGGACGGTGGTGTGGCTCACATCCCGGAGGACAGGCAGGACAGGGGCCTCGTTCTCTCGTTCACGGTCGCCGAGAACCTCGTGTTCGGTCGGCATCACGCGCGGCCGTTCTCGAGCAGGGGGATCCTGAACGCCGGCGCCATCGAGGAGTCGGCTGAACGGCTGATCGAGGAGAATGACATACGCCCCCGCGATCCGGGCGCTCTTGGATCCAGCCTCTCCGGCGGGAATCAGCAGAAGGTGATCGTCGCGCGAGAGCTTGATGGCAGGCCCGTCCTGCTCGTCGCCTCGCAGCCGACGCGGGGCGTCGACGTCGGGGCGATAGAGTTCGTTCATCAGAGGCTGATAGGTCTCAGGGACGAGGGCGCTGCTGTGCTGCTCGTCTCCGCCGAACTCTCCGAGATCATGGCGCTATCCGATCGCATAGCGGTCATGTACAGGGGCAAGATAGTCGATACGTTCGACGGCGGAGACGTCACCGAGGACGAGCTGGGTCTGGTGATGACAGGCGGAGCTTCCGGCGGCCGGGCCGACGGCGCCTCCGAAGAGCCGGGAGACGGGAGAGCTCGGCCCGGCGGGGGGGCAAACGGGCGATGAAGCGTCTCGTCAGGATAGCGGGGCTCCTTTCCCCGATCATTGCCGTGGCCGCGGCGCTCCTGGTCGGCGGCCTGGTTGTGATGGCGATCGGAGAGAGCCCCCTGAGGATCTACTCCATCCTGTTCAGAGGCGCGTTCGGCAGCGTCGACTCGGTCGGCTATGTCCTGTTCAACGCGTGTCCTCTCATCTTCACCGGCCTCGCGGTGGCCTTTGCGTTTCGGGCCGGCCTCTTCAATATCGGCGGCGAGGGGCAGCTGTATGTAGGGTCGTTCCTCTGCGCCTGGGCCGGCCTCAGGCTCGGCGGGCTCTCGCCCTTCCTGGCCGTGCCCCTTCTAGTGCTCGTATCGGCCGCCGGCGGCGCCCTGTGGGCGTCGGTGCCCGGGTACCTCAAAGCCAGGTTCGGCGTGCACGAGGTCATCAACACGATAATGCTGAACTTCGTCGCGGTCGGGCTGACGAGCTACCTCGTCATAAACGTGCTGAAGGAGCCGGGGCAGATGACTCCGCAGACCGCCGAGATCGCGGCCGCGGGTCAGCTGCCGAGGCTGGCGGGAGCGCTCCAGGCCGTCGGGATCCCGC
>Ga0180435_10003146_pt1 | contig 16648 bp, 10 predicted proteins | sample SS_ome_3_FD_132467 | JGI IMG/M metagenome (GOLD analysis project Ga0180435, IMG submission 132467) | Hypersaline lake sediment archaeal communities from the Salton Sea, California, USA - SS_3_S_1 metaG | ecosystem: Environmental > Aquatic > Non-marine Saline and Alkaline > Hypersaline >...
GTTGGTGTGGGGGTATCGGTGGGCGTGGGTGTGGCGGATACGGTGGGGGGCGGGGTATCAATAATGCCCGGACCAATATTAAAGGGCACGCCTTGCACTGCCAAGTTGCTGGAGGCCCGTATTTGCAGGGGAGTATCCCGTTCTTTAATGATGGTAATTTTGGCAATGCCGTTGACTGTACCGGCTGACAACGGCTCTAACGATAATCCCTCCAGCGGATAAAATCGAAAGAAATCCACGACAGTGCCGTCCGGAACCGGATTACCGTTTTTGTCAATAATAGTATCGGTGCGGAACAAAATTCCTTCACCCACTTTTAAATCAAGGGTGCTGACCGGGGTTTCCTGCTCTTTCAGTTCCACGGTTTCTCCGTCGGCATCAATTTTTTGGATTGGCTCCAGTTGAATAGACTGGTTCGGGTCCGGGTTGAGGTTCAGCGGGCCAATGGCCGGGATAGCCACAGGCGACGCCCCCCCCGGTTGAAACTGTTGAAATAATAGACGAGCGGCGCTCCGCAAATAGGCCGGCCCTTTACTGTAAAAGGCGTAATAGGCTGTGAGCTGGCTGATTTCCGTTTCGTCCAGAAAATAGGGGGCATTAAAGGCAAACAGTACCAGTTGTTTGTTCCGCAGGAGGTCGTAGCGATTGCGCAGCAGTTGGCGCAGGGCATTTGATTGGGGATAGGTTTCGGTATCAATATCTAACATGGCAAAGACGACCCAATCAGCTTCTTCCAGTAATGCTTCAAGTTCCGGGTTGACCGGAGTCGGTTCTACCGTGGGGGATGGCTCCGGAGTGCCCCCGTTTTGGGGCGGGACCGCGGCCAGTTGAGCCAGGTCGTCAAAGCTGAGGCTGCTGATTTGGTCCGGTACAATTTGTCCGGTCGCATCCGGCCCAAATAGCTGAAGGATGGTGTTTTGCAGCGCATCGGTTTCAATCAGGCTAAACGAAAGACAGGTGGGGCAGTCCTGTACCTGACGGTCATCGGTAAAAATAAGGATAGTTTCATCGGGTTGGGGCGGAGTTGTTAAGGGGGGTACACCTTCTTGAGAAAGCGGCGTGATGAGGGTGACGCCGTTTTGGGCAATCAGGTCCAGGTCAATGGTTGTATCCGCGGCCTGGTCCGGGGCGACAACCACCGGTCGGGGTTGGGTGGCAGCAAAATCATCACCATAGATTTTTACTTTGGCCCTGATGATACGCCGGACAGCCCGGTCTACCACAGTCTGGAAGTTGGGGTCGCCGGTATATTTTTCCTGAAAAAATTGAATGGCGCTGGTGATATTTTCAAACTCAGCGGCAGGGTCGGCGGTATAGGCAAAATCAACCAGTTGCAGCAAATCACTACCGGCCAAAAAAGCATCCTGGGCCAGGCGCCGAGCCGGAAAGGTATCGGTGCCGGCTACTACCCCTTCCAGAGCCGCGGGCACGCCCAGCGGGGCGCTGACAATCAAGCCGCCGGCTTCCCGCCAGGGGGCCAGTTCCTTCAGCGCCAGCAGGGTCGGTAAATTGCGGGCGTCCAGGCTGATGGGCACATTGCCCGGCAGGCCTTGATAGCGCACGTGGGCCGTCATCAAGCCATCAGCCAGACTGTCCGGGTTGTTGGAGGCTTGATTGGTTACGGCAAAGAATGGAGCCAGTTCGGTGCGGCGTAAATCATCCAGAGATTTCAAAATAGTCGGCACGCCCTGGTTGATTTTCCGGTCGCTGCTGCCAAAGCCGGGAAAATGTCGGGCGATGGTCAGAACCTGATGGTTGCTGCCCTCATGGACGCCCTGAATATAGGCCTGCCCCAATTTGCCGACCCAAAACGGATGTCCGCCAAACGTGCGCACCCCCAGCCCTCCCCCGCGCTCCGGGCGGGGCGTATCCAGCACATCCAGCGAGGGGCCAAACAGCATGTTGACTCCCACCCGAGACAGTTCCTGACCAACCACCTGGCCGACCTGCTGCACATTTTCTTGATTCCAGGTGGCGCCCAGGGCCATTTGACTGGGGATATTGGTCAACCCGCTTCTGAGTTGGGTGTAGGGAAAACCATCTCCCTCGTGCGATACCGCAATAAACAGCGGGGGCGGCGCAGCGGCGGATGAGCCGGGGAGAGGAGGCGCCGTGGGTGTCGGGATGTTGGGGCCGGACACCGGAAGCGTTGTTCCCGGTGGGGTCCGGACCAATGTTTGCAGGTCGTTGGTTAGCGTTTGAACCTGAGTTGGTACGTCGCCAATATTGATAAAGTTTTGGTTTCTGGCCGACAGCACCACGCCTCCCAGGTGATATTCCTGAATGAGGCGAGCTATATTGGAGTCCGGGTCTGTATTTCTGCCACTGAACGACACCATAAACAGTTGGCCTACCCGTTCATTGGGGGTCAGTGCGGTAAATATTTGTTCTACCTGTGCCTCCAGGGCCAGGTCCGGTTCTGATTCCTGCGCCTCAACCCGAGACGGACGACCGGCGGTCAACAGGAACGCGGTCATTAACATCAGCGTAAACAGGATATACAGTTTGGGGGTAGCAATTTGCAGCCAATTTTTCATAAAGTGCGGGTTATTTTACTGAGTGATGAATGGTCAGGCAACATCAAAATTCGCGGGAAAATGTTTCGGTTGAACCTGAACCAGGGCCGCGGTGGTGCCTAAATTGGTCAGGATTTCTATATTTTCCGGCTGATCCATAGCGAACAGACTATCTGCCTGTACCGGGTCTATTATAATATCCAATTCCTGTTTTAGCCATTGCGGGTCGAAGCGTACGTTGTACCGCAGGTAGTGGAGCATAGCTTGCCTGTCGCCCAAAATATCCTGCTCAAGGTTGCCTGATTCCCGATCAATGGGCCAGGCGGTTGGGCTGTTCGACAGCCACTGCATCATAGTTTGGGTCAGCCAGTCGCAATCGGCCATAATAGACAGGATAGATTGGCCGGCCAGCCGCACCGCCGACATATCCAGCACCTCGCTGGTTTCAAGCCGTAGGTTGCGGGTGCCGGTGCCGGCTGATACCAACATCAGATTGTCGGCCCCAAACTACCAGTTAAGGCCAAAACCCTGCAACCCAACCACCATCAGGGCGGCCAGGGCCGGATTATTGTAAGGGCTGACTCCGCCGTCTACAAACGCGCCGGCTATATCCTGTGCCACCTGTAGGCTCTCCGGTTCAAAATAATGGGGGGCGGCGGTGCTGGCCCGCACAATTTCGCGCAGGAGAAAATCTTTGTTGGGGGTACTGCTGCCGCCGGTCGGCGCAAAATATTTACCGCGGGGGTTGTTGTGGATAAACCAGGGGCTGCCGGTGTCGAGCCGTTTGGCGGTAATCAGCAGGCCGGTTTGCAAGGCATCGCTCCCCAGCGTGATGTCGCCAAAGGCTTTGGTCAGGGCCTTGATGAGTGGCTCCTGGGGAAATTTGGCCGAAAACAGACCAAATCGCCACACCGGTTTTTTGAATACTTCCGCGGAAAGCGATTGGTAAAGCGCTTCCAGTTGAGCCACGGAAAAGCCCAGCGCCAGACCGGTGGCAATAATCGAGCCGGTTGAGGTGCCGGCAATCAGGTCGAAATAGTGACACAGCCGAAAATTGGGGTCATTGGCCCGTTCCTGTAAAATTGTCTCAATCCGGGCCAGATAGCCCAGCGTCAACGCACCCCGGATTCCGCCGCCATCCAGGGTCAAAATTCGTTTAGGGCCGTCAGAAAAAAGGTGTTCATCACGGGTTTGGTACGGCATAATTTTTCCTCCAGAGTTAAAGGTGAAGGCAAAAGGGCGAAACCGCTCTTTTTTTTCTCCAACCAACTAACCCGCAGCCAACACATTGACCAGAGCCACAAAGGCATTGATGGCCCGGAAGATGCGAGAGGGATCTCCCTTAAACGACAGCCGGTGAGGATTAGACACAGGTTGGTAGGTGCGCAGGTAAGCATTTAGCTCAAATTGGGCGGCGGGAATTTTTAACGTCTGTGATACATAATGGGTGACAGTATGCTGTTTTTCACCACCCGGAAAGATGTTGTCCACATCCAGCCGGTCCAGCCGGTCAGCCTCATGACTATCCACAAATCCATAGTCTGCCAGAATGTTCACAATTTGCTCTCGTTGATGAGCCGCGCAGGTGCGGCCATGCATGGTACCCAGGGCAATCCCAAAGTCGCGGCGAGGCGACGCGCCGTGGATATCCATCACAAAACGAATCGGTAATGCTTCGATAATTTTTTTGAGATGAATTTTGTAAGGCGCATCCCGGTCAAAATTAGGGTCTGTGTTTGATTGGTGGTGAACGTACAGGACGTGTGCACCCGTTCGTTCGGCCACCAGACGGGCAAAGCCGGCCGTATATTCATCAGCGACCTTAAGCCGGCCATTGCGGGTGTGGGCCGCGCCGTGCGGAGCCGATAACAACACCGGCAGATACCCCGGTAAATAACTGAACTCCGGCTGCCCCTGAGGGGGCGGGTCTTGATAAAATATTTCAGTTTCCAGGATTTGTAACCTGGTGATTGTCTGCTGCACAAAAAATTCCTTGCCGAAAATAAACCAACACAGTTGTAAACTTGTTTACAACCGATAATGTCAGTTTAAGTAAAGTACATTGTAAACAATGGTGGACGGCCTGGTGAAGAACGAAAATCGCAAGTTTCAACTAATACCTATCTTCGATTGTAGCACGCGGCTGTCTGGTGGTCAATTTGCCGGAGAATTGCAAATGTCAACAGAACCAGCCCTGTTTACCAAAGTTCGACAAACTATGCTATAATAACCCCATTATATTATGTAGGGAGGGACAAGGAAGTTGGTTATGCAAGCTCAGGCACGGATATTATCCATCGAAGACGACCCCGAAATGCGCGGGCTGTTACAACTGATTTTTGAACGGCAGGGGCATCGGGTCATCAGCGTGGATAGTGGGGAATTCGGACTGGAAATGCTCAAAAGTTTGCAGCCGGATGTGCTGTTGCTTGATTTGATGTTGCCAGACATTGACGGCTGGGATATTTACAACCAGATGAAAGAAGACGAAGAGATGGCCGATTTGCCGGTTATCATTATTTCGGCCAGAGATGCCAAACAGGATGCCCGGCGGGGGTTGCAGGTGGTGGGTAATGACCACTTTTTAGAAAAACCCTTTGACGTAACCCAACTGATTGATCTGGTCAGGCAGGCCATAGAGCCATAACTGCCCCAAATAATCGAGTACCAAAAAACGTCCGATTCTGCTCGGACGTTTTTTTATTTGATGGTGGTTACGTATTGACTGAATTTTACCCGGCCGGGACGGCGTACACCCCCTCCGCCAATTTTGTCCAATAATCGAGCGTTTGCAAGGCGCTGTAAGAAAAAATCACGTGCCCGGCCGCGCCGGCCCGGCGGGCCGCCTCGATGCGCTGGACGATGGCCTCGAAATCATCATACCCCCCGCCGATACCGGCATACACCGCCCGACCGCCGCTGTCGGCCAAAAAGTCGTTCAGTAAAATCTGCCACCGTTCAAAATTATCAGACACACCGCCGTACAGCATCGGGGCAATAGCATCAACCGCCCCCTCTGCCAGCCAGCCTTTTGAATTCTGAAAATAATCGTGATAGCCTTCGCTTAGCCCCCAGCCCCATTTATCTTCAAAATAGGGCCAAACCGCAGCCGAAATTTCCAAATTCGGCTTGATGGCTTGCAGTTCGGTTTTTAGCTGCCGCACAAAGGCTGTTATTTGCGCCCGCTGCCACTCGGCCCGTTCCGGCGTGCGCTCAAGGCCGGCTTGCTCATTGCTGATCGGGTCCAGCGAATATTCCGGCCCGGCGTAGCGAATCCGGTCCAGATGGATCCCGTCGAGGTCATAGCGGCGGGTTAAATCGGCAACGACAGCCAGTACATGCTCCCGCAGTTCCGGCACGCCGGGGCTGGCCCACAGATACCGCCCCCGCACCAGCGACATCGGCTTGTCGGGCGCGGCGTGCTGCCGCCAGGTGTAGCCCAGCCCAAATTCGCCGGGATTGCGTTCGTGGTCGGGGCCGTAGGTCAGCCGGTCGAACAGATGGGCCGGGGTAGTGGGCCGCGGCCAGAGCGGGCCATCCTCTTCAGTGGCAGGCGGAATCCAGACCGGATAAACATTGACGTAAGCATGCACGGCCAACCCGGCCTCGTGCGCTTTTTCCAGCATGCGGGCCAGCGGATCCCAGCCGGGGTTCTGCCCCAGCGTATTGCCCAGGCTGCCGGTCAGACGGGCGGCCCACGGCTCCAGGCCGGGGGTGTAATAGGCATCGGCCTCGCCCCGCACCTGGAAAAAGATGGTGTTGAAGCCGGCCTGGGCGATATTCGCAACCATCCGGTCAATGGTTTCCGGCTCCGGCACATGGGGCGGGTTGGTCCAGTCGAAGCGGGTAATCCAGATGGCCCGCCGTTCGGGCCGGGGGCGGGCAAAGGTCATCGTCCGTTCCAACCCGTTGTTGTGGTGGCTGATTTCATCGTAACGGTTGATGTCGTCCACAATGGCGGTGATTTGATGCGTGCCTTCCAGCGGTAGCGCCTGTACGGCCCGGATGGTTTCCGTGGTGCCCGGTTCCATCGGATTGGTCAGGCCGAAGGTGCGGTACTGACCATCCACAAAAAAGGCCACACCGACCACATCGGGCGTGGCGCCCGGCCCAATATTGGCTACGGTTGCGGTGAGCAGTACATGATTCTGCTCGTCAAACTCAAAATCAATCTGCCCGATGGTGGAATCCGGCAGTTGAAATTCCGCGCCGGCCAGCACTTCAAAAGCCAGCTCAAACGTGTTGTTTGACTCTGACAGTTCCGGATAGCGGTTAATATCATCAACCACGGCCAGCAGGCGATGGGTGCCGGTCACGGCTCGCCAGGGCGACACCGCCCGCACCGTGCGAATTTCGTCGGGCTGCATAGCCGGGGTGGTGCCAAAGGTGATGTACTGCCCATCCACCAAAAAGGCCACGCCGACAATATCGCTGGTGGTCGCGGCGCCAATGTTTTTGACACTGGCTTCAAAGGTCAGTTGGTCGCCTTCGGTAAAACGGCCCGCCCCCAGGCTGACTCCCAAAAGGATTGTATCGGCCAACGGCTCACCGGGTGGGGTTGTTGCCCCAAAGTCCATGTGTTTGACCAGGGTATTGTTTTGTTCTTGCTCTTCCGGGAAGCGATTCACGTCGTCGGCGATGGCGGTGATTTTGTGCGAGCCGGTCAGGCTCAAACTTTGGTTCGCCCGCACCCCTTTCGCGTCCCCGGCCTGGAGCGGTGGAATGACCCCAAACGTGGTGTATTTGTCATCGACAAAAAAGGCCACGCCGACCACATCAGCAGTCGCGGCATCGCCCTGATTTTCCACCAGCGCGGCCAGGCGGATGCGTCCGGCCTCTTCGCGGGTAAAGGCAATGTCTTTTATCAGCACATCAGCCAGCCCGGAATCTGCCGAGGGCGGCTCCACCCGAAAGCTGATTTGCATGGCGTTGTTGTCTTCCGACAGTTCCGGATAGCGGTTGATGTCGTCTACCACCGCGGTCAGGGTGTGGCTGCCTTCGGTGGCGGTCCAGGCCGAGACCGCGTTAATCTGGCGGCTGCTGCCCGCCTCAAGGGGGCTGCTCAGGCCAAAGGTGATGTATTGGCCATCCAGCAAAAAGGCCACGCCGACACTGTCGCCGGTGACCGCGCCGCCGATATTCTGCACCACGGCCTGAAAAGTGACGGTGTTGCCGGTGATTAAATCAGCCTTGTTAAAGCCGACTGCGGTCACCACGGTATCGGCCACTTTTTGCGGCGGCGATACCGTGCCCAGTTCCTTGAGCAAAAACCGGCGCCGCCGGCGCACCCAGTCTTTGAGCCGGTTTCGTTCCTGGTCAAACTGTTCGTTGGTGGGCCATTTGCGGCTGTCGAGGTGGGCCAGGGGGGTGATGTCGGCGTAATAAGCATCAATTTTGGGGAAGAGTTTCTCTTCGGTAAATTCGCTGCCCAACAGGTCGGCCAGTTTACTGCGCAGTTGGTTGTAATAGGTGGGGTTGCTCAGCACCAGCCGGCTGAGGCGATTGGTCATCTGGTTGGGGCCTTTGATGGAGGTGCCTTCCGACAGGTCATCGCACAGACCATCGCAATAATCGTTCCAGTTGCGGCCCCAGGTCAAATCGTAATCCCAGGGCATAATTTCCCAACGGTCATCCTCCATGCGGTTGTGGATAAAATAATTCTTGTGATAGGTGTCGTTGCTTTGCACCAGGGCGTTCACCGCCAGCCAATCCAGATAGCTGTCAACATCGAAAATTTCCGGCAGATGTTGGGCGACGGTGTTGGGATCCAGGCTGGCGAGGGTGTTAATCAGGGTGATGAGGTCGCTGTAATCCTCTTCATCAGCATCAGCAGTTTCGATGGGCGGCAGGTTGAACATCGTCCGAAACAAGCCGACCAGCACTCCTTTGGCCACAATCTTTTTGGCCTCGTCCTGATCGTACAAAATTTTGAGAACGGCCTCCGGCTGCGGGTTGAGCCAGGCCCCCATGGTGACCCCGTTCACCAGCCCGCCATCGGCCTTATACAAGCCGCCGATGTCTCGACTGCGATTGCGGAAGAAATATTTGTCAACATGTTCAATGGCGGTGAACAGGCCCTGCTCCAGAATTTGCCGTTCCCGGTTTTCGATGGTGAAAAAAACGTGCCATGCCGTCGAGGCGACTACGCTGGTTTTGGCAAACAGGTCAAACGAAAGCCGTTCACGAATGAGGCTTTTGTCAACGTAACTGGCGCTCAGGTCGAAGCGGCGGGTGTGGCCCTGGTACAGATTCTTTTTGGGAAATTTGATTTTGAACCCTTTTTTGGGGAAATTCAGCGAGCTTGAGCCTCGAAAGGCGATTTCGCCTTTGGGATACAGCGCCCCGTCCACGGAAATGTCGGCATCAATGTCATCTTTTTCCCAATAGGTGCGCAGCATGTTATCGTAGTCGGCCTGATTGACGGTGGCCGTAATTTGCATGACGCTGTCGGGAATAGCCGGCGGGGGATAGACCGCCTGGCTGAAGGCGTAAAAAGCAGGTTTGCGCTGCCCCTCGGCATCAATCAGGCCGTAGGGAGGCACCATCCCATCGGAGTAGCAAAACCAGAATACACTTTTTACGCTGTTGGTGAAATTGGCGCCCAGATGAGTATACAAGCGGCGCAGGTATTCGGCCTGTTCCGGTTGGGATAACTGCTGTTCACCCACTTCTGAGATGATGACGGGCAGGGCAGAAACGTCTGCATAGCTGTTCAACAAATCGCCCACGTACCCAAAGCCCCAGGTTGAGGTGGGCCAGGTCGGCTCCGGGCGTTGACCGTAGGGGTGGATGGCGATGAAGTCGGCTGGCAGTTGCCCCCCGGCCGCATTGACCACGGTCCGCAGCCAGGCCGGATTGCCGGACCCCAGCCCGGCCGCGGCTACCTGCAGGCGAGGGTTGGCATCTTTGACGGCCTGATAACTTTGGCGGAGCATGTCCGCGTACAGCGCCTCGGTCATGGTGCGGATGTATTCGGGGTGAGGCGGTAAATCCGGCTCGTTCCAGATTTGCAGGGTGGGCATCCACGGCCCTACAATCTGGGCCAGTTGTCCCGCTCGCCGGGCGAAGCGCTCGATGTATGGCTGCCAGGCTTCGACATCGGTCGAGTCGGTCGGTGCGCCGGGTACGGTTTCGTAAGCCAGAACCAGCAGCGCCCCGATACCTGCGCTGCTAAACCGCTCCAACTGCTGCGAATAAAACGCGACTTGCTCCGGGTCCGGCTCATCGCCGGCAGAGAAATCTTTGTAAGAAAAGCGGACCTCGGTCACACCCAATTCAACCAGTTCATCCAAATCCGGATTACCGGCGGGATTAAGCGGGTCTATATTCAAACCTGGCATAAGATAGCACCTCCTCCTTGACGTAACACGCTATTTAACAATATTAATTATACCACCATTGGAGGATTTTTGCTATTTATGTAAACCTAATAGTGATAATTCTTGTTTTAGCATAAAGACGTGACAGGTTTTTGTTGTTGAAGTCATTTAGCCGTTGAATATTCAATTAAGCATCATTTTGTTCGATAAATTTAATGCAAAACCTGTCAGGTCTGGTATAATCTCCAATCTTCAAATTTCTAATCTCCCCCTTACAATTGGCCCTATTGATATTTCAAAATTGGCCCTATGCAACCATGAATTGGCATGCTATAATTACCATCCAATTAATGAATTGGCCGGGTGATGATGACGATCCAATTAAGCCGCGAAGCAAACAAGCCCTTGTATCTGCAAGTGGCCGACCAGCTTCGGATGCAAATTGAAAATGGAGAGCTGGCGCCGGATACCCGTTTGCCGGCCAGCCGCCGTCTGGCCCGGCAACTGGGCGTCAACCGCATTACCGTGGTTAACGCCTACGCCGAGCTTGAGGCGGAGGGATTGGTGGTTAGTCGGGTGGGCAGCGGCACCTTTGTGGCCGCGCCCGACCGACCCTATCAGCCCGATAAGCCGGCTTCGGCTCAGCCGGCCGCCAATATCCGCCCCTGGACCGCCCATCAAACACTCACAGAAATGGCCCGCTTGTCTCACCAGCCCGGAGTCATCTCTTTTGCCGCGGGCGCGCCGGCCAGCGAGTTGCTCCCCGTCAACCAGTTTCGCCGCGCTCTCAACGATGTTTTACGCCGCGATGGCGCCGAGGCTCTGCAATATGAGCAAGCCACCGGCTATTGGCCCCTGCGAGACTCCATCGCCGTCTGGCTGCGCCGGCAAAATATTCCGGTCAAAGGGGACGAAATCATCATTACCACCGGCTGCCAGCAAGCTCTCGATATGGCCCTGCGTATGCTGACCCGCAGCGGCAACGGAGTGCTGATGGTCGAAGACCCCTGTTATTTGGGCCTGTTAGACATCGTCAATTCGCGCCGGGTGTCGCCCATCGGCATCCCCCTGGACGAACACGGCATTCAGGTGGAGTGGCTGGAGCCATTGATTCGGCGGCATCGTCCGCAACTGATTTATGTGACCCCCACCTTTCACAACCCCACCGGGGCTACCATGCCGCTGGAGCGCCGGCAGGCGCTGCTCGATATCGCCGCTCGCTGCAACGTACCCATTCTGGAAGATACCAGCTACGACGCCCTCCGCTACGAAGGCGACCCGCTGCCCACGCTCAAAAGCCTGGATACGGCGGATATAGTGTTGCAGGCCGGCGGCTTTAGCAAAACCCTGGTGCCGGGCCTGCGGATTGGCTATCTCATTGTGCCGCCGCTGCTGCACCGGCGCCTGATTGCCACCAAACAAACCACCGATATTTCGACCTCGCCGCTGAACCAGCGTGCCCTGTACACCTACCTGCAAAGCGGCCATTTTGACCAGCATTTGCGGCGGGTACGGCAGGCGTATCAAGAACGCCGCGACGCCATGTTGACGGCTCTGGCTCGCCACTTTCCGGCAGACGCCCGCTGGCGCACGCCCGATGGCGGCATGTATATTTGGGTGGAGATGCCTGCCAGCGGCCCGGCCGCCACAGACCTGTACATGGCTGCCAGAAATTACAACGTCGCCTTTGCCATTGGCTCGGTGTTTTCGGCCAGCGGTTCGTTCACGCACGCCATGCGGCTGAATTTTGTCTCAAACTCGCCGGCGGACATCGAAGAAGGTATTCGCCGGTTGGGCAAAGCCTGGAAAGAACTGCTGGAAGATTTTACCACGCCGGACGCGGCCTACCAACCGGCCATGCATATTTTATAATTTTGACGACCAGGATTATTACTGATGACTCAATTACGTTTTGCTCAAATTAGTGATGTTCACATCTCGGCCCGCGGCGATATGTTCGACATGCTGTCGGGCCGGGCCACCGACTTTTTCCAAGCCACCGTCGCCGAATTAAACCAACAATCCGGCCTGGATTTTGTGTTGTTCACCGGCGATTTTATGGTTGAAGCCAGTCACGCCGAACTGGCTCAGGTGCAGGCGGTGTTGCAAACCCTGCAAAAACCGTACTATGTGGTACCGGGCAACCACGACCGCCGCGAAGCCGACAGTCCGGACGGTCTGACCCGCCACGATTTTGCCCGGCTGTTCAATCCGCAGTACGCGGATCGCCCCACCACGCCGGAACTGCAAGCCGGCTACTGGTCCGTGGCCCTGGGGCCGGACGTCCAGCTTATCGGACTGGATTCCATTCGGGATGAGGATTGGGGCGGGGTGATAGACTCCCCCCAACTGGCCTGGCTGGAACAGGAGTTGGCCGCGCATGCTGATAAATTGGTCATCGTGGCTACCCATCACCCGTTGCACAAACTGGCCCCTATGGACGACCACCCGGCCTGGAATAAATTTGTGTGCAGCAACGGTCCGGCAGTCATGGCTTTGCTCAACCGCCATCCCCAGGTGAAGCTGGTACTGACTGGTCATCACCACGTCACCCGAGCCGACCAATGGGGAGACCGGCTGCATCTGGCTGGTCCGGCGCTGTGTATTTATCCGTGTGCTTACCGCACCCTGCAACTCAACCGGCAGGCTGACGACCAGTGGCAGGTGGCCTGGCAAACTCATCCTGCTGCCGATGAAGACACCCTGGTCGAAGCCCGCGAGTTGGTGCTGGACAACTGGATTAATCGCGCCGGGCTGGAGCCAATTCTGGTGGAGGAATATGCGCAAATAGCCCTCGGCAGCCCCTTTGACCGGACCGGCCAAATTGAGGCATGACACTCAATCTGTCGCAAAAGGATTTTCAGACAATGACAAAACCAATGCCCACCCTGCACGACATCATCGCGGCCCGGCCTCACGTGTATCGCTACCTTGCCCCCACGCCGTTGCATTATTATCCGGGGTTGAGCGATCTGGTGGGAGCGCAGGTGTGGGTCAAGCATGAAAACCACCAGCCGGTGGGCGCATTTAAAGTACGGGGCGGGTTGAATCTGACGGCCCACCTGTCGGTGCAGGAGCGGCAAGCCGGCCTGTTCACCGCCTCAACCGGCAACCACGGCCAGAGCATTGCCTTTGCGGCCCAGGTACACGGCCTGAAAGCGACCATCGCCGTGCCGGAGGGGGCCAACCCCGGCAAGGTGGCGGCGATGCGCGGCCTGGGGGCAGAGGTGGTCTTTCAGGGTCAGGATTTTGATGCGGCTCGGGAGTGGGCCATGGCCCAGGCCAAAGCGGAACAAGGCCTGTTTGTGGGGCCAACGGACGAGCCATTAATCGGCGGAGTGGGAACGTATGCCCTGGAAATCATCGAAACTCTGCCGGAGGTGCAAACCATCATTGTGCCGGTAGGGGCCGGCAGCGGCGCCTGCGGGGTGGGTATTGTGGCCAAAACCGTCAACCCCAAGATTCAGGTTATCGGGGCGCAATCGGCCCAGGCCCCGGCTATGCAGTTAAGCTGGAAAAGCGGGCAGCTCATCACGGCGGAAATGCGCAGTTTTGCCGAGGGGGTCGCCACCCGGGTGCCGTTTGAAAATACCCAGCGCATTATGCGTAAATACCTTGATGATTTTGTACTGGTGGATGATGCCGACATCAAACAGGCCATCCGGCTGCTGCTGGAGCACACCCACAACCTGGCCGAAGGGGCCGGGGCGATTCCGCTGGCCGCGGCTTTGCAACTCAAAGAGCGATTGGCCGGGCAAAAGATAGCGCTGGTTTTGAGCGGCGGTAATTTATCGACAGAAAAATTGCGGGCTATTTTGGGGTAGAGATTAGGGGGATGGAGATTCGGAGATTAGCTTGAATCTCTAATCCCCGAATCTCCAATCTCTGGCCTTATCCAAAAGGCCCTTGGGGCTGACGCCTCTGGGGCGACATCAAATTTATCATCAACGGAGGAAAATAAATTTATGGCCAAAAAACCCTATTCGCCGGTGGCTGATTACCGAGAGTTAAGCCGGGTCGAGGGCTTGATTAATCAGGCCCGCACCGTGGACGACCTGCGCACGCTGGTGGTAAAAGACGGCCCCAAAATAGGTTATAAAGCATTCTGTTATATTCTTGGTGGGAAAATGTCGTCGGAGGCTATGAAGCCGGACGAAGCCTGCACCGCGGCCCTCAAACTGGAAGAACAGGGACAGGCGGAAGAGGCCGCGGCCATTTACAAAAAGGTGATTGAGTTTCACCCGAACCACCCGATTGCCAAAGAAAAATTATCTGGATAAATATATACAAAAGGAGTAGACAAATGACAACTAAAAATGGAAATCCCGGCCAGAACGGCCACGAAAGCGGCACCTGGCGGGTAAAAGCGGGCCTGGCCCAAATGTTAAAAGGTGGCGTGATTATGGATGTGGTTACGCCGGAACACGCCAAAATTGCTGAAGATGCCGGGGCCTGTGCAGTGATGGCCCTGGAACGCGTCCCTGCCGACATCCGCCAGGACGGCGGGGTGGCCCGCATGAGCGACCCCGGCCTGATTCAGGGCATCATCGAAGCGGTCTCCATCCCGGTGATGGCCAAAGCCCGCATCGGGCATTTTGTCGAGGCCCAGATTCTGGAAGCCATCGGCGTGGATTACATTGATGAAAGCGAGGTGCTGACCCCGGCGGATGAGGCCTATCACATCAACAAACATCCGTTTAAGGTACCGTTTGTGTGTGGCTGCCGCAATTTGGGCGAGGCCCTGCGTCGCATCGGCGAAGGCGCGGCCATGATCCGCACCAAAGGCGAAGCCGGTACCGGCGATGTGGTGGAAGCGGTGCGCCACGCTCGGACGGTATTGGGCGAGATTCGCCGCCTGCAATTGATGCCCGATGAAGAGCTGATGACCTACGCCAAAAACATTGGCGCGCCGTATGACTTGGTGAAAGAGACCAAAGAGTTGGGGCGGCTGCCGGTGGTCAACTTTGCCGCCGGCGGAGTCGCTACGCCGGCTGACGCGGCGCTGATGATGCAGTTGGGCGTTGACGGCGTATTTGTGGGCAGTGGCATTTTCAAGAGTGGTAATCCGGCCAAACGGGCCAAAGCCATCGTCGAGGCGGTAACGCACTATAACAACCCGGAAATTCTGGCTGAAATCAGCAAAAATCTGGGCGAACCGATGGTTGGTATCAATGTCGGCAGCATTCCGGAAGAGGAGATGCTGGCTGAACGGGGTTGGTAAAGCCAAACGTCTGAAGCAATCACGCAACGGAGCGGCAGAGCAATTTATTGGCTCTGCCGCTTTTTTTAAAAAATTTTCCCAAAAAACCAAAGGTACGGGCAAAAATAATCGTTTTGACAGGCTTTATCGAGTTTAAGTACCTTTGGACGCTTGATTGTTGTTGCGGATTGGTTTAAAATATACAGGATTACAAAAATAGACGTACCTGCAGAAAGGCTGACCCACTTTTGTCATCATTTGGATTTTCAATGAGAAAAAACATGGTGCGGATCCAGAAACACGATAAGGCTATCGCCCGTTGGATATCGCACATTATCAGCCCTCACATTGTGGGGGTCATTTTGACTGCGGCCATTGCCTGGCAATACAGCGATAACCCGGGGTCAATCATGTGGTGGTTGGTCGGCTTATTACCGCTGCTGGTAGTGCCTCCCCTGGTTTATTTAATGTGGCTGGTGCATAAAGGGCAATTGGCGGATATTTACATGCCGGACCGGGAAAGCCGGTTGATTCCGCTGGTGGTGTTGATGCTGTGGTTGGTGTTTTGCATGGGATTAATGTATTACCTGAGCGCGCCGGTGGTGCTTCTGGCGTTGGTTTTGGCCGCAGCCGTGCTGATCGGCGCCCTGGGCCTGGTAACTGTTTTCTGGAAAATCAGTTTTCATGGCGCAGCTATTTCGGCGGCAGTCACCACAACGATGATGATGGCCGGTTCATCAGCATGGCCGGTTATGTTGTTGGTGCCGTTGGTTGGCTGGGCCAGAGTCCGTTTAAAGCGGCATACGTTGCGCCAGGTAGTATACGGCTCGCTGGTGGGCGCGCTACTGGCTCTGTTTTTTGTGCAGAAATTGTTAGTGCAGTAAATTACCCTCGATTGAAGCCAGCCAAATATTTGGGTGGGGGATGGAAATCCTGCCAAAAAAAGACCTCTCCGCGGAGAGGTCTTTTTTTGTTTCACCAGTTTTTGCGCCAGTTGGCGGTAATGATTGATTGCTCCACCGTGGTTTCTACTTCGACCCGGTCGGACAGGCGGGCTGTAACATTTTCCTTATCTGTAGTTTCCACCACTGATAAATACCAGGTGCAGACAATCGGCCTGGTATCCAGGGTGATGTCGTAAAAGCCGGGCGCCCAGGTATTGCTCTCGTTGAACGGTCCCCAGCCTACCGGCCCGGATGGATTGGAAATAATCCGAAAATCGCCGCATTGGGCCTCGATAAACACCCCATTGACCGGATTGCCGTTGGCATCTTTTATTTCACCCAAAAAACGGGTCAGGCCGTAATTGGTATCGCCATACCAGCCGGTTGGCTCATACTGAAATTGGGGTTGTGGTGTGGCTGTCCGGATGGGTAGCAGAGTCGGTGGTAGAGGCGACATTGAGGCAATCAGTGGCGGGGTTTGGGGGGCGGTGGCCGCTACCACCGTATCTGCCACCCATCCGGTTACCCCATCCGCCCCCTCAATTTGCCACCACGAAGAATCCTGGTTTCTGCCCACAATACCAACCGACACAGCAGGCGGCAGCGCGCTGATGACCGGATAGTTTGTGCCCGGACCGGCCCGCACATTGACCGTGGCCGCGGATACTA
>Ga0180435_10003149_pt1 | contig 16646 bp, 16 predicted proteins | sample SS_ome_3_FD_132467 | JGI IMG/M metagenome (GOLD analysis project Ga0180435, IMG submission 132467) | Hypersaline lake sediment archaeal communities from the Salton Sea, California, USA - SS_3_S_1 metaG | ecosystem: Environmental > Aquatic > Non-marine Saline and Alkaline > Hypersaline >...
AGAAGATAGAAAAGCTTATTCTGAATTGTGTTTTCAAAAAGCTGCTGCAGCTGAGAAAAGGTGGTTGGATCAGATTAGAAATGTGCCGGCTAAACAAAGATTCCTGCACTCCCTGGCCTGGAATGGATTTAATATAAAGGCAGATTTTTATCCTGGATGAGGGATCCTGATTACGATCTGTGATGGATCGGTAACGACCAGCACTTTTCACTGATAGTTCTTGGGGATCCGGCATGCTTATAAGAAAATGAAACTATTCTTTGAAGACAACGTATGTACGTTTAATTGAACTAGTAATAAAGGTACACTATGGCCCTTCCAAAATTCCTGAAACAGATCAAATCAACAATTGATCACGAATATAAAAGAAGCCTGTACCGCAACCTTGTTTTCAAAGGCGGCGGAGTGCGTGGGATCGCTTACATGGGCGCACTTGAGGTACTGGATGAATACCGCATCGTTGAGAATATTGAGCGAGTAGCGGGTACTTCGGCTGGTGCTATTGGGGCCGCCTTGATGAGTTTTCGGCTCAGTATTCCGGAAACCAAAGACCTTTTCAATTCCCTGGACTTTACAAAAGTTCCTCAGAGTGCAACGAAAACTAAAACCCGACGAATAAAACTACCTCGTTTTGCGGAAGAAGAATCTTATCTCCGATTTATCACAAAATATGGCTGGTATTCCAGTGAATACTTCTATCATTGGTTGGAAAGCATTATCGCAGATCAATGTGATGGGAACGGCCGGGCAACATTCGCAGATTTCCATGATCGAGGATTCAGAGACCTGTACATTGTGGCTTCGAACATTTCACGGCAGCGGCCAGAAGTATTCTCTACTTTTCACACCCCTGAAGTTGCCGTGGCTGATGCTGTGAGAATGTCGATGTCTATTCCCTTATTCTTCGAAGCTTTGCGTTTTGATGGTAAATCATTTGGGGATGGAGATTATTATGTGGATGGTGGCCTCTTTGATAATTTCCCAATGCATATTTTTGATGATCCTGACTTCTCGGGACGTACCTGGTCTTTTCGAGATGGCATCAATTGGGAAACTTTGGGGTTATTTCTCTATCCAGACAGGTATTTACACCCCGCAGAGCCAGAGATCCCTGGCAATGTGTGGGAATATTTGATGCTTGCGTTTCGGAATTTATATCAATCCTATGAGCTGACTTATTACGAAACCAGTACGGTGGATCAACATCGAACGATCGAGATCAGTGATTGTGGAATTAACACAACGGATTTTGACATCACCCTTGAGGGGGAGAAGTACAACATGCTCTACGAGTCAGGAAAACAGGCAGCCAGGGATTTCTTTTCATCCGCAACCTGATACAGATCACAATCAGGGTTCAGACTATTCGGGATTATGAGTAGGGCGGAGGGAAAATCCACCAGTTCGATAATTCCTAAAATGAATCGTTCCAACTTTTGTCGATCAATGAATAACCGATCTGGCGCAACGGAATCCCATCCGGGCATCTCTTGTATCGCCATGAGATGAGCTTCTTGAGGAACATCGGTTTAGATCATGTCCATCCAAAGTGATGCCGTAAGGCATGAACCAGGAACTGCCTCGTAAAACGTGGTTCCAGGCTGGCTCGGTAACCAGCGGATTCGTATTCCCGACATGCCAATACCCATCCCAGTTATAATGATCCGCAGTCCATTCTGAAGCATTGCCAACCAGATCAAAAATCCCATCTGAGCTAATGCCTGATGGAAAAGAACCTATAGCCTGGGGTGATGGATATGCGGAAGAAGGTGGGTCCCGTAATACCATCCATGATTGATCCCACATTTGTGGATGAGGTCCTCCTGCAGGAATTCCGACATTCCCTCCATTGTCTTTAGGATAATTTCCCCACGGATAGGTGTTTCCCCTTTCTCCCCGGCAGGCTTTTTCCCACTCAGCTTCCGTTGGCAGGCGTTTTCCAGCCCAATTGCAGTAAGCATTGGCGTCTTTCCAGCGCACACTGAGGACAGGGAATACACTTTGTTCGGCAGGATAGGAATAGGCATCCCAGTACCTGGGTGGTGTGGTACCCGTTTCGATCAAAAAACGCTGATATTGGATGTTCGTGACTTCAAATCGATCCAACTCATAGGCATCCAAGTAAACCAGATGGGCGGGTTTCTCATCATGCCTGGCGGTATCGCTTCCCATTAGAAAATCACCAGCGGGGATGAGGACCATTTGATTGTCAAGGTAATCTGCCAGCAAAGGGTCATTATTTAAGGTCATTTGCCGGATCCTATTAGGAAGTCTTTGAATGATGAATTTCTCGCTGTAATGTATGACTGCGATAAGCAATCCGATAAGGATCAGCACTCTAGCTGGTGTCTTCCAGATTTCCCTATCAATCCTCACCCTGACCTCCTATGAAATGATGCCATTCTGAAGGTTTTTATTACGGTGAAAAATGAAACCAATTCCCGCCTTTTAGGTTATTTGTGAAAATCTCTTTGTCTTCTAGGTCTTTGATCTGTTTTCCAAGTGCGTAAGCCTGATCATAGTGATATCTTGCTTGATCAAGATCACCTGTTATGGCATACGCCCGGGCCAATCCTTCCTGGGCGAACGCCAGATCAAAATCTTCCATCTCAGATGATTTATTATCCGTGATCTCCTGGCATTTCAGTGCCCAATCCAGAGCATCAGCAGGCCGATTGAGTGCCAGATATACCCTGGAAAGCATCCAGTAACCCCGCTGTGTATTAGCAGCTGTGCCGACTTGATTCCAATGGTACAAAGAAGCGTATACAGCAACCAGCATTTCCTGTTCTTCCTGAGGGGTTCTAGTCTTTTTATCCAAAAGATCCCAGACCTGGTTGTTGGTTTCTATTGCCAGCTTATGGTGGATTTCTTTAAGGGAATCCATGTTTCCTTCAGGCATCATTCACTCTCTTTTCCTTGGACCAATGAATCAGGCGGCATCCGTGTCGCTTTCCATCAAGCCAAACACATTGCCTTCTGTATCCTTGATATAGGCCATCCATCCTACTCCGGGCACAGCCATTCGGGGGCGGAGAATCTCTCCGCCATGAGTTTTTACATTTGCCAGAGAGGCATCAAGATCTTTTACATCGATTGTGTTTTCTACACCTGTGGTGGGATTTTCCCTGCGAGCCAAACCTCCATCAATGCCAGGTTTATCCTCTTCACCAGTCATGATCAACCAGTATTCAATCGGGCCATCCCATTTTTCGATCTGCCAGTCGAAGACTTTCTCATAAAACTTCTTGGCGCGTTCTGGATCATCTGCAGGAATTTCAAAATGGACTACCCGGGACATAGCTGCCTCCTAGATATACGAATAAATGAGATTGGGATATTACCAGTATAGTATATAACTTACTCTTTATGGATCCGGTTGCTCTGCGTAAGAAATTGGTTTCTGAGATAGTCATAATTGTAAATGGATGATTTAGTTTATGAAGGTATCTGATGAGCAGGAAGAATATTATGGTAATCGGTTTGGTTGTATTAGTGGTTGTTCTGACTGGACTTATTGTCTGGGTGTGGTCAGTTGTATCTGTCTCAGAAAGCAGGCTCTCCATCACCCGTCAGGAGACCCATTTTCCGGTTGTGTCTGGTTACAACTTGATGCGCGATGAATTTGAGTTCCCCCGTGATTTTGAGGGTAAATATAATCTTGTTATCATTCCTTTCCAGCAGGCGCAGCAGAGGGATGTTAATACCTGGCTTCCAGCAGCCCAGGAATTAGAACGCCGCTTTAATGGATTGGTTTACTATGAACTACCCACCATATATAAACTGCCAAGCATATCCCGTACTTTTATCAATGAGGGTATGCGGGCAGGAATCCCTGATCAGAAATCACGCGAAAGAACCATTACATTTTATTTGGATAAAGATGTATTTAAAAAAGCTCTTGATATCAATTCAGAGGATTCAATCCACTTGTTTCTTGTAGACCGGAGTGGTGCTGTTCTCTGGTCCGAGCAGGGACTGTTCAATGAAAGTAAAGCTGAATCCTTGATCGATATCCTGGAAGACCTACAGTAATTTTATCTGTTAAATGAAGCGTGGAAAAACCTCCTGATAGCTGGAGGTTTTTTTGCAGCCCTTGACCTTAACGTAACGTAAAGGTGTAGAATAGGACGATAAAGGTGGCGTTTGATGTATAGCATAAAAGAACTGGCGGATTTGGCTGGAGTTACGACAAGGACTTTGCGGTATTACGACCAAAAGGGCATTTTGATCCCGGCAGAGGTCGGTTCCAATGGATACAGGTATTATGATCATGATTCATTGCTTCGCCTGCAGCAGATCTTGTTCTATAGGGAGATGGATGTGCCGCTGAAAGAGATCTCCTACATATTGAATCGACCGGATTTTCAGCTCCTTCCAGCCCTCGAAAATCATCAAGAAGCTATCCAGGAAAAAGTCAAAAGATATCAACTACTTCTGGGTACGATCCAAAGAACTATTAGGAGCATAAATGGAGAAAAGAATATGGTAGAAAATGAATATTTCGATGGTTTTGATGAAAGTCAGTATGAAGAAGAAGCAAAAGAACGTTGGGGGCATACTCCGGAGTACAAGGAATCCCAGAGAAAGTGGTCCAGCTACAGCAAGGATCAGCAAGAAGAAATAAAGAAAAAGGGGGGGCAGATAACGGCGCGGATGGTTTCCGAAAATCCTGATGTAAAACCGGATGCCCCAGATGTTCAGGAAGCGATCGGCGATTATTATGCCTATCTCAATCAATATTTCTACACTTGTGAAGTCGAGTTTTTGCGGAATCTGGCGGATATGTGGGTTGAGGATCCCCGCTTTGCGGTGAATTATGAGCGAGTGCGTGAGGGTGGAGCTGCCTTTGTCAGAGAAGCGGTCCACATATTTTGCGATAGCCAAAAGTAAGGAAAATTTTCAAAACTAAGGCCCAAATGAGGAATTGGATCTCGAATCTGGAGGTTATCTGGACTCAGTATTAAAATCCTGTTAATTGTTTTTTCTAACATATTCAACCTGGGGGGTGATTGGTATAATGTCTCTGCTTTCCTGAATTCAAGCGTTATTTTTTTGTATTTTGAACAGCTTTGTGTGCCAGCTGTTTTCCTCTTGGCACATTGGGTTTTGCACAACGGAGGTTTTTGTGGATTCTGGATCTAATAATCGACAATCAATTGTATATATGCTGGTTTTTATCGGGATCACCATCCTGGTGTTTTATGCTGTCCGCCAGCAATCCGTCACTACTGAGGATATTTCTATAGGTGAGGTTGCCCAGCAGATTATCGATGGTAGGCTGAACCGAGTGGTGGTAAACGAAGATGAATTGGATCTTATCTTTGCCGATGGCTCGGAAGGGAAATCCCATAAAGAACCAGATGCCACCTTAGTAGAACAGTTGACGCAGTTGGGTGTTCCTGTAGAGAACCTCAGCCCGGAAAATGTCATCATTGAAATTCAACCCCCCAGTGTTTGGTTTGGTGTAATAAATATACTTGGTTATATCCTGCCATTCATCATGATTGCTGGATTATTCTGGTTTGTATTTCGGCAGGCGCGGGGCGGTGGTTCTGCAGCGATGAATTTTGGACAATCCAAGGCAAGGAAATTCACTGGTGATAATCCCACTGTGACTTTTGACGATGTCGCGGGAGTCCCGGAAGCCAAGGAAGAGCTCTTTGAGGTAGTTGAATTTTTGCGAGAACCAGAGAAATTCATTGCCCTCGGCGCTCGAATCCCTAAAGGTTTGTTGTTAATGGGTGCGCCCGGTACTGGAAAAACACTGCTTGCCAAGGCAGTATCTGGTGAAGCGGGTGTTCCATTCTACTCGATCTCTGGATCAGAGTTTGTGGAAATGTTTGTTGGTGTGGGTGCCAGCCGCGTCCGTGACCTGTTTGATAAAGCCAAGAGCGATTCCCCCTGTATTGTTTTCGTGGATGAGATCGACGCAGTCGGTCGTCACCGAGGTGCGGGTTTGGGCGGTAGCCACGATGAACGTGAGCAAACATTGAATCAGATCCTGGTGGAAATGGATGGATTTGATACGGATACCAATGTGATCATCATCGCTGCCACCAACAGGCCGGATGTGTTGGATCCAGCGCTGCTTCGACCTGGCCGATTTGATCGGCGTGTAATCCTTGATCGTCCCGATATGCGCGGCAGGGAAGCTATCCTAGAGGTACATGCCCGTGGTAAGCCCCTGGCCCCTGATGTTGACTTGAAGACGCTTGCCAAAGGAACGCCAGGTTTTGTAGGCGCGGATCTTGAAAATATGATCAATGAGGCCGCGATACTGGCTGCTCGACGTGAAAAGAAAGTCATCGAACAGACCGACTTTCAGGAATCAATTGAGCGCGTCATTGCTGGACCGGAACGAAAGAGCCGTTTGATCAGTGAAATTGAAAAGCAGATCATCGCTTATCATGAAGCTGGTCATGCCATTACCGCCCGATCCCTCCCTGAGGCAGACGCAGTTCACAAGATTTCTATCATTGCCCGTGGTCAAGCTGGCGGGTATACCTTGATCCTTCCTGAAAATGACCGCACCCTGGTCTCCAAGAGAAAGATCATGGCTGATATGGTGAGTTTATTGGGAGGGCGCGCCGCTGAAGAAATCGTATTCAGTGATATTACCTCAGGAGCTTCAAATGACCTGGAACGGGTGACAAACCTGGCCCGGGAAATGGTGACCAGGCTTGGTATGAGTGATGACATGGGTCCAATGGTGTACGGCAAAAAAGATGAAATGGTCTTTTTGGGTAAGGAATTCACTGAGCAGCGGGATTACTCTGAATCTGTGGCCGAGAAGATCGATGCCGAAGTCAAGGAATTGGTGAGCAATGCATATACGCGAGCCAAAGAGATCCTGATGGAGCACCGTGATGTACTGGATACACTGGCAGAGAAACTGCTTGAGCATGAAACCATCGATGCCAAGGAATTGGAAGAGATCTTCCCCATCCCGGCACCAAAAAACGGCGGGATGCCGGTAAAGAACAGTAAATAATCTCGAGATTAGTCGTAATCAAAGATACGGTTCCCTGCATGGAGTGCACCCCATAAGGTGGACAAATAAATAAAACCCTCTCAAGGACAATAATACAAACTGACGTCTGAATTCCAAAGGCGTCAGTTTTGTTTTACTACTTGGAGATTTGAATAGCTGCTGCCTTGCATCCACTGTCATTGCGAGAAGCCAAAGTAAAATGATGGCGACGAAGCAATCTCGCCTTGGATCGGGAATGAATTCCTCCCAATGAGCTGGCGCCGAATCCTTCGACTTCGCTCAGGACAGACATGCAATGGTGGTTCTTTCTTTGTCATTCTGACAGCGAGCGAAGGCGAGATGGAAGAATCCATACCAGGTTCAAACGAAATGGGCGCTGGCCTGGGAAAGCGATCTGCATATGGATCCTTCACCCTCACAGGGCTCGGGTTCAGGATGACAGGTTAGTGGGTTGGGGGGATTGCTTTCCTTCGACTTCGCTCAGGACAGACATGCAATGGCGGTTCATTTTTTGTCATTCTGACAGCGAGCGAAGGCGAGATGGAAGAATCCATACCAGGTTCAAACGAAATGAGCGCTGGCCTGGGAAAGCGATCTGCATATGGATCCTTCACCCTCACAGGGCTCGGGTTCAGGATGACAGGTTAGTGGATTGGGGGGATTGGCAATCAATATATCTACTAAGGAAATTGCAGCCCAGCCTTGATCTGCGTTGAAAGAAATGGAGGAGAAAACCTTTCTTGGTGTTCTAGTTCCTATTCAAAGGAAGCACCTCTCATCCCTTGTTATTACAGTAAAATTAACTTATGGATATCCCACTTTGGAAAGAACGCCTTGCAAAACTACCCTTGGGAGATATTCATCTCTATCCTGAGGTGGATTCTACAAATCTGGTTGCGGTGGAGAAGATCAAAGCAGGCACCTCACCATTTTCTTTAATTATTGCAGATTCCCAAACCGAAGGGAAGGGCCGTTTGGGGAGAACCTGGATCACCCAGGCTGGAAAAGCTCTGGCGCTGAGCTGGATACTCTACCCGGAACCGGGTCGACTTCAGCCGGAAACTCTGGGAATGGTAAGTGGTTTGGGTCCGGTGGCTCTTGCAGAAGTCCTGCGGGAAATATATGGTCTTAAGGCTGATATCAAATGGCCTAATGATGTGTTGGTGGAGGGTAAAAAAGTTGCCGGTGTCCTGGTGGATGTGCGCTGGGATGGATGCGATATAGCGGATGTCGTCCTGGGAATTGGAGTGAATGTTGCAAAGGGCTCTGTTCCTCAATCAGATATATTGAATTTCCCAGCCATTTCCCTCGAGGAGGCAGCTGGAAAAGAGATTCTCCGTCTGGATCTGCTGGTCCATGTTATGGAACGCCTACTAAAATGGTATTCCAGGCTGATGGAACCCTCATTCATTCAAGCCTGGGATGGAATGCTGGCATTCAAAGGGCAGCGGGTTAGATTGACCACTGATAAGGGAGTTAAGGGAGAGGGGAGATTGGCAGGAATTAGTGATGATGGGTCACTGATCCTGATTTCAGAAACTGGTCAGGAAACTGAATTTCACTCTGGGGAGATCCAACTGCGTTTGGTTGACATATCCTGAAAATAAGCTACACTAGGAAAAGGATTGTATTTCCAAGGGAGAATTCCTATGTCCTTAGATAATATTCGCAATGAATTTGAAGATGATTTCGATTTCTCTGAGGATGATGTGTGGGGAGATCCAGTTGTAGCCCCTAAAAAAGAGTTCCTGGGAATGACCCCGGGACAGCGTTTTGTGCTGGCATTCCTGCTGTTCCTGACAGCGACTATCCTGGCAGCTTTTTGCCTGGTTGTAACGGGAAGGATCGCCTTGCCATTATAGAGAATCAATCAGTGAATAAAAAAAAGGTTTCCAAAAAAACTGGAAACCTTTTTGTAATTAACGATGTGGAATCCTGTTATTTCGATTTCGTTTCTTTTGGGGTCACAGCAGGTTTTTCTGGTTCAGTGGGTTCTATATCCTGCTCAGAAAAACGGGCGATCGCGACGACCACATCATCTTCCCGCATTTGCATGATCGATACACCCCGCGCAACCCGATTGTACTGTGAGATGGTCTCTGCCTTTGTGCGCATTACTGTTCCTTCTGCAGAGATAACGGTGATCTGATCACCTTTGGGTTTTACAACTCGAGCCGCGGCAATCGTACCGATGGTTCCCAGTGCTTTTTTGTCTACGGTCAATACACCCATTGTGGCCCGGCCGCGGCGGGGATATCCGTCCAGGGAAGTTCGTTTTCCAAATCCTTTTTCAGTGATCACTAACAAATCAGCGCCTTTTTTGACAATATCCATGCTGACAACCTGGTCTTTTTCCCGAAGACGGATGCCAATCACGCCCATAGCTGGACGATTCATGGGACGAACTTCTTTTTCCTCAAAGCGTAAGGCGTAACCATTCCGCGTGACCAGTATCAGATCGTTCTTTCCGCTGGTGAGCTGGACCCAACCCAGTCGGTCATCCTCTTTCAGGTTCATCGCGATCAAACCAGATGGCCTGACCGATTCAAATTCCTTGAGATCCACGCGTTTGATCAATCCGTTTTGCGTGACTATCGTGCAGTACTTGGCCTCTTTGAAATCAGCCACAGGCACAATAGCAGTGATCTTCTCATTGGGATCGATGTTCAACACGTTAACAATCGGTAATCCCCTGCTGGTCCTGCTGGCTTCCGGGATGCGGTAAGCTTTTGAGGAATATACCTTGCCGCGATCAGAAAAGAATAGCACAGTGTTCAACGTGCGGGCAGGAATGAGCGCCATCACCTCATCCTCTTCCCGCATGCTGTGACCCTTAACGCCGATTCCGCCCCGCTTCTGGGATTTATAAGTGCCGGCCATAACGCGTTTGATGTACCCTCTTTCTGTGATGCTGATCAGAATTGCCTGATCTTGAACCAGATCCTCTTCGTCAATTTCCTGTTCTGCATCGGGAGAGATATCAGTGCGGCGTTCATCGCCGTATTTTTCCACTAGATCAGCCAGATCATCTTTGACGATCTTCAACTGCTGTTTCTGGCTGCGCAGCAAGCTCTTGAGTTTTTTGATCTTCTTGACCAATTCTTTGTGCTCATCCTCAATCTTTTGGCGTTCCAGGGCAGCCAATCTCTTAAGCTGCATATCTAGGATAGCCTGGGCCTGGATCTCGGTGAGTCTGAATTTTTCCATCAGCTGGGTTCTGGCAGTCTCTGTATCAGGAGATTTGCGGATGGTATTGATCACAGCGTCAATATCCGCCAGGGCAATCAATAACCCATCCAGGATATGCGCCCTTGCTTCGGCTTTGTTGAGTTCGTATTTCGTCCTGCGCTGGATGATATCAAGGCGGTGATCGATGTAGATGGTCAGGGCTTGTTTGAGAGATAGCAGAACTGGCTCTTCATCGATCAGAGCCAGCATCTGGGCCCCAAAGGTTGTTTGCAGCGCTGAATATTTATACAGCTGGAATAGAACCTTGCGGGGTTGGGCGGATCGTTTCAGCTCAATTACGATGCTCATGCCTTCGCGGTCTGATTCATCGCGCAGATCCGATATCTCCTTGATTTTTTCTTCACGAACCAGGCTAGCAATGCGTTCGATCAAAGTGGTCTTTTTCAGTTGGTATGGGATCTCTGTGATGACGATCCTAAATCGGCCGGGTTTATCCATCTCTTCGATATGGGCTCGGCCCCGCAGGATGATCCTGCCCCGTCCTGTCACGTAGGCCTGGCGAATGCCTTCATCGCCAATGATGATCCCACCAGTTGGGAAATCCGGGCCGGGGATGAATTTGATCAGGTCTTCGATAGTGACCTTGTCGATCTTGTCATAATTATCGATCAGGTGATTGATCCCAGCTGCCAGCTCGTTCAGGTTGTGGGGCGGGATATTGGTTGCCATACCGACCGCGATTCCAGCCGCTCCGTTCAGGAGCAGATTTGGAAGCCGGGCAGGCAGGGTGCTCGGTTCTTGAAGAGAGCCGTCAAAATTGTCAACAAAATCGATTGTGTCCTTGTCAATATCCGCCAGCATTTCTTCCGCAATGGAGTCCATACGGGCTTCGGTATATCGCATGGCGGCAGGCTCATCACCATCAATGGATCCGAAGTTACCCTGCCCATCAACCATCGGGTAGCGCATGGAAAAGGGTTGTGCCATGCGTACCATGGAGTCGTAAACTGCGCTGTCACCGTGGGGGTGATATTTACCCAATACATCGCCCACGATTCGGGCGGATTTCTTATAGGAACTGTTGGAGCGGATGCCCATATCATGCATGGAATACAAAATTCTTCGATGAACTGGTTTCAGCCCATCCCTGGCATCCGGCAGCGCTCTGGCAACGATCACGCTCATGGCGTAATCGAGGTAAGAAGAGCGCATTTCTTGATCAATATTGATCGATTGAACGACACCAATATCCATAATTTAACCCTTGTTTTTTTCAAAACATATTAATGAAAATGAGTGCTGCGAGAAGGGAAGCACACACGTCTTAATTATACCACTCGGGCCTCTGAAATCCCGTCCAGGACCCTCCGGGAAGGCCTCTTTTTGAGGACAAATTTTAAGCAAAAAACCCCGGTTTTCCGGGGTTTTTCAAGGATTTTCTAAGGGGAATTAGAGATTTGTCAGGTATTCGTTGATGGCTTTGGCTGCCACCCGTCCTGCCCCCATGGCTTTGATCACAGTAGCAGAGCCGGTTACGATATCTCCACCCGCAAAAACGCCTTTTTTCGAGGTTTCTCCGGTCTCTTCATCGACCAGGAATGTACCCCATTTGCTGGTTTTTAGATCAGGAGTAGTCTCAGAGATGAATTTACGTGGCGTGGTACCCAGGGCTACGATCACCGTATCTGTTTCGACGGTATGTTCAGATCCTTCAATGGGGATCGGCCGCCTTCTGCCTGAGTCATCCGGTTCTCCCAGCTCCATCTTTACACATTCTGTTGCTACCACCTGGTTGTTTTCTCCAGCGATGAAGCGAACAGGATTGGTCAGTAAGTTGAAAATTATGCCTTCCTCTTCCGCGTGATGGAGTTCTTCGGCTCGGGCAGGCATTTGATCCCGAGCTCTGCGGTAGATAATGCTCACCTCAATGTCATCTCCGCCAACTCGTTTTGCTGACCTAGCGGCATCCATAGCAACGTTCCCTGCCCCGATCACGGCCACTTTTTTACCTACTTTGATGGGAGTGGTGTATTCTTCCTTGTAGGCTTTCATCAGGTTCACACGAGTGAGGAATTCATTGGCAGAAGAGATTCCGTTCAAATTTTCACCCGGTAGGTTGAGGAACATCGGCAGGCCGGCTCCGGTGCCAATGAAGACTGCATCAAAACCGTCTTCATCAAGCAATGCGTCAATGGTCCTGGTCTTGCCGATCAACATATTCAACTTGATCTCCGCGCCCATTTTCTTGATGGTATCGATCTCCGCGGCTACTATTGCTTTTGGTAAACGGAATTCCGGAATACCGTAAACCAGCACACCACCCAGCTCGTGAAGAGCTTCAAATATTGTCACATGATGGCCGGCTTTCAGTAATTCATAGGATACGGTGATCCCTGCTGGGCCAGAGCCAACCACGGCGACTTTTTTACCGGTCGAGGGAGCGACTTTGGGAAGTTCTACAGCACCTTGTTCCCGTTCATAATCCGCTACAAACCTTTCCAATCTGCCGATGGCAACCGGTTTATCAATTTTCGCGACCACACAGACCTGTTCACACTGTTCTTCCTGAGGGCAAACCCGACCGCAAACAGCTGGCAGAAGATTGGTTTCCTTGATCTTCTGAGCCGCTCCGATGAAGTCGCCTTCAGCTACCAGGTGAATGAACCCGGTGATATCAACCGATACTGGGCAGCCATCTACGCAAGGTTGTTTGGGGCATTGTAAACACCGTTTGGCTTCGATTAATGCCAGTTCGGCTGTAAATCCCGTTGCGACCTCATTGAAATCCTTGTTACGCACTTCTGGGGGGCGAACAGGCATTTCCTGGCGGGGTATACGTTCCGGTTTTTTCCGGGGAGGGCGGGTGCGTTTTTCTTCGGCCATTAGGCTCTCTCCTCTTCCGCTTTGTCTATCATGGTATCCATCTGGCATTTTTGTTCATTATCATAATAATGGTGTTTGGCGATCTGTTCATCAAAATCGACCAAATGAGCATCGAATTCAGGCCCATCTACGCAGGCGAATTTCACTTCGTCGCCAACAGTGACCCGACATCCTCCGCACATGCCAGTTCCATCGATCATGATCGCATTCAAACTAGCGATGGTGTGGATCTTATAGGGTCGGGTGACTTCAGCAACTGCTTTCATCATCATGGTCGGTCCAATGGCAACGACCAGATCGATTTTTCTATTATCATCGATCAATCCCTGCAGAACGGTTGATCCGAATCCCTTGATCCCATAACTCCCGTCATCTGTGGTGATGATCAACTCATCACTTACTGCCGCCAGCTCATCTTCCAGGATGAGCAGTTCCTTGTTTCTGGCACCGTTTATTGTGATGACTTCATTCCCTTCTTCTTTCAAGCCTTTGACGATGGGATATAGAACGGCGGTGCCAACACCACCTCCGACACAAACTACGGTGCCGAATTTTTCCATGTCGGTAGGCCTGCCGAGAGGGCCCAGAACGTCCAGGAAACCGTCTCCAACCTCATAACAGACCAGACAAGTGGTGCTGAATCCGGCTTGCTGGATGATCAGGTCGATAGTTCCTTTTTCAGGATCTGAATCGACGATCGTTAAAGGAACCCGTTCGCTGGTCTCATCGGCGCGGATGACCACAAATTGACCGGGTTTTCTGGATCGGGCGATTTCTGGAGCTTCGACACTGAAACGGGTAATATTTGGAGCGAGTATCTGTTTTTTGACAATTTTGTACATAGGCTACTCCTGGAATCCAGTCAGAGTTGAATATTCCGATTTTGGCACACTTTGATTATATCTTTTATCCCTATCTGTTAGTCATAATTTTTTATGTAACTTGTCATAAGTTGCCTGGTTATAATCCTGATATCATATAGGGGATTATTAGTAGGTGATTATTAGAGGACCTGAATGGCTATGAATTCACGCGGAGAAACCCACCCATTACCGAAACAAGGCTTCCAAAAGCGCTATTACACAAAAATTTCCAGTTTTTGGAATGATTTTAGGTTTCTTATCACAAATCGTGATCAGATCAAGATCGCCATGCGTGATCCAAAGATCGATTCAGCCTTTCGAGAACGGTTGATGATGGCGGTGACTGAGGTCAATGGCTGCCGTTACTGCAGAACATTCCATATGGAGCAGGCCCGGGAAGCTGGGATCTCCCAGGATGAGATCAATATCTACTTGCTTGGGGCGATCCCAGAAGATATCCCTGAGGAACAAAAACTAGCGGTTTGCTACGCTCAGCACTGGGCGGAGAACAACCGTGATCCGGACGAAGACTACCTTGATCAGGTCCGGGAATGGTACGGTGATGAAAGCTTCCAATCCATCAGCATGGTGTTGCGCATGATCTGGATGGGAAATTTACTGGGGAATACAGGTGATTATTTACTTTTCCGGATCTCATTTGGCCGGTTGGGCCTATAAAATTCCTGGGGTCAGTAATGGGGTGTTTTATGAGTGAATCAAAAGAATTGATGCTTGTGTTGGTAATGGCGCCAGACATCTCTATCGCCCGAGAAATCGCTACAGTCCTGGTTGATAGAAAGATTGCAGCTTGTGTAAATATCTCCCCCAACTGGAACTCGATCTATCGTTGGGAAGGGAAGATCCAGGAAGATACAGAGGTGCTGCTGCTGATTAAAACCAGGACAGAACACCTTGACGATCAGCTGATCCCCATCATCCAGGAAAACCACCCTTATGACCTGCCGGAGATCATTGCCCTTCCGATCGTGGATGGAGAAGAGAACTACTTGGAGTGGGTGATGAATGTGACAGGCGAGGAGTGAAAAAGACTGGCCTTCATACCTGGTATTCCTCGGCGACTATTTGTACCTCAAGGGATTTTTGTCCTGCAAGTCATGGTATGATAAATTGATAGGAAAGACGGTAAAATTCCAACAGAATTTTTGAAAATCCCTTTCAGAAGAGTTGTGATAGGGGTTTTTGATGCTTGTCAATTCAATATGATTGTATGGAGAGGAAGTCATGCAGGAAAAATTAGATCAATTAAAATCAATTTTGGCGGTCGTATCGGATTTAAACAGCGCAGCGGCCTTATTGGGCTGGGACCAGCAGTGTTATATGCCTCCGGGAGGCGTTGTAGGCCGTGGTAATCAGCTCGGTACGCTGAGCAGCCTGGCGCATTCCAAATTCGTATCAGATGAGGTCGGATCACTCCTTGATGAATTGAAACCCTATGCTGAAACGCTTGATCCGGAAAGTGATGACGCTTGTTTGATCGAGGTAACTGACCGAGATTATAAGAAATCTGTCAATGTTCCCAATGAATATGTAGCAGAGTGGTCAAGGGTTACTGCAGTAGCCCACGGTGCCTGGGAAGAAGCCCGGGGCAATGATGATTTCTCTCATTTCCAACCCCATCTTGAGAAGATCGTTGAAATGAGGCGTCAGTATGCTGATTTCTTCAAACCATATTCTCATGTTTATGACCCGCTTCTGGATGATTTTGAGCCGGGTATGACCACAGCAGAAGTGCAGGAAATCTTTACAGCAATGCGCCCCAAGCAGGTAGAACTCATCAAGGCCATCAGCGAAAAACCCCAGGTGGATGACAGTTTCTTGCATTTGCACTACGCAGACCCGGATCAATGGGCCTTTGGTGAAGAAGCCATCACCAAATATGGCTATGACTGGAACCGCGGTCGGCAGGATAAAGCTGCCCATCCTTTTACGACTGGTTTTGGTTTGGGAGATATCCGTATTACTACGCGTGTTGATGAGAATTTCCTCAACACTGCCTTGTTTGGCACCCTCCACGAAGCCGGCCATGCTATCTATGAGCAGGGTGTAGCTGAAGAGTTGGATCGTACACCCCTTGGCTCCGGAGCTTCCCTGGCAATTCATGAATCCCAGTCACGGATGTATGAGAACCTGCTGGGCCGATCCTATGACTTCTGGGTCCATTTTTATCCATCACTGCAGGATCGATTTAAAACCCAACTGGGGAATGTGGATCTTGATACATTCTACAAAGGCATTAATAAAGTTGAACCTTCGTTGGTCCGTGTTGAAGCGGACGAAGCTACCTATAATCTGCATATCATGCTGCGGTTGGAGCTGGAAATCGAATTGATGGAAGGCAAATTGGAGGTTGCAGATTTACCGCAGGCCTGGAATGACCGTATGGAGGATTACCTCGGCGTTGTTCCATCCAACGATGCAGACGGCGTACTGCAGGATGTACACTGGTCAGCCGGCATTCTGGGTTATTTCCCCACTTATGCTCTTGGAAACCTGGTTTCCAATCAGCTCTGGGAGAAGATCAATCAGGATATTCCTGGATTATCCTCCCAGATCCAAAATGGAAACTTCGCGGAATTATTGGCCTGGCTGCGGGAGAATGTGCACCGCCATGGCGCGAAATTCAAACCACAGCACCTGGTGAAACGTATTGTCGGATCAAAGATCTCACCAGATGCTTATTTGGAATATCTGAACGA
>Ga0180435_10003150_pt1 | contig 16639 bp, 13 predicted proteins | sample SS_ome_3_FD_132467 | JGI IMG/M metagenome (GOLD analysis project Ga0180435, IMG submission 132467) | Hypersaline lake sediment archaeal communities from the Salton Sea, California, USA - SS_3_S_1 metaG | ecosystem: Environmental > Aquatic > Non-marine Saline and Alkaline > Hypersaline >...
CCAGTAACCGTTTACATCTTTTTTCCCACAGGCGTTTCCCGCGAAGACCGCCGACAAAATCGCATATACCGATGCCTGCCGTAATGACCGTTCATTTAATACTGTGTTTTCCAGTACGTTGTTTTCGTCAACGGCAGACAAATTGAAATACTGTAACAAACTATATGCCACTTCTTCCGCTTGTGGATCATACGTACAGATGCGGTAAGATAGGCCACTTCCTGCCGGAGGCGCAATAGTAATATCATTATCCGGTGATCTTAAAACCGACACAGTTAATTGTGTGGCGGAATTAACCGAAACCACTTCATAACAGCCGTCGAGCGATTGGCCAACATCACTTAAATAAATTACCTGCCCCGCCGTTACTCCTTGACCTGTAAAGGCCGCTCCTGTCGACGTGAAAGTTGTCCCACTGAGAACACCGTCATTACCTTCACATAATATTTGTGATGGCGGGGCCAGGTCACGAAATAATACCGGCTCCCATTTAAGTAAATCAATATCATTGGAAAACTTTGTCATGCCTTATGACCCCTTGTTCATGATAGAGTATTCTGCCGTTAATTTTTAGTAATCCTCTTGTATCCCGTTTGAAAAGCGCCAGTGCTCTGTCCCGCGTAAAAATGCTGGTACTATCCGCGAGCAAAGCTCGCCACTGCTGTTACTTAGGAAATACAAACACCCGACAAATCCAGCCCTACGCAGTACTAGAAAATACCTTGGTGGAGAAGTTCTCCACCAAGGCAATAGAAGGATCATTTAACTGGTGCTTAATCCACGAATGCAACCATGGGCTTCTTCGTTCCGCAGCTCCAAAGTATATTCACCAATTAACTGGCCGCACTCATAATCACCACCAGATGGCAATGGCTTGAAATGAAAGCTTCTGCCTGCCAGCGGCAGTACCGATACTCTCGCGCTGTCCAGAAGCAGCAAAGCGTCCTGGGGCATCCATCGAGAAACAATAACCCGGCACAGACCGAAATCACTTTCATATTGACTGACCAGATCACTGTATGTCTGATCAGTAGGGCCAAAACTGCGATTGCTTGACATGAACTCATTTATCTTTCTTTTTTGATATCCGTTCACGACAATAGTATCCACATTACCGCTACTGCTTTCCCATATCTGCCGTAATACATAGTTGAGCTTGGCCTCGTCAAGAGATGTTCCGCTGGGAAAACCGCTGTCTCCGGTTTCATATAAGTGGGTCGCAATATGCGGAAAGATTCCTTTAAGAGTACGCCGTACCGTCCCTGATCCTTGAGGGGTACTCGCAGGTTGCCCGCCGTTAATTATAGTGTTTTCCAGATCACGCAATAGTTCCCGAAGCCGTTCCTGTTTTTGATAATCCAGTTCGTCAGTCAACGCCAGCTTGCCGGCTGCCAGATCACTGCCCGAAACCTCTACCGCTCCGGTAAATATCTGGGTGTAATTTCCCAGCCTGCTGCGATTGGTAAATCGCGCTGTCGGCTTATCGGCACCTTCCAAAGCTGCGTTTCCCAGAATATTGATGACCTGATTATCCGCCAGATTTTCCGCCGTTGTGCCCGCATAGCCACGCACTACTGTCAGGGTATTGGTATTTATGGCGGTTACCAACATCAATTCTTTACTGCCTTCAATTTGAATCTGATCTCCCAACTGAAAACGATTGCCGTTGTCCACTACAAAATCAGTATCGGCCGCCGGATCCGTAAAGGTGCTGTCGTTAACCGCATCCTTGTTGGGCAACAAACTGTCTTCCATCCATTCATGATAGGTGCTCATGGCCGAACGCATAGGATCACCCATGGCATACAGAAGGGGAGTTTCGTATGGTGATACAATCCCCACAATATCCGCAACATCTTCAGCCAGTTCCGGCAGTGTCGCTCCTGCTGTGTAAGTTGCTTTTCCCGTAAATGACATATTGTTATTTCCTTTCTTAAATATTCATTTTTACCCACTTTTAAATTCCGGGTAAAATATCAGCCGTATTTCTCTTCAAAACAATAATTAACCTAAACCCATTACAGACCGTCGTAAACGCAAATACTCCTGTATGTCCTTACGACTCCCGCTACTTTGTGCCTGACGGGCTAAACGCGACAAATTCTTTGTCCCGGTGTTTTTCTGGGTACGTATCCCTGCCGTGGGAATCGAAAGGGAACTGGATACTTCATCGACAACCTGTGAAAACAAATAGGGCCTTTCTTTTTGCAACAATCCTATAACATTGTTCAGATTGACCCCCTTGTCATCGACGGCATCTAATTTATGCTTTGTCAGCACCATCGCCGCTTCCATATCAACGGCTCCGGCTTTCATCAGATGTTGTATTACATCGTTTTCCCGTTTCTTTTCCTCGAATTGACACTCTGTCTTTTTTTGCTTTTGTTGACTTTCTTCCAGTTGCCGGGTCAATTTCTCAACCTGTTGTTCAGCCGCTTGCGCTCTTTTGCGATACTTGATAGACTCTGTTACCGGAACCATATGATATTGTTCCTTTTCCTCATATCTGTGTTCATCTTCCGGTTGAATTTCCGCTGAGGGAATATCATGTAGCTGCTGCTCATCCTGCGACATACTGTCCTCCATTTCGAATAACTATGTAAATCTTAACTTTTGCAGTTTTGACTGTTAGATATTTCATTTATACTCATCACGATTGAGTTTTCCTGTTTTCGCCTTATGCATATACTATCTCAATGTTTTCTTAATAACCCAATTCCTTTAGAATTTGTTCCTGAGAAATTCCAAGTTCTTTCTTTAGTTGTGCCTCCTGCAGTTTTTCCTGCATGTTTTCCGGCAGAGGATTGGGCCAATGTATTTCGACTTCTCTTTCCCGGAGTTGATTGGGATAAATTCCTGTTTTGTCTAAGACTTCTAATACCATCCGACAAATATCAGCAATTCCTTTGCCGTAACTTTTTCGTTTTCGTTCCGTCTTGGCCAACACCCCCATCAAGGTTAACTTTAATGCAACGGCACTGGTAAGATTGCCAATTCTTCCTTTTAGTATTCCCGCTGCCACAGAAGCCACTCCACTGGCTTTTTCCATTGCCTCCCGTATTTGTTGTATATGAGCGCCTTCGCTCGGACTGCCTGCCTCTCCACCAAATTCTTCAATGGTTGCTTCCGGATTTTCTGTACTCCACATTCTGCCCGGAGAAACCACCCGGTCTTCGAAACCTTCGATCCCCTTGCCCAGATACATTTTAAAACTCTGGAAAGTTATACGATTGGCTCGGTCACTTAATCGAGTATTTAACTCGTCTTGCAGGGGAATCAGAGGCTCTACATCACTTTGACCTTCATAATGAGAAGGCAACGGCATATTCTGAATATGAACAACCGGTATAAATCCCAGCGGATTATCTCCCTCAGCTACTAATTCAGCGTCTTGATATCGTTGCCAGTGCTTCGGGCCGATAACCTCGACATTATGTGTTTCTTTCTGGCGACTGATTCGTCGCCCTCTATGATTAACTATGTTCGCCAATTGTTCCGAATTTTCTATTTGATTATGCTGTTGCCAGTAATGCTGAATATAGAAATTAATCTTCTGATAATTGTTTTCATCTAGAATGGGAAGACTCCGTGGCGCTTCTATTGCCTCTAAATTTATGTTTTTAACCTTGGCTAAAACCTCATCGAATTTTTCAGGCTTTATCGCCACGAAGCCTCCCTGATGATTGCTTGAACCTGAGATGTCCATCGAAGTGAGATAATCACTCCCCCGCAAGATCACATCGACAAAACCGTAAATACTACCCAGTAGAGCTAATTGCTGAAAAAAATTACTTCCACCATTGGCATCGAGAACCGTATTTAAGATATTTTGAATCTGATCCGCTCTTTGCTTGTCTTTTGCTTTAGACCTGATATGAATTTTCTTGCCGAACAAAAAATCCACCAGAGTATCGATCCGCCAGGCAATATCGTTTTCTATTACTACCTCTTTTCGCCGAATCCCCCGTATCTGACTACCGGATAAGATACCTCCATAAAAACTGTAATTCATGCCCGTGATTCGACCGGGCAGCCCATACTCCTGGCTTTGACGATAAGGACGGGCACTTTCACTGATTTCCTGTTGGCCAGCTCCTATAGGAGTAATCTCCTGCATGTCATTCCGATAGTAACTCCATAATTTTTCGTGGTGCAGCAGCATATCCACCGCATATTCGTTAACCAGCCAATCCACAAAAATCTCATCCAAATGCGATTTCGTTGCTGATTCGTTGTTAAAGATCGAAAAATCAAATGCCATATTGACCGCTTCCCTTTAATATTGTTTTTCATTTCTGCGCCAGTCGCAGAGTAGTTTAATAATCGCCCTGCACCCTTTAGAGAAACCGACACCTTTGCGCACCTGATATTTACTTTTGCATATCCCTTACTTACCTAACTCCTTTATTATTAATGAGAGAAAAAATATATTTTTCCGATTTTTCCATTTTCAACACAACTCCATTCGCGCTGATTTGTCCTCTATTGCGCACCGGTTCTCTATTACTGTTATAAGCTATCGACCCGATCCCTACCAAATGGCATAATATACCGATCGCAATTGAGTTTTCCCGCCTTCGTATTATGTATTCACATATACAAAAGCAGTTATACTCATCACGATTGAATTTTCCCGTTTTCATATTATGTATTTACTTATCAGAAAAACAATTACATCTGGCCCTGCCAGGAATTCTCATACCCGATGGGTATACATTCCACAGAGCCTTTTATATAATGGGGATTTTGTGCGTTTTAGAGAAATGTTTCTAAACAGGTAAAAAAGGAGACGAATTCGTTACTGAAGCCCCGTCAATACGTTACTCTAAAATGTCACACAGAAAAAGTGCGACACGAAACGGAGTCAGAAACCCGGAACCGAATTCTCACCTTATAATAAATTGCCGATAATTTGCGACAGGGCTTGTGTTCCCTCTCGGCCCAGACCTCTTTCCTGTGCTTCATGAAACAATTGCTGGGCCAGACTGGTTCCTGTCAAGGGTAGCTCCGCTTCGTGAGCCAGTTCCATAACCAATTGAAGGTCCTTGACCAGCAGATCGATCATAAAACCTGGTTCATTATCATTTCGAATAATTTTCTCACCCAGATTACTCAAAGCCCATGAGCCGCCCGCTCCGGAGGAGACAGTTTCCACCATAATTTCCGGATCGATCCCTGCTTTTTGCGCCAGGGCGATACCTTCGCAGCAGGCAAGCATGTGTAAGGCACAGAACAATTGATTACAGGCCTTACAGGTTTGCCCGGCTCCCGCCGAACCAATATGAACAATTTTTGAACCGAGAATCTTCAGTAAAGGAAAATATCTTTCCAAAACATCTTTTTCCCCTCCGATCATAATTGTCAGGGTTCCGTTTCGCGCACCCACATCACCCCCGGAAACGGGTGCGTCCAGATAATCAATCCCCATCAACTGGAGACGTTGGGCAATAATAACGGTAGCTTGGGGAGATATGGTACTGTTATCAATCACCGTCAGTCCGGTTCGTGCCGAATCGACAATACCTTTTGAACCGAAAATCACCTTCTCCACATCCGCAGTATCCGGAACATTAATAAACACAACCTCGGCCCGGCTGGCAACCTCCGCCGAATCCTGGCATACCACCGCCCCCGCCTCAGCCAGGGAGTCACATTTACTCAACGTACGATTATGAATAAAAAGAGAGTGACCCGCCTTGAGCAGGTTTCCCGCCATGCTCCCTCCCATAATGCCGATACCGATATAACCGAGATTCATTATTCCTCTCGATGTTCCAATGCGTTCTTTATAGCACTTGGATTGACATCTAGTTCAACTCCACGGGTGGGATTACCAAGCAATCGGTATAAGTCTTGGGCACGATAACTTCCATTCTTATTGAAGTACTCCCGCATTTCACGTACCCAAGGTGCTTCTTGCATTTTGGTTAATTCCTGTTGTAGTTCTTCACCATTCATCTCTAACCTTCCAAGTAATTTCCTTCCGTAATCGCTTCACACAAGCTCTTATGACAAACCCATCGAAACGGTCGGTCTGAAGTTATCACCGCAATTTCTATCGGTCCACCACAAACTGGTGACAGATGTGAAAACTTCATTGTCTTTATAGTAGTATAAATCTTTGCATAAACTAAGTCAATAGCCTCACGAATCGGCAAATCTTGCGGAACACCTAATACACCTCGGGATATAAGTTCGAATAGATCCTCATGAGAACCAATCCATTTATCGCTTTCCAGAATCGCTCTAAAAAGCCCGGGGTCAATCCCCAAAGCCAACCGGTCTATAAGGTTTGGGCATCCCCAAAATCTAGGATTACCATTCACCAATAACTTTGGTTTTGGCTCACTATCTAACAATGGATTATATAAAATCTCAAATGCCGCAGGTCTTCTGCTCTCACCCCAACGCCCCCCCAGACAGAAACCACCCGATAAATTCATCTTCCAATATTGAAGTTCATTATTTTCTTCAGTAGTACGAGATTCATTCTTTTCCTCTAATTCTTTAATACGAGGAAATAATTCTTGGAATGATTGAACATACTCCACCCAAAATTTTTCGGCCCAAAGCTTGGCCACGTCTTCCAGCAAAGAGATATTTCGTTTCCGTGCAGTATCTGCGGTTTCGGATACAAGAGTTCTATAACTTAAGGATGACAAAGCTCCTAAACCCCACATTACCATCCCGACTGACGAACCCTGTTCGCCAAATTCAAATACCTTCTGACAAAACGTGTAATAATGTTCGCTACCAAGTTGATTACCACGTCCACGAACAAACATGGTCGCAGTACTATCAGAACCAAAAACAATACCTTCTGATGAAGGATAACAAGCAGCTATGGTCATGAAAATACCTAATTTAAAATGTTGAAAATAAAAAAACTGATCCGACATTAGATACCCCAAGGGGTATCTAGCTGCATTATATAAAATATTACGATTATCCTGTCAAGAATTTTTCTAAAGAATTTATTATAATTAATTTGAATAACATTTATTCTTTCCTTACCTGATTTTTCAGAAGACCGATACCATCTATTTCAACGGCGATGGTATCACCGGCCCGGAGAAGGACCGGCGGCTTGCGGGCAAAACCCACCCCGGGCGGCGTTCCTGTAAGTATTAAAGTCCCCGGCAGTAATGTCATATTTTTCGAACAATAGCTTACGATATCCGGAACGGAAAAAACCAGGTCACTCGTAGAGGACTCCTGCATAACCTGACCGTTTAAAATTGAACGGATGGGTAGATTGTCCGGGTCCAGTTCGGTCTCAATCACCGGCCCGACAGGACAAAAGGTATCGAAAGACTTCGCCCGAGCCCATTGCTTATCAAGCCGCTGTTGGCAATCACGGGCGGTCACGTCGTTGGCACAGGTATATCCTAAAATAAATTGCTCCGCCTGATCGGGAGAAATATTCTTAGCCTTTTTCCCGATTACAATCGCCAGTTCCGCTTCATAATCCACTTCACCCGGTGCTTGTCGAGGAAGGATAATCGGCTGTTTATGGGCATTGATACTGGTAGTAGCTTTGAGAAAAATCACCGGTGCCGGCGGTAACGGATTACCGAATTCACGGGCGTGCTCTTTGTAATTCAAACCTATAGCGATAATATTCGGGACCTCCACCGGAGGAAGGTACTGTTGAATCTCTTCCTGGCTATACCTTTGACCGGTGGGTTCGCCTGTCTCAAAAAAACCGCCTTTTAATAATTCAATCGTTCCGTCGGTTTTTAAAATACCGCTACAAATGCAATTATCTTTGTCGATAAACCTTAAATACTTCATAGAATAATATCCTCATAGTAAATTTAGTATCTTACCAATGAAATCTTGCGCAAAATGGTTTAAAAACCTGATAATGGGACAAGACTTCATGAAACCCTATTTGGTTCCCGGCCCTGCCGGGTTAGGGTACCGGCCAAATAAAATTACCCTTTTCTAAAAAGTGAGTTATCTGTTTTACGGTTTCACGGGCTTTCTTTTCCACTGCCTCTGCCGTATTAAAGGCATTATGGGGTGTTAAAATTACGTTATCCCGCTGGGCTATTTCCAGAACCGCTCGTACTTCCTCGCTGTCGGCGGGCTCTCCGGCACGCAGAGACACCGCCAGTTCGCTCTCATCATTATAAACATCCAACCCCACACCCCCAAGATGATTTTCATTCAAAAGACGCAGCAAATCACACGCCGGAGACAACTCGCCCCGGGCGATATTGATAAACAGCACCCCTGCTTTCGCCCTTCGCAATAGTTCATAATGAAAGTACCCTCTATTGTCGGCGGTCAAATTCATGGCACATACAATAATATCCGCCTGCTCGGTTCCTTCCTCGATAGATATATACTCAACCGACGGATTATTTCTGACGAGATCCACTCCCAGCACCTTCATGTTCAGGCTTTTGCCGATAGCAACAATTTCAGAGCCGATATTACCAACCCCGACGACTAGCAGAGTTTTATGTTCACATTCCCGGCCGGTCAAACCATCTCTATGAAATTGAGAAAATTGTCGTACCTGGCCGGGCAGTTTTCTTAATAGGGACATCCATAGCAGAATCGCCTGTTCCGCCACCGCCCGACGACAATAACGGGGAAGGTAACCGCACGAAATATTATTTTCGCTTTTTTGCCGAAAACTTACGATATGATCATACCCCGTACTGCGCGTAAGAATTCCGGTCATCTTTTGTGCCCACGACCCCGGAATAAGCGACTGGGTGCGTATGCTGATAAAAGAAGCGGGCGGGTCCCGATTATCCCGTTCCTGAATCGTTTTCCAGGTAGAATCAGCCGTAATCCCAGCCGGTAAATACCGACTCATTGCTTCTGATTCTTCTTCGAATAACTCATAAAAAAATACATCCGGCATATCTAATCCTTTATGACCATCGGTTGTATTTCTGCCGACGTCAACAATATATTCAGGTTATCTCCCACAGTCTTCACCCTCGCATGCAAGGGACTATCTTCAAGCAATCTATCCTAGTCATTCCCGCTCTAACATCAAGAAATTTCCCCCTTACATCATCAACCATAACCATAAAACATACCATTTTTGAGCGATAAAGCCATGATTTTATAGTACAGTCTTCGATAGTATGATTGGTTTATCCTTGACGGAACCCTTTATTCCATAGATTATAACTTTTTTATTATCAACTATATTGATTAGCATATATACACATGAACCTGAAATTGAAATACATTGACATCAAAGCATCCCTGATCCTGTTGGGAATTGTTATCAGTTGGGCAACCACTCCTTTGTTTATCCATCAGTTTTCACGGGAGAAAATTACGGTTTGGGACCAGAATTTTTATCGTTATATGATTACCGTAATTTTACTCTGGATTACCGTCTGGTTTCGATATTTTTCCCGAACAAATCCAGACTACCAAAAGTTAACCCTTCCTCTTTGGCGCAAAGGATTAAATCCGGTATTGCCAGCCGTGGGAGCCCAGGTGTTTTTCGCCTGGTCCTTATACTATCTGCAGCCGGGCCTGATGGCGATTCTCCATAAACAGTGTGTCATCTGGGCGGCTATGTTCAGTATGGTATATTTTCACGATGAAAGAAAATTGCTGGGTAGCTGGGAGTTCTGGATAGGCTTGCTCTGCGGCCTGGCCGGAGCGGTGGGGGTGGTATTTTTCGGCAAAGACAAATTGCAGGGCCAGTGGCAGGGAGTGCTTTTGGTAATGATTTTCGCCCTTTGCTGGAGTATTTATCATATATGCATCAAAAACTACATCCGTCATATCGATTCTACTCGAGGGTGTTCCATTGTAATGACATTCGGCTTGATACCGGTGGCTTTACTTGCCTGGATACTGGGTAAACCTTGCCTGTTTACCCAACTACCGCAAAAGGTTTTAGTTCTTCTCTTCCTGTCCTCAGTTTTCAACCTTTATTTACCTCATGTCGGTATATACTGGGTTATCAGGAGGGTTGGAGTAACCATTACTCAAACAGCGTTGCTCGGCACCGCTTTTGTAACCGCGATTTTCTCGTGGATTATTTATTCCGAAAAACTCTCGAGCATGCAATGGGTCAGCGGCTTGGTGTTAATCTTCGGTGCCATCCTGGTATTAACCGCCCAGCGATACATGCAAAAAAATAATTGAAAAAACGTATATTTTATTTTCGACTTTCGATCATTTCTTCATATATGGCTGCCAAATCTCGCGCATGCCTCCGCATGGACACCTTTTCGTGTACTCGATCCTGTTCGATTCGAGTAACCATCTCTTTTTGCTTTTCCCGGTTGGTTACCACAAGCAAAGCATTAGCTAACGCTTCCACATCATCACACTCATCAATGACAATACCGTATTTCCCTCGGTCCAGAAAATCGGACGCACCGTTAAATCGAGTAGTAATCCCCGGCTTACCCGCCGCCAGACCTTCCAGAATCAAACGCGAACAGGCATCATTGTATGTTGGTAACACCACCGCGTCGCAAGAATTCAGCAGGGCGCTCATCTGCCGGGTAGGACCAATAAAAACAACTTTGCCCGCCGCCGCTGTTTTTTGCGCCTGCTTCCAGTAATCGGCATACATCTCATTACCAGCCACGATAATACGGAAATCACCATCATTTTCATCCAATCGCTCCGCCGCACAGCCGGCCGAACGAATCAACCAATGCAGTCCTTTCAAACGGTAATTCTCCGCCGCAAACAAAAATAACGTCAGCCCCCCTCGGGCATCCATCATTTGTCGAAGTTTTTGGCCCTGGTTCTGCGTTTCTTCGTTGCGAATGGTATCCACCATGACACCATTGGGAACAATCCGAATCCGTTGGCTGTCCAGGGCGTATTCATGACGAAACTGTTCCGCCACATAATGGCTCAGGGCCGCTACGGCAGGTCCCTTAACAGAAGTACATAGTTGACGCTCACAAGAAATTCGCTCCTGCCGTCCCCGATTCATCCAGGAGGTAATCCGTTTAATTCTGCGCCCTACCGGACAGGGATAAGAAAAAGCATGCCGTCGGGAACTATACAGAATGCTCCCACCCCGCGGTTGATAAATATCGGCCACTGATAAAGGAGAAATGCTCTGAACAATATCGTATGGGTTCCGGCTGAGATATTCGGTAACCGTACGTTCGAATTCTCGCCACCAGCCCACCCGCGTACCGGCTTTGACAGGAAGTTCCTCAATGGAAAAGGGAAAATCATGAGTTCCGCCATGATGAGCTTGACTGGTTACGACCGTTACCTGCACTCCCAACTCGTGCAAAGAAAGTGCCATTTCATAGGTGGAACGTTCCGCCCCTCCTCTTGCTACGTCAAACCGTTCTAAAACTAACGCGACTTTCATCTTTACTGTTTTCCTAATCTTTGCCGACGGTTCCGATCATGCCGGGCGATTTTTTCCGCCTTGCGGTAGATCGCCCTCATAAGCCTTTTCTGCTTGGTATCTAAACGGCTATCCTCATAATAAGCCCGAATAAAGCGAATCATATCGGTTCGACTGAAATAGGGCACCGCCGAATAGTACAATTGGGCCAGGTCTTTTACCTGCCAGCGTCTTTTCCGTAAAACCGGACGAAACACTCTTTGCAGATCGATCAGACTTAGCCGTTCCTCGCCCTTGTGATCGCGACACAAAAATATATGAGACAGATATAAATCACGATGATAATAACCTCCTTCGTGAAGCTTTCTTATCAACTTCGCGATTTTATCGATCAGTACTTTCTGGTCTCGCAGCAAAAGGTAATCCTGTGATTTTTCCTTCCGGTTGGGCAACAATCGTTCCAGGGCGTCCGCGTGGGGCAGTTCCTCGATCATAACAAAACTTCGTTTTTCCCTAAACCGGCCACCCTCCTGACCGTAAGCAATCGGACGGGGAACCGAAACTCCTTTTTCCGCCAGGGTCATTGATGCGGCAAAATCATATACCGCTGTGGCTGCTTTATTTCGTCGGGTAACCCCACGCCTAAGCCATTCCCAGAAACCCGGGGCTCCATAACGTTTTAAGTAAATCACCACATCTTTTTTATCCCCCGTCAGTTTCAATCGAAAACGTTCCCGCCGACCCAAGCCCGGCTTGTGTAACCTTTCACCCTTGTGATAGTTAAAAACAGCATCAAGAGAACCTAACTGCGCCTTTTCCAGAAGACTCCGGTAATTTTTATGCACCAGGCCGAACCCATCGCCCATAGGTTCGAATGATTCTTTAAAAACACAATAATAACTGCCTGCTTGATGTTCGGGGCCGTTTTGCAAGGGGGTTTGATTATGGGCCAACAATTTTTGTCCAGCGGAAAAAACATCATCTACGGATATTTCGTTGAGACAGCGATGATCCAAACGACAGATTTCTTCCTGACAAGGCCCACAACACACATCTACTCTAAGCCTGATTTCATTATCATAACCGGTAACCGTCCAGCGAGGGTCCGTAGGGCCAAAAAGAGTAACCAAGGGAACACCGAAGGCCGCGGCGATATGACAAGGCCCAGTGTCGTTACTGACCATCAAACGGCAACGACTTACCAGTTCCTTCAAGCCTCCCAGGTTGATATTTTCTTCGACGAGGTTATAGATTTTACCTTTTGCAGTTTTGATGATATTCCGGGCGATTCTTCTTTCGGTTTCGTTAGGGGCACAGGAAATAATCACTTTATGCCCCTCCTTCACCAAACGATCCGCCAACTCGGCAAAACGATCCTCAGGCCACCATTTACTCCCTCCAAAAGCACCCCCTGGAACCAGTATTACCATGGATTCTTTTTCGCTGATTTGCCAACGTTGTAATAAAGTATCGATTGCCGCCCGATCGGAAGGACCTGTGAATAACTCCAATCGCAAGTCCCGGTTATATGAGCAACCGCCCCTTTCTTCCGACAGACAGTCAAGGGCTTTATCTACCAGGTATCCGTAATAATCTGCCATAGCCAAAGGAGCAATGCGAAGAACCAGCCGAAAAATCGAAACAGATCGCGTCAATAAAAAACCTCGTCCATCCCGCTTATAGCCGATCCGCTCTCCGATGCCCGCTAAATACACTAACAGAGCCGAACGAAACGAATTACTCATCAGGATAACGCTGTCGAAATTTTCCCGGCGCAATCGAGCCGCGACAGAAAATATCCCCTCCTTATGTTTATCATAAAGAATCCACTCGTCAGCCCAGCCACAGTCCTCCAGAATCTTTTGTCCGCCGGGACCGGTTAAAAAGGTAATGTGGCTGCCCGGCATCCTAGCGCGCAATCGACGTAAGGCGGGCCCCGCCAGGATAATATCCCCCATAGGACTGGGCAACATCACCAATATTTTGTTGTTACGATTGATTTGTGTCAATCTTTCTTCTGCCTCTATCCTCATATCCTAAAAAGATGTTCTTATGGGGACGATATAATTTAGTTATACTGCTTACGATTGAATTTTCCCGTTTTCGTATTGTGTATTTACTTGTCAGAAAAACAATTACATCGGGCCCTGCCAGGTATTTCCATACCCGATGGGTATAGATTCACAGAAAAAGGGAAACTTTAGCTGCTGGAAACAAATATCACACGCCTTTAACTTTTACTTATCGTAAGAAATGTCAGTGCCATACCCTGCAATACGACTGCGGTCAACAGACAATTCTGCACGGAATTGTTGTTGGGCTCCCGCCCGCTGTTGAACCAGAACGCCAGCACCAAACACAGTACCACCATCATCTGCACCACTCCCGCCATGAGCTTGAACACGGAAAATTCCGGCTCCATTCGCTCGTGATGTAACGATTTCAACTCCCGTAAAATCTGTCGCAATAATCCTTCCATCGTACCGGTTTCCGATTTCGGCTTCGCTTCCTCGACAGGCAAGGGTGTCGTTTTTCGGACCTCTGGGGCTCTCTTCACCTCTTCGATATCTTCTTTCTCCATCTCCACCTTATCGTCTTTACTCGTCTGGGAAGGCTCTTGCCTCACCATCGACAACTCTTCTCGGTGCTGGGGAGCAAATATTTGCTTCGTGATAACAGGCAGGGATTCCGACTGTGTTTGATGCGTGTGTTCCTCAGATGATTCTTCAAACTGCTTTTCAGCATTATTAATTTCCGGTTTTATTTCATAACCTTCCGCTTTTTCCTGCCCGGATTCCTCGACATTTTTTATTTCAGTCTGCCTGGTATCCGCTTCTATTTTTTCCTCCTCGTTCTGGTCCGCTTGACGTACAATAATATTGGCAGCTTCCTGAAGATTCATCACTTTAAATTCCGGCTTTTCCGATCCTCGCTGCACCAGAGACGAACCCCGCTGTTCCACCAGAATTGTCCGACACCCGGCCGCCCGGCCCGCGGCGATATCACGGTCATCATCACCCACCATCCAGCTTTGCTTAAGATCTATATCCAGATCCTTTGCCGCCTCATAAAACATACCCGGCTGCGGCTTACGCATATCGCTTTCACGACGATATTTTCCCACTACCGCCTCGGGATGATAGGGACAATAGTAAATCCGATCCAGATAAGCGCCCTGCTCATTTAAAAGAGATTTTAGGTAGGAGTGTATTTCTTCCAGTTTTTTCTCGGTCAGCATACCCCGGGCAATGGCGGACTGGTTCGACACTATCACCAGCGTAAAACCGCGGTCACGCAGCAAACGTAATGCCGAGCCGGCCGTGGACAATAACTTAACTTGGCCGGGCTCCGTCAGATAGTCATAATGCTCGATCAGGGTCCCGTCCCGATCTATAAATACCGCTCGGTTACTCATACAGATTCACCTGCTTTTATTTCCACATCTATACTGCTTACGATTGAATTTTCCCGTTTTCGTGTTATGTATTTACTTGCCGGAAAAACAATTATACTCATCACGATTGAATTTTCCCGTTTTCATATTATGTATTTACTTATCAGCAAAACAATAACATCTGGCCCTGCCAGGAATTTTCATACCCGATGGGTATATTATCACCATACCCGCGCCATTACACTCGACTTTTTTTGATTCGAAACGATAGTCAGGAAAACGTAAACAATCACCGTTACTTGAACCCTGATTTAATGGTTTATATGTTTCTCGATCACCCGTTCGATAATATCGGTAGTGCTCCGCCCTTCCACCAGAGGCATCAACACTACTTTTCCCCCATGCTCTTCCACCCAATCCTGCCCCACCACCTGGCCCGTCCAGTCCGAACCCTTGATTAATACATCAGGAGTAATCTTTTCGATTAATCCACCCGGATCCGGTTCGTCGAAAATCAATACATAGTCCACCGACTCCAACGCGGACAGTAAGGCCGCCCGGTCCTGTTGTTTGATAATCGGCCGCTGGGGCCCTTTTAATTTCCTCACCGATTCGTCACTGTTGATTGCCACAATCAGAATATCACCCTGCTCTTTGGCAAAACTGAGCAGGTGGATATGACCCGGATGTAGAATGTCAAAACAGCCGTTGGTAAAAACAATCTTCATTTTTTGCTGACGGTGCCACTGTAATTCCTGCAATAAAGCCTCAAGACTCCGAAACTTTCCTGTTTTTCCTCTTCGTTCCCGGGCCAGTTCCAAAGCGATTTCCTCCCGACTGATACCGACACTTCCGAACCGTTCCACTTCCAACCCCCCCGCCACGTTCGCCAGGGCAACCGCTTCGCGAAGACTGGGAGACTCGACTTTTTTATATTCTCCCCCTATCAGCAGCCCCAGAACCGAAAGAACCATATCCCCTGCCCCTGTAACATCATAGACACTCCGTTCCCGCGTGGGAATTAATTCTCCCGTATCGCCATCTTTTTTTTCGGTGTTCTCAGCGAATTTATTATTTTGATATAGATAGGCCCCTTGTTTGTCCAGCGTAATCACAACATTATCGATATTGAACTTCCGACACAACTCTGACGCCGCTTCCCGCCACGTGCTCTCGCCTTCGATCTGTATTCCCGTCGCTCTGCTGATTTCCCGGCGATTAGGCTTAATCAGCCATGCGCCCTCGTATCGAGAATAATCCGAAATGGAGGCCGGATCGATAATCACCCGTTTCTTTTTTTCCTTGGCTCGAACAATGATTTCACGACAGAAACTGTCGCAAAGAACTCCCTTGTTGTAATCCTCCAGACATACCACCTGGCACCAATCCAGAAGGGGCTCGAGCTTGGCTTTCAAATCATCCATGGTTTCCATAGAAATAGCCGTATTGTTTTCCTCGTCGATGCGCATTAATTGCTGCCGATGACGATGCTGAGCCAAACCGATAATTCGCTGCTTACTGGTAGTGGGTCTTTCTTCGACCGCCGGCAAACCATCAACACGAATCCCCCCCATATCTTCCAGTATTTGACGCAATCGTTGGCCATTGCTGTCCTGCCCGACTATCCCCAAACAAGCCACCTCTACCCCCAAACAGGCCATGTCCACCGCCACTGATCCCGCCCCTCCGGCCCGTTCCTCCCGTTGGACCACATTCATTACCACCACCGGCGCTTCCGGCGATATACGGTCCGTATTGCCGTAAAGATAATTATCCAGCATAAAATCACCCACCAGTAATACCCGGGGTGACCCGACATCATTCAATAATTTCAGCAATCTTTCATACATGGATAAGCCTATCAGATTATTTGAAATTCAACTTATTACTTAACTTTCGCAGTTTATGGAGCCCAATACGTTGCGTTAAAA
>Ga0180435_10003151_pt1 | contig 16637 bp, 17 predicted proteins | sample SS_ome_3_FD_132467 | JGI IMG/M metagenome (GOLD analysis project Ga0180435, IMG submission 132467) | Hypersaline lake sediment archaeal communities from the Salton Sea, California, USA - SS_3_S_1 metaG | ecosystem: Environmental > Aquatic > Non-marine Saline and Alkaline > Hypersaline >...
CGTAGCGATCGCAGAGAGCGGCGCGCACGACAGCAGGTGTTGCGCTGAAGGCGCCTGATAGCGAGCGGATACGGCCGCACTACCCAATGTCCCCGCCCCTTTCTCGGGCCTGGAGCGGGATGTTGAGAACCCTGCTTGCGGGATAGTGGGAACCGGCCGCTCTTATACAGACGTCGGACTATTCGGGCTTAGGTGAGCAATATACTAAGGGGACTGGGCGCAATGATTTTCAACCGCACTCGCTTCAGTGGCTATCGGCTCTTGGACTTGCAGCCCACCGTCTTTGAAGTAAGTTTCTGAACCTTACTGCGCACCGATTAGCTTGGCATCGACTTTTCTGCCAAACAAACGCTCTGCGTTTTGGAAGGCAATTTTCTTTGCCGTCGGGGGCGTCAAGTGCGCTAGCCACTGGCGGTTGGTTGCAATCAGTTGATCGTAGTCTTCCCACTGGTCGTTGACCCACGTATCTGAACCAATCATGAAGCGATCGGCAAAGCGCTCCAGAAGCTGACGCCAATTCTCATTAATCCCCCCGGAGTGACTCAGGATGTCGGTTTCCCGATAAGAAGTATCAGCATAAAGACTTGGATAGCGCCCCATCAGGTCTGCAACCACGTTGGGTGGCTCCATCATGCCTGCATGCGCCCAGATAATGGTGAGATCAGGACTTAGGCTGTAGAGGTACTCGATCGGCTCATGACCGGAGTGCACATGCAGTGGCATCTTTTTTTCCTGGGCCAAAGCGACAATTCTTTTCATCAGGGACTCATCCTGCGGATCGACCCTATGCAGATGAAACTCGCCAATACCTTCATGCGGGTACTCGGTTATACGCTGTTCGATGTAGTCGCCAACTTCCTCCCACTTGGTCCAATTGGATGAGCCGAAGTTTTCGGTATAAGGACGCATTTCCGGCACAAACCGCTTCGGTGCGTATCGCCATAAATTGATGGTTCCCTCGTCCGGCGTGGAAGATACCAAAGCCATGGCGACACCGTTTCTATCCATCATGCTTAACACAACATTGGGTGGAAACGGCCCCCAAGCGGCACGTTTGTAATGTATATGTGCATCGAAAAGCGGTAGCGTGTCCGCCCCTTTTCCAATCGTGTGATGATCGTTGCCCGCCGCGACCAGGCTTGGCACGTTCATCAGGCCGAAAGCGAGCACAAGATGTGAATAGAATGCACGTAGCTGCTTCATCGATGCCTCCTCCAAACGCTCAGTTCAAAATCTTAGGCATAACGGGCGTCTTACACCTCTATATAAATAAAACACACCGACTTATCACTTTTTCACGAAACAGCACAACAACCTCTCACCACCACTCTTGCCCGGAGCTTAGAGGATGTAGCCCCGCTGATTGGAGCCAATCGTGTTAGCGCGTCAAACCGCTCAGTAGCGCTGCGGCCGCATTGCATCGGATACAGATTCGCTGGGTATATAAGGCTTCAGATCGACTACCGGCGTACCATCAAAAGCATCAATAGAGTCGATCTCGATCTTTCCTTTATGGACTGAAACGATCCTGCATAACGTCAAGCCAATCAGGTTAGGCCGCACGGGTGCACGTGTGGCGAACACTCCGGATATTGGGTTACGCGCATCCCCTCGCGGATGCACCTGAAGTATCGCACGCTGTTCCGGCGAATCGTTTTGATCAAACCACCAGATAACCCAGACGTGTGAAAAGTCTTCGAGACCAAGGAGGCCATCCTGGAACTTTTCGTCGAGGACGATCTGGGTGCTCACGCCCTGCTTTGAAACGTGCCCAATTGGGCTCATTTGGAATGTAAGCTCTTCAGCTTGCGCCGCGGCAACCGAAAACAGCACCAAGCCCGTGGCCACCAACAGCGTGAGCCTTCGAAAGCTGATTGCAGAAAATCGCATATTCTTCCTCGCCTGACTCATAACGGGCATGTTTTCCTTTCAATGCTATTGGGAACCGGCCTTGGTGCATCCACACCACCAAGTGAGTGCGGCCTCTAGAGGCCGCTCGCAGGATTTCTGATCTTTTTCTGGTTTCCGGTTCCCGGCTTGCTAGGGTTATAACCTACAACAGAGCACCGGGGCAGAATCCCGGCTCATTCCTATCAGCGGGGAGATCTTCAATGTTGAAATCCACGGGCAAAACTTTTCTAACCGGCTTCATTACGATCCTGCCGATTGTACTCACAGTTTATCTGCTCTATTGGCTGGTGGTCTCGGCGGAGACTGCGCTTGGCAATGTGATTCGGCTGGTGCTTCCGGAAGACATGTATTGGCCAGGCATGGGCACGATCGCCGGTTTACTGGTCGTGTTCCTGGTCGGCCTGCTGATGCACGCTTACGTGGTGCGACGATTATTTGCCTGGGGAGAGCAGGTGCTCTACCACTTACCCGTAATCAAAACCGTGTATCGATCGATTCGTGATTTCTTCAACTATTTCTCCCCGGCCAAAAAAGAAGAGTTCCAGCAGGTTGTGGCAGTATCGATTGGAGAGACCGGCATGCAGGCGATCGGCTTCGTTACGCAGGCGATACCAGAACGCTTGCCCGAGGATTACCGTATGGACGACAGCGTGCTGGTATACATGCCCATGAGCTACATGATTGGCGGGTATGCGGTATTGATGCCACGCCGTGCGGTGCGCCCCCTGGATATGAGCATGGAAGAGGCAATGCGCTTTACGCTGACCGCCGGTGTGACCGGAGCGCGTTGACACCATGCGCTTAAGAACGCTGTTGGGTTTAGAGCCTTCGCCGATAAAAATACTACTGGCATCGTGAAGCATCTCGTTGGGGCTTGGAATGACAGACCCGCTTGTTGAGCTTGCCCCGAAAGGAGGCCTGCCGGAAACCTGTCTTCGACCAACGTCTGCGCTGCTTATCACCCAGGCATTGATCCTCGCCGAATAAGCGGAGATGCGTTTTTTCACGCTGTCCAGTGATTCGGGGAAACATCCCCTCGCCTTATTGGCTTTCCTGGAGTCAGGCGTTGGCCTCGGCTTCGCCTAATCGTCTTTTTCCGACCCTTGCAGGTGGTTCTGCATGAAATTCGCCGCACGAGAGGTCGCATCCTTGGTGGCAAGATGATCGGCAAACGTGCGTACGCCCACCGGTCTGAAATCGAAGCCTCGCCCAACTCCAGGGTAGATAATCAGGCGGGCTTTTCGACCTGCCTCTTTCATGGATTTGATGGCTGTCTCAATAGAGCGTCGACGCTGGTACTGTTCGTACTCGCCGATGATGATCATGGTTGGGATTTCCAGGTCATCAACTTCAGTAGCGTACCGGTAAACCTGCATTGGCTCCGCAGCGTTTGGATCTTGCCAATGTGGGTAGAAAGATACATAGCAGGCCACATCCTTTTCTTGGCGGCGGTGCTTCACTGCCACCTGCAATGTGTAATAGCCACCACGTGTATGGGAATAAAGGCAGACCTTGGAAGTGGATACATCAGGTTGTTTGAGCAAGAAGTCTATCCCGGCATTCGTATCGCCCTCTGTCTCGACCATGTGTTCAATAGGAAACTTGTCAATGAATCTCGCCGAATACGCGTCTGGGGCCAGGACGACGAAACCTCTGGCTGCCATACGTCGCGGCAGTCGCTGCACCAAGTCATCCAGCCCGCGTCTACCATGCTGAAACAGCACCCCTGGGTAGGATCCTGGATTCTTCGGACGAAAAAGAATAGCGGGGACTTCCGTGCCATCGATTTCGTTTACGTATACCACTCTTTTTTCGATGACCTCGTGATTGGTGGGAGTGGGCAGGACGCCCTGTTCATACCAGGTGTCATCCCACCAGAACTTTTCAGATGCGGGCTTGGTGTTTACCGGGGCATCCAACGCTCGGCCCACAACGGTATCTGCGGCATCTATCCCGGATGCCTGGCTTTGGCCGCCAACCAACGACATAGAGACAATAAGAACGATGCTGTTAAGTGAATGTTTGAGTTTAGCGGCGATCATGATTCCACCTGATTGAATGAGGCCGAGATTATTGGCCAGCGATTGCCACTGACGCTGATACGCCCTCGTAGAAGAAAGAATTCGGTAAAAGTTTAACAGCCTGCAATAGAAGGCGGGGCGGCCGGTATATCGCATGGGCATCACAAGCTAGCTACATCCGATTATTGTGTGAAGCCCCCTATTACCCAGGCATCCATCTCAAACCAAAGACGTTGCTTGACCAAAGGGGATAATCATTGGCGACCCAAGATTATCGCTCATCGAAGCAGGATCTCGAGAACTTGGCTTCGGTTACCAGGGCGTGTCACCCTTGTCGCGTCAGAGGTCCCCCTTTCGGCTTGGGCATATGCTTAGCCTCCCCTGACATGTGGCAAAATGTAATGGCATCGAGCTTTTCATCTCTATTGCATGAGTAAAACCGACCATGAAATCACTCTTCATCCTGATGGTATCAGCCATTCTTAGCCTGACCGGCTGTGCCTCCGCTTACTATGACACCATGGAAAAGGTTGGTATTCACAAGCGGGATATCCTTGTGGATAGGGTTGAAGCTGCTCTAGAGGCTCAAACCGATGCGCAGGAACAGTTCAAGTCGGCCTTGGATCAGTTTGCCTCGGTGGTTCAACTCGAGGAAAGCGATCTAAAAAAGGCGTATGAACAGCTGAACGACGAATACGAGGAGACTGAATCATCCGCTGCAGGCGTTAGCAGCCGCATCGAGAAAGTGGAGTCAGTGGCGGAGGCCCTCTTCGAGGAATGGCGGGAAGAGTTGAGTCTCTATAAGAATCAAAGCCTGAAAGCCTCCAGCGCACGCAAGTTGCGTGAAACCGAAAGCCGATACAACCAGATGCTCAAATCCATGAAGCGGGCTGAAAGCAGCATGCAGCCGGTGTTGTCCAGTCTTCGGGATAATGTGCTGTTCCTCAAGCACAACCTTAATGCCCAGGCCATCGGCGCTTTGAAGGGGGAATTCAATAGCCTGAAGGCCGACATCAGCCTGCTGATCGAACGCATGAACAGTTCCATCGCCCGCTCAAATCAGTTTATCAAGGAACTCAAATCAACAAAGTAGTTGATTGCGCGAAGCGAAGCGTGATCAAAGCTTCTCTCATGGTTCGGAAAGAGCAACTAAAGAACCTGACGAACGCTGACAGTCCCAGACCAGAATTGATCCGGATGATCTCGGTGCAGGCCTGCCACCCCCTTCGCAAAAGCGAACTGTCGTATGACGCGGCGTATGAGGCGACTGCCAAGCCCAAGCGGGCATAAAGAACCCGCCTAAGTTGCTGGCGGGTTCTGTATCACTTTCCGGTTTGGTTACTTCCGCATTTCCTTTTCATGCTTGCGGTGCTCCCGTTTCATCTCGTCCCGGTGCTTCCGGTCTTCCCGCTCCATCTCTTCGCGGTCTTTACGCCTTTCACGCCGCATCTCTTCCCGGTCTTTACGGGCTTCGCGTTCCATTTCGCGCATACGCTTGCTGTCATCACGCTCGATCTCGCGATCCCGCTTCCGACTTTCTTTGTCCAGTTCACGCTCACGCTTCATACGTTCGCGCTCGTACTTCATTTGCTCTTTGCGGGCTTCTTTTTCTTCTTTGTTGGGTGGATCAGCCAACACCGCCGGTGAACCCATAACAGAAACGAAAAGTACTGCCAGGACGCCTTGTTTCAAACTGGATATATTCACCTTTGCTCTCCTTAAGTCCCGAACATTTGGTACTGACACCATATTCGATACTACCTGAACGTTAGATGAACGATACGCTGACCGGTGTCGTCCTAACCCGACTAACCAGGTCAACCAACCTTGGGGGAATGCCCGCAAATAGCCTGCGCTCACCAAAGCCAATTCGGTTCACGTGTTAGGGGGTATATCGGCCTTCGGCGGCACTCCGCATGACTTCGATCAGTTGAATCTGTGATCAGGAGCGGACGCTCACCATTGACTCACCCGACTTCACGTCCTTCGTTACCGCTTACTCGTAACGCAGGGCCTGGATGGGTCTTAGTTTTGCCGCCTTACGTGCCGGATGCAGACCGAAAAACACACCGACGAGTACAGCGAACAGGAAGGCAATCAGCACTGCGCTTGGGGTGATGATGACTGGCAGTTCAGAGAATGTTGCCACGGCGTTTGCGCCGCCAAGGCCTAGTGCAATGCCGAGCACACCTCCAGCGCCGCTGAGCAGCAGGGCCTCGAGTAAAAACTGCCATTGAATGTCGCGGCGCCGTGCGCCAAGGGCCATGCGGATGCCGATCTCACGGGTACGCTCGGTCACGGAAACAAGCATGATGTTCATGATGCCGATGCCACCGACCAGCAAAGATACCGAGGCAATGCTTCCGAGCAACCAGGTGAAAACGCGTGCACTCTCTTCAGAGGACTGGGCCAGTTCAGCACGATTGAAGACACGAAAATCATCAGGACGTTTCGGGCCGAGGCGGTGAAGGTCCCTTAGCAGGCGTTTGACGTTATCAAGCACGCGAAACGATGCCTCGCGCCCGACAGTGGAGACATCGATGCGGTTCACGTAATTGATGCCCATGAGCTTGCGTTGCACGGTGGTGATGGGCATGAAAACGGCGTCATCCTGGTCGGTCCCCCAGGCGGTGGCACCCTTCGGCTGCAACGCACCGACCACGCGGCAGGCAGTACCTTTGACCACGAGAATTTCCCCTATCGGGCTGGCAAGTCCGAACAGCTCGCGTGATACGGTCTGCCCCAATACACACACGTGCGCTGCCGAACGCACCTGCTGTTCACTGATGAAATCGCCTTCGGCCACTGACCAACGGCGCACTTCGGCATAGTCTTCGGTAACGCCCTCGATGGCGGTTCCCCAGTTGCTGCCACGGTAACGCACCTGGGCGCTGCTACGTACGCTGGGGGCAACTGCGACCACTTCTCGCAGGTCGGCAATGGCTACAGCATCATCGCGGGTCAGGCTGGTTCGCCCGCCCGCGCCTTTGCGTACGCCGCCGCGCGACACGCTACCGGGGCGGATAACCAGGTTATTGCTGCCGAGGTCGTCCATCGTCTTGGTGATCCGCTGCTGGGCACCGGCGCCGATCGACAGCATGGCAATCACAGCAGCCACGCCAACGATCACGCCAAGTGCGGTAAGCATCGCACGCGTCTTGTTGCGCCAAAGGGCGCGCATTGCCAGTTGCAGAGCACTCCCCCAGTTCATGCGGCCTTCTCCAGCAACTGGCCGTCACGCACCTCCAGAATGCGCTGGGCATGTGTAGCCACCTCGTGCTCGTGAGTGATAAGTACGATGGTCGCACCCTCGCGATGCAACGCGTCGAACACGCCCATGATGTCGTCACTGGTGGCACTGTCGAGGTTACCGGTGGGTTCATCCGCCAGGATCAGAGAGGGATTGGTAACCAGCGCGCGCGCGATGGCCACGCGCTGTTGCTGTCCACCGGACAACTGACTGGGGTGGTTGTTAGCCCGCTCACCCAGACCAATGCGACGTAGTGCATCGTTAGCACGCTGGCGTCGCTCGGCAAGACCCAATCCAGCGTAGATCAGCGGTGTTTCGACGTTCTCGAGTGCGCTGGTGCGACTGAGCAGGTTGAAATTCTGAAACACGAAACCGATCTGGTGATTGCGCACTGCTGCCAGTTGGTCGGCGCTCATTGCACTCACGTCCTGCCCCTGTAGTCGATAACTGCCACTGTCACCGACATCCAGACAACCAAGAATGTTCATCAGGGTCGACTTGCCCGAGCCGGAAGGACCCATGATGGCAACAAATTCGCCTTCGTCGATGCGCAGGTCGATTCCACGCAACGCATGAACATCGACTCCTTCAAGTGCATACGTCTTGTATAGCTGCCGCACCTCGATCACCGGAGTGTTCACGGATACACCTCAGAACAGGCTTAGGCCGATGCTGCGTTTGCGCGCAGCTTTGCGCTTCTCCGGAACCGCCACGAGCATGCCTTCGCGCAGTTGGTCGCTGATCACTTCCACAGTGCGTTCCCCACGGATACCGGTGGTTACCGCTACCGGAACGAGATCATCACCATCGACTGCCCACAACATTCGCTGGTTACGTTTGAGCTGTTTGCGCAGCACGGCCAGTTCGTCCTCCGGCAGGTCGGGCACGAAACGCAGTGCCGAAGGCGGCACCTGCATCACCTGCTGGCGCTTGTCGGCCTCGATCGAGACTGTGGCGGTCATCCCTGGCTTGAGTGCCAAGTCAGCATTGTCAACGTGGATGATGCTGTTGTACTTGACCACACCGGCCTCCACCGTGGGATGTAGGCGCACCTGCTTGACCACGCCCTTGAACGTACGTCCGGGATAGGCGAACACACTGAAGGTGACCGGCATGCCATCACGTACCTGGCCAATGAAGGACTCGTCGACCTCCGCCTCGACCTGCATCTGAGTCAGGTCCTTGGCAATGGTGAATAGCGTCGGGGCCTGCAGGCTGGCGGCCACCGTCTGCCCCACATCCACGTCGCGCGAGATGATTACCCCGTCGATCGGCGCATAGATCGTCGTATAGGCCAGGTTGACCTGTTCACGTTCACGCGCCGCCTGTGCTTGAGCCAGCGCCGCTTCCTTGACCTGCTGTTCCACCCGTGCCGAGTCGTAAGCATAACGCGCAGCGTCGCGTAAATTTTCCGCGACCAGTTGCTTCTTGAACAGACTCTTTTGCCGGTCGAGTTCGCGTTTCGCATCGGCTACGCCGACCTTGGCCTTTTCAACGCTCGCCTCGGCGCTCTTCACATTAGCCTCGGCTTCGGCGAGCTTGGCGCGGAACACAGCGGGATCTATCTGCGCGATCACCTGTTCTTTTTTGACTTCGTCATTGAAGTCGGCATGAAGGTGTTGAACAGTGCCCGAAACCTGGCTGCCAACCTGCACGGTGTTGATCGGGTTGACGGTACCGGTCGCTGAGACCACCGAAGTGATGTCTCCGCGCTGTACCTTTACCTGGGTGTATGCCGGAAGGTCTTGTGCCTGCGGCGTCTTCTGCAGCCACCAGGCGATTGTCGCCAATGCCACAACCACAATGCCAGAGAGCAGGATCTTTTTCTTAATGTTCATAAAACATTAGACCGACGGTAGCAGCTCCAGTTTTGGGTGGTTTGTTTCAAATTGCTACCGGCTCGCGTCGCGCTTTTTCGTCTCTTGAGAAAGTTGCCTGCTTTGTTTTCCGAGATGTGTTGCGCGGTGGTATTGCACGGATCCGCCGACCCGCAGGGGCGCAAGCATTGCTCTGCAAAACTAGCAGGAAACATTTGGTTACATTTTGATACCGCTGCGAAATACCTGCAAAACATTTTCTGCGTAATCTGTACTCATCGACGAGGTACAGCGCGCCATCACTTTGGCAGCAATGCCTGCAGGCGCCAAAACCTCTACCGAGCCAAGTTAACCACGATGAGGATTTTATTTGTGAAAACCGTATTGAAAGTTGCTGCTATTGCGTCTCTGTTTGCTTCCGCGTCCGCGTTTGCCCATCACCCGGCAGCGGACGTTGTCGACCCGGAAACCTTCGAGATGATCGATGAAAACGTTGCGGATACTCCGCACGCCGACGGAACTATGGATGACATGGGCGGTAACGGCCGTTAATCAGACTCCTCCCGCCCCCCTTCCTGGGGCAAACTTAAACCGGCCCGGTAAAACGGAGCCGGTTTTTTTATGCCTGCCGGCCTGAGCGGAAACCCAATACCAAAGGGGTCTGGCTATTTTGACGAAGACGACCAACGAACGCCTACCTGGCCGTTTTCGGCAGGGATGATCAGGCTTAGAATTAAACGCGCTTCAGCGGCTAAACCCATGGCAGTCCTGACAGCCTGCACCCTTTTCCCGGTGCTTCTTGTGATGCGCTTCGAACTCCTCGAAGCTGCCGTAGGCCCACTCGAAGGCCTTTTCAGCCGAATGGCAACTGGCTGCACAGGTGTCTCGATTCGCGTCGATTGGAGCAAAGCCCAGGTCTCCCTGCAGGTCCATGCGGGTTGTATTCAAATGACATGCAGCGCATTCCAAGGCGTCGTCGCCCGGGCTGACCTGGTGGTTGAGCAATTGATAGGTATCGGTGGTCACCCAGTGATATTCGTCGTTCGAACTGAAACCCATATTCTCAAGACCAGACATGACCGCCGCATCCGCGTCTGCAGTGGCAAAAAATACGCTGGTGTCCAACGCAATCAGCTGATTGCTTTCGGTTCGAATAGGATAGTCAGACGTCTTGTACTTGAACGGATAGAGTTTGCTGTTGGCTTGGTCAACCGCTCCGTCAGGCACACTCGTGTGATAAGTACCGGTTGCCCAATCTTCATACACTTCATCAAATAACAAAGTGTTATCGCTAGCACGATTCCAGTGTCGATAGACGGGGATCTGATCATTCTTTTTTATCGTGACAGGGTGCAATGGCGAGTGACTATGGTCGGAACCAGCTTGCCAGCTTCGATGCACTTCCGTGGCCTCCTTCGCATCTGTGTCGCTGGCGTTCTTGGCATAAACCGGTATATGACACGATTGGCAGGCCACTTTCGCAGTGTGCTGATTAACATCTGAACTGTCATGCGGTTCTGAACTGTGACAACTAGAACTCGCACAGTTCAAATCTACGCCCACCAAATCGGTAGGGCGGATGTCGGAACCCTTACCAGGAAACCGGTGATTTTCCGGCACATGGCAGGATTGGCAGTTTAAATTAGCCCCTGTGGTTGCCATGTGCACGTCGTATTGCCTGTCCGAAGTCACGCCGGTGGCCAAAGCCAGGTCCCCGCGCTTCACAGCATCACCACCCCCAGCCTTGGCGTGGCACTGAAGACAGGTCACGCGGGTGGGTTTGTGTACTGTCTGCACAGCTTCATCCATGCTGATGCTCATATTGGCCGTGTCCGGCTGCATAACACCGTTTACCTTCTTGCGCTTGTAGGCGTCCTGATGGCAAATCATGCAATCGATATTAGCGAGTTGCACTTCTGTAGGTGTGTCTTCGGGCTCCTCACCGTTGCCTATGTGGCAACTGCTACAGCCCTGCCAGTTACCGGTGATATTTCCGCAATAGGTATTCACAGCCCCGGCGTGCTTGCCCTGCAGCCAACTGGCTTGATTGATCATGTCAGGCGCTATGCCTTTCCACTGATAATGGGTTGAGCGAAAAACATCCAAGGCATGTTCGTAGTGACAATCCAAGCAAGTGCCCGGTCCGTTGAAAGCAAGATTCTCATGTCCGGGCGTGACATTGCCAACTTCATCGCTATCGTCGTTACCGCCACCACAATCGGTCGGGGCATTGTCAACCGAACGAATGGAACTACCACCTGGCGTTTGAACTTGGATACTGCAGGGGACAACTTGCCCCGCTTGCAGATCAATCTCTTCCTCTAGTTTGCCTTCTTTGTTTGCCCGAAAAGCCCCTAGAATCTGCCCTGTTTCCAGACCATAAATTGTGACCGCCGCTCTACGCCCGGCTTTCACGACCTTGACCACGATCTTATGGTCGCCATCCTCATACTTGCTCTTTTTTACCACTGGGTCAGCGGCGTGGGCAGTCGCGTAGATCAGCAGTGTGCCGATAAGCATCCCGACTCGGAACAGCCGCCCTTGTGATAGCCAAGTCGATTTGTTGACCTGCATTGGTCTCTCCCCCGATAGGAAACTTGTGGTGGACAACGCCTTTACAACGTACGGCGACAATAGGAGGCTTTGGGTAAGAAAACCATCAACGCAGTAGGGATATGGACTGAAGTGTGACTACCTTTGCAGTTCTTCAGCTTCTCTAGCGGCCAGTCTCGTTTTTTGAAGAGCGCATGGGCCGCACAGGGGCCTGATGCGTAGCAAAAAATCACCGTTCACTTTTTGTGTTGTGCGAAGACAGGTTTATCTTGAAACCTGGAAGCCGACGTTGGGCGAACAGTCGGAAATAGCCAGGCGCGGAGGGTCAGCCAGCTGCGGCTTCCTCTCATGAGCAGAAATTAACCATTTAGCCGGCTACCCGCGCTTTGTGAACAGCCAGCGGCACTGAAGCCACCGGCGCCGAAAGCGCCATCCACGATGGTTGGAAATTACGTCGACGCAGGTAAGTAACGACTCAGGATGCGGCGCACATATTCTCGCGTTTCCGGATAGGGCGGGACGCCTCCGTAACGCTCGACCACACCCTCGCCCGCGTTATAGCCGGCAAGCGTCAGGCGCAGGTTGCCACGGAATCGTTCCCGCAGCCAGCGCAGATAGGCCATCCCACCATGCAGGTTCTGACGAGGCTCGAAAGGGTCTTGGACGCCGAAGCGTCTCGCCGTCGCCGGGATCAGCTGCATCAGTCCGAGTGCTCCCTTGTCTGATCGAGCCCTGGGGTCAAAATTTGATTCGGCCCGGACAACCTCCAACACCAGTGCCGGATCGAGGTCGTATTCCGGCGCGATTTCGTAGATTGCAATGGCTAAATCTGCGCGCCGTCGGTCGATAAACTCCAGCGTGGTCCCGCGCCCGCTGACACATATAGGTTTAACGGGCTCGACCGAGGACAGACTGTCCATGAGACGCGGAGGCGGCGACTCTCCCAGCGCGGTCGCCCGACCAAACCAAGCGAGCGCCAGCGACTCGTCGCGCTGGACGCCACGACCCTGCAGGTAGAGCCATCCGAGTTCGAACGCCGCTTTTGCGTCCCGCTGCTGGGCGGCAGCGCACAGATAGACAAGTGCGCGCTCGGTATCGACACTGACGCCCTCACCATGGAGGAAACGCAAGCCCTCTTCCGTCAACTGATGGGAATCTGCCCGACCAGTTTGCTGGGCGCCCAACAAGACCATGCAGCACAACGCCATCAGGCCGTGCCGCCACGCCATAATCAATTTTTTCCCGAACAGGGCCATAACTGCACGGAAGCAGAAAACATGCCCACCAGATCTTTAGCTAATACTTCCGCCAACTTAGACGACACCGGGAATCCGGATAAAGGATAAGTGTAAAATAGCCTGACAGCGCGCAAAGGGACGAAGACTGAGGCGCATCGTAGCCTGACCGCAACAACCCAATCGTCTGCTCTAGGGAACACCAGCCGGCTTGAAAGCAGAAGTTCGCCGCTGAGTCAGTACTGACCACAAGCGAGCCAAAGGAGCCGCTTGGTTCCACTCTGGCATAGGTCGACGGTTGGAAGGCATGCAGCCAGTGGAAAATAATTTAGTGTCGCTGTCAGGGTGCCAAACCCAATGGTCCTCTAATATCCCGATCAATCGATGGAGAAGCCATAATGAAATTGAAACTGTTTGGCCTCGTGCCACTTATTATGGCGGCCGTTCCCGACTTGGTACTGGCAGGGAATTCCTTTTCGCCTTGGGGGGTGATGAACGAACTGGCAGCACCTTGGGATGACGATCTTAGGCGTCAAAGGTATCAGCAAGCCCAACCAGCCCAACCACGATATCCAACGCGGCCGATCCGTACCTTTCACCAACGTCAAAAATTCAGCAGGCCGATCAACCATGCAAGAGTCGATATCGCAGCCCGTTTACCAGAGGTGCCTGTGTTTATCAAAAAAGCGAATGGGACAGTGCCCTACAACGTTCAAATAGGGGCACTCACCCCTGAATACCAAGCGATGTCGGTTGTTGGCTACCCGGCCAAGGCAACCCCTTCAGACAGCAACCGGCTACTCGAATTGAACTGCGAGATAGAGAGCATACGTAGATGGGATCGGGACCGCATGCGTGGGTGGAGCGTCCTGGTCGCTGCCACTTTCAATGACAAGGGAACCGTCAAACTGCTGGATAAAGCCAAAACGGTCCTGATGGCCCATGGCGTTTGCTACCCATTGATAGAAAAGCGCGGCCAGCTGTCCCCCAAAGGCGTCTACGAATATCACGCAGCGTTCGTTTCCCAGTTTGAAGACACCGACAAAACCGGCGTGATGATGGAGATCGGCACTGCGATGCGCTTCAATACGGCCGGCAATGCCTACTTCGAGAGTTCTCGCGTCGAGATGGCCTTCACAGCTGTAAATAATCAGGATGAGGTACGCATCAGATACAAGTAGTTTGGCAGGGTGACATAGGAGCACCGACAGATTCAGGTGCTTTCCCATCGAGATGACTCAGGATTTTCTCGATGACATCCGCACCTTCGATGTGCCCGATGATCACCCTGGCGCGCCCCCTTTAATGACGCAAAATTCATCCTGATACAGCGTTGCGCATGCCCGCTTAACGCCGCCCTCAGCCGCGCGTTTTATTTGACGAACGATAGCTTCGATCGCATAGCAGACGTGACCAACCACATACTCGGCGCTCGCTATTGAGTGCGGATGCAAACTGGCAATCTCGACACAGGCGGTCTTGATTGCCATGTGAACACCCAGCCCATTACCCCATTTCAAGCTCCAAGCAATTATCAATGCGCCGGTTCAGCGGTACTTTCTATATCAAAAACAAAGGTCACCAAAACAGTCTAGCGGTGGGCCCTGCTCATCCTGGGTCGGAGCAAAAATCAATCAATGCTCATTGGTGATAACGTCAAAGTCACCGTACTGGGCATCAGGGGTTCACAGGCGCGATTCGCCATCGCTGGCCCTCTCGCGAACAATCTGCCGCGACGGGACTGCGGTGATGGGCCGAGCTACTCTCGGAGTGGCAATGGGTAATCGGGTATCACTGCATGCTTGGATTCCCAGCAAAGCACGCACTCACTGAAATCAACCAAGCAAGCATCCAAAAGCGGCCTCCGCGGTTGGTACAGAAAAAATTGTTCCAGGAGCCCTTGCTTTTTTAGTATTTGCTTATATTCTTAAAGTTAAGGCACACAGTTAGCTGGAGGCGATACCGATGATCACCACATATGACCTGGAAAGATGTACCCCCATCGGGATCGACGATCCTCTTGCGAGGACTCCGGTACGCGATCCCAACGAATGTGCCGAACTGCGACTGGAGATGGTTGCTCCTGCCCCTAGCCAGCAATTGTCTTCTGCACAGGATTTTTCAGCAGTCATCGGCCGGCAGGTTCTGGTCCAACTCTCACGATGAGCAGTCAGGTCGACACCCGCTTCACTCACAACAGGTTTAGGAGAAGAGTCATGAAAAAGATTATCGCTATCTTAGCTATCGTCGCCTCCGCCCAGGCTTCCGCTTTCTGGGATTCCAGCAACGGCTCAACCAGTGGCGCGTATAACGGCGCGGGCGATTTCGTGGGTAACGGTTCTGGTGAAGGTGAAGCCACTTTCTCGATGGACTTCAAAGGCCGCGGCCGTACCAGCGGCGATTTCCGCGGTAACGGCGATTCCAGTGGAAACTGGTCTGGCTATGGCTACGAGTCCGCTCCGTACTATGCCCCGTACGGCATGGCCCCGCAGGCTCCTGTTGCCCCCGCCCAGGCTGCCGAGTAATTCGGTAAAAGTCTGAGCCACGAAAAGCCCTTCGCCTCACGGCGCGGGGCTTTTTCTCTCCGCCCTTTGTGGCCAATACCTTCCCAGAAGCGCACGTTATCTTCATTGAGCACTCATCGTGACTTTGCATTGCTTGTTTCGTTGGGGGAGCCCGACAACTGGCCATGTTTCGTTGATACTTTGTTCAGCTAATATCACTTAGGTAACCTGACTCCTTGAGTAACAAGAACAGAACCAAGGCGATCCTTTTCAATCCAAAGCAAAGCCTCCTCGCAATATGGCTTGTCCCTGTTCGGTTCACAGGCAATGACAGCCGACACGCCCAATGAGCGGGAGATGCGACGCTAACACCTCTACCCTCAAAATATGACTACCACCTCTTCCTTACAGCAGATATTCAGTATTGTCGGGTCGGCCTTGGGACTCGTTCTCGTTGCGTTCGGTCTTTGGGCACTCGCTGGCGCGATCTTTTTCGCCTGGGGACTATTTCAAGACCCGGATGGCATTTCTTATTTCGCCAAGTATTTTTTTGAAACGACGAAAATCTCCTCGCACCTGCAAAACGGTGCCGAAGGCACCGCTCACTTGATTGCCTGGTTCGTCGTGATCCTGCTGTTGCTGGTATTGGGCAAACTTGGCGATTGGGCCATCACAGTGGGGGTCCGCCTGCTAAAAGTGCGTGACAGCCAACGCCCATAGAAACTACTCGGTTGCTCCACATTCCGCGTATGCGGTTTGCCTGCTTAGGTCGCCAGCGCTCACTCAAGTTACCTTGGACAACATCAGCCTCCGGCCGGGGCCAGCCCTTTCAGTCGACACTTCACAGTGGCAAGTCCTGAGTAAGCGCCCCCCGAATTGGACTGCCGGAGTGAATCGATAGCTCGCCATCAATCCGCTTAGACTGAGATGCAGGCGGATCTGCCAGCGTAGCGACGGATTCCCGGGCATCGAGGGCCAGGCTCCAAAAAGTGCACGCATCTTGACGAAATTGCCGTCCCTGCCTCTTCAGGGTAAAAAGTGGTTGACTTATTAGTGTTTGCTTATATACTTATTCCCATCGACGCAAACACAGCCCTACCGGCCGCGTCCCAAACTTTTCACTTTATTGGAGATTCATCATGAAAAAGATCATCGCTATCGCTGCCATCATCGCTTCTGCCCAGGCTTCTGCTTTCTGGGATTCCAGCAACGGTTCCACCACCGGTAACTACAACGGCGCTGCTGACATGGTCGGCAACGGCACCGGCGAAGGTGAAGCTACCTTCTCCATGGACTTCACCGGTAAGGGCCGCACCGCTGGCGATTTCCGCGGCAACGGCAACACC
>Ga0180435_10003152_pt1 | contig 16633 bp, 14 predicted proteins | sample SS_ome_3_FD_132467 | JGI IMG/M metagenome (GOLD analysis project Ga0180435, IMG submission 132467) | Hypersaline lake sediment archaeal communities from the Salton Sea, California, USA - SS_3_S_1 metaG | ecosystem: Environmental > Aquatic > Non-marine Saline and Alkaline > Hypersaline >...
GTTCAGCTGAACCAACGTCCCCGCGAGCGTCACGGGTGACGTCGAACCAGCCATCGGGGCCGCCGACAGGACGACGGGTATACCCTGGCGACAGACTTCAATGAGAAGTGTGGTCACGTCGGTGGCGAACTTCAGCGGGCTGACCATCCAGCTGGTGATGAACGAGACGAGCGGCCGGGCACGGAGGGCCTCCGGACTGCCGGCGATCCTCTCACACATCGCCACGACATCGCGGATGCCCCGCAGTGTGTAAACTCCCGCCTGGACGTGCTTCGTCGTATTGGCCAGAGAAGCGTAGTATTTGCTGATCTCCACCTGTTCTTCAGGTAGATCGGTGGGATAGATCGGGATGAGGTAGAAGTGGATATTGTCCAGGGCATCCACGATACGCGCCATATCCCCGACATCACTCAGGAGCGCCTTTCGAATTGTACCCGTCTCCAGATCCAGCACCTGGAGAGCAGCACCTCCCGTCCCGATGTGAACCCGTGCGTCCTCCAGAATCAGGTCATTGTCCGGGTCGCGGCCCGCCAAGACCACCTTGGACGACGCCGTGGCGATGGCGTCCTCGACCATGGCCCTGGAAAGGCGGACACGGTCTCCATGCACGTCCGCCCCAGCCTCTTTGAAGAGTGCCAGCGCCTCCGCTTCCTGGACGTTCACGCCGGTCCGCTCCAGGACTTCCAGCGATGCCTCGTGAATCCGCGTCACCTCGGCATCGGTCAACGGCTTGTACTGTCCCCCGACCAGGCCCTTTCCGGGCCCCTCGATACTCCTGACCATGGATACCGTCTCCGTTTCCCTCCGTTAAGGAATCAAAAAGGCTGGGAGGCTTTACCTTTCATCTCGATAGGAAAGCTTCCCAGCCAGTTGGTCCGTTTAGCGTGTTCCAGGTGGCTCAGAACGGCGCCGTATCATCGGCTGGAGCGCTCGTCTTGCAGAGGAACTCTCCAGCGACCTGGGCTGTTGCGGGTACGCCCAGACCCCGCAGCGTCACGTCGTGGCGCTAGTCCTTGTGCTGGCGGTAGTACTTGATGTAGTTCATGGCGTACTGATCGCGCCCCATCAGGAGGTCGGCTGCCAGGATGGACTGCTTGACCTCCGCAGCGTCGACGATGGGGGCATTGACACCTGCACGGATGACCATCCCCAGGGCAACACGGTTGATCACGTCACGGTCCGGAAGGCCGTAGGAGACGTTGCTGTGCCCCAGGGCCTGGTTGACGCCCAGCTCCTCCCTGACCAAGTCGATGGCTTCCAGGGTGATAACGGCCGCATCAGGTTCCGCACTGACCGTCAAAGCGAGGCAGTCGATCAAGACATCCTCGCGGGGAATGCCCAGGGCCTCGGCGCGCTCGACGATCTTTGTGGCAATCTCGAGGCGCTTCTGGGGGTCCTTCGGAATGCCGTCATCGTCCATGGCCAGCCCGATCACGGCCGCATTATACTCAGCAACGAGCGGGAGGACACGCTGGAGGCTAGCCTCCTCGCCATTGACCGAGTTGATCAGAGGCTTACCCTGATAGACCTTCAGCGCCGCCTCCAGAGCGTCCTTGTCGGCGGTGTCGATGCATAGGGGCACGCCGACCGTCTCCTGAATGAGTTGGACAGCCTTGGGCAAGAGCTCAACTTCCTTGACGCTCGCAGCGCCTACGTTGACGTCGAGTACATCAGCCCCCTCCTCAATCTGCTTCAAGGCTTCGCTCTTGAGGATCTCAAGATTCCCCTCGGTCAGTTGCTTGGTGAGCCAACTCCGGCCGGTGGGGTTGATCCGCTCACCGATGATCACGGTTGGGAGCTCAAGGCTGATACGTACCTCTCCCTCTGTTCCAGTTAGAATCGTCTCCATGTGTCTATCTCCTTTGGTATCGGGCCAGCGGCCCGAGCTGCTTCGCGTCCGACCTACAGACGGATGTGTGATGTCGCATTCCAAGTGTCAGATCACCCATGCATCGCATTGTGGCTCAGCAGGGTTTCGGAGTGAGCTCAGGTGGCTGACAACAGTGGATCTACCTCGAGACAGGCTCCACCTCCTCAACAGAGAGTTCAACCCGGCGATCCTCGATGCTGACGATGACCGCGTGCTTCAGGGGAACGAGATCGATCACTGTCCCCTCGCCATAGGGCGTCTTGACCCGTCTTTTACGCCGGGGCAGCTTCCTTAGGGCCTCGACGTACTGGTCATACTCGTACTGCAGACAACAGCGCAGTCGATCACACATGCCCGTGATCGCAGAGGGATGAAGCGAGACACCCTGCTTCTTGGCCATCTTGATCGAGATAGAGGTGAACTCGGGTAGGAAATGGGAACAGCAGCGCGGACCTCCACAGGCGCCGCAACCCCCCATCAGCTTGGCCTGATCGCGAGGACCAATCTTAAGCAATTCCACCCGGGTCTTGAGCTCTCGCTGCAGACGCCGCTCCAGCTCATTGACGTCATAATGCCGCTCCTCGCTACCATACAGGAGGGTGAGCCGCTTACCGTCCAGGGTATACTCGGCCACCACGACTTTGATTGGCAGCGCAAGCCGGTCCGCCTCCCGGCGGGCCAGCTCCAGGGTCTCCTCCTCGCGCTTCTGCCACCACTGGCGGAGTGCCAGGTCGCGGCCGGTGGCCCGCCGCTTGATGGGCTTGAGAGTTCTGACATCCTCGCCCCTGCGCGGTGGCCGAACGGTGACGACCTCACCCAATTGGGTGCCCCGCACCGTCTCCACCAGGGCGAAATCACCGGGGCGGAGATCCTCCACCCTGCTGGCGTCAAAGTGGTAGATCTTGCCCGAGGGTTGGAATCGGACACCGGCAATCAGTGTCTCGCTGAAGTCCGAGAGCGTCGATTCGTTGCTCGAATGACCCATGGCGCTATTCCGGCGCACGATCAGAAGGCCCCTTCTGGATAGCCAGAGAGGTGGCGTTGAACGCCGCACGAATGAGGTCTGGATAGCTTATCCACACCCCAGATGGAGCTCTCATACCGTTCGTAGGGAGCGACCTCATTGTCATGATCCATCATAATGGCATCGAAGGGACAGACCTTAGCGCACAGCCCGCACGACACATAGATCCCGCTGTCGATGAAGAACTCACTGGGCGCCCCAGCCTCCCCCACGGGCTCCGGCTCCTTTCCCGGCTTGATCCAACTGCACTACGGTGGGCATCCTCGAGGACACATCTCGCAGGCCACGCAGCGCGATTTGCCCGTCTCCGGATCGAAGACGTGGAAGGGCAAGACGCAGAAACGCTCCGGGGAGAGGCACCTCGTCGGGATACTGGATGGTGAGACCGTTCATGGCCCGACCGCTATCCCGCTCCGGTAGGGTTTCCGGCGTATCGCGGGTCCCATAGCTGCGATTCTGAGAGCTCATCGAAACAACACTTTCGCTAGCCATAGTTGTTGGCTAGCCATAGTCGTCTAACCATAGTCGTTTGTTGGCCATAGTCGTCTGTTGGCCATAGTCGCGGGGTCGGACGCTTGCCATCGTGGAGTTGTCGATAATGCGGTGCAACATGGTGCATTGGGGCAAGGACCGCTTCACAAACCATCAGCCCCTCGCCGGGGATGGACTCGGGGCTACCCGCAACCAGTGATCCACCTTCGTTACAGCACACCCTTAGCTATTCTACAGCGCTTTCGAAAAACGGGCAAACAGGGTTCCTCGGCAGCAAGCGACACGGGGTCTCACCGGCGCTCGAACGACCCGCCGGGAATCGAGAATCAGGCTCAGCGAAGAAAGTGGCGCCAGGGGATACGCACGGCACCCGACTTACCCTCAGAGCAGGCGGTGCGCATCCGCCGAGTCAATTACAATGATGTCTGTTTGACAAATTAGCATGCGCGTGATAGAATCGCCTCATTCATCGCTGGCGCGGACCCGCGTTGCGCGTGGACCGGGCCAAGCGACACACAGACGAGAGGGAGCAAGATCATGCAGGCCACCCGAGAACGGATACTCAACATCCTCAAGGAACGAGGACAGGCCACCGTACAAGAACTGAGCAGTACATTGGACCTGACCACGGTGACCATCCGTCACCACCTGGACACCCTGCGGAGGGAGAAGCTCGTTGCAGCACCCGAGGTGCTCCACCGCAAGGCTCCCGGACGCCCTCAACACGTCTACAGGTTGACTGAGGAGGCGAGTGACTTCTTCCCGAAGCGATATGAGACTTTGACTGACATGATCCTCGCTGAGCTCAGAGAGCACCTCTCAGAGGAAGAAGTAGAGAATCTGATGGCGCGGATTGGAAAACGTATAGCGAGCGAAGTAAGGATTCCTACAGGCGCCAGCTTCGAAGAACGCGTCGTGGTGGCTGTGGAGTTCATGGATCTTCGCGGGTATATGGCGCATTGGGAGAGAGACGACGACGGTCAATACCTCGTCCACGTGGCAAACTGCCCCTACGAAGGGGTGGCCCGACGACATAGCGAGGTGTGCAAGATTGATCACACGCTGTTGACGGAGCTCCTCGGCCCCCGCTTGGCGGAGCTCGAGCGCATCGCAGACCCACCCCATCACTGCACCTACTTTATCCGACTCCATAACAGTTGAGGGGGTCGGGAGGAGCCATCGCCGAATAGCCTTTTCTGCGTTGGCCCCGACTGAGCGGCCGGGCTCTGTGATCGGATCTCGGCTCCCTCGATCAGGCCTAATCAACCTATGAGCTTCAAGACGACTCTGATCTACCCAGGCATCGCGGGCCAGGGCTTCAACTCGCTTAAACGCGGCATGGAGGCAGGCTGGATCTCCCACGGACTGGCCCATCTCAGCTCGGCGGCCGAAGCGGCTGGCTTTGACGTCGATCTGATCGACCTGCGGGCGCTCTCCAGTTGGGACCACTTCCGAGATGTGCTGGTTGAGCGGGACCCGGACGTCGTGGCCATCACGCTCATGAGCGTCGACTACAACCCGGCGAGGAAGGCCGTCGCCATCGCCAAGGACTTCAAGCCGGAGCTGACGACGGTCATCGGAGGGCCGCACGTGACGATCGCCCTCGAGGATGCACTGCAGATTCCCCACGTGGACTACCTGGTGACGCGGGAGGGAGAGGTGACCTTCCCCCGCCTACTGCGTCTGATCGAGGCCGGGGACCCGCCCACGGACCGGGTGCTGCGGGGCGCGCCGCCGGATCTGGATGGGATTCCCTTTGCCGATCGGGAGCTCTTTCTGGAAGAGTGGAGAGAGTGGGGCTATGATCTGAACTCGCCCGAGGTCCCCTTCGTGCCCGAGCTGCCAGCGCCGTTCGTGACAATCATCGCCGGGCGAGGCTGCCTCTACAATTGCGCCTTCTGCAAGCCCGGTGAGGATTACCTCTTTGGCAAGCGGACGCGTCGGCGCAGCGTGGGCAACGTGATGTCGGAACTCCGCGAGCTTGTCAACAGGTACCAGATCGCGTCTTTTATGTTCCACGACGACTGCCTGACGGAGGACCGCCCCTGGGTTACCGAGTTCAGCGAAGCCTATATCGAGGAGGGCTTCGAGATGCCCTTCTTCTGCCAGAGTCGGGCTGACATCATCGTCAAGCACGAGGATATGGTGGCACGGATGGCCGAGGCCGGGCTGCGGGGTTATTTCATCGGCTTTGAGAGTGGGAACGACCGGGTGCTCGATTTCATACGCAAGGGTACGACGGTCGCAGAGAACCTCGAGGCGGCCCGGGTGTGCCGCAAGTATGACATCCGGATCTGGGCCAACTACATGATGGGCCTCCCTACGGAGACAAAGGACGAGGTCATGGACACGGTGCGGATGATGAAGGCAATCGACCCTGACTACTACAGCCCGGCTTTCTTCACCCCCCACCCCGGCACCGATCTCTTCACCTACGCCCTTGAGCACGATCTGAGCCGCATTGTGGACTATGATTCCTATCGGCGCAATCCCACAGAGCCCAAGATCAAGGGGCAGGACTATGATTTCCTCAAGTGGGCCATGGCCGAGAGCCAGCGCCGCACCCCGATGAACGCCCTGAGAAGGTGGATGGGCCGTCAATGGGAACGCGCCCAGAGGATCACCCCCCAGAAGCTGATTCACAAGTTAGGCCTGGCGCTTAGCGGCTGATTTCCCGTACCTGAAGGGAGAAGCGTTCCCACCCAGCCCAGCGTGCTGATAGCGACACAGGCTGTCGACAGTGAGGATTCCCTATGATGAGAGATCGTATAGCGTCCGCCCTTCGTTCCAGCCAGGCCGACTACACAGAAATCCGCGTGGAAGAAAGTGAGACGACGCGCGTGGTCTTCCGCGGGCCGGACCTTGAGACCGCCGACGTGCTGATGGACCGCGGGGGCATCGTACGCTGCCTGGTCCGGGGCGGCGGCTGGGGCATCGCCTCCTTTAACGATCTAAGCGACCTGGAGCACCGCGTCCAGCAGGCCTATCAGGGGGCGAGGGCGATCGAGGCGGAGCCTGTCGACCTGGCCCCTATCCCGGTCTCCGAGGATGAGATCACCGTCTCCCTGGAGAACGATTTCCGCAGAGTCGACACAGCACGCAAGAAGGCATTGGCGGAGCGTTACAATGAAAACCTGCTGACGTTCGACGCGCGAGTCGTGGACACCAACACCTCGTACGTAGATAGGTTCAAGCACGTGATCTTCGCCAACTCGGAGGGAACCTACATCACCGAGGAACGTCCGATGATCAATGTGGCCTTCAGCGCCGTCGCTCGCGAGGGGGACAACGTTCAGCGAGCCTTCGAGGCGGTCTCCAAAGTTGCCGGATTCGACGCCGTCACCGGCCACGATGACCTAGTGGGGACCGTGGCCCAGCGCGCGATCGATCTCCTCTCGGCGCCCCCGGTGGAGGGCGGGCGGTACACGGTGGTCTGCAATCCAAGAATGGCCGGGGTATTCGCCCACGAGGCTTTTGGGCACCTCTCGGAGGCCGATTTCGTCTACGACAATCCCCAGGCGCAGGAGATGATGGTCCTCGGACGCCGTTTCGGCGGCGACATCCTGACCATCGGGGACGACGGATCGATTCCCGGGCTGCGCGGCACGCACCCGTACGACGACGAGGGAACACCGACGGGGCGGACAGATCTGATCAAGGACGGCGTGCTGGTCGGGCGGCTGCATTCCCGCCAGACGGCGGCACGAATGGGGGAGACGCCCACGGGGAACGCGCGGGCGACGAGCTATCGCCACGAGCCCATCGTGCGCATGACGAACACTTTCATCGACGGCGGCGAGACGGGATTTGAGGAGATGATTGCCGACGTTGATCGCGGGATCTACGCCTGCGACGCCTTCGGCGGACAGACTGCGCTCGAGAACTTCTCATTCACGGCGGCGTACGGGTACATGATCCGCGATGGACGGATCGCAGAGTTGGTGCGGGACGTCGTGTTGAGCGGGAACCTGTTTGTGACGTTGAAGCACATCGACGCTGTGGGGGATGATTTCCAATGGGCCGAGTGGGGCCGCTGCGGGAAAGGGCAGGGCGGCCTGGCGGTGTCCATGGGCGCACCGCACGTGCGAATTCAAGACGTCTTGGTCGGTGGCGAGTAGGAATTCTGACAACATAGCAATATCCATTCAGGAGACCAAGCGGAAAACGGGAATGCGGGCGTCCGCGGCAGAGGTGCGGGCGTCCGCGGCAGAGGTGCGTACTCCCTCGGACGAGCAGAGCGGTCATGGTGCTGTTCTTCGGGTGGATTACGACGGAGATTCGATGCGCCCGCTGTGGAAGGAGGGAGGATGCTGAAACGTCTGACGGAGCGCGCTGAGCAGGCCGAGGTCTTCGAGATCGATAGCGAGGCCGTCAAGATCGGATTCGAAGCGAATAAACTGAAGTCCTTCAAAGTGGAAGAGACGCAGGGCGTGGCTGTCCGCGTCCTGATGGACGGGAGGCTGGGCTTCGCAGCGTCCAGCGATGTGGCAGCCGAGGATAGGCTGGTGGAGAACGCCCTGGCATCGGCACGCTACGGGGACCAGGTCCCGCTTCGGTTTCCGGAGTCTGCGTCGGGGCCTGACGTCAGGGTTTACGATCCCGAGTTGGCTAACCTTGCCATCGACCGACTGATCGAGATGGGTATGGAGATGATCGAGACCGTGCGGGAGGCCGACGGGCAAGCCAACGTGCGGGTCGACCTGACGCGACGCGTCCGGCGGACGATGGTGCGCAACAGCCGGGGCAGCGAAGCGGTAGTCACTCGTTCCCCACTCTCCATCATGCTTGAGGTTGAGCGGGTGCGCGGCGACGACGTGGTGACGCTTTTCGAGTACTTCACCACGGCTCAGGCTGATGATTCATACCGGGAGTTTGTGGAGCGTGTCGCTCGCAAGCTCCGGATGGCGCAGAAGTCGGCCGGCCTCTCATCAGGTCGGATGCCGGTGTTGTTTGCCCCCAGCGGCGCGCCTGTGCTGGCGCTCCCGCTGCTCCAAGGCCTGAACGGAAAGAACGCCTACCGAGGCATCAGCCCGATGGCGGGCCGTGTGGGCGGGCAGCTCTTCCACGAGAGCCTGACGGTGGTCGACGATCCGACCTTGAATGGACGGCCCGGCAGCGGGTCTCATGACGACGAGGGCGTTCCGCGCCGACGCAACGTGCTGATCGACCGGGGACGGGTGACCGGATTCATCTACGATTTGAAGACGGCGGCGCTGGCGTCCGCCAAGCCGACGGGCAGTGGGGAACGGGGGCTCTTCTCGCCGCCGTCGCCCTCCTTCTCGAACATGGTAATCGAGGGTGGCGACCGTTCGGTAGATGATTTGATTGCAGGTATCGACACCGGGCTACTCGTGGAGTCGCCCCTGGGTCTGGGACAGGGCAACGTCATCAGCGGGGCGTTTTCCAACAACCTGAGCCTGGCGTTCAGGATCGAGGGTGGCGAGGTGGTCGGGCGCGTGAAGGACGTGTCCATCGCGGGGAACATCTACGAGGACTTGCAGCAGATCGAGGCCTTGAGCCGCGAGTCCGAGTGGGTGTATGGAGGGATTCAGCTGCCGTACATCTTGCTGCCTGAGTTGAATGTGGTGACGCGGGCCTGAGAGTCGCAGGGCGTGGTTCCGGCAAGGGGACGTGTGCTTTCGTCAAGTGCGGCAACGGTCCCGAAGAGAAGCTGACGATCGCCGGCGGGCAAAGTGATGCAGATCACTGACTGTCGGCGACTGGGAGCGCTACGCTTACGAGTTCAGCTAGCGTCGGAGTAGGCGTCGAAGGGCTGGCGGATCCCTCTCTCACGGAGCGTGGGTTGGCCCTCTTCGGTGGGGGTTCCTAGTGATTGGGGCGGCAGCAGCGCTTTATGAGCCGGCGGCAAGGTTTGCCTCTCGCTAGGGGGAGCCGGTGCCCGCGCCCTCCTCGGACCCCAATTCGGCGAGCACGGTATCTACGGCACGAGGAATAGCCTCCTGGACGGCCGGCGTGCACGCCTCGGAGAAGTTTATCACGTCCTCAACTTCGACGGCGATGATTACGAAATCCTCGTCCTCAGGCAGCGTCAGTCCCATGGCTCGACCAAACACCAGCGCGCCGGGCAGCGATAGATCGTGGGATGAGCCGGCGTGGAGTGAGAGCCTGAATTGCTGAGGCGTGAGCCGATAGATCTCTCCCGGTCTCCCCTCTCGGGTCTGGATCGCATCAACCATGATGACCCGTTTGTAGCCTCCGACGATGTCGAGGATACGCATGCCGCCCACACTGCCCTCGGCGAAATCGACATCCTCCCGCTCAAGCCTCTCCGCCAGCTCTCGGACGACGTAGATTCCTACTCCATCGTCCGAGAGAATGGTGTTGCCCATACCCAGCACCAGCGTCTTCAAAGCCATCTCCTTCTCCTGCCTCATCCCCGCCAACACGGTGAAAAGCGTAGACGCCCCTCTACTCAGCGCCAAACCCGAGAAGCCGCCATCGTCCGAGGAGCTGTGCGCGTCGGCAACCTGTCAAGCCTCCCCGACGCCCAGCCCGTCCAGCTACTTGCGTCACCCAGAACCGCGGTCCATGGTGGCGCTAACAGCCGCGAAAAAGGGTAGACCGGGGCCTGCAGGTCCATCATACCTTCACCCTGCAGATCGCCAGCCTACCCTTCCAGGAACTGTTAGGAGGTGAGTTAACCTGGCCGAAACAGCCCGAGCAGTGCGCTGCTCCGGCCTACGTGAGTATCCAATCCAAGCGCACTCACCGTCAAGGACCGGGTGCGTCAGTCTATGTTCTGCTCCAGCACCTCCACGACCTCTCCGTCCTCATCGCGGATGCGCACCTGTAGCGGCGTCTGACCCGGCAGCGTATGCGTCGCGCAGCCCAAGCAAGGATCGTAGGACCGGAAGGCCATCTCCACCTTGTTCAGAAGGCCCTCGCGAACCTCTCCATTGTGGATCAGCGCCTTAGCCGCTTTCTTGATGGAGATGGACATCGGCGCGTAGTTGTTCGTCGTGCCGACGATCAAGTTACACTTCTCGACGATGCCGTTCTCATCCGTGATGTAGTGGTGGGTTAGCGTGCCGCGTGGAGCCTCGACAATACCCACGCCCTCGTGCGGCACCTCGGTAGGTATGGCTCGCACCTCTGGATCGGTGACCCGGGGATCGGTTGCCAACTCGACGAGACGCTCGGCCGCGTAGAGCAGCTCAATCAGTCGGGCCCAGTGCGTAGCCAACGTGCCGTGCACCGGTTTGCCGCCCAAGGTTTCGTAGAACTCCTCGTAGGCCTCCTGGGCCTTCGGCGTCGCCATACCGTCGGCGGCGTTGAGACGGGATAGCGGTGTGGCCTGGTAGACCCCGCTGTCCATGCCCGTCGTGAACCCCTTCCACCCCACGTCCTTGAGGAAGGGGAACTTAAGATACGTCCAGGGCTCAACGTGCTCGGAGACGACGTCCAGGTACTGATCCGGATCGTACTTGACGAACTCGTTGCCCTCGGGATCCACGACGCGCACCTTCCCGTCGTAGAAATTGACGTGGTTGTCCTCATCCACCAACCCCATATAGTACATCGGCGTAGTGAAGGCGTCTGAGAGGATCAGCTCCCGGTATTCGTCGTTCCCCAGAACCACGTCGTGGAAGAGTTGGAGGCCGAACTGGCCAAACTCCACCAGCTCGTGACCCCAGGCCTCAATCTGGGCCCGCTCCTCTTCGTTGATGGCCTTGCTCATGCCGCCAGGCAGGGCACTGATAGGGTGAATCGTCTTGCCCCCCAGCATCCCAACGATGTCCATGGCCTTTCCACGGGACTCGATGACGACCGTCCCGGTCTCCACACCCACCTTGTGGATCAGGCCGAGGATGTTGCGCTCGGCGGGAGCCGCCTCGGGCCCAACGACGAAATCAGGAGCCGCCAGGATGTAGAAGTGCACGGTGTGGTCAGCGACGTAGAAAGCGGAATATAGGAGCTCACGGAGCAGCTTGCCCGCCGGCGGCACCTCTACGTTGTAGACGGCGTCGCACGCCTTGGCGGACGCCATGAGATGTGCCTCCGGACAGACGCCGCAGATACGCGGCGTAATCCGCGGAAGCTCCTCTACCGGTCGTCCTTCGGAAAACTTCTCGAATCCTCGGAGCTCGGGGACCACCAGGTAGGCATTCGCGACGTTGCCCTCATCGTCGAGGAAAATGTCGATCTTGCCGTGGCCCTCAAGCCTTGTGATAGGGTCAATACTGATCTTCTTCATTCGACTTCCTCCAACTTCTTACGGTGCAGCATCGAGGCCGGCAGGCCAAACCGATAGAATGTGCCGACAGGGTCGACCACAGCGGCCACAATGCGGGCTGCTTCCTCTTCTGTATCAGCATCTACAACCGAGGCGACCGCCGAAAGAAGAGCTGCACCCTGATCTACGACATTGGGCGCAGGCCCGTAGCATCCCCGGCAGGGCATACCGACTTCCGTGCAGAGTGCACCACATCCAGCGCGCGTCGCCGGTCCAGAGCAGATGATGCCTTGATCGAAAAGACACCGATCCTCCGCGATGATCTCATGCGGACGGTAGAACTTCGACACCCGCTTCTCCTCGCGGTTGTACTTGCACTCGTCACAGACCGTCTTGTCAGGGCTGGCCCCAACCACGCTGCCCTTGGGCGGCAAATTGCCGCCGAGTATGGCCTCAACAACGGCCCAGATCTGCGGGGCTTGAGGCGGGCAGCCCGGCACGAAGTAGTCGACGTCCTCGACCTGGCCCAGCGTCTTAACCGTGTTGTACATAGTCGGGATGTGGACCTCGCCCTCAGGCATCTGATAGGACGTCTGGGGCATAATGCTCTCCGGGTTGTCCGTCGAAGGGGTTTCCAGGTAGACGCGGTTGAAGATGGACTGCCGGTCGAACATGTTGCCCAGCCCCGGGATGCAGCCCTCGTGAGCGCAAGAGCCGAAGGCCACCAGGACCTTTGACTTCTCGCGCAGCAGGTGCGCCATCTCCTCGTTCTCGCTGTTGCGGATGGCGCCGTTGAAGAGGACCACGTCCATATGCCCATCGGGCATTGCCTCAACGTCTTTGTACTTGAAGTCCATGGCGCACGGCCAGAAGAGAATATCGGCCGCGGCGTCTAGATCTAGTATCTTCTCTCGAAGCTCAACGATGGCAATCTCACACCCACCACAGGAAGCGGCCCAGTAGAGTCCTAGCTTCAGTTTTCCGTTATCTGCCATCGTCCTAGTCCTCCTTGCTCCGCAGCTGCCGCTTCCAATCCAGCGGCCCTAAGCTGCGCACCTGTTCAGTAAACTCGTTCACCAGCTTCGCCCACTTGGGCGCCTCCGCGCCGGAGATCCATCCCCAGTGGAAGCGCCCTTTCTCAATGCCGTACTGCTCCAGTAAGGCCTCCATCATCGGCATCCGGCGGAAAGTCTTGAAGTTGCCTGAGTCATAGTGGCAATCGCCAGGCGGATGACAGCCAGACACGATCACCCCGTCGGCTCCTTCCGTGAAGGCCTTCAGGATGAAGGATGGTTCGACGCGTCCTGAGCACATCACGCGGATGATGTCTACATTGGCCGCCTGTTTCATCCGGCTCACCCCCGCTGTGTCTGCAGCGGCATAGGTGCACCAGTTGCAGAGAAAGCCAACAATTCGCGGTTCAAACCCATTCCCGTTGTTGCTCATGCTCTTACCCTCTCCCCTTCAAGCTCAACCGGTTCCTCCTCGGGCATACGGAACAGACCCTCGATCTGAGCAAGCATCTGCTGCGTGGTGAAGTGCTTGGCCGTGATGGCATGAGCGGGACAAGCCGCCGCACACGTACCGCATCCCTTGCACAGCGCCTCGTTCACCCTGGCCACGTTCTCCTCCTCGATGAAGCTGATGGCATCGTAGGGGCAGAGTGAGATACAGGTCTTGCAGGCCGAACATAGCTCCTCGTCGACCAGAGCGACCTGCGGCGAGATCACGACTTCGCCCTTGTCGAGAAGGGCCAGTGTCATGGATGCCGCTGCACCTGCCTGTCCGACCGTGTCGGGCACGTCCTTGGGACCCTGGGCATTTCCGGCCAGGAAAACGCCCTCGGTGTTCGTCTCCACCGGCCGCAGCTTCGGGTGCGCCTCGGCGAAGAACCCGTCCTCAGAGCGCCCAAGGCCAAACAATGAAGCGATACGATCTGCGCCCTCCGGGGCCTCGATAGCCGTGCTCAGGATCACCATGTCCACGTCAGCTTTCACGACGCGACCCAGATCGGCGTCCTCACCCTTCACGCGCAGCTGACCGTCGTCAAGCACCTCGACCTCAGCGCCACGGCCACGCACGAAGGTGATCTCCTCCTCCTGCAGCCGCTCGTAGAACTCCTCATAGCCCTTCCCGAAGGTCCGCATGTCCATGTAGAACTCATAGACGTCGGCCCCGGTCTTATCCCGTACGAGGTGGGCCTGCTTCAGCGAATACATGCAGCAGAAGCGGGAGCAGTACTTGTGAGCATTATGGTCACGGCTGCCCACACAGTGGATAATGGCCACCCGCTCCGGCTCCTTGCCCTCGGCGGTTAGAATCTCGCCACCGGTCGGCCCGCCAGCACTGGAGAGCCGCTCAAACTCCATACCTGTAAGAATGTTCGGAGACTTCCCGTAGGAGTACTGAGGCAACTGGTGCGGATCCCACATGTCGAACCCCGTTGCCACGACGACGCCGCCCACGTTCAAGTCCAGAATCTCGTCCGTCATCTGATGATTAATCGCCTGAGGGCCACAGACGTGGACGCACTGGTTACACTCGGAGCAGACGCCGCACTGGAGGCAGCGCATCGCCTCAGCGATCGCCTGCTCTTCCGTCAGCACGCCGCATACCTCAGCCCAGCTCTCCACGCGCTCATCGACCCCCAACTCCGGCACGCAAACGCGTGGGGCGTCCGCGATCTGTCCAGCAGCTCGCCTCTCGGCGATCATCTCTTCCGTCAATTCGGCCACCGGGAGTTCCGGCTCAGGACCAGGCATGGGGTCATCCCGTAGGTAGGCGTCCATGGCTTTTGCGGCCTTGTGAGCCGCGCCGATGGCGTCCACCACGAAGGCCATACCTGTCACTGCGTCACCAGCCGCAAACACGCCGTCGGCGCTGGTCATCATCGTATCCTCGTCGACGACCACCGTGTCCTTAAGCGTGCATTCGACCGCGTCCGACAGACAGACCGGATTCGGCTTGGCACCAATGGCCCAGATTACGTACTCGGCGTCCATCAGGAACTCCGACCCTTCCACAGCGACTGGACGGCGGCGTCCGCTCTCATCAGGCTCGCCTAGCTCCATGCGCTCGCAGCGCAGGTTGCAGACGTTGTCCTCCTCGTCGCCCACAACCTCGCACGGCGATACCAGCCAGTCGAAGATGACGCCCTCCTCCTGGGCCTGACGGAACTCGCCCTCCTGTGCCGGCATCTGTTCAGCGGTGCGGCGATACGCGACGCGCACCTCAGGTTTGTCTCCACCGCGTTTCTCGGCCTGGATGGTGCCGATACGCAGAGCCGTGCAAGCAGCGTCCATAGCCACGTCGCCGCCGCCGAGGACGACGACCTTCTTGCCGATGAGATCCGGGTAGTGCCCGAGGTTTGCATCGCGCAAGAAGTCAACAGCGGTGATCGACTGGCCCAGTTCAACGCCCTCGATAGGCACCTTGACACCACGGTGGGCGCCGATGCCCAGGAAGACCGCGTCGTACCCATTCTTCTTAAGCTCCATCACGTCATCGACGGGATGGTTCAGCTTGAGTTCGACGCCCATGTCAAGGATGGCGTCGATGTCGCGCTGCAGCGCCTCCGGGGACAGCCGGTAGTCGGGAATGCCGACCCGCATCATGCCGCCCGCGACTGGGAGGGCCTCAAACACAGTCACTTCATGGCCCTTCCGCACCAGATCCTGGGCCGCGGTCAGGCCCGCCGGCCCGGCGCCCACGACCGCCACCTTCTTCCCTGTCGGCTCGGGCTCCTCCGCCTCGGAGTCGATCTTGGGCTCGAAGGCTTTGGCTACTTCCTCCGGATGGTCGTAAGCCCACTCGGTGACAAAATGCTTGAGCCGCATGATGTTGACCGGTTCATCAACCTTGCCACGCGAACAGTCATCCTCGCAGACGTGGTTGCAGACGCGACCACAGACAGAGGGGAACGGGTTGTCCTCTTTGATGGTCCGGAAAGCGTCGGCGAAGCGTCCCTCACGAATGAGGGCGATGTACCCCTGAGCGCGCTGATCCGTCGGGCACGCGCTTCGGCAGGGGGCCACGCCCAACTTGTCAATGACGTACGTGGACGGGATCGCCTGAGCGAATGCCCGGTAGATGGCAGGACGCTCACTCAGCCCCTCGTTGAATGCATCTTCTACGTGGATGGGACATACATCGAGGCACTCGCCGCAGGACGTGCAGGCATCCTCATCCACATAGCGCGCCTTGCGCCGCACTTGCACGTCGAAGTTGCCGACGTATCCAGATACAGATTCGACCTCGCTGTAGCTCAACAGTGTGATGTTCGGATGTCGACCGACATCCATCATTTTGGGCCCGATGATTCATATGCTACAGTCGAGGGTAGGGAACGTCTTGTCGAGCTGGACCATATGGCCGCCGATGGTCGACTCGCGCTCAACCAGATAGACTGGATAGCCCGCGTCGGCAACGGTCAACGCCGCCTGCATACCGGCGATGCCTCCACCCACCACGAGCGCCGACCTGGTAACCGGCTCAACCCGCGGCTCGAGCGCTTCCTGGTAAGCCACACGCGACACCATGGAGCTGACCAGACGCTTGGCCTTAGCTGTAGCCTCAGCCGGGTCCGGGACCACCCAAGAGCAGTGCTCGCGGATGTTTGCCATCCCGAAGTAGTAGGGGTTGAGCCCAGCTTCGGAAACGGTCTCCTGGAACGTGGTCTCGTGCATCCGGGGTGTACAGGAAGCCACGACCACGCGATTGAGATCGAACTCCTTGATGTCATCTTTGATCAGGTTCTGACCAGTCTCGGAACACGTGTACTTATTCTCTCGAGCCACGGTCACGTTCGGCAAGCGACTGGCAAAACGCACCACCTCCGCTACGTCAACCTTGGAGGCGATGTTGATGCCGCAGTCGCAAACGAATACGCCAATCCTAGGTTCTTCCATGATCATTCCTCCCAGCAGTAACGCCAAAGGTCTCTAGTCGCCTTTTGTCACTCTCATCCCGCTCAACGCAGGGGCCGGCGTGGCCCGAGCGCCTGGGCAGCTGCCGCCGAGGCAGCTTACTGCAAGCGTGAAAGTACGGGCTTGAA
>Ga0180435_10003153_pt1 | contig 16630 bp, 12 predicted proteins | sample SS_ome_3_FD_132467 | JGI IMG/M metagenome (GOLD analysis project Ga0180435, IMG submission 132467) | Hypersaline lake sediment archaeal communities from the Salton Sea, California, USA - SS_3_S_1 metaG | ecosystem: Environmental > Aquatic > Non-marine Saline and Alkaline > Hypersaline >...
CCCGGCCAACCCGTACTGCGCCCAGAGCTGTCCTGGCAGCCGCCCTCCCTCGGGATCGACGAGGAGGAACTCCATCTCATGACCCACCCGCGCGTGCAGGCCGGCCCGCTCGAGTCGGAGTTCCACCCCGCGCAGCACCCCGCGGGTGCACTCCGGGACCGGGCGGCCGCCCTGATCGAAAAACGATCCGGGCGCCCAGGTCAGGCCGTCGCCGATGGCGCGCATCCCATCGAGGTCAATCCGCACCCGATGGTCCCCGACCACGCTGATGGCATCGGTGAACGCGATCCCCACCTGGTCGATGGCGAAGCCGTGCCAGGTGGGGCTCGCCCCCAGTCCGGGGTCGGCGAAGGCAGCCGCACGGTCCCCGCCGACCACCTTGGCCAGCGTCAACCCGGCCGGATTGACGACGGTTCCGATCACGGCGCCGCCGATCGGGCTCACCGCTCAGCCCCGGCTCGGCAGGGTGATCCGGCAGGCCTGACCGATGTCCAGGGTGCGCAGCATCCGGCCCATGCCCAGCCACATCGCGCAGGAGATGGCCAGGTCGGCGAGCAGTTCGTCGGAGAAGTGTTCCCGGCAGCGCAGCCAGAACCCGTGATCGTCGCGCAGGCCGGCGTGGTCGGTGGCGAATCGGTGCGCGAACTCGGCGGCCAGCCGTTCCCGGTCGGAATACCCCGGCCAGGTGCGCCACTGCGCGGCGTGGTCATAGAGGTCCTCGTCCACCCCGGCCCCCGGGCCGTCGGCGTCACGGGTGTTCAGGCACACCTCGCATTCGTTGGCCCGGGCCAGCACCACCCGGGCGATCTCACGCACCCGCAGAGGGAGCCGGTTTCGGGTGTACACGGCGTTGCTGAAACCCGCCATCGCCGCGCCCAGGTCCGGGGACAGCGCCACCCAGCCGGCCACGTCGTCGTCGGCGAAGTCCCCGATCCGGCTCACCGGGTCCGCCTAGGCCCCGATGTCGATGCCGAGGACCCCGCCGATGCCCTGGGCCCACACCAGGGCGCCGATGAGACCGGCGTAGGTGATCAGGCCCACGGTCGCGGCGATGGGCAGGCCGATCGCGTTGATCGCCCCGCCGATCAGGTCGCCGCCGATGATCTGCTGGACCCCGTCGAGGAACAGTTCGACCGTGTAGGCCGGCAGCGAGGTGAGGATCGAGTTGACCAGATCCGCGGTGGGCAGCAGAGCGGCGTAGAGCGAGGCGGCGGCCGCGGAGATCCCGTTGGCCACGTCGCTGATCAGGGTCTGGATGCTGTCGATGACACCACCCGGAGTGGGCAGGCTCAGCGGCGGCAGGGAGATCGACGACAACTCGCGCGCCACCGAGCCGTCGGGGCCGAAGGCGCCGAAGAAGTCGCCGACCCCCTGAACGACGCCCTCGGCCATCCGCCCCAGCACCTCGAGGGGGTTGACGTCGGGGAACAGCCCGAACGGAACCAGCACGTTGGCGTCGGGCTGGGTTCCGGACGCGAATCCGTGTGCGGGATCGGCGTAGCCCAGGTCCACGATGACCTTGAGGACCGGCTGGACCAGGTCGGCGATCGGGTTGCCGATCAGCGGGATCGCCCGAAGCGGTTCCAGCAGCGGCAGGTTCTCGGTGGGGATGAAGAAGTACTTCTGCGTCGGGTCGGTGGTGGGCAGCGGGATGGCGGCAGCGACCCGTTCCGGCGTCATGCAGTAGGTCCGGCAGCCTTCAGCACCCTCCAGGGTCGCGTACTTGGTGTGAACCAGCGCGAGCCCCAGTCCCGCGTTGAGCACGGACAGGAAATTCAGCGGATAGCGGGGGAAGTCGGCGAACCCGTCGTACTCCAGTGTGTAGTTGACCGTGGGATAGGCGTCCTCCGGGGTGGGACCGTAGAACGGGATGCCCAGGCTGGCCAGTTCGAAATCGGGGAACCGCGACAGGAGTCCCCCGTTGGGGTTCATCTCGTTGCCGACGAACACGAACGCGATCGAGTCCTGCAAGTCCGAGGGAATCGGTTCGTAGCTCTCGTCGGGCTGGAAACCGCCCTGCAGCAGCGACCCGATGATGGCGCTCTGGGAGTAGCCGAACACCGTGGTGTCGGTATCGGGGTCCAGCAGCGAGAGCGTGTAGGACAGCTCCGCCGCGCCCTGGTCCACCGAGACGTTCAGCGGCAGGCTCCTCACCCCGGTGATGGGGTATAGCCCCTCGGGGGTGAACACGAGCTGCGCGGGGAGCTCGACACCGTCCGGACTGTTGGGAATCACGTAGTAGGCCAACACGCGGTCCGCGTAGGTCTGCGAGGGCAGCGGCGTTCCACTCGGCCCCAGGATCAGAGGCAGGGTCGCAGCGGCCGCGGGCACCGACGGCGGTTCGACAGCGAGGCTGACCGCCCCAAGAGCGTCACGGCGCGCCAGGGCCAGCACCGTCCACTCCAGCGGGGATTGCGCGGGGAGTACCGGGTTGTGGTCGGTGAGCGGATCCGTCGACACCGCCGTCGCCGTGGCGATCTGCACCACCGGGGCCGGCACCTGTGCGGTCGCGGCGGCGGGCTCGGCGGTCACCGCCGGCCCGGCCGGATTCCCGGTGGCGGATATCGACAACGGAGCCAGGGGTGCCACGGACATTGCGGACATTGCGGACATCGCTGACATCGCGGAAACCGGGGGCACCGAGGGCACTGTGGCCGCGGAGACCGTCACCGACCGCGTCTCGCCGAGAGAGGTCGACGCCCGGGGCGCCACCGCGGCAGCAGTCCGGGCCGGCGCGTCCGCCGACCGCTGCGTGGTGGCCGGAACGCTCGCCGACCGCTGCGCGGTGGCCGGGACCCTCGCCGACCGCTGGGCGGTCACAGCGCGGGACACCGCGGCCGAAGCCGCACGCGGCGGGCCTGCTCCGCCGGCCGAGCGGTCTGCGCGGGTGCCCGCCGAACCGGCTGCCGGGGACGAGGAGGCAGAAGAAGAAGCGGCTGCTGCACCGTCCTCCGCCGCCGCCTCCGGCGCCGCGGCGAACACGACGACACCGGCTCCGAGAGCGACCGCCAACCCCCCGACCCGACCCACGAAGTTGCACGCTCTCATAACGAACCTCCACACCCACCTGAAACCTGAGACGGACCTTAGAGGGACGCTAGCCGACTGCGGGGTTCCCCACGGCCGATCCGGGGTGTTAGTCGTGCCTTCGGCGCGGCGGGGCACGAAGCAGTGTCGCCCAGCCGCCGGGAACATGCCGTTCTCTGGGGCGCGTGGCGGGGCGCCTCCCCCGCAGACTTCCCCGCCGAGATTATTGAGCAAATTCACTGCCACTAGATGGAGGCTTTGCAAATCCATAGAGGAAGCTGAGAAAAAAGCTGTGGAGTGTGTCGATGCGATGCTAGGGTCGTGCAGGGGTCAAACCGATCATGATCGTCAGTTAACAGCAAGACAGGGACCGCGATGGGCACGAGGGGCGCACGTATCGGAGCGGCTGCCGTGGCGCTGGGATTGTCGATTGCCGGGCCGCAGGCCGTCGACGTCGCCAACGCCGAAAGCGCTGACCCGGAACCGGGCCCGTCAGGGGGCTCATCGGCCGCCGCTTCCGGTCCCGGCGCCACCGCCCGAACCGGCGAGCGGCGATCGCGCCGGGCCATGAGCGCCGGTGCGGGCCGGACCTCCCCCGGCCCGAGTCCGGCCGCCGGGGTGTCAGAAGCAGAGTTCACCGGCGCCGGGTCGGCCGCGACGGCACCGACGCGGCAGCCCCGGCGCAACTCCGCCCTCACCGCGCACCCGGAACGGCCACCCCGGACGGCCCGGCCCGACGTGGTCGCCCCGGCCCCGGCGGCGCAGCCCGCCGGCGACCCCGCACCGGCGACCGTGCGGCACACCCGCACCACGATGCCGTTCGCCGCCGCCTCCGGCGAGGCACCCGCCCAGAGCGGCCCGGCCGCGCCGGTCACCATCGAGGAGTCGTCCGCCCCGTCACCCCCCGGATCGCCGCCTGCCGCGGCGCCCGCGCCAGCGCGGCCGCTGGCCGTGCTGAATTCGGCCCTTGGCAGCGTTTTCGACTCCGCCGCCAACTGGCTGTCCGGACTACCCGCCAGCCCCGTTGTGGAGTTCCTGCAGGGAGCGCTGCTGCTGGTGCGCCGTACCGTGCTCGGCGTCATCGGCGCGGTCGGTGCAAACCAGACCGGTCAGACGGCCACGGCGTCGCCGTATCTGGGCGAGCAGGAGCTTCGCGAGCACCTGCTGGCGCTGGCACAGCAGCAGTACGGTTCGCTGTTCGGCCAGACCGTGCCGGACTACGGCTATTACGGCTACCGGTGGATGGACGGTGGAATCACGCCCCTGGGCGCCGGACCCGACAACGCCGGTCCATCCAGTTCGGACACCAACACCCAGGTCGACGGCGTCGACGAGGCGGACTTCGTCGAGACCGACGGGCGCTATCTGTACGTGGCACGTAACGGAGCCCTGACCGTTCTGGACACCGAATCCGGTTCGGCGGTGCAGTCCGCCCTGTCGGGATTCGTTGTCGGGCAATACCTTCACGGCGATCGACTCACGGTGATCACGCAATCGGGCGACTACTGGTACGGCCCGGCGGCCCGGATGGCCTACGGCCCGTGGTGGGACTGGAATCCGCAAACCACCGTGACGGTCTTCGACATGTCCGACCGCACCGCCCCGACGGTGGCCGGCCAGACCGTCTTCGACGGCTCCTATCGGGATTCCAGATCCGTTGAAGGGACCGTCTACCTCGTTCTGGACCGGTCGCTGAAGGTTCCCGAACCGCTCTACACCGAGGTGCCGGCAACAAAGACCAGTCCCATCGGGCAGACAGACCCGATCGCCGGTGGCCGGCCCTATCCCGGACCCGTCAGCTATCGGACCTACGAGACCTGGGACGCCTACGTCGCGCGGGTCGGGGACCAGATCACCACCCTGTCGCTGCCGCACGTCTATTCCGTCGGCGATGAGGGCAACCTCGTCGACCTCGGGGTGATCGCCGAGGCCGGCCACATCGTGCGTCCGGAGTCGACGTCGGATTCGGCGCTGCTGACAGTGGTCTCGGTCGACTCAGCCGCCGACGCGCCGGGATTCGCCTCCGCGACGGGCAGCCTGGCGGGGTCTTCGGGCACCACCGTCTACATGACGCCGGGCGCGCTGTACCTGGCCACCGCCCAGGACAGCTTCTCCGATACCGGCTCGTCGACCTCCACTCGGATCGAGCGTTTCCTGATCGAGGGCGCCGAGGTGAGCTGGCAGGCCGCCGGCGTCGTCCCGGGAACCCTCATCAACCAGTTCGCCATGGACGAACGGGACGGCTACCTGAGGGTCGCCGCCTACACATGGAATTCGCAGTGGGCCGGCGGCACCTGGGCCACCGTCAACCACAGCGGCGTCTACGTTCTGGACACCACAACCCTCGACGTGGTCGGCAGTGTGACCGGCCTGGCCCCCGGCGAACAGCTGTACGCGGCGCGGTTCGTCGATGACATCGCCTATCTGGTTACCTTCCTGCAGACCGATCCGCTCTTCGCCATCGACCTCTCCGACCCCACCAACCCCACCCTGGAGGGCGAGTTGGTGATCCCGGGATTCTCCAACTACCTGCAATCCGTCGGCGACGGCCTGCTGCTGGGGATCGGCCAGGAACGCGAGCCCGGCACCTGGAACAACCGGCTGCACGTGTCGCTGTTCGACGTCGGCGACGGCGCCAACCTCAGCCAGATCGAACGGCACTTCCTCGACCAGGAAGGCCCATGGTCAGCCCAATGGTCAGCCCAATGGTCAGCCCAATGGTCATGGTCACAGGCCCAGTTCGACCATCACGCGCTGCTGTACACCCCCGAAGCAGACGGCGGCGGGATGCTTGTCGTCCCGGTGGTGTCGGGTGGGCTGGACTCCGACACCGGCGCATACCGCTACCAGACCAGCCTGCACGTGCTGCGGATCGGCGACGGGATCGAGACGGTCGGGGTCATCCACACCGACGACACTGTCGAGCGCACCGTCCGGGTCGGGGATGTGCTGTATGCGGTCACCGACGGCCGCATCACGGCGTACAGCCTCACCGATCTGACCGAAGTCGGCAGCATCGCACTGAACCGGCTGCCGGAACAGCCCGTCGGCCTGCTCGCCTGACACGCCGACCGGGTCGGAACCGGTTCAGGCCGGCGGGCGCGCCACGCACTGAGCGATGTAGAGCGCATCGCCCAGAGTGTCCATCAGCGTCAGCTGGGTCTCCAGATAGTCGACGTGTTTCTCCTCGTCGGCGATGATCTCCTCGAACAACGCCGCCGTGGTCGAGTCCTGCTTCTCGCGGCACATGACGATGCCGGGCTTGAGCCGGGCCAGGACCTCGTGCTCGATGGCGAGGTCGGACTCGAACTGCTCTCGCAGCGTCTGGCCGATCCGCAGCGACCCCAGGCGCTGATAGTTGGGCAGTCCGTCCAGCAGCAGAATGCGGTCGGTGATCTTCTCGGCGTGGACCATCTCCTCGAAGGACTCTTCGCGGGTGTGCTTGGCGATCTCGGTGTAGCCCCAACTCTCCTGCATCTTGGAATGCAGGAAGTACTGGTTGATAGCGGTCAGTTCGCTGGTCAGCTGCTCGTTGAGCAGTTTCAAGACCTCGGGATCACCCTGCACCTGCGGCCCTCCTGATCTGGATTCGGTCAAGATCGCTCTGCGAACGCCAATGTAGACCCGCTACCGCCCGCCCGCATGTAAGGTAGCACTTAATTAGGGTAGGTTTACCTAGTTGTTCGGCGAGAGGTGTGGCTGGATGTACGTGTGCCTGTGCAGTGGGGCGACCTGTGCGGCGGTCACCGAAGCGGTGGCCCGTGGCGCGTCCACGGCCCGTCAGGTCGCGGCGGCATGCGGCGCCGGGTTCGACTGTCGGCGCTGCCACCGCAACCTGCAGGCGATCATCGACGCCGCACACGTCGGCGACGCCGTGCGAGCCGTCAGCTAGAACGCCCCCGGTTGAACGCGGCCAGCGCCTCGGCGTTCGCCTGAGCCCCCATCAGCGTCGCGAAATAGCCGTCCTCCCGAGTCCGCGCGTGGACGATCTGGGGGCGGATCGACTCCATCATCGTCTGTTTCACCGCCATGAGACTCGGGATGGGCCGTGCGGCGATCACCTCAGCGTGAGCGCGGGCCTCAGCGAGCAGGGCATCGGGCTCGGACAGTTTCCAGACCAGACCCATCCGCAGCGCTTCGGCCGCGTCGACCCACTCGCTCGACATCAACAGCCAGGCAGCGTTCTGGCGACCCACGAGCTGTGGCAGCAGGTAGGACGATGCCGCCTCCGGAGCGACCCCGAGGCTGGTGAACGGGCACTTCAGCCGAGCGGTGGTCGCCATGAACGCCAGATCGGCGAAGCCGAGGATCGTCGTTCCCAGACCCACCCCGACCCCGTTGACCGCACAGATCAGGGGTTTGGGAAACCGGCTCAGCGCGTCGATGAGTCCGGGGAACCCGTGTCGGCCCGGGGTGAAGTCGGGATCGTTGATGCGGGACTGCATTTCGGTGAGGTCCTGGCCGGCGCTGAACGCCCGGCCGGCCCCGGTGATCACCACGACGGCGACGTCAGGATCTGCACCGGCGGCGTCGAGGGCGTCGGTGGCGGCGTCGTAGAGCGCTTCGTTGAAGGCGTTGAGCGCGTCGGGGCGGTTGAGCGTCAGCGTCCGCACCCGGTTCCCGTCGGCGATGAGCAGCGTCACCGGAGTCAGCCTAGGGCCCGGAACGGATCACGGAACACGTAGCGTCCGGTCGGCACGGTGTCGACATCTGCGTTCGCCCCGAAACGTGATGTGCTGGCGATCATCCGAGCCATCCGGTCGGCGAGGTCGGCGTCGTCGGCGGCGCCGAAGAAAGCGTGCAGACTGCCGACCGCCTCAATCGGGAACAGTTCCTCGACGATGCCCGCGAGCGGCGGGGCGCCGTCGGTCAGCGGCCGCACCACGGAGTTCTGGACGTAACCGAACGTCGACTGGGTGGCGATCGCGACCGGGGTGTGGTCTCGGTGCCAGCGGGTCAACCAGGTGGCTTCGTCCAGGCCGGCCGGCCTTCGCAACAGCGCGACGTTCGCCAGACCCGCGGCACGCACACCGGCCGCCGAGGCTGGTGGCGGCATCGGGACCGACTCGGTGACCAGGTAGGCCGACGCTGTCTGGCACTGCGCAGCAAGCAGGTCGAGCGCGGAGCTGATCTGGTCTCCGTAGTAGCTCTGGCTCCACAGGCTTACCACCGCCTGCACCGGCGGATCGAGGGTGGTCAGCGTCATCAGCGAGTCCCGGACCGGCGCATCCCGGACGTTGAGGCACACCCCGGGCAGGTCAAGGCCCAGCAGTGCTTCGGCGACCGGCCCGCACAGAGCCTCCACCCAGTCGTCGCCCGACTCGGCGGCCCGCAGCACCACGATCACTTTCTCCATCAGCGCCCCGTCACGTGCCTGCGTCCCGCAGCCAGCGCGGGGTGATGAACACTCCCTCAGCCTCGACGGTGATCCCCTCGCCATCGGCGATATGGCCCGAGCAGAACGTCTTCACCCCGTCGGTCCGGGTCCGGACAGCCTCAGCCCTCAGCCCGCCGAGTGCGGTGGCCCGCAGGTAACGCACCGTGATGCCGCCGGTGAAACGCGGGGTGCCGTCCGGGCTGGCGGCCTCCCCGAGCAGATGGTCGAGAATCATGGCCGACACCCCGCCGTGAACGTGGCCGGGCGGGCCCTCGTAGGCCGCGCCGAGTTGGAACTCGGCGCGGACCGTGCCCGTGTCATCGCGATGCGTGACCACCGGCGGGGCCAGTGCATTGCGGATCCCGATGACCGCATTGCCCCATCCGACGCTCTCTCCCGCAGCGGTCCGTCGCACCCCGAACGCACCGTCGATCTGGCGGCGGCGGAGCCTGGCGACGACAGCGTCGACCTCTTTCTTGGCGGCCGCGACAGTCGCGGCGTCGGCCTCGGTGCGGATGGTCGCATCGACCAGATCGCGCACGGACTCGGTGAGCGGCCCGTAGATTCCGCGCAGCCGCGCGAGCTCCTCGCTCGACCAGTCCTCGACGGTGAATTCCAGCACCCATGAACTAGAACACGCCCCGGCGGGGGTGTCTAACCTGACCTCATGACCGAGCCGGGCTGGGTACGCCACGCGATCTGGTGGCAGGTCTACCCGTTGGGTTTCGTCGGCGCCTACCCCGCCGACAAGCCTCCCGCCGCGGCCGAGCACCGACTCGCCCGGATCATCGGCTGGCTCGACCATGCCATCGCACTGGGGGCCTCGGGGATCGCGCTCGGGCCGATATTCGACTCTCGCACCCACGGCTACGACACCACCGACCACCACCGGATCGATCCCCGACTGGGTGACGACGCCGACTTTGACCGACTCGCCGACGAAGCGCATCGCCGGGGCCTGCGGGTGCTGCTCGACGGGGTGTTCAATCACGTCGGGACCGACTTCGCCCGCTACCGCGACGCGGTCGAGCACGGCGATGATGAGGCAGCGGCCTGGTTCCGGGGACGACCGGGGCGATTCCACACTTTCGAGGGCCACGCCGATCTGATCACCCTGAACCACCGCAACCCCGCCGTCGCCGACTACACCGTCGCAGTCATGCGACACTGGCTGAGCCGTGGGGCCGACGGATGGCGCCTGGACGCCGCCTACGCGGTGCCGGAGTCTTTCTGGGCCCAGGTGCTGCCGCGGGTCCGCGCTCATCACCCGGACGCCTGGTTCGTCGCCGAGGTAATCCACGGCGACTACGGCGGGTTCGTCGAGGCCTCCCGGGTGGACTCGGTGACCCAGTACGAACTGTGGAAGGCGATCTGGAGCAGCCTCAACGACGGTAACTTCCACGAACTGGACTGGGCCCTGAGGCGTCACAACGGATTCCTGCGCGCTTTCGACCCGCTGACCTTCGTGGGCAACCACGACGTCACCCGGATCGCCAGCCGGCTGGAGCGGGCCGAGCATCTCGGCCACGCACTGGTGGTGCTACTCACCGTCGGCGGGGTCCCCTCGATCTATGCCGGCGACGAGCTGGACTATCGCGGGGTCAAAGAGGACCGCGCCGGGGGCGATGACGCCGTCCGGCCGGAGTTCGGGCCACCGGTCGTCACCCACGCCGGCACCGATAGTGAGCCCCGCCCCGACACTCTCGGCCTGCACCAGTACCTGATCGGGCTGCGCCGCCGGCATCCCTGGCTCCACCGGGCCGCGACCGAGGCGCTGGCCGTGGAGAACCGGCGGTACGCCTACCGGGTTCACAGCGGCGACGACGCGCTGATCGTCGCTCTCAACGTCGAGGACGTCTCCTGGCCGCTGCCGATCGAGGAGATCACCGGACGGCCGGCATTGGTCGTCGCGGGCACCGGCGCTCCACCGCAGGACGTGGTCGGGACGGCGATGGTGGCCCCGCACGGGTGGCTGGTGCTCAGCCCCCGGTGAGCTCGTCCGGCACCGGTCGGCGCCGGGCACCAAGTGATACGACCGGCGAGGTCGGACGCGTTACCCTCGCTGAGGTCGACCGAAAGGAACCAGATGTCGGCACCGCCCCAGACCGACGTGGGCGCAACGGCCTCGTCCACGCGCTCGGCCCTGGCCGAGAAGCTGCGTCGGCGCAAAGCCAAGCGCGGACTGCTGGAACGGTTGAGCATTCAGTCCAAGCTGATGCTGATGCTGCTCGCGATGACCATCCTGGCCACCGCCGTCGCCGGGGGTATCGGCTTCGAGTCCGGACGGACATCGCTGCGCGCCGCGGTCTTCGAACAACTCACCGGAATCCGGCAGGCCCAGGCCCGGATACTCGAGTTGGGCTTGTCCGATCTGCAGGGCTCACTGCAGATATTCTCCCGCGGAGAGACGGTCTCGAGTGCCCTGAGAGCCTTCGACGCGGGCTTCGAGGACCTCGCCAACGCCCCGATCTCCCCCGCGCAGGACACCGCGATCACCGACTTCTACAACCGCCGGTTCGCCAAAGCGGCCGAGGACGGTGTCGATGTCGCCGCGCTGATGCCGACGTCGAACGCGGCGCGCTACCTGCAGGCCACCTACACCGTGCCCCTGGCCGAGCCCGAGAAGGCGGTCGCGGTGGATGACGCGAAGGACGGCAGTGCATGGTCGGCGGCCAACGCCCGGTACAACAGCTACTTCCGCGATATCGCCACCGGGACCGGATTCATCAACGTGTTCCTGATCAACGCCGAGGGTGATGTCGTCTACAGCGCGGGCAAGGGCGTCGAACTCGGCATGAACGTTCTCACCGGCCCCTACCGCGGGGAAGGCGACCTCCCGGACGCCTTCCGAAAAGTCATGGCCTCCAACGACATCAACTACGTCGTCAGTACCGACTTCGCCGAATACCTGCCATCGAGCCAACCGATGGCCTGGATGGTGGTCCCGATCGGCCCGCCCGGCCGCCCCTCCGGGGCGATGGCGGTCGGTTATCCGTCATCCGTCGTCACCGACCTGGTGACCGACAACCAGGGCTGGGAACAGGCCGGTATGGGGCAGACCGGGGAGACTTTCGTCGTCGGCGACGACAATCTGATGCGCTCGGATTCGCGGCTGTTCCTTCAGGATCCGGAGGCCTACCGGCGCGACGTCATCAGCGCGGGGACACCTCCGGATGTGGCCGACCGCGCTATCGCACAGGGCACCACTGTTCTGATCCAACCGGTCGGCACGAAGGCCACCGAGGCGGCCCGGCGCGGCGAGAAGGGCACCCTGATCGCGACGAACTACCTCGGTCGGCGGGCACTGCATGCCTACGCTCCCCTCGCCATCAAGGGACTGGACTGGGTCATCATCTCCTCGATCGACTCCGATGAGGCTTTCGCCCCCGAGTCGAACTTCGGCAAACGTCTGGTGCGTGCGACGGTGATCGTCATCTTCGTGGCCTGCCTGGCAGCGATGCTGTGGTCCAAACTGTTCGTCCGACCGATCCGGCGCCTGGAGGAAGGCACGGAGAAGATCAGTGTCGGGGACTACGACGTCACACTGCCGGTGAACTCCAACGACGAGTTCGGTGACCTCACGGTGGCCTTCAACGAGATGAGCCGCAACCTCTCGGTCAAAGACCAGTTGCTGACCGAGCAACAGCAGGAGAACGACGAGTTGCTGCGGTCGCTCATGCCGGAAAAGGTGGTTCAGCGCTACCGCGGAGGCGAGGAGAACATCGCCCAGGAACATCAGGACGTGACGGTGATCTTCGCCGACGTCATCGGCCTTGATGAGTTCTCCGGGGAACTCGAGGCCGGAGATTCGCTGAAGATCATCAACAAACTCGTGCACCAGTTCGACGCCGCGGCGGTCACCCACGGGGTCGAACGGGTGCGCAACACCCACAACGGATACCTGGCCAGTTGCGGCCTGACGGTGCCGCGCCTGGACAACATCCACCGCACCGTCGACTTCGCCCTCGATATGCAGCGCATCGTCACGCGGTTCAACGCGGAGACCGGACAGAAGGTTCAACTGTGGGCAGGCATCGAAACAGGCACGGTCACCAGCGGCCTCATCGGGCGGGCCGGACTGGTCTATGACCTGTGGGGCGGCGCGGTGCACCTGGCCTCACGGATGAGGCACGGCGCGGATCAGCCCGGCGTCTACGTCGGCCAGAAGGTCTACGAAGCCACGCGCGACACCCGGCAGTACACCCCCGCGGGCGCCATCACCGTGGACGACCAAGAGGAACAGGTCTGGCGGCTGGCGGAGGACCAGCGATGAGCGTCATCAGCGCACCGTGGTTCTACTGGTCGGTGATCATCGCGATCGGGCTGCCGACCATTTTGGTGCTGTTGACCGAACTGCAACAGTCCCTGAAGCGGCGCGGCAGCTTCCGGGCCAAGCAGGTCGGACTGCTGCGCAACTACATCGTGCCGCTGGGCGCGGTGCTCCTGCTGATGTTCAAGACCACCTCGATCTCCGTGGAGACCACCGGGGTTCGGCTGCTGGCGACCGTGTTCGGCATCCTCGTGCTGATGATGGTGCTGTCCGGGGTCAGCGGCACGGTCTTCGAGAACGCCCCGGCCGGCAGCTGGCGGCGGCGGATGCCGTCGATCTTCGTCGACGTAGCGCGCTTCGGCATCATCGCGGTCGGCGTCGCAATGATCTTCGCCTACGTATGGGGAGCCAACGTCGGCGGCATATTCACCGCACTCGGCGTCAGTTCCATCGTCCTGGGCCTGATCCTGCAAAATTCGGTCGGCCAGATCATCTCCGGGCTCCTGCTGCTGTTCGAGCAGCCTTTTCAGCTGGGCGACTGGGTGAAGACCACGTCAGCAACTGGACGGGTCGTCGAGGTGAACTGGCGGGCCACCCACATCGACACCGGCAGCGGCTTGGAGATCATCCCCAACTCGGTGCTGGCCGGTCAGGCCTTCTCCAATCTGAGCCGGCCGATCGACGGCCACACCATCACCGTGGACACGAAGTTCGCCGGAACCGCCGCACCCGATGCGGTCTGCGCTCTGCTCACCGCCGTCGCCGGTGACCTTCCGCAGTTGCACGCCGAAAACCGTCCGGTCGCGACCGCGACGTCCAGCACCGACTACAGCGTCGTCATTCCGCTGCGCTCGGCGGCTGACGACAGCACCGCACGATCGACCTTCCAGCGCTGGCTGTGGTACGCATCCCGCAGAGCCGGGCTGGTGCTCGACGGCGTGGCGGACGATTTCTCCACACCGGCCCGGCGGGCCGAGGCTTTACGGAGGATCGCCCCGATCCTGCGGGCGAGCAGTACCGAGTTGGAGACGCTGCTGCCGAAGGTCGACATCGTCCGCTACGGATCCGGGGAGACCATGCAGCGCAGCGGGGAGGTACCGGCTGTCATGTCCTTCCTGATCAAGGGCCGGGTTCGCATGGTCGTCAAGGGCACAGATGGTCAGATCATCCCGGTGACCACCCTTGATGAGGGGGATTTCCTCGGACAGTCAGCGCTGACGAGGGAACCTGTCATCGGCATGGGCTATGCGCTGGACGAGGTCACGGTTCTGCAAATCGACCGGGAAACTCTGGAGCGCTTGGTTTTTCGTAAGCCCGATCTGCTGCAGGACTTCAGCCAGGCGATCGACGATCGCCGCCATCGCTTTCGGGAACTGGCGGCGGGGACCGCGAACACCGCTAATCCTGACTCGAACTAGCCTGTCCCCGCATGTGTTTCACCGCGTGATCTGATCGTTGCCCAACTGCGACTAGGCACACCGTGTTGCGTGCCTTTCGTCGACCCGAGCCGGTGTTTGACTACCGAAGCACAGCAGTGACGCTGACGTAGTCGTACTAAAGGTGATGGGAGTCGTCATGAAATTGGTCAAGAAGTTGCGAGGCAAATGGGTGCGCCGCGCGGCCGCAGCCGTGGCTGCCGCAGCCTGCGTGCCCGGTCTGATCGGCGCCGTCGGCGCCACGCCGACGGCGTCGGCGTTCTCCCGGCCCGGCCTGCCGGTGCTCTACCTCGATGTTCCGTCGCCCTCGATGGGACGCGATATCCGGGTGCAGTTCCAGCACGGCGGACCGCACGCGGTCTTCCTCCTCGACGGTCTGCGCGCCCAGGACGACTACAGCGGCTGGGACATCAACACCCCCGCCTTCGAGTGGTTCCTGAACTCCGGCCTCTCGGCGGTCATGCCGGTCGGCGGGCAGTCCAGCTTCTACACCGACTGGTACCAGCCGTCGCAGGGCAACGGTCAGAACTACACCTACAAGTGGGAAACGTTCATGAACCAGGAGTTGCCGGCCTACCTGCAGGCCAACCACGGCATCGACCCCAACGGCAATGCTGTGGTCGGCATCTCGATGGCGGGAAGCTCGGCGCTGACCTATGCGATCTACTACCCGCAGAAGTACGTCTACGCCTCGTCGCTGTCAGGCTTCCTGAACCCCTCCGAGGGCTGGTGGCCGATGCTGATCGGTCTGGCCATGAACGACGCCGGGGGCTTCAACGCGCAGAGCATGTGGGGCCCGTCCTCGGACCCGGCCTGGCGGCGCAACGACCCGATGGTCAATATCAACCAACTGGTGGCCAACAACACCCGCTTGTGGATCTACTGCGGCACCGGCACCCCGTCGGAACTGGACACCTCCGGCGGCGGCGGCAACCTGATGGCCGCACAGTTCCTCGAAGGGTTCACGTTGCGCACCAACAAGACCTTCATGGAGAACTACCTGGCAGCGGGCGGCCGCAACGGGGTGTTCAACTTCCCGCCTAACGGCACCCACAGCTGGGGTTACTGGGGTTCCCAGCTGCAGCAGATGATCCCCGATATGCAGCGGGTTCTCGGCGCTACCCCATCCGGCGCCTGAGTTCCCGTCACCAGCAGGCCTGTCGCCCCAGGGCGGCAGGCCTGCTGCATTCGCACCGACTCTCAGGGGGCTGCCGACGCACCGACCGGGCCGAGGTCGGCCCGCCCATCCGGACCCACTCGGACCTTGGCCCCGGCGATGTCCTCGGTCACCGCCGCGGCGGCCATGTCAGCATCGGCGATCACCGCCAGGGTCCGGCCGCCGTCTGGGGTGCGCACCGCCAGGAAAGCCTTCTGCGGCTTGCCCTCCCGGTCGAAGGGCACCGTCCAGGACTCCACCGATCCGGTGCCCTCCCATTCGGTATGCGCACGGCGGGTCGGCTCACGGTCCACCACGTCCTGCACGTCCTCCCAGCGGAAACCGCCGGGCGCGGGCGTACTCGAGTACACCCCGAAACTGTGCTTGGTCAGATAGCCGCCGTTGGCGCTGATCAGACCACGGCTTCCCGGGTTGCGCCGCAACAACTCCGACATGGTGGCGATCGAGTGCGTGACGTAGTTGTTCCAGGGACCCCCGGCGAAGGTCAGTCCGCCGGTCACCGTCAGTGGGCGCCGCTCGTCACCCACCGGCAGGCCCAGCTCCCGGGCGGCAACCTGCACCGCCGAGGGAAAGCAGGAGTACAGGTCGACGTAGTCGATGTCGTCGACCCCGACGCCGGCGAGTTCCAGGGCGCGTTGCCCGCCGATCCGGATCGCCGGGCAGCGATGCAGCTCGTCCCTTTCGTCGATCAGGTAGGTGTCGTGGGCGTCAGTTCCGGCCTGCGGAAAAATCCATGTGTCCCGGGGTATTCCGAGGTAGTCGGCCTTTTCAGCCGAGCAGAGCACCAGCGCCGCCGCCTGGTCGACCATGTTGTTGGAGTTCATCAGCTTGGGGTAGGGCCAGCTGATCATCCGGTTGCCCGGGCCGGGCCGAGCGATCTGATCCGCGGACAACGGATCCCGCACCCAGGCGTGCGGGTTGCCTGCCGCGGTCCGGCTGAACTGCGCCCACAACTCACCGATCCGGCTCTGGTGCTCCGCCACGGATTCGCCTGCGGAGATCCGCAGCGCCTGCTCGAAGAGGGGGTAGACGAAAGCGGGCCGGTCCAGACCGATCCGGTCCTGGCCGGGGCCCGACATCGGAACTTCGCTCTCCCCGCCCGGCGGGACAGCCACCGTCTCATCCTGCCGGGTCCAGTCCGGTCGGATTCCTTTGGCGCGAAGCCGCATCCGGGTGCGCCAGGTCTCGCCCCCGGCAAGCAGCACCACATCAGTGCGGCCCCGTTGGATGTCCAGGCAGGTCTGGTTGAGCAGCGACTGCGGGGTGTTGCCTCCGATGCCGGTGTACACCGTCGCCGGGGCAGCGGCGCCGATCAGCCGCCCCAGCAGCAGACCGGGGTCCCG